>Ga0208644_1001011_pt1 | contig 24329 bp, 25 predicted proteins | sample VirMetDEL_Nov_18_FD_184517 | JGI IMG/M metagenome (GOLD analysis project Ga0208644, IMG submission 184517) | Aqueous microbial communities from the Delaware River and Bay under freshwater to marine salinity gradient to study organic matter... | ecosystem: Environmental > Aquatic > Marine >...
ACCTCTCGATTTTCCGAGCATGAGACGAGACGCCCCAACATCATTGCTCCACCTGCTAACGGTTACAGAAGCTGTGCTTGCGTCAGTGCCGTGATTTTGAACATTAGATGCAAATCCAGCCAACGAATAGCTCGTAGACGTGCCAACTAACAACCTGCCGGAGTTGTCGATGGTCATAGAACGACTTGCGCCGCTTCCTCTTTCAAAGCGCAGTTCATCTCCAGCGCTTGCGTAAATGCGAGCCGCCAGATTTCCAGAGCCATCGTGCCAAGAAACTGGTTGACCTTCAGTAATGCCTATTGTTCCGTTTACGTCTAAATTAAAGTCAGGACTCGTAGTGCCAATCCCTACGCGCTGTGACGAGTCAATAGTTACTGCGGCCGCTCCACCCGTAATAGCTCGCAGATTATTTCCTTGTGCTCCAATGTACGGGATATTTGAAGTGGTTGAATCCTTGAATTCAATGTGAACGTATTCATCTCCGCTTTCACAGCGAAGAACTGCATTATCAGTAGCGTGGTAAATATGTGCTGGCGTTTGAGGGCTACTAGTCCCCAGACCTAGTTTCCCGTCCGATGTGATGCGGAGGCGTTCATCACCACTCGATGATCCAGCAGTTGACCCCGTAAAGAAGCGCAAAGCGCCGCTACTGCCACCGATTGCATTTGATCCGGCACTTGTACTAAAGAATAAACGTCCGCTATTGGTAGTACTGCCTGATACTTCTGTTAACTCTATTCCGCCTGTGGTAGATGAAGTGGAAACGGATAGATTTACACTAGGGCTACTAATCCCCAGACCTAGTTTCCCGTCCGATGTGATGCGGAGTTTTTCGGTTGAAGTTCCAGAGGAGGCAGTCGATATACTAAGTATGCCATCGTTTGTATTTGCGCCTCGCCTGCCTACAATGTTTACTACATTATCTGCTCCACTAAAAAATCGATAGGTGCCAAGGACTCCATCTGAAGTTGTACTACTCCCTTGGATTTCAACTGCTCCGCTTTCGTTTCCAGAAATTCCTGCGTATAAAGTTAATGCTTTAGTAGAGCTTGACAAATTAGGCGAGCTTGTGCCAACCCCAACATCTCCACTCGCATCAACAAACAACCGCCCAGTGCCATTAGTCGAGATGGCTAATTGATCTGCGCCGGGTGAATAGAGACCCGTGTTGGTGTCGCCAGAAAAATAAAGCCCTGGAGCAGAATCGGTGCCGGCAATGATGCCAAGCGCACCAGTCATTACATCACCGCTGGCATTGACGAACTCGCCGGCTTCGCTTTGCCACGCAGATCCGTCCCAAACCTTTAGAACAGGGTTGGTGCCGCTGGTATCCAGCCACTGCTCGCCTTTTGTATTGCCGGTTTGACCGCCAGCAGCTGGGCTCGCGTTTGGTGCAGTCGTACCAACATGTACGGGACCGACTTTGACGAGATCGCCGTTGCTGTCCTTAAAGAAAACGCCGGGGCTAGCGAGATTTGTATTGATGGCAAGCTGCCCATCGCTCATACCGCTAGGCAGAGGACGCTTACTTGCAGTGCTACTACGCAGGTGCTGGAGGGCCATTCCTTAACGCCCGTAGGCCGGAAATTACCCTCTCAGCTTAGTAAGTTCCGTCGTTCAAATTGCTCGTTAGTGCCACTGTGCCAGAAGCATCCTGCAGTGTGACAGTACGATCTGCCGTGGGATCAGTCACCGTCAGTGTTGTTTCGTAGTCGTTTGCGGTAGCACCTTCAAATACAAGGTTGCAGTTGTTCAACAAAATATCGCCGGTCATGGTGCCACCCGCCTTGGGCAGCTTTTCGTCGTCAAGTTCAGCAATCGCACCCTGGACGTTGGTGCTAGCGATACTGCCGTAAGGCGTAAAGCCAACGTTCGATGCAATCTGTGCCGTGATCGTTTCAGATGTTTCGATCAGGACGTAGCTGCTGCCGTTTGACAGCAGAATGTCCGGTGGCTCCAGTGTTACGGTCGGAGCAGGTGCGGTGCCCGTACCGGTATGACTAACAACGACGTAGTACCGATTGTTTCCTGTATCTGCAGCAGGTAGCGATGCACCGTTGGTGAAACCGGCAGCAGAACCTTCAGCTGTTACGGAATCCAAAAGGTTGGTGCTGGCATCGTATGTACCAGCCAAGACAATTTCACCGGCACTAATACCTACGGGTTGGTAGACGTTGCCGTCCCAGAGGTATAGGTCTCTTGTAATAGGGTTAAAGAAAAATTGCCCAATATGTTCGGCTGTAGGTTGCGTTTCTCCAAAAAGTGATACGGCGTAGTCGGCGACCTTGGCACCAGTGACAGACTTTGCTTCTAAGCGGGCTGTAGGGAACGTACCAGAGGTAATTTTGCTTGCTGGCAGATCTGGAATATCTGTGTCTTCAAGCGAGGACGTACCCGTTATGTGTCCCTCTGTGTCAAAACTAACTTTTGAACCAGTGCCTCCGGTAACACTGTTGTTGTGATTAAGTATCCCAGAGCCGTCGACGCCTAAACCGCTACCTGGTTTTACAACACCGATAGTGCTTGCTGTTGCAATAGGTACGTCTGAAGCTGCAATAATTCGTCCAGCGGTTACAAGACCTTTATTGTTGTATTGAACAATGTGATACGCAGTTGTTTCAGCGGTGACTGTGTTGTTAATGGCGATTGTATCGCCACTCATTGTCAATCCATTACCGTTGACAATTACCGCGCCTTTAGTCCCGGTTGTAGCCGCAGGTAAGTCGCCGCCTGCAATCGTGCGGTAGGAAACAGTGCCAGCGGCAGCTGTTGGACCGGCTAAAAACTGAGCGGCAGCACCGGTGTTATCCAGCGTGGTGCTGATCGTCACTTCATCGCCAGCGGTGGCGACGCTGATATTGACGACGCCGCTGCTACTGCCAATAACACTGTTTACCGAGCCGGCAGCTTTGACGCTTACCCAGCTAGTTCCGTTCCAGCAGTAGATCTTGCTGTCGTCGGTGTCCAGTGCGATTTGACCGACAAACGCGCCACTGGCGGGCAGCGTGGTTACAAGGTCAACGCTGGATTCGTCGGCAAGTTTGGCGGCGGTGACGGCATCATCACCCAGCTGTGTAGTACCGATGCCGCCTGTTGCGATGGCGCTACCGGCAATCGTGCCAGCACTGAACAGGATCTTGGCGCCTGGGATGGTTGCGTCGGCGATCAGCGTGGTGGCATTGCCCACCAAGTCGGTGACCGTGATCTTTTTGGTTTCGCTGGCACTTACGTCCGCGATGGCCAGTAAATCGCCTGCTGCTAGGTCGCCACCGGCTAGTGCGGCTAGTTCGCTGATACGAAGGTCGGCCATGCCCCAGTGCCTGCGTGGCGTTTACAGTTACACCGAGTCTAAGTCTTACTCCCGCTCTTCCAACAGGATGTAGGAGTCCGTTGTCTGTTCCAGCTCGATCTTGCCGTCGTCCTCTTGGAGCAGATACCGCTGGGGCAAAGTTTGTGCTTTTAGCCGAATAGGTCCGGTGGCGACAAAATCGATCGTGCCGACAACAACGGAATCAGCCGCAAAGCTGACCGCACTAGCTGTCACAAGCGCATCGAACTCCCACCACAACGAATCGTTGTACTGGGAAGCGGCAAAAATACCGGCCTCTGGTCCGGTATTTGGATACTTAATGTAAAACTTACCGCGAAAAGAAGAACCTATTTCTGTGCGCAGCACCAGCTGCATTAAGTAATGCACGGGCTCTGTATTCCCTTCTGTGGTGTAGTCCCACTGTGCGGTGAGACGACCGCTTCCAGAAATAAGACTGCTGTACTGTTGTCTGTGTTCGTCGCTTAAAGTTGTGATATCTACTGTTTCGCGGTTTGTATTGAGTTCGTAATCTGTTACAGCTGCTAAAAGGCGAGAATCGCGATCGCGTATAGATACGCGAATGGGTATATCTCTGGTAATGACAGTTAAGGGTACTAAGCCTCTAGTGCCTCCATCCAAGCTGTCATCAAATGTGGTGTACAGTTTGATCCCACCTAATTCGTCAACATATACATACCAGTTGCCGCTGGGTTGAACAGTGCTATTAGCCCAGCCACTTGCGGATACAAAGTCTAAATTTGTTCCGTCTGTTGTTGCAAACTCTACGAGGTCGCCACTAATCAAAAAACTGGTGTCAAAGTCAAAACTAAAACGGTTTTTGTTCGCATTGACATCCGAAGGGTTTACTACGGACTGCTTGCTACCCTCCAGAGACTCTCGGGTAAGCTCGATGTTTCCGACTGTACCTAAATAGATGCCCATCAGATTGTCACCGCAGTAAGTGCTCCAGTGCCTTGGAACGTGATTTCGGCGCGGCTAACTTCGCCTACGCTTGCTCCGTAACTAACGCTTGTAATATATGCGGTCAGTTGTACGTCGCTATTGGTGTTTCCGTCTACGAGGCGTAGGCGCATTGTCACAGTATCGCTAGTGCTTACTCCAGCTACTCGCAAGACTTTTTTAAGTGCTGTAGCGGCGTCATTACGCCCAGTCTCATCTTTGTAATACAGTAACGTAGCGTTGCCGTTAAACTCTTGGACGCCGGGAACGTAGGTGCGCTGGGACTCACCTAGCGTTGTTGTCTCTAGGACTTCAAGCGAACCAGTCAGTGTCCAGCTGCTTACTTTGATTTGCTCGGTGCCGTCGATGAGAAGGCGACCGTCTCGTCCGGTGTAAACCTTAGCCATCAGATCACAGCCACCAGGTTTACTGTAACGCTGCTACGCCCGGGCCTCACGGAACTGACTTCAGGTTCTTTTTCGTAACGCCACGCTGTACCAACAGGGGCATCGATGCTGCTGCTACTGCCGCTCCAGCCGGTGCGGACTGCAGATGGAAGCGTAAATGTCCGCAGTGTTCCGTACTGTGCCACGTAGTCGTCTAAAAAAAGCTGGGCGCTGCTATCGCTGACGTTTGAATAACCGAGACTTAGTTTCGCGTTGGTACGTTGAGTACCGTACAAAATGCTGACTTCAGCGCCGGATTGTGCGGAGTACCTTTTTACGGGCCAGTCACCCGGCGTAAAAGAACGGCTTGTAGGTTGTAACGCTGGAAAGGTCATTACTCCAAAACGCGGAAGGCGCTGGGGTCTAGGACGTCTTTGACCACTATGCTAACGCCGCTACTGTCAACGGGTACTTCGATAGCGCTGACGTTGATCAGACCATCATCGTCAAGAGTAAGCTGCTCGACTTGATAGATACCCTTGTTTACGTTTGTCGTCAGAAGCGTAAACAGGCAGCCGTACAGACGGGGGTCAGTTACAGCGTTGTTTGATACGGTAATCGACCGCTCCAGTAATTCGGTAGTGCTGGGGTTGTACACCAGGGCTGTGTAGGTTCCGTTCTCGATAGTGGTGATGCTGACTAAAGTTCCAGCGTCTGTGATAGCCCCGTTGGCAGCGGCGTTGTACGTGGTCGCCGCTGTAATTACGCGGATATACGAGCCGGGTTGGATACCCAGAGCATCGGGCACAGTTTTGAAGGAGATCGTATGTGTTACACGACGACGAACACTAAGTAAGAAACGCGCTGTAAGTAGAGCTTGAGCGCGGTTAGTGCAAAACTCGCTCAGGTCGAACGTTTGTTGTGTGGAGGCCCGGAGACCTTCGGGAACGTCGGCCCAATCGACGAGGGCGGATGCGGACGTAGGAAGATCGTTTTCAACTGTTACGCGCCAGGTGACTAGGGCACGGAAAAATGTCCGTGATGACACGTCGATGTACTGAACATTCAGTGAGTCGTCAATTATGTTGCCGGAAGTGAAAATCTGATCGACCGTGACAGGCTGGGCGCTGATCTGGTAGCTACTGTCGTAAGGCAGAGCGGGCATAAGACCGAACCTACCGTTTTTAATAGTAAAGTTACACATCTGTAGTGCGGCATTGTCATAGATAAATGACCGCAGGCTCTGGCTATCTTCAATAACTGTGTCAAAAAATATACGGTTTGCACGTAAAAATCGAGCTGTGATGGTTAAAGATTCGGTGTCAACAAGTTCAATCGGGATGATGTTACCTACACCCTGGCTTTTGTTTGTGAGTAGGTAATACATCAAGTCGGCAAATAGATTGCTGGGTTTTATGTCTTGTTCGATCAGCCGGTAAACTGCGATACCAGTCGGCACCCATGCACGAATCTGCCCGATGGAATTTACTTGGCCGCTGGATTTGATGGCTAGTGCCATCGTTGATAGTGCGTAGTATTCTGCGGGAGTTTCGTTAGCGATACACTCGTTCACGTAAACAATTTCATGTTCAGGACCGTTTTCATTGGATTTAGTCAGTTCCAGGTAATGGCTGCAGTCGCTTACTTGTGAGTTATGCTCGAAAACTCGGCTGGCTCCAGCGTACGTCTCTTCAACTTCTGTAGTAGCAATACGAGTAGCCGTTACGTCAAAGCGGAACGATACGCTGCTGTATCTGCCTTCATAGTTTGAAAAGTCATTGTTTGTTGGCCGCTCGATAGTAAAAGCATCACCAACAGCCCACTCACCTGTGGCTGTAACAACCTGGTAACGGATGTTTTCCCACAAATAAGAATCACCGCCGTTAGCCGCAAGGTACTTTGGACCGATGGTTACGCCCAAAGTGCCAGGATTTGAGTCTGCAATTATGCGTACTGTGATGTATCGATCACCGTTGGGTTTGTAATGCACATAGTCGGCGCTAACTGTCTTACCTTTGTTGTTGCGGGCGTACCCAAGCAAGGTTGTGTACCAGGCATGGCGAATTAAAATTTGACTTCCGTTACTGGAGCTAATGTCTGTTTGTGCCAGGCTGCTGGGTATGTTGGTCTGGGTTATTACTTCATCCCTGAAATCTGCTGGATCGGTAAGTAATTCGTCGTTGAACCGAATATCGGCGATTGCTACCTGTTCGCCCTTTACGGTTATGCGAAAATTACCGTAGGGCGTAGCGTAGTCTGTCGCGAATACATTAGATGTACTGGAGTTCAATCGTATGGCTATATTTGTGTCAATACTATTGATCGCAATATCGCTACCCGTACGGGGGATGAACCGGTACTCAAAATACCTGGACTCTCTTGGACGGATGCGGATTGAGTTGAACTGATCTACAGGGGATGAACCAGTGACGCAAAATACCTGCGGGATACGCCGCCACTGTTCTTGAGGTTGGCCGTATTCCTGAACAGGACGCACCCATATAGAAAAACACGATGTACGCTCAAAATACTTGTCCATGCGTGGAGTATTGAGCGTTATGTTTTTTCTATCCAGCTGATACAACTTCCTCGGAGTAGGAATAGCATTAAAGTTACATAAGCCGTTAGCTCTGTTCCAGACTTGGCTGCGAATACCGATTTCGATTACTTCTGCGTCTCGTCGTACAGGACGAATACTGGCCATGTTTAAGCGGCAGATATTGTAAAACGCAGCCCCGCAATGCTTGTTTGGATTAAATTCTTGGCCCTCGTATCCGCCTAGAGGTTCACGAATTGTGCGTGTTCCAGGGATGCCTACTTCTGCTACGCCGATGGTGGCGGTACACCTGAAGTTTACATGGATTGTCTGGCCCGGTTTCCATATCTCGGCTGAGCGTGATTCCACTACCCATGTGCTGCCTGTAATCACCCACTTAGACCCTACAGTCAAAAGATCTGATGCCCGTGCTCGCCACGTATTCGCAGCATTTTTTAGGTCTTTTAGATTTACTTCTGTGCCCTTAAAACCTCCGCCAAGAGGATCGTCCCATTCGCGCTGCTGAAGTTCTAGCCAGTTTGTACCGTTAATTTCAAATACCAGTAGATCGTCAAGGTTTACTGGAACAATGGTTCTGTTGCTGTATTCCGTATATGCGCCACCATTGGGCTGGTGCCCGACGAAACCCATTCGGCGAGAGTACGCCCTGCCAACCCCCGGCATACCTCGTTCTTCATTATTATCGTGTAATACATCAGCAAGTGAGCCGGCAATTTTACGGCGGCGGGCCTGCATTTCTTCCCGCTCTTGCTTATTGTCTGATCCGATTGTTCCGTCGTAAGGGGCACTAACAATTTCCCAGTTAAATCGATATGCAGAACCGTTGTGGATAGGATCCGAAGCACCAAAGTAGATCCCGCTTTGCGGGTTATAGGCCATAGAAAAGCCTTCACTAAATTCTCCGTCGTCTGTAGGAGCTGTAAATATCCGCCTTCCTATAGTTCCTGTAGCGCCGGGGCCTTCCGTACCAGCTATTCGGTTGGCTGCTGTGGGGCGATTGTTACCTAGGATAGATGACCAATACAACGCGTATTCTCTATTACCCAGGCTGTTTAAGGCTGTAGTTCCAAAGCGGATTCCACCTAGTTGCGGAGCGTCTACGCCGTATTCGCCAGCGACGTAAATACCTTCGTATGCCTGGTACGTTCCGTAGGAATAAACTCGGCTCCAGACAAGTGCTGGGGCCAGAATGAGTCCTCCGGTTAAAACACCGTCTGCTCCGGTGCCGCGCTTGCCGAAAGGGATTGGGATTGGTTGCCCGTATTCAGCGAGAGCACTGACGTTATCGAAACTGGTGGTCTGATTAAAGCGCGAGGGACCGATTTGATCCGCTAGTCGGCGACCTCGAATTTTTGCAGGGGTTTCTAATGTAAGTTTTGGCGCAAGAAGAACGCTTATCGCTGTGAGGGCTAACCCGATAACTAAATTGATTATGATCGGTGCTATTGGGCCGTTTACGACGTCGGGGATTTCGTCGTATTCAGCAGGGCGAATACGAGCCTGTAGTTGGGCATGACGTACAAATTCTCGATATTCCTGTTCTGTGCAGCCGAGCGCTTCGATCAGCGCGATCTCATACGGTAGGAGCGGCGGATTAAAAGGTTGGCCGCCGGTTTCCAGTCGACGCTGTTGGTCGCCTGGTTGATGTAGAGGATCCCGCTCTGCCATGCGACGCCGAAGGTTGGCGGCTGAGCCGCGATTAAAGCGATGTCCCCATCGTAGCTGGGACTGTCAATCCGATCACAGTACAAAGCCAGCTCATGGATTAAGCCTCGGCTATCCAACTCGTACCAGTGGGCGGTCACTGCCGGCGGGTTTTTGCCCATACTTTTAAGGGCGTCCACGACCAAGTGGATACAGTCACTTTTTCCGTATTCGTACTGTCTACCGATTAGGTGCTCACACACGGATCTGCGCTGTAAACGGAATACTGCCCACAAGCCACCTATGGAGACGACGACCGGGAATGTTGCCTTGAATTGCATCTAAAACGGAGTTCAGATTTACTTGGATTGCCGTTTCGTTCCAGCCACCGCTGGCGCAACTGCCCCAATACTGATACAGATTTCGTTGAACCTGACCGGTGCTTGGCTCCCATAAGACAGTCGTTACTTTTGCCACCCACACTGCGCTAAGGGCTTCGGTTACCCAGCTGCGCGTTATATCCTTGTTTGCAAATTGTAATGTTGTATCTAAATTATCGCCTTGTAGTGTTGCTACGGCACCGCCAAAACTAAACGGTAAAAACAGATAGCCGTTTATGTTTTGGTTGATGGCGTAATTTTGAAACCGGTAACGAGCGGCTTGTCCCGTAGGCCCGACTTCCAGTAGGTGGCCGTAAGCGTATTCCATCAGACGTTCACCCTCCTACGAGTGGCGGCACTGTTCTGTAATGTTCGCATCGCTCGACGTTCGCCCTCGATAGCGCCGCGTTGAGCAGCTTGGGCCATTCCGGCTTGGAACTGATCGGCGGTGACGTAATCCACGTTGTTGATGCGCTCGATGCTGTAACGCACGTCGATTGGTTCCATTGTGGCAACGCCGCCAGCGCTGTCTCTTGTTTGCTCGCCGTTTCCAGAAACAACACTGGAACCACGGGCGCCGGCTGAGTAGCGGCCCATTGCGGTGCGCATCTTGCTGGCGGGGATCACGTATTCCGGCTCGCCACCTTCGCCGATTAGGGCGCGAGTGGGTCCGGTGACAAAACCTCCTTCGGCAAAAGCGGGGCCAAAGTAAGCAGCGCCGTTTGGAGCGGTTGCACCAGGAGTTCCTCTGGGCGCACTGCCGCCGCCACCGGCTGCACCGCTAATAAGTCCAACGATAGTTTCGAGAATGTAAATTTCAATCAACTTGGCGATCATCTTGCTGGCCATATCCAAGAAGTGGTCGCCGACATTTTTGAAGAAGGAAGCGAGAGCTTCTTGTCCGGTCATTGCTCCGGTCACAAGACCTTTGAAGGACTGCTGGAACGCATCACCGATTGCAGCAGCACCTGCGATGACTTGGTTCTCTAAATCAACAAGCTCATTCAATTCGCCGCGTGCTGCTGCGATTGCACCTTTAATTTTGTCGCCGGGTTGTGCTCCGGGACCGGGGCCTTTAGCGGCCTCTTCTGCAGCAGCACCACGGGCATCTTCTAGCCGTTCAAGTTCCTCACGAAGTTCTTTAACTTTTTGAGCACTCACACCGTACGCTTCTGCCTGCACTAAAGCTGCTTTTGTTATAGCAATTTGCCTGTCTATTGCAGTTAGCTGTTCGGCCACAAGTCGTTCAAAGTTAGCCTGTCTTTCCGCTTCAGCAGGAAGGATTCCTTCTGTTACAAGACGTAGGTAAGTTTTGCTGTATTGAATGTCTAGTTCACGCTGATTTCGCAGTTCCTCGAATGGTTGTCTCGCTTGCTGTATAGCTTGTACGTCGGCTATGTGCTTCTCTAATTTTATTTGTGCTTCAGACTGCAAGAGAGTTTTCTGTTTTATATTGTACTGTTCTGTTAGATTTGCTAGTTGCTGCCTGTAGATACTCTCAATAAGATTGCGTTCTTGGGTAGTAAGATCTTTCGCAAGCAGTTTTTGTTGAACCTGAAAATCAAGACTGCGGGCTTCAAGATCAAGCCTGGCTTGGAGTTGTTGTAGTTCTTCTTGTATCCCTGCTTGATCTCCTCCCCGCAGTCTCTCCCTTTGAATATCTATGTCTGCGGCCTGTAGTGTTGTTTGGATTAGTTCAGTTTGTAAAGCAAGAATAGCTTTTTGTACTTCTAGTTGATCTCTAGCGGACTTAACGCGCTCGGCGTCTATATTTTTTAGCTTGGCTGCATATTGCAAATTCGCATTACGAATCATTAGAGTGTTTTTCTCTGCGTCGTATGCTTTGCCGATCCAGCTGTTCGTAATTTCAAGCAGTCTGTTTTTATACTCTTGTAATGCAACGTCTTTGGCTGCGTTTATGTAACGCTGACCGTCTTTTTCTAGTGTTAGTCCGACCAAGCTTAACTGCTTGGCGGAAAGGTCTACTTGAGCTTGGAGTTCTCGTGTTTGAGCAGCTGCTTGCTGTGCGGCAGTGGAATCGACAGTTACGCCAGGGCGCTGCATATTTGCTCGTGCCGAATAGCTCTGATACAGCTGTGCAACTTGCTGACGTTTTTCTGCCTCATTAAAAATGTTTGCGCCACTTAAAATGCGCTGTTCTTGCTGTTGTAGTGCAGCTCTGTCTTGTGCAGACAGGCCTTGCAAAATGTCCGTCTGTTTAGCTGCGGAAGCTGTAGTTTTATTGCCAATGGCGATTACATTTGCGAGCCAGCTGAGCATGGCGGCTAGTGGGCCGGCTACAGCAGCCTGCATCTGGATGGATAACTCGGCAAAGGCTTTGTTTAACTTTTCGCTAGCTGCTCCAGCGTTCTGCAGGTCTTTGTAACCTTGAACGCCGATCTTTTGGATAATTTCATCTTGAATAATTGCTGAAGCTTCGTAAACACGACCGGCTTCAATAAGTTTTTGGATGTATTTTTCTTGGCTTTTGCTGGCCAACAGACCTTTTTCTGCAAGCTCTTGGAACGATTCGATGGGATTGCGCAGTGCGTTCCCCATCTCAGCGGTGTTGGTGGCAAACTGATCCACCATTGCGCCGAGGGCGCTGGTGGCAACCGAGAGCATGGGGTTGCCTGGGATAAAGCCGCCAGCGGCGCCGCCGAGAACTGCACCAGGTCCGCCTCCGAACAGCATCGGAAACGCGCCGCCAATAACGACGTTCTCCATCATTTGGCGCCGCTTTTGCCTTGCCTCAGTACGTGTCGTTAAACGCTTATCAAAATCGCGTAAGGCTTTAGCGTCTGCTTTTTGCTGTGCCCTACCCACGCTTTCAATCTTGTCGATTTCCGCTTCCAGTTCCTTTTGTATAAATTCAAGCTCTGTAAAGTGTGCTTCTTTATTAAAGTTGCTCTCAATACGGAATATCTCTGCCTCGTAATCAGCGCGTAGCTGAAATTCTTTGCGTATGTTCGATTCTGCTTGTGCTGCAAGAGCGCGTTCTACGGCAAAAGGCGCTCCGGCTGGTCCCGCTGGTTTCTCGTATGCCGGACCTGCAATAGTGCGTCGAACGACGCCGCCAGTGTCAAACGGCATAGGCTCTTTGCCGCCACGCGCCTTAAGCGATGCTGCTGCCATCTCATCCATACGAGCAGCCAAAGCGGCTCCTGCAGCGTCCGCGTCTTTCCACTGCTGTTCCAGTGCCTGCCAGCGACGTTCAGCTGCTGCTGTATCTAAATCGGCTAAGTGTTTATCCAAATTTAAGATTTCTTGATCTAGTTCGGCCGCAGCTTGTAACGTTGCTTCAACCCCTTGCGCAAGATCGGCCAAATAATCTTCACGACGCCTTTTTGTGCCGAGAGACTTGACAGCTTTACGCTCTTCAAGGCCTGTTTGAGTTAAACCCCTAGCTTCACGAAGCAGGTCATTTTGCCGTTCCAGCTCTTCGTTAAGTAGTCTCTGTCCCTGGGTGATTGTGTTTGCCGCTCGGCGCGCTTCATCAGACTCCGCACTTACAGTGCGCATCCGTTCTTTACCTCTTGAAATTAAATTTTCGTACTGTTCAACAGTTCCCTGTGTAGCACGAATAAGTCTTTGTAGTTCGCTAGCCCCTGCAGCCGCATCTTCTGCTAATTGTTTTAATGCGGTAGAAGCACTGGCGTCAATGTCGTATAAAGCTTCGGAAAGTTGCCCCTCTACTACTGCCGCTAATGCGGCAAGACCTACAGCAGCTGCTCCCGACGCACCTTCAAGTGTCCCGATAGAACTAACAAAAGTTCTAATACTTTCAGTTGAATCCAAAAACTGCTGCAAGGCGTACTGCAGCCTGTTTGCTGTTTGCGCAGTGGCTTGCGCAGTGTCATCCATGGCGGCAAAACCAGGGACGACTGTTCGAGCTATTCCGTGACCTACATCAACAAGCAGATTATTTACTTGAGCAAGAGTCGTACGAAGGGTGTCACCCGCAGCAGCAAATTCATCTATTTTTCTAGCTGCGCCAGAGAAGTTTGCGGCAGATTGCCCGGTGGCGGAAGCCACTCCTTTTAGTGCTTCGTTTAATCCGCTTAAAACTGCACCGGAAGCTCCTAGTGTGCCTACTCCCTCAACAAGCCGTGCAAAAACTTTTTCTGTGGTGTTTGCACGATTAGATATTGTTTGGAGTCCTTTTTCGAGGCGAGATAATGCTTGCTGAGGAACAAATGCTTCGCCAATGTTTTTTACACCTTTTACTGCTGTTGTTACATTTTTTATTTTGTCCAGTTCAGTCGTTAGGCGTTTGATGGCCTGTTCAGCTGAACGAGTGTCGGCGTTTACCTTGATATTGGCGTTGTAGTCAGCCACCGACCTGTCGTACTAGCGTAAAAACAGTCTACGGCGTAAAAAAGCCGCCGGGTTAGCGGCGGCGTTTGGCCTTTTCGATTTCCTTTTGCTGGTCCTCGTTCAGGATCTGGAAGTAGGCGCTCCAGCCAAGGAGTTCTTCGGCGGTCATCATGCTGCGGACTTGGCCCAGGCTTAGGCCAAGTTCCTTGGCGACGCCGAACTGGAGCATAAGCCAGTTGTCCTGGCGAAGCTCCTTGGCTAGTTCTTGGGGTCGAGGGGTTCGGCGTCGTCAGTCAGGATTGCCAGCATCAGAGCCTGCAGATCCTTGTCTTTGACTTCGTTCTTCAGCACGTCGACTTCGCCGGCGCTAAACAATTTGCTGCCGTTTTCGTCGAGGGCTTTGGCAATCAGCAGCTGGAGCGCGAAGGCGTTGGCGTCGTCGGTCTTGGCTTGCTTTTGGGCGCGTTCGCGCTCGGCCATCGTCAGAGGTGCCACCCACATCTCAAACACGCTGCCGTCAGACAGCTCAACTTGCTTTTTAGCCGGCTCCAGGTTCGCTGCTTTGCGCAGGCGATCAATAGCGCGGACTGGAATTGAGGCAGGCATGAAATCCTGTTGTTTCTCGCACTACTGTAGCGGACTAGATACAAAAAACCCCGGCGGTGAAGCCGGGGTGCTGAAACTGACTGCACCAGCAGATTATCAGGACTTGGTGAGGTCGAAGGTGGGTGCTTCGCTGGGGCGGAAGTTGATGGCGACGCTTTGGCCGTCATCAGGGTTCACGTTGAGGCTGGCCGAAGTCAGGATCACGGGAACGGTAATGGAACGGCTCAGGGTGTCGTCCACAGAACCGCCGCTCACAACGCGGTCGATGTACAGCTTCATCGTGGCGCCCACTTGCTGGCGCTGCAGCACGTCTTCCACCATGCGGTTCGACAGGTTGGTGTCGTCGTCAGTGGTATACACAGTTGCAGAGCCAGAGCCGTCCGCGAAGCCGGTGATGTAGCTGCGGAAGGGGGCGTATTGGCCGAGGGCTTGACCGATGGTGGTTACGTCGATCTCGGAGCGGGTGATCTCAAAGCTCCAGTCCCGTACGGATCCCACTGCGGCAGGGGCGGCGTACTCAACCTGGAAGGCGTTGGGCGAAACTGCAGTGCCGTCGTCCGTGATAGTGATGGTGGAGCCGCCCAGGGTGGCGGACACCTGCAGTACACCGGTGCTAGCGGTGTAGCCGATCACGTAGTAGGTGGTGCCAGCGGTAATGCCGGCGGGCAGAGTGCCGGTGCCGGCGGCGCCGGTTTCGGTGTTGACGACGCTGAACTTGACCGGATCGCTGACCTTCAGGTTCAGGTAAGTAGCAATGTCGATTTCGTCGTTAGCGACGTCGACAGCAGACTCACCAAAAGTTGCGGTAGTGCCAGCAGGGGAGTAGTACAGGGCGCCGGAGGTGCCCGAGAGGACGGTTGCCATCGGTTTTACCTAATGGATGGGACAGTGACGCGGGCACAGCCCGGCTTAATACAGGTTAGCGCCAGTGTTGTTGCTTACTAAACGATTACTTGTGCCTGAAAGCCTGCGGATACACGCGAGATAAAGAATGGCGTGAAGGCTCGTCGAGATTGTTGGTCTGGCGCGTCTCCTGTAAGCATTGGGGTAAACGTTGGTCCGTTTACATCGTTTAGGCGAACGTAAGTGCCAGTGGAGGGTTTGGGTGTGGTGTTTAGTGTACGAAGCACCGTAAAGGCGGTGTCCATAAGTGTTTGGTTGCGAGCAGCCCCTTTGTTCTTCTCGGTGTACACACGGATAACGACAAGACCTCGGATACGATCAAAGTCGGTACTTAACGTGTCTTCCGTGGTAAGCCCAAACTGGATATTTACTTGTACAAACTCCTCTGTGTTGTACTCGCTGTCATTCATTACGTTGTCAAAGTAGACAGGTATTGCGGGGCTAAGGCTGTTGTATGCCGTTAGCAGAGGCCCTTCGATTGCGGCTCGGACTGCTTGGTAGTTCATCGACCGAATCCTCGGGCTTTACCGAATCCCTGGCGAACACCCTTCGCTAGGTCTTTGGACAGACTACCTGCGGCGTTGTACTTATCCCACCAGTCCAATTCGGCTGTACTGATGGCGAAACCAGGGCCGTTGCGGACTTCACCACGGCGTGTACCAAAGCGACTGCCCACAGCCACGGGATCTTTGACTGGATCACGTTCATCCAGCTGGCTTTCAAACCTTCCGGGAACGAGGTCCATTGCCTCCGCGGCGTAAGAAGCGCCGTTCACGATTTGGTACAGGGTGCCGGCGGTAAATCGCGTCTTAGGTACGTTTCGCTTGTCGTAACGGTATAAACTTCCTGAAGAGCGGGGTCCACCAGCACTACTACCCGCTGGGACGGCGTACCAAGCAGATGAAAATGCGCCGCTGTAACCGGGACCAGCTTCGACAAGGCCGTTCATTATTTCCACGCACGCTTCTTGCGCAGCTTCTACCGTTGCTGCCTGGATGTCTTTTACAAGAAATTTGATGTCGCGTGCCATTATTGAGGCCTCAGCAGAATCGTATGAAGCACCGGGTTTTCGCCGCGTAGAGTCTTACAGCTGATAATCCTGCCTGTTCTGGTGCTGCCGTTGTCCACATACTGGATGCGGTCGCGGATACTGGGCGTATAAGTACCAAGCTCGGCGTTGCCGATGATTACGCGCATGTCGTTTGTTTGATACAGGCTCTCAAACTCTTCGGGGTTTGCGGTGGAAAGTAGTGCTCGTACTGTGATGCTGGTGTCGGTGCTTGTTACTTCGCCTGTAGTTGTGTTGTACGTGGGTGTTGTAGTTGCTTTTAGGTATGTAATGTTCTGGCCCCATGCAGCCAGTAGTTCTGCCGGTAGAGCTGCAAAAGTAGTGTCTACTAAGCTCATCTCAGCCTCGGAACAGGCGAACAGCGTAGTTTGTTGCGCCGCCCATGCAGTAAGGGCCTAAGTACGACTGCAACCACGGATAGACGTCAAAGATGTTGTTGATGACGCCTGGTGTCATCGAACTGTCTTTGTACTTGACCTGTAGGTCACCAAGTTTTACCTCGTCGTAGAGGCCCGTGGTTCCAGTGCTGCCGGTAATGGCGTCGGTGTCGTTGGCAAGGGCACGAGCCAGTTCATAGGTAGCGACTTTGATTGGCTCGGGGATTAGCGTGCAAGCCAAGGCACTGCCGTCGACCTTGTAGTCCTCGCGAGGCCACTTCAGTGCTTGGGTTTGGGTGCAGCGGTCCCCGTAAAAGCTGAGTACGTCGATCCAGCGGGTGGCGGAGATAATTGCTCGGTTTTTCTCGTCGTCAGTCTTGTTCGTCCAGGTGCTCGAATCCGGTACCGTCTCGAAGTAGGTGTCGGTTTCGGCCAGCGTGACGTAGCTGTTGGCCGATGCACCCTTCAAAGTGGCATCAATAGTCGCGGCCACAATCAATACGCTCTTTGTTTGAGTTTAGCTCTGCTGCGCCGGCCGGTCGGTTGTACTTGTGCCGTAATCAAAGAAGCGTGGTACACCGTCGCTCCCTCTAGCTCCAGGTCGGCTGTGCGCTCCAGGTGGCTTCCGTAAGGGATGTCCTCATGCCAGCGCCGACTATTCTGTAACACGTAGAGACGTACCAGTTTCATGCCCGCTCGTAAGTCCGCCGATACTGAGGTCAGCGTAAAGGCCCCAGTGCAGAAAGCTAACCTGGCATTGCCCGGGAGTGCGGTTCGCAAACTTGAAGATGTGGCACTGGAAGTGCGTCGTCTTCGGGAAGAGGAAAACCTCGACCTTCAGCAAATTAGCGACGCCTTGCAGGTCAGTTATGACGTGCTCAATCAGTTGATCCTGCAGTCGTACAAAAGCACCATGAATACGCCCGTAGTTTTTGAAGTGCAGGAGAAAATTCGGTTGGGTATGGAAGATTGACACTAAAAAAGGCCCCCGTTTTGGGGGCCTTGTTGCTTAAGCCTGAGATCAGGAGTAAGCAGTGGTGTCGAAGGGGGTGTTGACCAGCAGACGAGCCACGGGGACCATCTTGGTGGTGCTGAACACCAGGTTCCAGCTGCCGGTGGCGGCCAGGTTGCCCGAAGTAGAAGCGTTGGTGGGGTTGTCGCCAGCGGCGGCCCACTTGGTGCCGGTGATGTGGTAACCGTAGTGGTAATCCACAGCCAGAACGTCCTGCATGGACAGGATGTTGCGGTCGGCGGCGAGACGCAGATCCTGTTGGATGCCCTCGGAAACAACGCCAGACTTGAACAGGTAGACGGGATACTTCACCGCGTGGGTGGCAGTACCGCCGGCCAAATAGGTCAGCTGGTCGTCGATCACGACGCGCAGACCGGCAAAGAAAGGAACTTCCGTTTGACGGACGCCCACACCGCCGCCGCCCCAAACCACAGCGCCGGAAGCAGCCAGCGCCGAGGTGCTGAAGGTCAGCATCCCGACTTGCTGGAGGTAGTACGCCACGTTGGAGTGCATGGCGATGCTGTCCAGCTCGTCGCCGCGCTCACCCAGCTTTGCCTTGGCAGACACCACGTTGGCAACGTTCAGATAGTTGGCCTCGGTCATCGAACCGGGGACACCAGCGAACGATTTGTCGGTCTGGTTGGGACCAAGCACGCCAGCGCCGCTGATGCCGCCGAACAGACCCAGCAGTTGGGCAGACAGGGTTGCGGTCTTGAGCTTGTTGATCGCAGCGGTCAGTTGATCGCGGACGTGAGCCAGTGGATCGGCGCCAGAGCCCAGCTTGCTGAGGTCGTCTGCGGCATACGCGAAACCGCGATGCAGCAGGGTCATGATCTGCTCGTCGGCAGTCACGTTGGCGGGCACGAGGTAGCCGCCGCCACCACCCCAGGTGCTGTTGCTGAGAATTTGGGTCTCAGAAGGGGCGATGGGATCGAAGAAAGGCACGCGCACGCGGGTGCCGCCAGCACGGGCGTCCAGAGCAGCGTTGCGCTGGATGATGCCACTCTGAACCCACTTCGATTGCTCGAAGATGCCCTCAGAGGTGTACTGAAGAAACTCGGGACGGGTAACAAGGTTCGAGAGGAATGTTCCTCCCGAGTAGTTGCCGTTAAATGCAGACATGGGTTAGCTCCAGTGGAGTCGTGGTTAGCGGTTGCCCCACAGGGGCTTACTTCCCGGCTTCTGCTTTCAACAAACGAGCGCGATCTGGATCGTCCGCCAGCATCATCATTTGTTGGGTTACATTCCAGCCTTCTTGTGACCAAGGGTTGGCTTGTCCGGGAAGGGCGGTGGCACGGGCACTACCCGTAACACCCATTCCAGCGCGGTTACTAGCAGCAAAATGGTGCTCGTAACCACTGCCAGGGTTTTTCAAGTTGGCGATGTATTCACCAACCGGAACTTCGACGCCGCCGACAACAGCCACAGGCTGACCATCTTTGGCGCGTAAGTTGTCCTGCACTAGACGATACAACTGATCGGGCGCTAATGCACCAGCTTGGGAAAGCTGGGCGATGGCTGCAGATTTGACCTGTTCTTGGGTAAAACCTTGGCGGATTTGATCCACCTCAGCTTCTTTGGCCGCAAGCTGTTGTTTAAGTTCAGCGACCGTATCTTGCGCCTGCTCCCATAGAGTTTTGAACTCGCCGGATTCCGCTAGCTTTTGTGTCTGAGCGGATTCTTGTGCAACCCGCAGGTCGTCCAGCTGCTTTTGTAGGGACTCGCGGTTTTCGCGGTCCTTGCGACGTTCGGAAATAAGCTCCGCGTTCTTTGCTTTGAGTGCGTCGAGTTGGGCGGCCAGATCGGAGCTTTCAGCCACAGGCTGAGGCGCAGCAGTCTCCACAGGAGTAGCTGCTGCTTGCTGTTCTTCAGGCACGATTGTGTGTTACTTGGACACTAATAGTCTACAAGAGAAGACTTAGTACGTTCCATCATTGGTAGAGGCGGCGTCGCCCTGATCGCCCTTGGGGATTGTGAAATTCAAGATTGCTGCGGTGCTGCTACCGCTGTTTGTGACTGACACACTGGAGCCAGCGGAGCCAGTCGTTACGCTGCCGATAGTGATGGTGGCGGCAGTGCCGGGGTCGCCTTGGGGGCCTTGGGCGCCTGTTTCGCCTTGGATACCTTGGGGTCCGGTCTCACCAGCGGGTCCGGTTTCGCCTTGGATACCCTGCTCGCCTTGTACGCCTTGCGGGCCGGTGGCGCCAGTCTCACCTTGGATGCCTTGAGCACCTTGTGGACCTTGTGGACCTTGTGGACCTTGGGCGCCCGTAGCACCGGTTTCGCCTTGTGGACCGGTTGGGCCAGTAGGGCCGGTATCGCCTTGTGGACCTTGCGGACCTGTTGCACCTTGAGGACCAGTGTCGCCTTTAGGTCCGGGTACAGTCTCGCCAACGGTTAGACCACTTACCTGGGTGCTGGTGGCAAGCTCAATGCCGCTGCCCCACGATCCGTTCTTCGGGCCGTAAAGCGTCAGCGGTTCGAGGTTGATATACCAGTCGCCGTCGGTGCCGAGTGTGGAGTCTGGTGGTGTAGTGCCTGAGTGGATCGTGTTAAGTGCGTCAACACGCTGCGTCAGACGCACCAAGGCTGTGACTTGGGCGAGCGTTAGTTGCTCGTTTTTGGTGGTCATCAGCGGGACAGCAGATCAATAAGACGGTCTACTTGGTTTGGTTCCAGGGATTCGGCTCGCTGCTGCATGTCCTCGTCGCCGGTGTTTTCGGCAGCTTCAGGAAGAGCCAAGGCGTTAGTGGTGCTGGCTTCCAGTTCGTCCTCAATGCTTACGTTGTCGGGCAGGATTTCGCCGCGACGCAGGATCTCCAGCAGCATGGCGTCGCTGATCTTGCCCATCTGGTTGAGTTGGGTGAGGACAGAAACGTCTTGACCGATCAGGCGGTAGTAGTCGAAGTCGCGGTCGATGCTGATTTCTGGGGGTTCGATGCCCACGTACTGCGCTGCAAAGGCGTATGCCTGGTTCAAAGCGCTCTCTAGCTCCTGACTGATGATCGAGAGCACGCTGTTGCTCTGGGCTTGGTCGATACGCTTGGCCTCGGCAGACTCTGCCACAAACTTCTGTCCAAACAGCTTGGTGACGCCCAGTGTCGACATCTGGCTTTCCAGGGACTGGAGTTCGTTCATCTGGGCGTCAAAGCTGGTGGCGTCGGCTTGGACGTAGTACGCCTTGTTGCCCGGTTGCATGGCGATGGCGTAGTTCACGCCCATCGTTGCGCTGCCGGTCGTGTCGTCCCAGCCCTCCAAAACAAGGGTGGGCATTGCCGCGATGTGGAGGGCGTGGATTAGGTCGGCTTGACGCTGGTAGTGGGTGATGTTGAGGTTGGCAATGTCCAGTAGTGGAGGCAGAGAACGCAACATGCCCCGGCGGTTGCTGTAGATAGGCACTAGGGGGATTTCGTCAAGGCTGTAGCCGCCGCTTTGGCTGAACTCAACGACGTCTTGGCCCAGGGTGTACAGGTCGTAACGACCCGGGTAGATCACCCGCATTTGTTCGATTTGCTCCTCGCCAAAGTCGTTCAGTGGGCGCGTCGTGTACTCATGGATGCGTACTTGGGTAAGAGGGGCGCCGGGCATCGTGCTGGCTTGACGCCAACCCCAGATTTGGGGGGCGTCGACGTGGATGAAGTACGGGCGGCGGCCTTGGGCGCGTTCCTCAGCAAGATTTCGCGCTCCCATTGCTGCGGGATAATCCACCAGAATCGCGCTGTGGCCGTACGTCAGGCTGCTGATCAGCGCACGGCGGGCATATTCGTTGATGTTGGAGCCCAGGCCGTCAATGTTCTGACTTAACTCCAGCCAGTAGGGGTCGCCCTCAATGTGGATGGGTTTGCGGAGAATTGCGCCAGCGGCTGTTTCGATTAGGCGGCTGGTGTAAGGACTTAGAACACTGCGGTCAACGCGGGTTTGGTAAGCGTCGTCGTCTTCGCGGGGCTCTTGGGGTAGATATGTCTCGCACAGGTCACGCAGGTAGTTTGTGCCTCGGGTGACGGCAGCCATGACGCTCCAGTCCGTCATCATTGCGATGACGTCCAGGCTGCGGACAAATGGAGACTCGCTGACTACAGCTCCGGTCGGTGGGATGTTGGCGCTGTAGACCACGGCTTGACTCCTACTGTGTACTTATTTTGGCAGAGCTACTACCACTTAGTTTTGTTTGCCCAATAAGCGGCCGACATTTTGCCTTTCGCAATGTTTGATGCGTGACGTGCTTTGAAAGATTCGCGGCGGGCTTTTGCTGCAGCAGATTCACCTTCGCGTCGGGGTGATCCAGAGACACCCTGCTGGCCGAAACGAATCAGTTTTACCTTGTCGCCTTCCTTGGCGAGCACTACGTGGGATTTGTTTGGATGGTTGGGAGTGCGCTTGGGTTTGTTATACCCAGAGAATTTTTCGCCGCGATACTCAATCATCGTCGTCTTCCTCGTCGTCGGGGTCGTCGATGGGCACCAGCACTTCGATTCCGCTGGCTAGTTTGCTAACAAAATCGCCGAGAATTTCGGGATTTTGGGGTGTCTTGAAGACGAATGTGGCGTGGGTGAGGCCGTCCTCAGCATCGATTTCGATGTGAATACAGCCTCCGCTAACTGTTTGGATCATTAGCCGTGATATGCGACTGCAATGATGGGGATAACGCTAGGTGTGCCAGAGGCAATGGCTGATATGCGCATACGGATGCGATTTGCGGGTTTTCCTGTGTAGAAATAGGCGTATTGGCCGTTGCTATTGATAGTTTTGCTGGTATCAAGTTCGAAGTATGTGCCGCCGCCGTTATAGGAGGCTTCAAAAGAAAGGGTAAAGTTGGCACCACCCGTTACTACGGCGGCAAAGGTAAATTCGCTGCTGTCGGCGTGGACTTCAAAGGAGTCGTTGACGGCGGTTAGGGCAGTTGATTGGTGGTGTTCCACCAAGTTGGTGCCACGGGAGATGGTGACGGCCATAACTCTCCTTACTTGGTTTTTTTGCGACCTTTAGGTCGCGCGGTTTTGGCGGCTGCTTTGAAGGCAGCGGCGGTGGGGGCACCCTTAGTGCCAGGCTTGCGCATTTTTTCGCCGCTGCCGGCAGCGATACGCTTGCGCTTAGCGTGGATGTTGGAGTAAAGGCCGCGTTTTGCCATTACTTTTTCCTCTTTTTGCGGGTCATTCCAGCCTCGGACATGGCAATGGCAATAGCTTGCTTGCGGCTAGCTACTTTTTTGCCCGAGCTGGATTTCAGTGAGCCCGATTTGTACTCGGACATCACTTTTTCCACCTTCTTTTGCGCTTTCGTGGGCTTCTTTTTCGCCATGATGCGCCAGGAAGGTGGTCCTACCACACACGATAGGTCGTTTTGCCGAGCGACTCGGGCTTGGCAAGGTTGAAAGTTTGAAGGCACAAGTAGCCAAGAGCATCGAAAGCATGATCGACGCCGAGATTCTTGTTGGGGAGACCGGTTCCTGGGGCATAAGTCAAGGTGCGGAGGGACTTGATTAGTTCCTTACATTTTGGGTGGATGAAGAGGCGGCGGGTTCCAGTGGCGTCGAGGAGGGCGGTGTTGACGCAGGTGATCTTGTCGCGGATCTTCCAGGGATTGCGGGGACTGGATACCGTGAAGCCAGATTTGCGGAGGATGTTGTGGTCGGTCGCTCCAACGCCGCTGGTTTTGCGGGCGCCGCCCGTAGGGTCGGGGCAAGCGATGATGCGGCGCTCAATGCCGTAGCGGGATTGGATTTCTTCGCAGAGATCCCAGGTGGTGGCGCCACCGGTCATGATGATCTCGTCGAAGACCCAGAGCACGTCGCCTTTTTTGACGGCGCAGACGGCACTCATTGGGTCGACGTTGAAGTCGACGCCGATCAACAGTGGGAGGACAGCGAGGTCTTGAACGCCTTTATCGATGTTTTCGTCGCTGAAGCTTACGGCTACTAGGCCAGATAGGTTCTCGAAGCTAGCTTCAAATTCTTGGCGGAAGGTGCGCGGGTCGAGTTGGGCGCGAGCCGCTTCGATTTCTTCCGGTGGGACGTTATCGCCGTCAATCGTCGTGAATTGCCACCGACTCCAGTCCGGGTCGTCGCTATCCGCGTATTGCCAGAGTTCGTAGAACCAGCTAGCCGTGCCGTCGGGAGTGGAAATGAATAATGCCCAGCCTTGTTTGTCGGCTAAAGCGGGGCGGATCACCTCAAACCAGACTTCGCTGTCCATGAAGGCGGCTTCATCCAGCACCACGCCAGCCAAACTTCGGCCGCGCAAAGCCATGGCGTTTTCGGTGCCCTTTAGTTCGATCGTGCTGCCGTTGACGAGTTCAATCTTGAGGTCGGTCTCGTTTTTTGACTTGATCCAGGCTTTGGGGACCAGCTTTTTCATCACCTTCCAGGCGATGTCTTTTGCCATTCGGTACGTCGGGGCGGCGTAAAAGAAGGTTTCGCCCGGGCGTTCGATTGCTCCACGCAGCAATTCGATGCAGGAGAGGTAGCTTTTGCCGAAGCGGCGGCCGGCAACTAGAACGCGAAAACGCTTGCGGCTACTGAATACTTGGCCTTGAGCGTATCGGAGGTTGAGTGTTCCAGCCGCTTCGGGCATTTTTATGTAGGAGGGTACTTTCTAGGGTATTACAGGAATCGAACCTCTGCCCCCTTGTGTGACAGTAGAAGAAATTGAGGATATGTCAGTAGGTTCCCTGGCCCGCACCCCCGCTTTGCCGATCTCGAACCCTACCCCCTGGGCTAGTACGTTTGCACTAGCCCGGGGCGAGGGTCAAAGGGCGGCGTCAGAGCGTAACGTCGCGAACGCTCTCAACAAAAAGCATCGCTGCATCGTGG
>Ga0208644_1001012_pt1 | contig 24299 bp, 22 predicted proteins | sample VirMetDEL_Nov_18_FD_184517 | JGI IMG/M metagenome (GOLD analysis project Ga0208644, IMG submission 184517) | Aqueous microbial communities from the Delaware River and Bay under freshwater to marine salinity gradient to study organic matter... | ecosystem: Environmental > Aquatic > Marine >...
GCGGCTTAGGAAAATAAAAAAAGTCTACAGAAAGCCCATCCTGATGGCCTCGCGGACCCTGCGCCGCGCTCTGCGCTCGACATCAAGCAGGAACGGCTCGATGGCCTTCTCGCATCGGACAATGGCCCCCGTGATGCACTCAATGGTGTCCCTGCACCTCAACGGTCGCCCGTCCCCTGCACCCTCTCGCCGGCGCAGCCAGTGCGCGATGCCTGCTCTCCAGGCTCGCATGCTGACCACCTTCGCCCTGCCCTCGTTGCAGTAGTTGCGACCGGCTACGGCTGCGCGGCCTGCGGCTAGGCGGCGCGTGATTGACCGATGGACATTGGACTTCGAGAACGCCTTCACGATAGCGAAGGATGCGCGGCGCTGTCTCGGGCGCTGCAGTTCCTCGACCACGATGTCGCCGGCCTCGCAGGTCACGAGGGCATGCGCCCGGTGGCAGGCATCGCGGAACGCCGGGTCATTGAACCGCCACCGCTGTATCTGGCGCTGCCAACTGCCGGCGTCGGCTAGTAGGTGCGGCTCGCTCAGGCCGGCCTCGCCATAGATGGTCCGCTGCCTGCGACACGGGTAGCACCACCGCCGGCTGCACCGCACCCCGCAGTGGTCGCAGTACCGGTCACGCTTCATCGGCACCGGCGCGCTCGAGGTAGGCCCCGGTCGGCCCCTCGCGAAGCTTGGCCTTGGCTTCCTCGGGTAGGTCATCCCACCAGCTCGAGCTGGTCTCGGCGGACTCCCTCAGGCTCGCAGTGGACGCGGCCTGCACGCCACCGGCGCGGAGCATGCCCACGGCTGTCCCGATGAGGCTAGCGGTGGCCTCGCCGGTCTCGAGCGCCTGCCGCAGCTGCTGGCAGAGGAGGGACAGGGTCAGGGCCTCGAGTTCCCGGTAGCCCTCGTCGGTGGTGTTATCTCGGCTGGTCATAGGTGGAAGGGTACCTCATACTACGCGTCCTCGCCTCGAGGTGGCCAGCCCCGGCCCCGGCCTCGAGCGGCGCGCAGGCGAGCGGTGGCGGGACATACATACATGTCCAGACAGGCATGCGGTGCGCGTAACCCCCGGCCCCGGCGTGGCTTGCGTCGAATCCAGGTGGCAGGCTCGAGGTCGAAGGCACCCCCCACCCCCCTTGCGTGTGCGCGCGCGCGCGTGATGGATAGTGAGGCCCCCCAAGGGGGGGATGGCCGCTCGCGACCACGAATATATGCCCCTCTACACACCCACCCCGAAAACCATTTTGGTATACTCCCTCCATCGGAACCTCTGGTTTTGGTTTCTCTGAAAGTGTGTGGCCCCCTCGTCAGTGCTTCGGCGGGGGGGTTTTTCTATTCCATCGCGCTAGACTTCTGGGATGCCTTCATCTATGTTTAGCGCGTGCGAACACACGCCATGGTAACCAGACGGGCCTTTGAGGCGCTGAAGACTAAGGGTCTGGCGCTTCGGGTATACACGGCACTCCTCCTCCAGGGGAATCCCGGAGATGAGGTCCGAGTCAGCTACAGGGAGATTGCCCAACTGATTGGGTCGAGCAAGTCCTCGGTCGTGAAGGGCTGCAGCCAACTCGAGGAGTTGGGCCTCATCCGTGACACGAGCCTGAGCGACAAGTCCACCCGGACATGGAGGATTGCAGGGGGTGTCGAAATAGGTACAGATGAAACCCTAGGGGGTGTCGAAATAGGTACAGATGGAGGTAGGGGGTGTCGAAATAACACCCCACGGGGTGTCGAGATAGGTACAGTTGTGCGACCTACTAATGTATATAACCCTATTAATAGTAACTCGCAGAAATGGTCAGCACCCAAATGGGCCACCGGCGAGATACTTGAGTCTGTACAGTTAGCCCTCGAACAGGTCCAGGATGTGCTTGGTGACAAGCGCAGTCAGGGCCAGGACCGTCATGTCTGGCAGTGCGTCCGTGGCTATGAGAAAGAAGGCGATGAAGCTCGCTGCGCCAAGCTAAGGGACGCGACTTTTTGGGGCGAGGTTTTGAGGGGTGCCGACTGGCCGAAGCCTCCTCCGGGCATTGGTCGTGCCGGCTATGGCAAGCGCATTTGCATTGAGGTCAATAAGCGTCTTGAATCCGTCGCCGGGGAGAGTAAGCTGCGGTCAGCCGCCGAAGAGCATCTCGCGAGATTGCGGGGCAGCTTTGGGGCCTGACGCACATGAACCAGAACACCGAATACGGACTCCTGAGCGGAATCATGATTTCCGCCGAGAACGGCAGCCCAGTGCTTGCCGATTACCTTAGCCGTGGCCTAAACGCTGAGTGGTTTAGTGACTATCGCTGTAAGCTTTGCTTTCAAGCCGTGCAGGCGTGCGAGTCTGAGAAGCCTGGAAGCTCGACAGTCAATAGGGTCGCCGAGAAGGCCATCGACCTGGGCCTGGACATGACGGGCGACTTCCTGAGGGAGGTTCGCTGGTCTGAGTCCTCTGCGGCGTGGTCCGAGGAGTACTTCAACAATCTGCGCAAAGTTTATGTTCGCGGCCAGCAGGCCAATGCGATTGCAGACTTCTGCCGGCAGGAGATTGATACAGCGGCTATTGCGGATTCGTGGCCAGACAAGCTCGAGGTTCTCATACAGCGGATTAGGGGCCACGAGGGGGCCGGGAGCCGAGAGGCGGACACGGGCCTGCGGGATGCCATTGAGAGCTACAAGGAGGGCCTGAGTGAGAGCGCCAAGGCCAAGCTTGTCAAGACGCATATCTTCGACCTCAATGACGCCCTGGGTGGTGGCCTGCGTCCGAACCAGCTAGTCGTGTGCTGTGGGCGACCCGGCATGGGCAAGAGCGCCTTCGCCATGGAGATTTGCGAGTACGGGTGCGGCGAGGGAGCCGGCCTGTACTACAGCCTCGAGATGAGCCTGCAGGACTTTGGTGAGCGCCTCGCGCATCGCTTTAACGGCGACATGCGGAAGACTGAGGAGTACGCGAGGTCCAACGGCATGATTCTGCGCACGAAGGGCCAGTGGACTGTAGAGAAAATCCGGGCCGACGCTATCAGCACCCGCGACAGGCTGCGCAGCGAGGGCCGCGAGTTGAAGCTCGTCTGCGTTGACCACATTGGCCTCGTGGCACCGTCTGCCGGCCAGCACAAGCGCACGAGGGAGCAGGAGGTGGCCCACATCTCGCGCAACCTCAAAGTCCTCGCGGGGGAGCTTGGGGCCCCCGTCATTGCCGTGTCCCAGCTAAATAGGGGCGTGGAGTTCCGCAGCGAAAAAGGCCCTGTTCTGAGCGACCTTCGCGACAGCGGTGCCATCGAGCAGGATTCCGACATCGTACTTGGCCTGCACAGGCCCGGCTACTACGACGAAAACATGAAGCATTTTGTAGATGAAATCCGATGCCTGAAGGTCCGCCAGGGCCGCACCGGCACTGTCCCCGCGAACTTCGTTGCAGACCGCGTCTGCTGGAGGGGCGCATGAGTTGGCAATACAAAGTCGAGACCTGGGACACCGAGGCCACTCGCGACAAGGTGCGTAGCCTCGAGGGATTCCCCGATGACTTGCGCCTTGCGGATATCGACCGCGACCTCTACGCCATGAAGAAGTACATCCAGACCCTCGAGGAAGACCTCGCGGAGTGCAAGGAGGAGGTAGAGAAGTGGCGGCGTCGGTGCAAGGCCGTGTATAGCCACGACTGGCGCACGGTTGACCGCTGGGCTACCCGCCATGGCACTGAGTAATAGTTTGAAAACTGCCGCGCAGTTTGTACAATGAGACCATGGCGCTAGTCGAACACATGTCCAACGAGGAGTACCACGCATCACCGGGCGTGTCGAAGTCCATGCTCGATGTGTTTGCGCGAAGCCCTCACCATTACTGGTGGCAGTACAAGAGCGGCAAAGCTCCGCAGCGCACCGAGACCAGCGCCATGCGGCAGGGCACGATTATCCATACAGCCATTCTTGAGCCGGAGAGGTTTGAGGAGGACTACATCGTGTCGCAGTACCGCGACAAGCGCAGCAAGGCATACAAGGAGGCTGTCGCCGAGGCCGCTGCGGATGGCAAGGATTTGCTGTCGCAGTACGAATACGAGATGGCGATGCGGTGTCGCGAGTCCGTGGCCAAGAACCCATACGCCAACGCCGCGCTGTCCGAGGGGCAGGCCGAGCTTAGTGCCTTCACCGAAGACCCCGATAATGGTTTAAAAGTGAGAGCTAGGTTTGACTGGCTTGCCGAAGGCGTCATTGTTGACCTGAAAACCACGGTCCACGCCGGCGTCGAGTTCGGGCATTCCGTTCGCAAGTACCGCTATCACCTACAGGCTGCGATGTACCAGCACATTGCGAGGCTCTGCGGCATTGCTGATTGCGAGTTTATCTTCGTGGCTGTCGAGCGCGATTTCCCTTACGGGGTCGGCGTCTACCAGCTATCGGAGGATGACATGAGGAACGGCATGAGTCTGTACACGGACTTGACACAGCGACTCGCGGAGTGCGAGCGCACTAATGACTGGCCCGGATACACGCTGGGCATCGAAACCCTGAACGCATACACCCGATGAGCATTGAGAAGAAGAAGGAACTGGCGAAAATCATCGCCTCCTCGACCATCATTCCCGCCGAACTGAGAGGAAAGCCGGCTGATGTTTTTGTTCTGCTTGACTTGGCTGAGAGCCTTAGTGAGCCGTATTGGAAAGTCATTAATGGCATTCGCGTTGCGCAAGGTCGAATGATGGTGACTGCCGAGTTCCAGATTGGTCGCGCGATGTCCTCTGGGCTGTTCAAGGGTCCGTGGGAGTACGAGAAGAAAGAGGAGAAAGACAACATTGCCCTGCGCGTTAAGGCTGTCTCTGCGGATTCCGGCGAGCCGATGGTCGGCCCGTGGGTAGACCTAGCGATGGCAAAGGCCGATGGCTGGACGCGCAACAAGAAATACAGCAACCCGCAGATGGCGGAACACATGCTGCGCCTGCGCGCGGCGACCTTCTTTATCCGCCTGCATTGCCCACAGACCACTTTCGGCGGCATGACTGCCGAGGAGGGCGAGGATGTCGCTGCGGCAAATGGCTCCTCGTCCTGGGACACTCCCTCTTCCACCACGACGCAGTCTGGCGGCGTGGCCCTCATCGAGGCCAAGGTGAAGGAGGCTGAAGAGGGTGATGCGCCGAGCTAGGAAATCGACTTACGAGTTCGACGCAGCAAAGCTCCGGGGCAAGATGCGGGAGGTCGATGTGACTCCCGACGAGCTTCAGGGTCTCATGTACACTCGGGGCCACCGCGTAAGGGTTGACAGCTACCTTGCCGGCAAGACCGTGCCGAGCAGCGAAGTCCTAATCGACCTTATGGATATCCTGATGGTTGATGTCTCCGCTTTGGTCAAGGCCGCGTTTAGCCTGAGGTCGGATAGTGAGTGACATAATCTATGTCGGCATCGACCCAGGAAAATCCGGCGCAATCGTCGGGCTTCACGAAAACCGCAAGGTTGCGTTCTCGAGGCGCAAGATGCCTTGGGTAAACAACCGACTCGATTCGGTGGCCGTCTACAACTTACTCCGGGAGTGCATCCTTGCAGAGAACGACCTTGTTGTTATTTGTGAAAAAGTTCACGCAATGCCTCGCGATAGTAGTCGCTCTGCCTTTACTTTTGGCGGTGCTTACCATGCTTGCTTGGCTGTTGTTGACCTTTTTGATTGTCCGCTACTTCTTGTATCCCCCCAGGGATGGAAGAAAGTTATGCTACGGGACCGTGGTCGAGAGAAAGAAGACAGCGTGAACGCTGCTCGCGACATGTTCCCCTCTCTTCGCCCTGACCTAAGGGCTAAGAGTTCCCACAACCTTGCCGAGGCCGCACTGATTGCTGCTTACGGCATCCAAACCTGGAATCAAGATTTCGATGGACATTAACATTGTTACTCTCTCTGGGCGGCTTGGGGCCGACCCGGAATCCAAGGGCAGCGACGCGAACCCAATCGCGAGCTTCCGAATCTGCGTCAATGGCCGCAAGAAGGAAGGCGAGCAGTGGGTCGATGTGCCCAACTGGATTACTTGCACCGCCTTCAATTGGCAGGCCCAGAACCTCATCCAGAAAGCCTCTAGGGGCGACGAGCTTGTCGTGACTGGCCGCATCCGCCAGGAGAACTGGGAGGTTGCCGGCGAGAAGAAGAGCCGCATCAGCATTGTCGCCGACAATGTCAAGGTGGTCCCTCGGGTTGCTGCCCCGCAGGCCGCTCCCCAGCTTGCGGAGGATATGCCTTTCTAGGGCAGTCTTTCGTTTCCCACTGGACCGGGTTGGCTGGCGCTGGCCCGGTCTTTTGTATATCTGCCAAATAAAGAATGTAACCGTGCGCTTTTTGTGGGGTTATGGTAGAAACCACTCGTGGCGATGGGCTTGGCAAGGACGGCGCAAGATGATTTCGGGGACTGGCCTTTGGTCGGCGAAGCATTGCTTGAGGCGCTGCATGCGGCGTTTCCTGAGAAATGCATTGGGGAAAATGACACGCCCGAGCAGGCCCATCGTTACGCTGGCAAGGTCGAACTGATTCGATTCTTGCAGATGGTTCATGACATCCAGGTAAACAAAGAGGACTAAGGATTGGCTAACTCATTTACTGTCCTGAAGGATACGCCGCTCTCGACTATCATCGAGCAAGTCATCGACAACGGTGACCTCGGCGAAGTCCTGGACCTGTCCCATGCTCGAGTGGTTTATGTCCATTCGGACCAAGCGGTGCTGTTCCGCGCTCCTGCGGTAAATGCAAGCGGCGCTCCGCTGGACAACAACTCTCTTGACAAGGAGATTGCGGAAACCGCCAGCGGCGACATCGTCCTGCCCACGAGTACAAAGGCCGGAAGGATTGCAACTAATGTGATGCCGGCTTATCTCCAGATTGAGAACACCTCCGGCTCGCAGGCGACGGTCAAAGTCCTAATCATCAACCACCTGTATGGAGCCAAAGTCGGCGATGATATTGGCACTGCTGGCTCGCGTCACAACACTGGAGTCGGTGCCTAGTGGCTACTAGCCACACAATCCTCAGCGATACGCCAGCGGTGACGGTCATTAAGCAGACCATTGCTGGCGGCGACCGTGGCACTGTCATTGACCTGACTCATGCGCGCAGCGTGTCGATTTCCGCCTCGGGCGGTATACTTCTTGCCATCCCCGACATTGATGCCAACGGTGTTCCGATTGACACGACGGATGGCAGGCTAGTCGACATCCCTGCTGGTGGAGACATCCGTGCCCCCACCTTCTCGGCTGCAGGCCGCATCGGCAGCACGATGATGCCCCCTTATCTGCAAATCGCAGTCGGGGGGAGCGAGAAAACTGTTGTCCTCGTGATTACCAACTACCTCTACGGCGCAAGTGTCGACGATAACATCGGCACCGATGGCGCTCGTCAAAGCAGCACCTCTCACGGATAATGTGTTTCGCCCCCAATGTAAAAATCCCTGAACCGCCGGCTCCGCCGCCGCCCCCGGATGCGCCTGCCGAGATGCGTAAGCCCAAGAAGCTTATGCGCATGAAGACTGCGGCTGAAGGCATTACTGGTGCCGCGCTTCGGATTCCTCGCGCTAGTGAGCGTAGCCTAAAGTATTCGGGTGACGAGGGTTCTGGTCTTCGCACATGATTGAGCGAACTGCAGCCGAGTTTTACGCCGCCGGGGAAGGCGAGCGTTTTCACTACATTGACCGCGGTCGAGAGTGCGCGGCTGTAACGATTCCCCACCTCTTGCCCCGCGATGGCTTTAACAGCACGCAAGAGTTTCATTCGCCTTACTCAGGGACTGGTGCTGCCGGCGTCAACTCCCTAAGCTCGAGCCTGCTCCTGGCGCTCCTGCCGCCTAACAGCCCGTTCTTCCGCCTGCGCGTTGACCCTAGCGCGATGGAGGAAATCGAGGGATACGAAGAGGCCCGTGCCGAGATTGACTACAGCCTGTCCAAGATTGAGCAGGAAGTCATTGCCGAGATTGAGCGCCGCGCTTACCGCACTGCGATTTACGCCGCGATTCGCCAGCTTGTCGTTGTCGGCAATGTCCTTCTGTACTTCCACGAAAAGGGCATTAAGGTCATTCGTCTCGAGAGCTATGTCGTCAATCGGCACGCGAACGGCGAAGTCCAGAAGATTGTCGTAAAGGAGGAGGTTCCTGGCGACCAAATCCCGCCCGAGTATGTTTCCGAGGTCGGCATGTCCGACCCGCTTAAGCAGACATATTCGGTGTACACCTGTATCCGCTACGAAGGCGACAAGGCGTACATCCACCAGGAGGTCGGCGGCAGGGTCATTGATGGCAGCGAGGTCGAGCATGACAAGGAGGATTGCCCTTACCTCGCCCTGCGTTTCATTCGCGTTGATGGCGAAAGCTATGGCCGCAGCTTCTGCGAGGAGTTGCTTGGCGAGCTTCAGACTCTCGAGTCCCTGCAGCAGGCGATTGTCGATGCGGCAGCGGCTTCGGCCAAGATGCTTGTCCTGGTCAACCCGTCTGGCCTTACCCGGCCTCGGGACATTGCCGAAGCGCCTAACCTGAGCGTCCGAACTGGCAGCGCCAGCGATGTGAGCTTCCTCCAGGCTCAGAAGGGCGCTGACCTGAGCGTCGCGCAGGCTACGATTGCCGGCATCAATGACCGCCTTGCTCGCCAGTTTATGCTGGCTGAGGGGTCTATCCGAAACGCAGAGCGCGTCACGGCTGCCGAGATTCGGATGATTCAGGACCAGCTCGAGCGCAGCCTCGGTGGCGTGTTCTCGCTCCTGAGCCAAGAGCTACAGCTTCCTATGGTCAAGCTCCTGTTGCGCCAGATGATGAAGCAGGGCAGCCTGCCCGAGCTTCCCGAGGGGCTAGTTGAGCCTGTTGTGGTCACCGGCGTCCTCGCCATTGGCCGCGCGACTGACAGCCTTAAGCTTGACCAGTTCCTTGGTACTGCTTTGCAGACCATCGGACCTGAGACCGTTGCCGCCCATGTCAATGTTGGCGAATGGTTCACCCGCAAGGCCGCTTCCCTCGGCATTGCGACTGAGGGCCTGATTAAGTCCGCTGCTGAGATTCAGGCCGAGCAGCAAGCCCAGATGCAGCAAGCTTTGCAGATGCAGGGCGGCGAAGAGGCCGTCAAGGCCATGGGCCAAATGGCTGTAAATCAGCAGCAGCAAACCCCTGAAATCCCCGAATAATCATGAGCGACGAATCCCAAATCGCTACCGAGATGAACATCCCCACTGGCGGGGAAGAACACCCTACTCTTGAGCAGCAGGCTCAGGAGATGGAGGCCAGCCAGAAAGAGTCTGGCGAAGCTTCCGCGATTCCTGAAAAGTTCCAGAACTCCGAAGACCCAGTCGCTGCAATGGCCAAGGCTTACGCCGAGCTTGAGAAAAAGCTTGGCTCCGCCGGCGACGAGGGGCCTGCCCCGAAGATGCAGCTTGAGAAAGTTGAGAATGCCGCTGACCTTACGCGGGATGAACTCAACCGCCTGGGCCAGGAGTACATTGAGAACGGTGACCTCAAGGAAAGCAGCTACAGCGAGCTTGCTAAGCGAGGCATCACCAAGGAAGTTGTTGACATGTTTGTCACTGCGCAGCTGCAGCAGGCCGAAGCCTCGCGCGCGCAAATCCTTTCCGAGGTCGGCGTTGATGCGTCTGCCTGGGAGAGCATGACAGATTGGGCTTCTCGTAACTGGCCTGAGGGTCAGATTGACGAGTGGAACGAACTGGCAAACTCGCCTAGCCCTCTAGCGCGTAAGCTGGCGGTGCAGAACCTCAAGGATGCGTATGTCGCCCAGGGTCGAGGCCCGGAGGCTACGCACATTGAAGGCAAGCCAGTAACTGGCGCACTGACTGGTTACCGCTCAGAGGCGGAAATGCTTGAAGCGATGAAAGACCCCCGATTTGACAAAGACCCCGCGTACCGCGAGGATGTCGAGCGACGGGTCGAGATGATGCTTCGGGCGAACAATAGACTTTAGATAGGCCCGAAAGGACAACCTAGCAAGTCTCCCTAACTAATCCCTTTCACTTGTTTTCTTAGGAGGAAACACCAATGGCTGCTACTGCAGTTAACACCCTTGGGGGCGACAGCCTCTTCAAGACCGTTTTTAGTGGGATGGTTCTTCGGGAGTTTGAAGCCCGTCGAGTCTTTGCCCCTCTCGTCATGAGCCGTCAGGTCACCCGCGGAAAGGCCGTGGACTTCAGCCTGATGGGTACCGTTACCCCCGGCTACCACACCGCTGGTCAGAACATCCTCGAGGATGGCTCTTACTTGACCAACGCGGCCCACGCCAAGGTGACCGTTACGCTTAACGACAAGCTCGTCGCGGCTACCCTGCTCGATGACCTTGCTGACATGAAGAACGACTTCCCGGCTCGCGCTGAGCTGGCCCAGGAAGTTGGTCGCGCTCTGGCTGACCGCCAGGACCGTCTGATTGCTCAGGCTATCGCTATGGCTGCCCTTGGCCGTCGTAACGGCGCTGCCGCTGACGGGGCTCTTTACACCGGGGAGCCTGCCAAGGGCGGCATCATCACCATTGATGAAGACGCCGCTTCTAGCACCGTCCGCGATAGCTTCCTGGATGCAATCTTCGAGGCCGGCACCAAGCTCGATGCGGCTAATGTCCCCGAGGAGGACCGCTACATCGCGATGCACCCGGATTACTTCAACAACCTTGCCCGTAACACCGATGTGCTGAACCGTGACTGGGGTGGCGCTGGTGCGCTGGCTGACCGGGTTGTTCCGCGTGTCGCTGGTTTCCAGGTTGTCAAGACCACCAATGTCCCGACCACCGACCTCAGCGCTGCTGTGACTGGTGAGAAGAACGACCTTGATGTCAACTTCGCCAACATTGACGGAGCCACCACCGATGGCAAGGTCATGGCGATGTGCTTCCACAAGTCCGCTGCCGCCCTCGCTACCGCGATGGATATCCGCACGGAGATTGACTACAAGCCGGAGTATCAGGGCCACCTGATTATCGGTTCCCATGTCATGGGTGCCGCCGCGCTTCGCCGTCAGTCGGCTGTGCTGATTTGCGGTGACGATACCGATTAAATGACATAGCCTGGGGGGAGGGAATGTCCTCCCCCTGGGCTTGCCCCCTTCTTCCCCTAACCCATTTAAGCCATGAGCAGCTTTAAAGATTACGCCAAAGACTTCGGCTCCAAGCACACTGCGACCATCATCTGGTTCGCGCTTGGTGTCTGTGTCGGCGTGCTTGGTTTCTAGAAATGCTTGACCTCACAGAACTTGCGGCTGTCAACATCATGCTGCAGTCCATTGGAGAGACTGCGGTTACTTCGTTGTCGGGTAGTCTCCCGACCGATGTCTCGACTGCGCAATCGATTCTGTCGGAGTTGAACGCGGAGTTCCAGCATCACGGCTGGAGCTTCAACACGCGCAGGGAAGTCACCCTGTCGCCGTCTGGCGGGAGTCCGAATCGGACTTATCTGCCTTACTCGAGCACTGTCGGTGACCAAGTCTTGCCCGTGCCCCTGAAGGTCATTCCTCGCCGGCGCAGCCAGAAGTATGGCATCCGCCGAGAGACTTCGGGGACGCCTAGGAAATGGTATCTCTACGATATTGTCAATGACACGGATGTGATTGGCAAAGACATCAAGGTAGATATCACCGTCGGCCTCAACTACGAGGAGCTTCCTCACCCCGCCAGGGTCTACATCGCGCGGAGTGCCTCGCGGCATTTCGCTGAGAGAATCCTTGGCGAAGCCAGCCAAATCCTGCGCACCGACGAAGCTAACGCATTTGCCAGCTTCCAGGAGTACGAGGCGGAGACTATGGACTATCGCATGTCGGATGCTTACGGCGTCTACCGTGCGGTGGGTCGTCAGTCGCCATACGACGATTACAACAGCTAATGGCAGTCGGTCGCGCAATCGGTAACTTGCTTGGCGGTGTAAGCCAGCAGCCGGAAAACTCTCGTTTCGCTAACATGGCGGATGAGAGTATTAACACTTATGCGAGCCTGACCCAGGGCTTGGATAAGCGCCGGCCAACTGAACACCTTCGGCTGGTGGCCAGCGACTCGACCGTCAACGGATACTTCCACGCGATTAAGCGGTCTCCGACCGAGCAGTATGGCATCTGGGTCTACCGCAATAGCGACGGCAATGTCTTTATTAAGGCATTCAATCTGCTTGACGGTACCGAGGTCAAGATTTTCCCGAGCGCGGACTCTGGCGCTATTGAGATTGGGGTCGGCGATTTGTCCGACTACTTCTCGACTCCTGGGGAGCTAGTCGATTTCAGCGATGGCTTCCAGGCGATGACGGTGGCGGATAACACCTTCCTGCTTAACCGAAATCGCTTTGCCGGCCTATTGGCCAGCCCCGAGGACAAGTTCGAGCAGGAGGCTGCGACTGTCCAGATTGCTGCGGGGTACACCGGCACCAACTATTCGCTTCACCTGGATGGCATGGAGTTTTTCTACGAAACTCCCATGGCTGACAGCACCTTTCCCATCGGCGACACCTATAAGACGGATTACATTGCGCAGCGTCTTGTCTACGGTGTTTACGATTATTCGGAGGGGCCGGTGTCTTCCGGCTTGGCTGCTAACTGGAAAGACAATACCTCGAGTCCCCCTGGCGACATCACCACTCACCCCCATACCGAAGTTGGCGCTTATGATTGGGGCTTTTCGGACGGAAGGGCTGGCCGCTGCTACGGCATTATCCAGTCTCAGCGAGGCACTCACTTTATCCACACTACCGAGTCATCTAGGCCGGGAGCAAGGTCCGCGTATAACGAGGTGGCATCCGACCAACAGGCTGACTCCAACAAACGAGTCTTCAGGCTCTACGGCGATTACTTAAAGTGGGCTGGCACTGGCACTACTGGGTCGCCAAGCCCAACCGGGACTAGGTTTAAGCTATCCGTAGAGTATTACGATGACTCTGCCGATGAGTGGAAGATTGAGGAGACTGGCTATATTGCGTTCCACTCTGGGAGAACTCCGAACGCGATTAAATCCAACATTCAGACGGACCTTCGCGCTCTGACGAATGTCGTTTGCGGCACCAGCAACGCCGGGATTACGGTTACGGTCCCCACTGACAGGTGGTGGGACTACGAGATTGAAGTAAATTATTCCGCGTCTGGCGACACGCCAATCCGCAACATCTTTGTCAGCGATGTCCTTTACGAGCCGCCTGTCGGGAAAACCCGCTACACCGCTCGCCTAGAAGGAAACTCCATCGCCATTATGAAGTGGATTCCCACTTCTACGGCCAACGGGTCTTACCACGGCACCGCGATGAGCATTAAGGTGGCCGATGGGCAAGGCGACAACGCGGTTAAGCTTGCGTACAAGACCGAAGTCGATTTTGCCAGCTTGCCCGTGTATGGCCTGGATGGTCAAATCGTCAAGGTGCAGGGCGTCAATGAAGAGGCTGCCGACGATTACTATGTGAAGTTTGTGGCCAACATTGACTCCGAGTCTGAGTCGGCGCGCAACGAGGGCACATCTTACGGCCAGCACTTCGGCAAGGGGATTTGGAAGGAGTCTGCGCCGAACAAGGAAAAGGAGACCATTGATTCCGGCACCATGCCGCATGTCCTGGAGAGCCGCATCGGCGGGGTGGGCGGCAATCCGACTGGAGTCTTTGAGGGTGACCCCTTCTTTGTTTTCAAGCCGTTTGACTTCAGTGGCCGAGAAGTCGGCGACTCCGAAACTAATAAGACCCCGTCCTTTATCGGCAAGAAGATTTCCGGCCTGACTTACCACCGGGGTCGCCTTGGAATCATGGCCAACGAGAGCTTGGCCCTAAGCGAGGCCGCGGGGCCGGCAAACTTCTACCGCACGACCGTCAACATTCTGCGGGACACCGACCGCATCGACATCACGGCGCGCAGCCCGAAGGTCAGCATTCTCCGCTCCGCGGTCGAGATGCAGGAAAACCTCCTGCTGTTCTCGGACCAGAACCAGTTCATCCTGACTACTGGCGGTGGACCCCTAAGCCCTGCGAGCGCCGGCCTTGACATGGTCTCGAACTACGAGACCACCTCGTATGTCGCTCCCCAGGTGACTGGCTTTAGCGCCTACTTCCCCTTCTCCCGCGGCAGCTACTCAGGCATTGAGAGGCTGTACCCGGCTGGTGGCGCGGCAAACCTGTTCAAGGGCGAGGAGGCGACGGCCCAGGTGCCGAACTACATCAAGGGCAGTGTGCGCTCTATGGCGGTCTCCGAGATGGAGAAGTGCCTTGCCGTGCTGACGGATGATGGCCAGTACCTGTACATCTACAAGTGGGAAGATGTCGGCGACCGCCGCGCGCAGTCGGCGTGGTTCAAGCACGAGTTTACCCCGAGCAGCCTGGGCACCAGGGGCAACATCCTCGGCGTCCAGATTATTGACAGCGCGGTCTACATCCTGGTGGTCAGGAATGGCGTTGCGCCATACAAGGTCTGCCTGGAGCGGATTGACCTCGAGGATGGCGCGCTTGATATCGCTGATACGGAAACGACGGACGATGTGTGGTACATGACCCGCCTTGACCGGCGACTGGCGAGCGAGTCGATGTCCTCCATTTCCTACAGCGACCCCGACACGACGGTGACGATTGACCCATTGACCGGGGTCGAGTACGAGGGCGGCACCAGCGTCGAGCTTGTTTACCGTCATGGCGTGAGCGGACAGGTCGGAGGCTACCGCGTGACCGGGACTGTGTCTGGCTCCGCCGGCACCTACAGCAATGTGATTACCTTCGCCGGCGACCACAGCGGCAAGAAGTTTTACATTGGCCAGCCCTACACTATGCGGCATACCCTGAGTAAGCCCTACATCGATGGTGGCCAAAGCGGGGCCTTGATTACCGGCAGGCTGCAAGTCCGCCGAGCTTTTGTCGATGTTGCCGACACCGGCTATTTTGCGTCGGAGGTTACCCCGACCGGGCGCTCCAAGAGTACAGACTACAACCCGAGCCAGGGCTACGGCCAGTCTGTGACCTCTGATGTCGAGCCGTTGGAGCGCAGCTTTACGGTGCCGATTTTCGCCCAGGCCGGCGAGTGCGTCTTTGACCTAGTCAATGACTCCCCCTACCCGAGCCGGTTTGTGAACCTGGAATACGAGGCCACCTACAACTCGAGGAGCCGTCGCATTGGATAGCCCTGACATCAATATCCGCAAGGCGACGCGGGAGGACTGCTTTGATGTGGGTCGGCGACTCCGCCGGGATGACTACATTGAGTTGCGCCATGTGTTTGGCTCTGAGGAAGACCCCGGCTGGGTTCTTGACAGCGAGCGCATGGCAAATGCCGACGAGACTTTTACCCTGATAATCAACGGCGAGATTATCGGCATCGGTGGGTGCGTTCAGACCCGCCCTGGCGTCGGCTGCCCCTGGTTCATGGGGACCGATTCGGCAAGGAAGTACATGTTTACCTTCCACGCCGTGGCCATCCAGCTAGTCGATTACTGGCGGTCGCAATACGCGCTCCTGTCGAACCATGTCTGGGATGGCTCGAGCGCCAAGAAATGGCTGCAGCGATTGGGCTTTGCGATGATGCCCGAGATTTCTCATGTCACCGAAAGCGGTGGCAAGTTCCGTAGGTTTGTAATGTCAGGAGAGGCAGAGGAATGTGCACCGTCACCGGAGCGTTGTTCGGACTCCAAGCAGTTAGCTCAATAGGGCAGGCAAGCGCGACGAATAAGGCGCTGGAAAAGGCCGGCAAGTCCGCTACCGTTTCCGCCCAGCGCCAGCAGGAGTCTCTGATTCGCCGCATGGTCGAAGAGCGCCGTGCTGCGGACACCCAGATTGACTCCATGATGCGTGATGCGGAGCAGGCCCGTTCCGCCGTCGCCCTCGCCAGCGTCGAGTCTGGCGTCACTGGTGGTGCCTCCGCAGAGGTCTTGCAGGAGATGGGTCGCCAAGCCCTCGAGGCCGAGACCGGGGTCCGCCGGCAGTATGCGGCCACTTCGCAGGAGACTGCATTCATGGCTCAGGACATTCACATGAACCTCCAGAACAAGCTCCAGGAGCTTAAGTCTCAGGCGGTCAGCAACACCGATGTCGCCCTCCAGATTGGTCAGGCTGCTGTCGGCAGCTACCTCGGGGCGAAGGCTTCTGGCATTGTCCCGGAAGACGCCACCTTCATGCAGACCTTCTTCGGTGGGGGCGGTCCCACCGCGTCTGCCGCGCCGACTTTACTCAAGACTCCCGCCTGGATGCGCCCTAACGCCTTCTAGGGCGACAAGATAAAAGATGGCTAACTTCCGAGGCAAAATCCAGACCGACCTTGGTCTGAGCAAGTTCTCCCAGTACCGGCCCGTAGGCCGTGTGCGCGCCGACACTTCCGCGAAGCCGGTCCTCGACGCCAGCGCCCGGACATTCGAGGCTCTTGGCAATCTAAGCCCGACGCTCATGAAGCTCGCCGCCTATCAGGTCGGCCTGCAGAAGGAGGAGATTCGCTCTGAGGAGCAAAAGCGATTTGCAAGCGCGAGCCTCGAGGAGCGGCGGAGGTTTGCCGAGGGGGAGGCCCTAGAGGAAGAGAAGCAGAACCCAACCTTTGCCGGCAGTAACCCGTGGCGTCGTGTCATCCGCCAGGAGATTGCAGGCAAGCACGCGGCTGAAGTTAACCTCCTGTCCGAGATTGAGCGCCGCCGGGATTCCCTGACCGACCACGACCGCAGCATTGAGGACATCAAGTCAGAGATGCAGTCGCTGCAAGCGCAGTATCGGCCAGATAGCCTGTACGGCGGCAGGGCCTATGACGCATCCGCAGCGGCGGTGGTGCAGCAGAACGAGGGCCGATTCCTCGCCATCCGTAGCCGAAAGCAGGAAGCCGCGACGGCTGAAGCTATTACGACCGGGATTCAGGACCAGCTAGTCCTCGGGGCAGAGGGCGAGGGCGTAGACCTTGGCGCTATCCGCGACTTTCTGGACCGCTATCACTCCCTCACCGGCAAGAGCGGCAGAAAGTTTTTGGATGACGCGATTGAGTCCGTTGCAGGCATTTACGACCAGAGGCTTAGGTCTGGTTCTATTTCGAGTGAGGAATACGAAGATTCTATTATCGCCATTTATGGCGTGCCGGATTCGATGTTCGACCTTTCGGCTGAAAGCTCCCAGATTTCACCGTTCGATGGAGGCAGCGCCCACGCCTACCAAAAGGACGAGGAGACTGGTGAGCTTGTTCCCCCCAAGCTTCGCGTGCAGGCCATTGATTCAAGCGGCAAGACTCATTTTGTCGTAATCCCCGAGGATATGTCCGAGCAGGATTTTGAGGCCGCAGTCAGGGGTAGCGCGGTGTACGAAAGTTTTCCGACCTTTGTCTCGGAGAAGGATGCCCAGGCTTTTGCCGCAAACCCGGAAAGAAGCCTTAGGCCAGACGGCACGCAAAGGAAGCCGGCACCTACTATGAGCAGCCTTGACAATGCACAGCGAAGAGCGGCCCTAGACAAGCGACTTTACGCGGCCCGAGACTATGACAATGCGAAGTATAGGGAAAACTACGAGGCTGCCTATTTGCGCCTTGAAACTGACATCAAGCCCAGGGTTGCTAGTCTCGTACTGCAGGGCAAAACCTTTGAGGAGATTAAAGAAGAGATTTATCCGCTCTTGGCGGAAATCGGAGAAGAAACCGGCTATGCGCTGCTAGTTGACGCAGAACAAGTCCACGAAGAGATTATGCTCAGGGGTATGATTAGCCGAGAGGTCGAAGCTCTGGGAGTTTCCATTGAAGCCGTCGATGCGCAATTGACCAGTGCGGCTATTAATGGCGAGGCGTCTCCGCTGGAAATCGCGACCGCCCCCGGGATAACCAAGGCTCGAAAGGAACAGCTACTCGAGTTTGCTAAAGATTCCGAGGGCGTCAAGCAGGCCATGATTAACGACCTTGCCCCCAGAGAAGGGATGGTGTCTACGGCCATTCAAAACAGCCGTCTTCGACATAGCTGGAGGTTTTCCGACAAAGCATATATCGGAAACTTAGCTATTCGATTCCGGGAGGAGTTTGCAAAGCGAGCGCTCGACAGTATCCCTCCTGGCGAGTTTAGCGACCACACATTTAGGGATGCCTTGAGGGAGCAAGCCAAGCCGGGGAATGTCCAGGAAATTGTGGACTTCCTAGTCGCAGACGATATTGAGCCGAGAGACCCGAACGCCGATGTTATCGGCCTGCTTCGCAATGCAGATGTTCTCGTATTCTTGGACCGAAAATTTGAGGACGAAGAAGTATGGAATACCGATGGCCGGATGAGCTTTGAAGAGCAACGATTCTACAACTCTATGCTGGGCTGGGTCACGGAGTACCGTGGGGCCAACCCCGATGCCGTGCCTCCCCAAATGGTAAGCGACTTTATCAAGGATGACGGCGGCTTTGAGGCTTTCCACAAAAAGGCTGCGGAAGCGGATGCAGTGCCAGAGCAGGCTCAACTAACGCCAAGGCGGCAGAGTCTTATGAACGAGCGCCTGGAGTCTGCGCGGAAGGCAGAGGAAGAGGCCCTGGCGGATTTTCCAGAACGGGTACTCCCCGCCCCCCCCAGCAAATCAAAGATTAACTTCATGCTTAAGGCGAGGGAGGACATCCCTGCCCTGCGCCAAGACCTTGGACCTATTTCGGGCTGGGAAGAATCCGACGAATACAATAAAGACTCGACGGTTAGTCAGTACAGGAAGGGGAAACAAGAGCAAGAGAGAATCCAGCGGGAGCAGTATGAGGCGCGAGATGTCATTGGGCAAAAAAATAAGGCTCGGCCTATGAGTTACGATTTCTTTGCATTGCCCGATAAAATGGTTGCGGGATTAATCGAAAAAGGCGATACAGGATATGGCCGATTTGGATTTAACTACGGAGACATCCTGCTAGATACACTCCAGTACCGCATGGCGGGTGGCCTTATTGACGGCAAGCCTTCCTACATAACTCCCGAAGAGCTAGAGTCAGGAGAACTTAGGATGCCGTACCGCAATGTCTTGGTGCCCGTCCCTAAGGCGGAGCTTAATCCCCGCGAGTACCTTATGGTTGCGGACAAGGAACAGCTTGAGTCCTACACTAGTGAAGACTGGATGACCCTTTATGGGAATCTAGATGACACGGTAAAGGAGAGCCTTGATAGATATGTTGAGGCTGGGGCCGCTGCCGATATTCCTGAGCTTCTTTATGGCCTGCAGGAAGACCTGCTTTACCTCCATTACCGCATCGACTTAGAAAAGTAAATGGCATACGACCCACGGAAAGTTCTAGAGCTTGATGAGGCCGCTGGCGTGGAGCGTGGCTCCGAGGGCCTGCTCAAGCAGTTTGCCCTGGCTCCCCTGCGCGGCGCAGAGGGCCTTGTCAAGTCAACCTACAACTTGGTTGATTTTGTCGGCTTTGATGTCCTGCCGGATTACGACGAGCGATTCCTCGGGACTTCGAGCCATTGGGCACCCGGGCTTCTGGAGGGCATCACGCAGTTTGCTGTGCCGTACGGTGCCTTTTCCAAGGTGGCCGGCGTCGCTCGACTGACTGGCATGAAGGCGTTGTCTCGTGGTGAGCGTCTTGCTCGCCGCACGAAGAACTACGCCCGGATGACTGCCGCAGGCGCTGCGGCTGACTTTGTCGCCTTTGACCCTAACGAGGGTCGCCTGAGCGATTTCCTGGTTCAGGTTCCGGGCATGGAGAATGCCCTGACGAGCTACCTCGCCACCGACATGGAGGATGGGGAGCTTGAGGGCCGCTTCAAAAACATGCTCGAGGGCGCGCTCGTGGGGCCAGTCTTCGACGCCGTTGTCTCCGTACTTGTCAAGGGTGCCAAGGCTAGTCGCCATGTCGTGAAGCAGCGCGCCACTGGCCGCAGCGACGAGAGCATTGCCAAGGACTTGAAGGGTGCCGAGTTCGATGCGAGCGATGACCTGTCGCAAATCCTCGAGGCGTATGCCGGCTACGACCACCGTCGCTGGATGCTCCTTAACACCCTGGCCAACACCATGGGCCTGGACCGCACCAAGATTATTGCCGACCTTGACGGCAAGAGCTTTGAGGAACTGGCAGAGCAGGCTGGCAAAAGCGTAGATGAGTTTGCTGGTGCGGCCAAGGGCTACACCATTCCTGCCGGCACTGACCGCGTCATCCTTGGTGCCTTTAAGTCTGCCGATGTGACCACCGGCGTCCACGAGCTTGCGCACGCTGCGCGGCTCCTGCTCTTCAACAAAGACCTCCCGGCGGATGCGCGCCTGGGCCTTGACGATGACCTGATTGACCTAGTCGGGCGCGAGATGGGGGCCGAGCTTGACGAGAATACTGGCAAATGGACCTACGGCACCGACGCCGAGGAGAAGTTTGCCGAGACATTTGAGCGGTACATCGCCGAGGGCATTGCCCCCACGAAGGAGCTTGGCGGTGTCATGGGCACCCTGGCTTCGTTTGTGCGCGAGATTTACCGCGGCATCACGGGCGGCGCTATGTCTGCCGAGGTGTCCCCTGAAATGCGGGGCGTCTTCGACAAGCTTATGCAGCGGGGCGACATCCCCGATGTGCGCAAGAACCCCAACCCGGAGCGACAGTCGCATGGTTCGGTCGGGCAAGTGGGTGCGCTCTCTGACCCGCTTTTCCAAATTGATGAAAAGTACCTAGAGGATGTGCCGGACGATGTCGAGGTGGACTACGACGGAAGGGTTGTCCAGAAGTTTACGGAAGCCTCTGGTGAAGAAACAAAGGCAAAGCTAAAGGCGCTGCGGGAATCCCACCCGAACCCACTAAAGTCGCCATCGGCATGGAAGAGGTTCATGGCCAAGGTGACCGGCAAGGCGCGAGTGCCTCGCCCCCCCGTGCAGCTTATGCGCGAGCTAAGAAATGGCCGCATGGCAGAGCGCCTTGCTCGCATGACGCCGCGCCAGATTGAGGCCGTAAACGCCGGCCTGGAGCTTACGAAGGAAGTAAAGGAAAACCTTAACACTCCAGAGGATTTGGCTCGCCTGTTTTACTGGACTAAGCTCAGTAACTCCGCAAGCCCCTTCCCTCAGGAGGCGGCATTTATGGACACCTTCGATGAGATTGTTCCATGGATTGAGGCTGCCAGAAGGGGCGAGTTTGACCTTGATAAGTACCTGGAGTGGGCAGACAAAAGGCTTCCCGCTGGCGGTGAGCGCCAGGGCGTTAGCGTAAAGAGCAATGTTAACTCCTTTGGCGAGGACTTCCTGAGGAAAGTAAGCGACGCCGCGCGCGAGGGGGAAGACCAGCTTGGGGCAATCTTTGAGTCTTGGACTAAGTCGGATAGCACCGACGATGTAGTTATGGACTTCATGGGGATGTTTTCCGGCTATGGCTTTGACACTAAGCTGATTAACTTCGCCCGACTCGCCAGTGGTCATACCGACATGCTGGTCCTGGACCGCATTCAGCTTCGGCAGATATTCGGCCTAGAGGGCAACGACTACGAAAACTTCATGGAAGCCGCGAGCGGCGCCCAGGGCGTCGCGCTTTACGGGGCTATTCAGCGTGGCCTTCTTGAGGTTGGCGAGCAACTGTACAAAGACGCTGGCCGGATAGAGCCGTTTGAACTGGCCCGGTTCCACTGGGAAACCTGGATTGACAGCGCCGGCAGCGAGGTCGCGCACGAGACCCTTGGCCTGTTTATCGAGGGTTCTAGGAAGTACAAGGGTGCTATCAGGGAAACCCGCCCGAACAAGGCTGCGCATGGTTTCTCATACGGCCCTAAGGCTGGCGACACCTGGATGCTCTTCCCGTTTCGCGGAGATGAGGCTGTCGCGCTGACGCGCGAAGAGTATAATGATGTTGCCAAGGCAATCACGAGTCCCTCAAACGGGGTCGTTCCCACTGGCTTCCAACTAGACGACTACAAAGATAAGAGTAGCTGGCACCATGACGGACAAGTTGACACCGAACAAATCGCAATCCTCGCAGCAATCCGCTCAGGAAGGCTCCTCACAACAGAGGGGGATGAGGTCATTGTTAGAGACCTTGACCCAGATGAACGCGCCGACCTCGTCGGGGATTACCGACTCTGGCGAGATGCAGCCAAGGTACGGAGGCTCCATTCTCGACTTGCTGAAGCAGAAGGCTCATCTTACACCAGAGCAGCGCGCGTATCGGAGGATGATGTACGACGAGCAAAACTAGGTAAGAAGGCGAAGATTAAGGCCGTCTATCATCCCACTGACCTCTTGCGGGAAGTCTTTGGGCAGTACGCCTCGTACCCGGACTGGGAGATTTTTGGCGAGAAGGCAGGGAAAAAGATTCCCATGGCCACCCCGGTCTTCTATGAGCTTGACCTGGATGACCCGGACACCGTAAAGCGGTTTATCCAGATTGGCGAGCGGAACAAGAAGAGCCTGGGTGACAATGGTGCCACCGTGGACATCAAGTCTGCCGAGGAGCTTGTCGGTGCCAGGGCCTTCGCTACCGCGAGTGGCCACATGGTTGCGGTCCTGAAGCCTGATGGCGACATGACCAACCTTGTCAAGAAGTCATTCTCCGACCCAGACAAAGACACGGTAAAGGGCGTCGCTCACGCGGCGCTGCGCGTCCTCATCGACAACGGTGGGCGCAAGGGCGATAACTACGACGGATATCTTTCTGATATCTACACCCCTCATGTCGAGTTCACTGGCAGCACTAAGTTCAACGAGGAGTTTGTCCCCGACGAGTTTAAGGCTCACTTTGAAAAGATAGGCAACCCTGACATTGTGTCCTGGGTTATCCGCCCGATTCAGGCGAAGCCGGGTGAGATGGGTCCAGACCCCTATCGCGTAGATGGTGGCCCAATGGCCAAAGCCGAGTCCTACGACAAGGACGGCTACATGGACATGATTGCGGACCGCGACGCCGACCTGGAGCGCCAGCAAAAGAGGCTTGAGAATCAGCCGGGTGTGCTGTTCCAGACTGCGACCGACCGCAACCCCATCATGCGCGAGGCTGCGCAAAATATCGGCAAGGCCGGCGGCTTGACGCAGGAGGGCTGGGATGCCCTAGTCGATGAGCTAAAGCCTGTGGTGCAGTACCGCTTCGTGCCGAAGCCTGCCACCAACGAGGAGATGGCCGGGGCCTTGTCCAGCAACAAGAAGGGCAAGGTGGGCGCCGCTCAGGGCCTCGAGCCTGGACATCCTGTTGGCCTGCGCCTCGACATCCCGGCATACCGGGACCACGGGGTATGGGTGCCGACGATTCACGAGGGCGTAGGCAAGCCTACGGTCATTGGCCATGAGGGCGCTGCAGCAATCACTGGCGCGAGCTTTGATGTGCCCGAGAAGGCGGCACTGCGTGTCGCACAGGGTGGCGCCAAGTCACCCTTCGCAGTCATCAAGGGCGAGTTTGATTCTGCCGACGCCAAGGCTATTGAAGCCGAAGCGCAGGCTGCACTCAGCGACCCGGCCTGGACCCAGATTGGATTCGACCCAACGCGCCATAGCTACTTCTACGACCGGGGCGACCACCGCCGCGTCATCGAGAGGGCGGAGCGCGTCATCCAGGTCGGCCCCCTGGTCCTCGCGAAGAATGCAGAGTTCTCTGAGCCTCGGCGCGTGCTGTTCCAGGATGGCCCGGAGGCGGCTACCCGCGCTGCGCGAGATGAGAAAGACCTAATCAACTGGGACAAGCTCAGCGAGAAGGGCGACCTCAATGCGCGCGTGCGGGAGTTCATCGAGAATGACCCGCTGTTCCGCGGACCCCGCGAGGAGAGAGACCCGGTCACCATTGACGAGCAGCGAGCCAAGACTGCCGACTACTACGAGCGGCTTGCCGAGGAGCTTGATGTTGACTATGTCGATGTTGACCTAATCTCCATCCTGCAGGGCGATGCCAAGCAGCTAACGGAGGTCACCTACCGCGTGCGCGCCATGCGGGATTTGCTGGCGACAATCTCCCACCGCTTCATGCAGGCAGCCGGCGAGCATATCGATGAGTCGGGGCGCTTCGTCGGCGACGATGTCGCGCTTGTCAATGCCATGCGGGAGCGGCACATGATGCACGAGACCGCGCGTATCGTTGGTGGCGCACTCAGTGAGACTGCACGCCTGCTCAACTACGCCAAGATGGGCGGACAGGTCCGCGACAACATGCCCACCGGGCGTAGGTTTGATGCAGCCGACGATGTCGGCACCGGCGCGACTAAGGCCACGGGGACTCCTGGGTCTATCGTGCCTAAGGTAGAGACCAGGGCGGAGGCAAAGGCTGTCCTCGATGCCCTCGGCGGCAGAGATGCCGTGAGGAAGATGGTGCAGCAAGACTTCGTCTGGAAGGAGATGCACCCTGGCTCGACCGTGCCTCCCCCGACCAAGTCCACCGGCCTGCTGCCGGCGCTGCAGGAATACTGGATGAACAACATCCTGTCGGGTGTGACGATGACTCACGCGGCGAACATCACCAGTGGTATTTTCCGCGGCCTAATCCGACCCCTCTCTCGCGCAGTCGGTGCGGCGGCTAGCGGAGA
>Ga0208644_1001013_pt1 | contig 24297 bp, 34 predicted proteins | sample VirMetDEL_Nov_18_FD_184517 | JGI IMG/M metagenome (GOLD analysis project Ga0208644, IMG submission 184517) | Aqueous microbial communities from the Delaware River and Bay under freshwater to marine salinity gradient to study organic matter... | ecosystem: Environmental > Aquatic > Marine >...
TAGAAAAATAAATACATGTCAATAAAATTCTATTTTTTAGCCGTAAGAAAATGGTATTTTTCCTAGAATGCTGGGAATTTCCTAGTAGTTTCCTAGTTAATTTTAAGCTAAAAGTGTTGGTATTATTGGTTTTTCCTAGTTTCCTAGAAAAAAGTGCTGTAATGAAAAAAAAATAATTATTTTTTTTTCTAAGGAAGGGGTATAGGGACTGGGAAAGTGGGAAAGTAATTTTTTGACTTGCAATTTTTGTCATTTACGGATATCTATTAATAGTTAATAGTTGTTTTTTTTCATATTAGCTCTTTTCAAACATAAACGGAGGTACCATGACTTAGCTGACAAGGGGGGATACCCCCCATTGGCCCGTGAGCCGTGTTCCGTGATCCTTTAACGCTTGACATAAAACCGTTAATCGCTATATACCGTTCTCGAATATATATTCAATCCCTTAAGTTTATGTTTAGGAGTCCTGGGGATGGGAGACTGGAACCAGGACTTAAACAATCACACTTACCAAGATACTCGTAAACAAAGCAGTCGTTGCACTCGTCACGCATCTTCGTAAATGTTCTAAATGTTTTCGGTGGTATTTTTTAGATTCAGGTTCCTTACAATTACGATACTTATGATACTGCACATAATATCTTCTCCAAGCAACCTGCTTTTCAGTAAATTTTATATCCTTTTTTTCGATAGCTTGTATGTATTTTGATTTAACATGTTCTGGACTAAATCCTGCCCAATAACAAACTTTTTGAAAATCATCATCATCATTAATAATCCAATTGTGCGCATCAAACTTATAAACAGAGCTCTTTCGATCGTTTTGATTGTTGCATGAATCTTCTAAAGCATTACATAAAACTCCACGCCAAAGTTTTTCTTCAGCCATAATTTCTTGAGTAGATAACATAGTGGCAGCGAAGCTAGTGCCCATAAGTTTTAACAAGGTAGGAGAGTAAGTCACGGAAATATACTACCCGATCAGGGTCACTCCTTCGTTTTTTATAATGGTAATTATAGTCATCATGGACATTTTCTATTAGATTATGAATATCCTGTCCAGACCACCCCTCGACTTTCGGTATATCTAAAAAATCTTTAAAGATACTCATATCTACAGTGTAATCAGTTGCCATCAGCTTTTCCACCCTTCACTACACTTAATTTAATAATTTTTGCTTTTTTCTCTACGCGTCTTTGTTTAATATTTTTCCAAATCATCTGAATGTCTTGCATAAAATTTGGATCAAAGGTATCTCGATAATCAAATTTTTGGCCCATATACAATCGGAACATCACTCCTGTCACGAGTGCATATTCCTTCATGTTTAATTGTTTAGCTAAAATATGTAACGACTTATGTAAATCGCTAATGTCTTGTGTATTTTTTGCCACGAATCAATTCCTTTATTGCGGTTATTAAACCTATTAAAAAGCCCGTACTAGGGCCGTGATCCGTGTTTATTGGTTCTAAGTATCCATTACCATCGCAATGCTGACATAACTTTAAAGGCTCACTGACCTGGAGTTCTTCTGCTGTTGCAAAATATCCATTGCCCTTACAAGTCATACAGATCTCGTATGATTCAACTTTATCGAATGACGATACTTCTTTGATTCCGAATGTCAAATCTTTTTTTGTCATAGTCCTCCCTCCCTTCTCATCTTATCTAATAGTTCATGATTGTCTTTTAACTTATGGTCAAACGGTTTTGTTCTAGGATTTTTACCTTTTGGCCATCTACACTTTATGGTCAACTTTTGTTCTTTATGAAGTTCACCAGATAAAATAATTATATCATGCCCATTTTCATGAGGATGGATATAATGCCTTATATAAGTTGGTATGGTGATTTCACCTTCTCCCTTTTTCATTTAGTTATCCTTCCCTTCTTTACCTAAACATTCTTCACACATATCTATGCGATCTGATAAAATGTCTTGTCGTTCAGATAAGTTATCTAATCGTTTACTTATAATGGTCAAAAGTTTATCATGACGATCAATCATTACATTCATCCCCTTCAAAAGATTAGTAATCTCTGTCATCATGGCAACTGAAACAGTCACTTTACTTTTTTGATCGGCCATTGAGTAATGTTTTAAGATATTTATCTTTAGGTTGTTTAGTTTTTTTAGCACGTATATCGACATACTCATGTAACATTTTCGATATCATAGCTGCAGGGGATCTAAATTTAGCATCACATAATGCTTTCAGTATATCGTAATCAGGTTTTCTGACTGCAACGCTTTTAAATTTATTTATATCCATGTTTCTTACACTCCTCTTTCATCTGTTGTTTGGTTGTTATTTTTGGGTTTGCTAACACAATATAAAATCTTTCAAAGTATGGATTGTTATCACTGAAGTCCCAACCCATTTTTTTACTCAATCTTTTGTGAGCAGCATATTGTTTATCTTTCCAGTCTAAATTTTTAAAACTCATATAAATATAGGTCCTAAAATTAAACCAAGGATAATCAAAAACAATTTTGGAAATGATATTAAAGTTATAAAAATAATTAATATCCACTCAAAGTCTAGTTTCATTGCTTGTCCTTTTGTTTATGTTTGATTTCATCATTCACAAGTATCGTACAGATCTCTTGATTGAACGGTTTGTAAATGTTCCCGAAGTCATCTGCTAAAAATATATTTTTAACATTACCTTCATGCTTAGCTTTCTCATTCGAGTTCATCATGTTCTTACCATAATAATCAGTAGCTTCGACATGAGATAGTTGTCTATCTAACTTTTGAATAAGTTCTCTAAACATTACGCTTTTACTTTCTAGTTTCATAGTCCCATTTAAATAGGACATGCTAAGTATATTGTCAAGGATAAAAACCTGTCATAATGAATTAATGAAAGAATATTTTTTAGCAGGATTAATTTGTTTATTAAATCCTATTTCGGATCGTCCTTACTGTATGCAATTTAAAGAAGATCCAATTGTTTATTATTCTTTAGAACAATGTAAAGCAGTAGCTACCACAAAAGTCAATGAAATAGCGGCTAATTTCACATCTCAAAACTTTCAAATACTTGAATTAAAAATTGTGTGCCTGGTTGACAAGGTTTCTAAAAACACTTGATTTTACACTAAATAGTTGATAAGATAATCACATGAAGCAATATCGTTGCCAAGCGCGTGTAGCTGGTTTGAAATTTGATTGTACCGTAAACGCTACATCGGACAGTGAGGCACTCGATAACTTCGCTAACAAGCTCAACAGTAAAGACTATACTGTGCAGGTTGAATCAACATATCGGCCAGATAGAATTTACGTAACGTATGAGGAGGTCGAAGATGTTACAAAAGTTAATATCGGAGAAACTTCAGTTGGAGTCACAGTGGGCCAACAAAGCGTTGGAACAAGGTAGAGTTACAACAGACATGAAGTGGATCGACATAAAAATAAAAGAGCTCAAAACGAAGATCAATGAGCAAAGTGTTTTAGACGCACAAAAAGGTCTATTTGATATAGCTAGCTAATTAAAAGTTAGTTAAATTTTGATTTTTTTCAAAATCGTTCAATCGGTAGAGGCCTTTATGCCCTTTTCTAAACAGTAACACTCACCACAGAAATAAATTTTATTTTCAACTACGACTGCAATTTTTTCACATTTCGAACATTTGTGCTGAACAGGTGTGGGACTTTCTCGGTATACTTTAACATTTTTCCTTTCCATAGCTCCTCCATAATGTTATCTACGTTTGGATGCATTTCCCAAAGTTTAACATTTAACCTTGAAAAGAAATTAACCTCTGCATCAGATTGTGCTTTATAGAAAAAACTTGCGTCACCTAATTTTTTTAAAATTTTAAATCTATGATTCCCATTTCGTAATTGCATCTTTTGGTCTAACACCATAGGACATAACAAACCATTTTTTTCAATATCAGCTTTAACAGTTTGTTTAAATTCTACATGAGTACCATGAACAATTTTTACATCATCAAACTTAACAAGTTCTAATCTATCTTTGAATATACGATACCAAGGCCAAATAACTTCTCCTGTACCTGCAATAAAATTTTTATGTAGCTTGTCCAAAGTCATCTCCTAATGCAATGTCAACTTTGCTAGGGACTTTAAACTCCATACAAGTTTCCATCGTCTCTTTAATCTTATTTATGTCATTTTCATTTTTTATATCAAAACATAATTCATCATGAATTTGTAATTTAGGCATAAACCCTGCCTCATAACAACTAATAATAGCTTGTTTAGTTTGATCTGCTGCGGATCCTTGAATTAATCTATTTAGTGCTTTATAGGTAAATGCTCTTTTAATGTTAGCCCTACCATATTTTGATACTGCATTTTCAAAAGACTCAGCTTGATGAATACCAAAATCTTTTGTTTCCCACATATCAAATCTACATTTTCTACCTTTTTTAGTTCTTATGACACCTTCATCACTTGCTTTTTTCATGCATCTATCCGATAACAGTTTTACAAATGGAACCTTACGATTATACTTTGCTATTAATGTTTCTGCCTCTTCTTTTGATAATCCCAGGCTTATTGCTAATTTGTTTTTACCCATACCGTACATCAACCCAAGTCCAATTGTTTTTGCTTGTGATCGTTCTATTCCTGCTAGATCTGCTACTGTTTGATGGAAATCTGTTTCTGAATTAGAATAAGCTTCTACTAGTTCGGTAGACCCTTCATATCCTTCACCGATACTTGCTGCGTAATGAACGACCATTCTTGGTTCTTGTTGTGAATAGTCGAATGAACCCCATCTGCAACCTTCTTCGGGTAAGAATAGTCCTCTGATTCGTTTTGCATAATCTTTATTACGTGCGGGTAACTGTTGAAGATTAGGATTAGCCATAGACAAACGGCCAGAGACGGTCCCACCACTATCGCTACGTAATTGATTAATTTCTGCATGAATACGTCCCTTATACTCATATTTAAGTATCCCATGCAAGAAGGTATTGTGAAATTTATTAACTTCTCTAGCTTGTACAATTAATTTACAGATCTTGTGTTTTGAGTTTGACAACCAGTTAGCCGTGAAGCTTGGTTCGCCAGTCTCAGTTCTAGGAAAATCTATTTTTAATCGCTCAAATATATGGCCTATACCTCGAGCTTTCCATACATCTACATCTTCCCCTGCAATATCTTTAATGTCCTTTAAAATACCCTTTTCCTCGGCCATAAACGCCTTTTTAAGGCCATTCGCCTTCTCAACGTCCACTCGTATACCCTTTTCTCTCATTTCGATTAAAACAGGCAATAATCGTGATTCCATATCCCAGACAGTCTCCAGGCTTTGTTGCTGTATTTCTACCTTAAATCGTTGCCATAATAGGTACGTGAGCCGTGCATCTTGTTCCGCGTAAAAACCAACATGCTCAGCAGGTAACTTCCACATCTCAGCTTTAGGATCTATACCATGATCTTTGGCTGCTTCATTTAAATCTTGTTCACTTTTTAACTCCCCTAGGTAATCTTTTGACAGATTGTTTAGACTATATGACCACCTGTTTTCATCTATAATACCCGCAGCAATCATCGTATCAACGATTTGACCATTAATTTTTATACCCATTCTTCTTAACCAACCCACATCGTATTGAGCATTATGGAATATCTTAGTTGCAGGTAATGCACATACGTCTCTCATGTATTTAATTACCTGTTTTTCAATCATGTTACCTCCACCAAAATGTTTAAAAGGAAAGTAACCTTGCCAACCTTCTACCGCTACAGCAAATCCTATGACATATCCATTACCTGTTGCCCAACCTGCACCAAGCTTTTCATTAATTCCTTCATCACGTGTTTCTAAGTCAATGGCTATTTCTTTATAACCAGATAAGTCTTTGTATTCTGATGGACATGCCCAAATATGTTTTTTAAAATTAAATGTAAACTGTAAAGACATTATGCTTGTTTCCTATTGTAATAATCAACCATTGCACGTGACCCCTCATACTTTGTTAATCTTCTTTTCATCATTTGATTCTGTAAATAAAGTTTTTCATTTTTCTTTTTTAATTTATCTATGATTGTTCGAAATCTTAAATGCCAATTTTTTGCAAGATCTCTGTCACCAATCATTTCTTTTTCATGTCTTTAAGTTTTTTAATTTCTAATTCACAATAATGTTTAATTTTCTCAAGATCTTCGATACCGTTTTTATTTAAATATCTGCAAACGTACTTAACTACATTGCCTTGAAAAAATGATAGATTGTTTTTTGATATAAATTCATAGGGTTGTATGGTAAACGATTTATAGTGAGATCCTCCAATTTGTTTATCTTGTGGAAATGCATCTTCAAATATTCCTTTATTCGTCATTTGTTCCTCTCATAAATTTTAAATAATCTTCGCCAATAGGGTAATGATACTTATAGTCAGTTGAAAGCACATGTAAAGTATCTTTTGCACGTGTTCCACCTGTATACCAAACCTTTTTTTCATTAGATTTTTCTTGTTTGTTTTTATGTCTAAAACTAGATGGCCAGTTAGCTTTCGAATACAATACAACATGATTTGCTTCATCACCTTTAACTGAATGTATAGTATCTATAATAACTCTTGGTGCTTCATCTAATGCTTTAGTTCCATATCTTTTTAATAACCTTAAAAAATAGATAACTTGTCTTGGTGCGAAGTTTCTTTTTAATATCCACCACCATTGTTTATGCTGCATCTCATCAGCCATATCAAGTCCACACCATTCTCTTAAATCATTAAAGTTATATTCTTGATAGTCAGGTACACCTTTCCAAAACTTTGGTGTTCTAAAATCAGAATCTTTAAGTTCTCGAATAAACCTAAACATAACTTCAGCATCTTTTTTATTAATCTTTTTACCATTACTAATAGCTGTCCAGGACTTGATCGCTTGCCATTGTTTAGTATCAAATGATTTATTACCTTCATTATCTGAGAAATAAATACCTGCATCTTTAGCTAATAGTTTCAATTCATTTACAGTTCTATGAACCCGACCTAGTAAAAACCAAGTGCCCTCTAAATTAAATGGAATCTCTTTAAAATTTAAATATCTTTTAACAGCACTCTTTTTATCTGCAGGATTAAACATCTTATCAATACTATCTAATATTCCTTGACGCATGATCTGTGTAAAATCATGTATTGCTTTACCGTATCGTCTTGTTTTCTTTAATACAACTTTGCGACCTGGAAAGTAATGCGTAAAGTATTTTGAATCTGCACCATTCCACTGATAGATAGCCTGGTCATCATCACCTGCTAAATAAACTCTTTTAACATTATCAACCATTTTATAAATGACAGACCATTGTAATGGAGTAAAATCTTGAGCTTCATCTAATATTAATACTTCTAATTCTGGAAACTCTACTGTATCAATTGCTTTCTCAATCATATCGGTAAAGTCTATAAATGAAACTTCACCACCAGCTTTTTTATAATGTTCGTATGTATCAATCTTTCTTAAAAATACATCTAAGGAATCTAATCTGTGACTTTCTTGTTTATAAACGAGTGTTGGGTCGAGCATCATGTTTCGTGCTTTATCATAAATACCTAATGACCAATCTTTATATGTAAAGTTATCTTCAGATAATCTTGAGTCAGATCTTTTTACAAATTTATTTTGTAATGCATAATCAATCATACAATGTTTAGTATCAAAAATTTCTTCTTCAAAATATCTTCTGCAATATGAATGCAAAGTTCTGAAACGACTAAACTGTTTATCACTAATATGTGGAAACGCTTCTAGAGCTCTTTTGACTGCAGTATTTACTGCTTTGTTTGTAAAAGATATAAATGCAATCTTCTCTGGATCTACACCTTTTCGAATATATTTTTTAACTACCTTTTCTATGAGTGTCCAAGTTTTACCTGTGCCTGGAGGACCAAATATTTTAATAGTCTTATTGTAAAGACTCTTATGCTTTTGGAGTTCTGAATTTTGTATGGTATTCGTCATCCATTTCACTCACTACTTTTGATGTATTTGTTGTTTGCTTAATTGCTTGGTGACTTACAAACTCTGGCATAGCTACATACCAAACATTTTTTTCACCTTCATGGTAATCATGTTTATCACATCTTAATAATCGTAAAGCTTCTGCTACAGATGAGAAAGCTTTATGTGACGAACGCTTTAAATAACGATCTAATGTAGATCTTTTAAAGTAAATCATATTTGTTTTACTGTCTAATACTGTATATCCATCTTTAAGTTTATCAAAATCATCTTGTTCAATTGTAGATTCAAAGAAATCTTTTAACGTCTGATACTGCTCCTCTTCTAATGTATCTTCATATTTTAATTGTGTATTCTCTGTTGCAGTCTCAACGATATACTTCATTAGTAATTCAAATGGATCTGGTCCCTTTTTAGGTCTTGGTAAGGTTAACCAAAATATTCTATGCTTAGCTAAACAAGTTCTCCATGACTTTTGGTCTTTAAAATCTTCTGGTCTAAATGCAATGTGTGCACCCCTAAAATCGCATTCCCAAACTATGCCTTTTGTATCTTGAGTATAAATAATATTTTCAAATTCATTTTTAATATCAGGCGCCTGGACACCGATACCTAACTTTCTTAACTTACAAGTTTCTTTATCACAAATAGATGCAACAAAACCATGTTTAGGTGGACAGAAGTATTCGTAACCTTTTGTATGTACCGATTGAGCAACCATATCACTTTCAGATCTTTTTAAAGGTCCTTTAGGATGGTTTGCATAAATAGATTTTTGTCTTTCCCAAGCAATATCTTTTAATTGTTTTACACTTAAACTGCCTTCTGCTTTTTTCATTTCAGTTACACAAATGTTAAATAACATATTATTTCTTTCACCTGTCCAACCTTCTTGTATTACTTTTTGAACACACGGAGGATATTCCCTCCAATCAGTTTCAGCATTGTATTCAGTAACTTTAGATTTTAAAAATTCTTTCGGATCTATTGTTTTCTTTTTTGCTAATTCTATAAAACCACCTAACATTAAAGGTGTATTATTATCATCAAATGCATATTCAATTGCAGCATCTGCTTTGTGGTAAGGCATACCTACTGCTTTGTTTAATGGAAATACTTCTTTAGATAAAAAGTATTCTTTGTTAATCTCTTCTAACTTCTTTTTAATTTCAATTTTATCTGCCCATTCTGAGAAAAAAATAAATAAATGTAATCCACCAGATTTAGATTTAACAGGGACAAGTGGTAAATCAAAATCTCTAATGATGTCGACATACTTTTTTTGTGAGTATGCTTTATAGTTTGCAGGGTCAATATCAATACAAGACCACTTCAACTTGTCACCATTTTCTGGTCGGATCCCTATTAAAATTTTACCTTCAATATGATCTTGCCATAACTGTTCGGTTACAGGTTCGTGATGCGTGAGGTAGTCTGCTTTTTTCTTACCCCGTTCATCAGTCTCCCCCGTCAGAGAGACTGTGATGAACTGGGAAGAGTCGCCCTCAAATAAATGAAGTAACTCTTTTTGCATTAGAACGGTGTGGCTTCGCTTGTGACCTCTTTTTTAACTTCTTCTTTACCGAAGTCAACTTTACCAAAGATGTCCGATTTCATCGCACTTTCATAAAACCCTTTTGACGCTTCCAATGTAGGCGCCAATTTTGGATCGTCTAGATATCTATCGAATTCGACAACCCAACCATACCAAGAGTTTTGTGAATTACTTTCTTTGGTAGTTTTTAGTCTATAGGCTGTTGCCCAAGACGGTGGAGTAAAGAAACCTTTTTTACCTTTAAGTTTTCGACTTGCAATCATAGAATTCCAAGTTTTAGATTTCTTCTTTTGAGTAGATTTCATAGTAATCAATGCAGTCTCCACTGGTGCATAATTACTATCTAAGATTTGTACAAAATGATTTCCTGTATCTTCGATATAGTTACCATTTTCTAGTCTATCTTTTCCATCATCACCTCTCATAGTTTTAGACATGACAGACGGATCAGTATGTATACCTACAGGTCTACCTGGACTATCGCCTCTATCTTTCCACTCATTAAAGGTATTGATATATAAACATGGTACAACGATTAGACCGTCTTTACCTTTGTAAAGTGATCCAGTTATTTCATTGTAGATGTCACCTTGTTTTGCTGTTTCAATATACTTGCCATCTGATTCGTCAAGTACAGGTGAATTAGCATAAAGGATTTTTAGGATCGGGAGTCTTGTGTCCCTTGCAGTTACGAACTCTTGTCCTTGTCCTGCCATTTCTTCCAGATTAAATTGTACTGGAACAGATGCTTCTTTTTTAACTGCCACATCTTTTGCAGCTTCTTTTGCTTGTTGCATTGTTACTCCTTCGCTTTTATTTTGGTTCTTGTTGCTACGTAAACACCGAATAAATCGGCAGGAACGTCTTTACCATTTTCAATTTGTTCTCTAACGAACGCCTTGAGGGTCATCGGTTCCACCTTTTCGGCTTGCTTAACATTATGCCCTTTTTCTCTTAGATCGTCAACTAATTTCTTAGCGGTATCATCTTCACCACGACTAAAAGTTATTGCGACATTGTTCTTGATTAAATCACCGTTTCCAGTTTCTCTTAACCAAGTAAAAGCCTCTTCGGTTCTTGATACAGGTATCCTTGCTGCATAGTATGGTTTAACTTCTACTGAAGAACCATCAGTTAATTTCAACGATGAAATACCTGCCTGTTGCATTAAGTTAGGGATATCCTGTTCAGAAAGTTTCAACTCTGATTCTTTAACCTTTTTCAGTTTGTCTTCTAGATCTGCTACTTCCTTCTGGATGTCCAATAGCTCATTGCACTTCTTAGCTATGTCTGCTGACATGCTTGTGTCGATTGTTATATTTTTCGACAACGCTTCTAAGTCCATATTGACCTCCTATTTTATGTTTAACTCTATTAAAATACTTAATTGACAATGTAAAGAAAAAAATATATTAATGGGACAACTCTAACCAATGAGATGAATAACGAATGACGAAACAATATATTTATAAAACTAAACCCTTCGAACATCAACGACAAGCTTTAATCAAAGGTGCAGAAAGAAAAAACTTTGCGTACTTCATGGAAATGGGTACAGGTAAAACCAAAGTTGCAATTGATAACGCGTGTTGGTTGTATCAACAAAATAAAATAGCAACTGTAATCGTTATTGCACCTAACTCAGTTTATCGTAACTGGATTAATGAAATTAAAATACATGCACCTGTAGAGAATTTAAATATAGGTGCACATAAAATGGAACCGTTTAGATGGAAGGATGGTTATTTAAATTGGTTTTTAATTAATGTTGAAGCTTTAAGTCATCCAAGTGGAGTAAAAGTATTACAAGAAATTACTCTAAATCATGCTTCTTCGTGTATGATGATTCTTGACGAAAGTACAACGATAAAAAACAGATCAGCAAAACGATCAAAAAACATTTGTAGACTAGGTAAGCCAATCCAATACAAAAGGATACTAACAGGCTCGCCAATAACAAAATCTCCATTAGACTTATTTACTCAATGTGCCTTTCTAAGCGAATCGCTTTTAGGATTTAAATCCTTTTATACTTTTAGAGCAAGATATGCCGTAATGCAACAAATAGATATGAATGGTAGGCAAGTTTTATTTCCTAAATATTATACAAATCTAGATGAATTAGAATCTAAATTAAAAACATTTTCTTATCGTGTAAGAAAACATGAATGTTTAGATTTACCTGAGAAAATATATCAGATTAGACACTTAACTATGTCTAAAGAACAGAACGAAGTGTATCAACAACTCAAACGTATGGCTTTTGCTATATTAAATGATAAAGAAGTTAGCTTTCAAAACAAACTAACTGAGATAATTAAACTACACCAGGTATGTAATGGATTTGTAAAATCAGATGATGGTTCTATTACACCATTTGACAATTGTGCTAAACTTAAAGACCTTATGACGATAGTGGATGAGGGAGAAGGTAAGTTTATTATTTGGGCTAACTATGTTCACAACATTAAAAAAATTATTGAAACATTACGGAACACTTACGGGGATAGTTCTGTGGTTGCTATATATGGAGAAGTTTCAACAGAAGATAGGACAGAGGCTGTCCGAAGGTTTCAGACTGACGATAGCTGCCGTTTTTTTGTTGGTAATCCTTCCACTGGTGGTTATGGTCTCACTCTTACCAATGCTAGTTACGTTGTTTATTTCTCTAATTCATACAATTTGGAAGTACGTCAACAATCTGAGGATAGAGCTCATCGAATCGGTCAAAAGAAAAATGTAACTTATATTGATCTGGTTATGAAAGATACGATTGATGAATTGATTATCTCCGCGCTGAAAAAGAAAATCAAAATCAGCGCAGAGACTTTAGGTGAAGAAATATTAAAATGGTTATAATTATTTAATATTTACTTTTGTACCTTTAACTTCTTCAGGTTCTTTAAAACCTAATTTAATTGTAAGTACACCATCTTTCATTTCAGCTTCATCAACAAGTACATCATTTCTTAATGAAAATTGTTTGTAAAACTTTTTATAAGATAGTCCTTTTGTAATATATTCTTTCTCAGAATCATCAACTTGACCTGATACAGTTAATATTCCATCTTTTACTTCAACAGAAATATTTTTTTTATTGTATCCTGCTAGTCCTAATTCCATTCCATATTTACCTTTGCCATACTTCACAACATTGTAAAAAGGGAAAGAATGTATTTTAGTTAGATTATTGAAGACATGATCAAACGTGTCATCAAAAAAGTTATTCATTAAACCAAGTGCTGTCATATTATCCTCCTTATTTAAGCAAGTTTAATAGGCCACATTACTGTGCACCTGCAATAAATATAGGGGGTACCCAAGGTCACGTCAAGGTCGTTTCGTTAAAATATGAGGCTCTCAGGAGCTTATTTTTTCTCTGAATAGTATCTTTTTACTCTTTCAAACCATTTTTCTTCATATTCAGCTAATCTGGTTTGGTCGAGTTCAAAGCTTTGAAACTGTAAATCTTTTGTGCACATAGCTACTAAACCACCTTCAATTGGTCCATGACTTTTTTTATGTGCTAATGAATATGCTGCGAGTTGGTAGTAATAGTCTTCGACCCATTCTTCCCTTTTAAGTTTATTAGACTGCTTAAAGTCAATAATGTAAGGGCGATCTTTATAATTAGCCACCAAGTCAGTAGAACCAGCCCATTGATCGTCATATGCTAAACTTACCTCACTTCCATATATAATTTTTAAAGGTTCTAAATTATCTATTATTGTATGAGCCATCATTCTAGCGTGAGCTCCATCCTTTGACAAGTTAAAGTAACCTACACCTTTAATATAGTTTTCTAAAACATAATGCATTTCTGTTCCACGTGTTGCAGCTTGTTGTGTAATACGTTGAGCTTCTTGGTATCCTACTCTTGCTCGCCAAGCGTCCAATGATTTTCTTTTTTCTTCTGATTGTGTGGCTGATAATATAGTTGTAACTGATGGAACCTTTTTATCTTTGACGGCATAGGTCCGTGGGCCGTGATCATCGTCTCGTGTGTACTGCTTATACTCGTATTTATTTTCCCATTTAAAATCAGTGACTGTGAAACTTGTATCTGTACGAATGATTTTCATTCGTTATTAATACTAAAAATGTTGAGAAAGTACAGCTAAAAGTATAGCTCCTAAACCACCTATGATCCATTTTTCTATTCTAAGGATTCTATTTTCTAGCTTTTCTATTTTATCAAAAGTTTGTTTCTGCATAATTCTGCAGATCTTTTCATGGTACTCGATTCTGTCCAGTGCAGTTTTTTTACGTGTAGCCATTACCCTTGTCCTCTCTCTGCAATCGCTTGACCCAATGTATCAAAAGGATTTAAAGCTTTGAATGTAGAAGCTCTATCTACAGGTTGTACAGGTTGTACTGGAGCTACATTACCTAAAGGAAGTTGACCTCCTGTTTGATTCATTTCTTGTTGTCTTCCATAATTTAATACTTCATCATCAATTCTATCTGCAGCTTCATTTTGATTTGCAGCGATCATATTACCTTTAATATAATTTTCAGCATTAGTTAATTCTTCTGTAGTAGAGTTTTTAATTTGATTTAACTCAGGATACATTCTATTTTTAATATCATTGGTAATATTTTCTATACTAAATCCAGTTCTAGGTATTTTAGTCGGTGTTGATAACAAATACCTTGTTACTTCTTCAAAATCAATTTTACCTGGTACAACTTTAGGTGCATCTTTATCTTCTTCCATGACATAATTATATAAATCAGCAAAAGATTTTTGACCTGCCTTAGTCATAGGTTGAGTTAAGTAAGATTTATATTCACCTGTGCCTGATAATTGATCCATTCGTACTAGTGGATCATAAACAGTATTATAAAATTTTTCTAATCCTTTAGAGTCTCCTAAAATAGCCCCTGCTTTTCTACCTAATAAAATAAATGATAATGTTGGTAAGAATCCCATAGTCGCTACTCCAAGTCCTGCAGTTGCTGTAGGCATTAATGGCATAACCGCACCCATAACTCTTCTCATACCACCAATTTGAATTGATCTTTTTAAGTATGTAGATGCATCACCTAATTCATAAGAATACTGACCATCCATGACATCAATAATTCTTTCAAGTCTTTTTACTGATTCATTACCTTTTGCACCACCACCATACATTTCGACTAATCTATTTCTAGCTGCAGCTACTTCTGATGATGTGCCTGTTAAACCTAAATTTTGTCTAAACTTAGCTGGATTAAATTGAGCTACTTCATCTGCTTTTAATCTTAATTGATCAAAACCAATATCGGTTAATCCAGACTTCATTAATTTATCTGGATCTAAACCTGCAAGTGCCATATCTTGTGCAGTTAATTTATCACTTTCTTTAGCTAAGAAGTTTGGTTTAATCATTCCTCTAGTTTGCATTTCACTTACCTTTTTAAATAAAGGTACATTGTTAAGTATAGGTTTCATATCAAATGCATCGTTGTAGGCATCGAACATATAAACAGTTCTAAATCTATCGAATATTTTAGTTCCTGTTTCTTGTGTTTGACCACCTCTATCCATACCTAATAATTTTTTAACATTTCTAATACTACCATCACTACCGTTTTTAAATGCATTTAATAAACCATCTTCAAATATTCTATTACCATCTAAGTTAGATCTACCTGCAATATTCATTAAACCTTTTTGTGTAAAAATATTAGAGTCAAATTTCTTAAATGTTTTAGTCCCCATAAGTGCAGAACCTTCTGATTTAAATGTTCTAATATTTCTAGTAAAGAATTCATTGGCATCCATTAATTCTTGTTGAAAAGCTTTCATATCTTCAATTAAATCTGTTAAATATTTTTGTCCTGCTTGTGGTCCAAAGTTAGATACTTGTTCATCAAATGCTTTTTTAATTTCATTGTTCTGTAATAAATCATCTACAGATTGTGGTGCCATTACGCTATTTAAATCTTTTTTTAGTGCACTATCTAATCTTGCAGCAATACCAGTTGGGTTTTGCATGTCTGATAATTGATAAGCTTGTTTTAGTTGTCTATGGAAATCTACATATTTAGGAGCTGTAATACCATCCCTCATATTGTAACTGTTTTGAACACCTTCAATATATTTTAATAATGGATCGTTTTTGATATCTAGACCTTTAAGTCTAGGATCATAAAAGTCCATTCCAACTGTTGTTTGTTGGTAGTATTTTTTAATCCCTTCTGCTTCTTTCATAAAGTTATCTAATTTGATAAAAGGCGCTTTACCTCCACCAATGTTTTCAGCATTTCTCATTACAGTGGTATATCTTGCATCAATTAAATTATACATTTCTCTAAAGTTCTTTTTAACTTGTTCTACTGCACCATAACTTAATAATTGTGCATCTGCATAAGGTGCTGATGCATCAAAATAATCTAACATTCTTTTATAAGTCGCTCTTTCAATTTCTACTCTTGCAGCTTTAGGAGGACCTGCAAGTGTAGGTATAACTGTAATTGTTCTACCTAAATCTTTTAAACCTTTAGCAATAAAGCCTTTACTCTCATCAATTAGTCCTTGATAATTAATTGGAAGACCTTCTTCTCTTGCTGTTTTTGCTAACTCATATGCTTTCTGTCCTTCTAAACCAATTGAACTTCTAAATCCTTTTGTCATTAAACCTAACATTGGAGCAATTGAGAAAGCACCAAAATTAAAATACAATGCATTCTTCATTGCATCTGCAGCATGCACCATAGCTCTATCACTAACAGGTAACTTTCTAATATCGTCATCACTTATATTTGCTAAATCTTCTGATGTTGTTGCAGCAAAATCTGTCATTAAGTTAGCTGCATCATAAGTTAAAGATCCGATACCAGCTCCTACAGATCCACCAAATTGTGATAATGCTTCTGTATATAAAAATGGAGTAGGACCTTTCATTCTAATATTACCTGGGCCTTGTCTAATAAAGTCTCCCATTTTACCTATGACATTACCAACTCTGCCTAATAATTTAGATCCTCTAACTATAGGTAATTTAGCAATATATCTTTGAAATTTATTTAACTGTTCTGGTTTTATTATTGATCTTTGATCAACATTAAACTCTGCTTTACCATTGTTAGCTATTAAAGATTTTACTAACATATCTTTATTTTTTACATAAGGTATTAATGTACCAGTGACATCTCCAACTAATTCTAAGTCTCTTCTTTCAATACCTGTTGCAGTTTGGAATGGTTCTAATCTTTGTTGTTCTTTAGATGCAATAATTTCTCTTGCAGCTTCTTGTTCAACTTCTATTTCTTTTACGTTATTGTAACCTTTAAGATCACCTTTTTGGAACAATACATCGATTGCTCCTTTTTGTTGGTCATTTAATTGAGTAACATCTAACTTCTTTAGGTCGATTGCATTTTGGAGTTCTTGTACTGTTGCCATGTTATCTCCTAATTAAGTTGTATACTATCGATTATAGTACCTACATTTTGATTTAATACTTGTTGGTTTCTTTTGCCAATATGTTGTTTAATCATTGGAATGTTATCAAATCTTAATAAGTATTCATTAGATCCACCTTGCTCTTGGTATTGTGATAATACTTCTCCAAACTTACTATTTAAGTCATCTACAATCGCAGCATAATTACCTTTAATTTTTCTTGGAGAATCAAATCTAAAGATATCCGTTAGCTGACCTGCAGCATCAATATCTCTTTGTGTTAATCTGTCTTCAGCTTTGTTAGCGTTTGCAATTAAGTACTTTAATCTAACTTCTACAAGTTTTGCTTTTGTAATTTTAGCAAGCTCTTCATCGTTTGGTCTTCTGAATGCACCAAAGCCAAATCGTTTTTCATCTGCTCTAGTTATTTTTCTTGCATCTTCTAAATCTTTTCTTAAACCCTCATTAATCATTTTCTTTTCTTCTTCATCAACATAAGTTTCGTTAGCATATAAAGTTCTTAAATATGCATCAGGGTTTGCCCCCGCTGTACCTGTAACTAATGCATCTGCTGTACCAACAATACTTTCAGTTGCTGACATAATAGTTCCTTTAGGTCCGATTAAATCTTCAGGTAAAGCTAATACAAAGTTAGCCATTTCATAACCTAGATTAATACCATTCAACTGGTTTTGTAATTTTCTCATTGTTGCAGGAGATGATTCTATTTCTCTAGCACCACCTAAATCATTTTGGTTTGCTATTCTCCAAGTAAAGCTTCCATCAGGATTAGTTTGTTTAACTGCTTCATAACCTTTGTATGGTCCACTATCAAAGTTTTTAACTTCTATTGATTTTTGTCCATTAATTGCATTTGCATCAGGTACTAAAAATCTTCTTGTGTCTCCTGTTACTTGGAATTGATTTGTTGCATCTTTTTTAGCTTTAACATAAGCAACCGCTAAATCATTCTTTCTTTCTTTTTCTTTAGCTTTAAGAGCAATCATAGTATCTAAGGTAGGGCCTGCAGCTTGTCCCGCTACATCTAAAGCACCTCTTACACCTTCTCTTCCTGATGTACCTGTTAATAATCCTGAAGCAAACTTTAATAATAGTAAATTGTTGGTATCATCTTTACCTGTTAAATTTTCAATATCATTATAAAATTTTTGAAACTCACTACCTTCTTTTGTTCTTAATTGTTTACCTGCTTCATCTTTAATACTATCTTCTACAACAGATCTTTGAATTTCCATTTCATTCATGTCACCTTCTTTAAATGTTTTAGGTCCTGTAGGCGTGATTACTTTACCTTGTTCTATAGGCACTGAGCTTCTTTCATCAGTACCTTTTGCACCTGGTGCAGTTGTAGAAGTTATTCTTTGTTTAATTTCTTTTTTTTGATCATCACTTAATTTAATATTGTTTTCTTTTTCATACTGCTGAATTGATATATCAATTGGATCTCCTAATACTTTTGGAGCTGCTCTTGTTCCTTCATCTTCAAATACATAGCCTGTTCCTAATAACCCAAGACCTGCTGGAAGAGTTCCTTTTCTAGATGTAAGTTGTTGAGTTTTTTTACCAACTTCAGATATTGCTCTTCTAACTTGGTCAACTTTACCAGTTCCTTTAGCTCCAATACCTGCCATTCTTAATGATCGTCCTAAGATAGGTAATGATAATAAACCTGTTCCTAATCCACCTGCTACTTGTCCATAATCTCCTTCCATGGCTCCTGTTATAGCTTGGTTTACACCTTCAGCAGCAAAGGGTGCACTTAAACCTATTTCAGCAGCTGTTACGCCTCCTCTACCGATAGGTCCTTTAATAGGTCCTCTTGCTCTTAATGCTTTTGATTCTAATCCACCAAGACCTGTAGTTCTTAAACCTTTTTGTTGACCCATCATTCTTCCTGCTAAAGAAGGTTGAGAACCTCCAGTAATTAATCCTGATGGTGGTTTAGGAGTAGCTCGTGCTGCTCTAAAAGCTTGTGTACCTAATCTAATTGCTCCTGGTATTCTAGTTAAAATACCAAGATAGTGTCCTGGTACATTTCCTGTTTGAATTTGTTTAATGTGTCTAGCTTTGTTTGCAAACAGTTTTCTTTTTAATATTGGATCATCCATTATCGCCTCGTCATGTTGTAAGCAGCGTATGCACCGATACCTGCTCCTGCTGCTTGTGCTAAAGGATTAGTGCCTGGGGCCGTGGTCGCTGTTACAGCAGACTGGGTAGTTGGAAGATTTGTCATGATGCCCTTTAAAAATTCTAATCTTTGATATGGCTCATATGATCTAGCTAATGAAGTTTGTCTAGATGCTTCTAAAGCTTGCTGACCTAATTGTCTTTGAATTCCACCCGCTTGTAATAAACTTTGAATGTCTCCTTGTTGCATCGCTTGTTGTTGTCCACCCAACGCTCCTAACATTTGTCCCGCTTGTAAACCTGTTTGAGCTTGCAAAGATTGTTGCTGTTGAGCAGCGCCTACTGCTTGTCCATAACCAGAAGCTAAAGCTTGTCCAATGTTAGCTTGTGTTGCTCTTTGTAATTCAGCTTGTTGTATTCCTTCTCTCCCACCACCGAATGCGCCTTGATTTACAGCTTGCGCAGCTAATTGATTTTGTGCCATCTGACCTTGTCTAGCAATTTCATTTGTCACATATTGTTGGTAAGGGTTTAAAAATTGACTTATGTTTGGTGCACCATAAGCTGCTTGTTGTGCTCCTAATACAGATCCAATTCCTGCAGTTGTTGTTCCTGCTCCAACTCCTGTTGTTCCTGCTTGTTGAAATCCTGTTTGTTCTAATGCACTAGGTCCTGCAACTTGAAAAGCAGGAATGTTTACAGGTGTTTTAGCAAGTGTTGCGGCTTGATCATATAAGGCTAGCTTCCTGCTTTCTACATCAGGAGCTTCTCTTGCGATCGTAACTTGTGTTCCTGAAGAGGCACCTCCGCCTCCGCCTCCGCCTCCGCCAAATATTGCTCCCATATTACTTTAACTCCTTTGTATATAAATATCTTTTAACTTCCAAACCTTTACTCTTTAAAAAGTTTTTCCATCCAGGTCTTGCATGCACTGCTATTTTTTTGCAATCTTCTTGAATTGCTAAGTTCTCTATTGCATCTGCTGCTTCGTCCTGCCATAGTTCTCTTTTTTCTCCCTTTAACAATATGACTTCACATTGTCTAAAGTTCGGTAATTCCATTATTCTAGTGACAAATACACCGAACACTTTGTACTTTTCACCATCGTCAGATCCAAACATCATAAATAATTGAAAGGATCCATCTAGAAGATTTTCTTTAAGATCTTCTATGTTCATAGGATTGCCATCGTATTTAAGGCCTTCCCTAAGCATGAAATCTACAAGATTCCAATACTCTTCAATTTTGTTCTGGCCAATGTATAAAACATTAACCTCTTTTCTAATTTGTTTTTTCTCTGGCAGCATCTAATAAATCATAAATTCGTTTAAACTTTGCTTGTTGATCATAAAAAAAAGCAGCACCTTTTTTTCTCATATCTTTCATATTAGTTGGGTTAGCACCTTCCATAATACCTGCTCCTAGAATTGCATCTGCTCTAGATACAAATTCACCATCAGCAAGTTGTGCAAGCATAGTGTCTTCATCTTTATCTCCGTTACCAGAACCGTCTTCAACATAACCTTGTGCTCTAACGTAATTGTTTACGTCATTTTCATCATGATCAATTTTAGATGGTAAATAATTTATTCCTCCTGAATTGAATTTAGGTAAAGCATTTACAATTCCACCTTGATTAAATGTATACATAGGGTTTGAAGTTGAGTAATTATAAATATTTGGAACTGATGTAGAAGATGCATATTTAGCCCCATCAGTAATTCCTTCTAATTCTTTTTTTTGTTTTTCATATGCGTTAGCATAATCTGCCTCTGTAAAAGGTGGTTTTGGTTCTTCTTCCTCTCCAGCTAGTAGTGTAGCTCCTGCGGCTCCTAAACCTAATTTCATTCCAGTATCTAATCCCATAAACCCTGATCCACCAAACTTTTCAGCGGCAAGTGTAGCATCCATACCTTGTTCAATTGCAGCTTTCATAGCAGCTTCATTTTTAGAGGTGCCAATTAATTTTTTTAAACCTCCTGTCAATTGTTGACCTATTGTTGGTTGTTGTAATGTGTTTAAACCTACTTGTGTATTGAAAGGAACAACTTGGCCAGTAGATGTAGTTACTGAAGTAAGTGGGGCAGCGCCAAACATTCCTTTTATAGTACTGAAAGGGCCTCCTGCCATTGAACCTACATTTTGAAATGCTCCTAATCCTGAAGGTCCTAAAGCATATGCACCTCCACCCATAAGGGCAGCATCTTTTAATGCAGTTCTGGTAGATTTCCCTCTTAGTTTTTGTACGCCAAAAGTGGCTAATGCTATAGTAAATGGATCCATATTTTTAATAACTTAGTTAATGGATATTTTAACTTGTATAGCTAGATATATCAATATCACTACACTTTTATGATATCGTCTTGAAACTTACCTGTATAATGGTATTCGCCAACATGGCCTATTTCTTCGTCTATTAAAGCATGAATTTTGCCTCCCATAGATGTCCATAACTTACAGAAATAAAAGTCTTCCCCCATATAAGTTTTTGTCTTAGGACTATAGTAGGAATCAAAAAAATTAAAATAATGAGGTCTATCAACCATTTTACCGTTAATAAGTGTCTTTTGAACAATATTTAATTCACTGTATTCTTTTTCTAATTTTTCAAATACTTCTCTTTTTATCATCATCATACCTGTAGGTCCTCTTTCTACTTCTATAAAACCATTTACAGGATTCATATTTTCTGGATCTGGAACAGTAATTGGATAAATATGTCCAAAACTATTATGATTTCCGTCAGGTCTTCTTTTAAAATCTTCTCTAAATTTTCCCTCATTAACTGTTTTCATAGGATAAGGTACTAAGGCTACATCATAATCAGCTTTAAATAATCTAAAAACAGATCTGGATGTAAAATCCATATCAGAATCAATAAACAACATATGGGTATGATTTGAATTCATAAAACCAGATGCACATAAATTTCTTCCTTGAGTAACAAGACTACTTTTCATAAGTTGAAAGGTAATATTTATTTTATTTAATAAACATTCTTTTTGTAAATCTAAACACGATCTCATATAATGCATGGATACTTCTGAATGCACAGGAGTGCATACCATTAAACTATTTTTGATTTCGTTTGACATGCAGCGCTCCTTTTAAAAAATCAGTCCAAAAATTACCAATTACTTTCCAATCATAAAATCTTTTATAATACTCTTGTTGAAACTTTAATCCCCAAGACAAATCTTGTTTTAGCATTTCCTTTGTTTGTAAGATACATTCAGCTAATTGAATAGCTAGTTTTCTTTTGTCTGAGATGTAAGGTATGTATATTGGAAACTCAGCACACGTTTCTGGTAGTGCACCGAGGTCCGTGGTTATTAATAACTGACCCGCGGCTAACGACTCCATAGCAGATATACAAAATGTTTCTTCCCAAATACTTGGAAAACAATTTACATCATATTGATCTAATTTCCCAACTAATTCTTTATGAGGACAATAACCCATATAATTTACGTTTGGTAATTGTTTAGCCTTTTCATATAATTCTTGGTAACCTTTATCGTTAGCATTATGGAATGATTGACCATAAATAATAGTACTTGAATAAACATCTAAAGTTATATCAGGATCTTTAATTGCTGACATGGCAGCTAAGGCTACTTCTAATCCCCTCCAGGGAGTAGATATGTAACACATTTTAATTTTAGACTTTGGTGTAAAGTCATCTTTAATTTTTAATTCATCATAATCAATTGCATTTTTTATTACTGTACATTTGTGTTCAGGAATTCTATAAAAGTATCTATATTTTTCATAAGTCCAATGTGAGTTAAACACATACCAATCATATTTAGAATGATTTTCTTTATTTTCAAACCATGGTTTAAGATTTGGCTGGTCGTAAGAATTTTTAATCCAAAGAATATTAGACTTAATTGGATCTAAAGGAATTTTTTCTGGAACAGAAGTTGTAATTTGAACAGAATCAATTAAATTTTGATTCACATGTTTTTTTAAATAATCAAATTGAATTTCAGTTCCACCGTATGGTTGCATTATTTGGTTTTACCAAATACCTGAAGAGATGCAACTGTTATTTTTTGATTAATTTGTAAATCATCCACGCTAGTGTCAGTGTTGGGATTAGCAACATCATTATCAAAATCACTTTTGCTAGCATAAATTTTACCTGTTCTTTTATTCTTTACTTCTTCCTCTGCTTTTGCAGGAATTACTGGAACTTCTTTACCGTCTATTATTATAGTTTTTGTCATACTCGTCCTTGTCCATTGTATTTCTTATAACATCTTTTGGCGCTCTTGTTAAGTCTTTTAGTGTGACGCCCAGGACGTTTCTTAGGTTTTGGACGAGGTACAAAGTGTACAAATTTTTGTTTAGCCATTTTGATCTTCTCTTGATATTTCTAAAATTGATACAATAGCAGTTACATTAGTAGTGTTATTGGTTTCTAAAGATATAGAATCACTCTCTTCTAATATAATAGGACCTTTTGCTAAATTGCATATTGTAGGCCCTGAAATGTCAGCGTAAGCTATTTGGTAAGTGCTTGATGCCGAATTATCTGTAACTTTCGCTTTTACTATTTTACTTCCGCCTTCGTTAGTTACTTGAATGTTCTGTATTATACCTCTAGCATTAGTTGGAGCCGTATAAACACTTACACTACTTGTAGTCGTACCTGCAAAAAAAGCGTTTTTATAAAAATTAGCCATTTGTCGTATCGTACCATTTTATTGAACCCACAATATCATCACCATTTGATGCACCTTTAGCACATAAAGTTAGTGTGTCAGATACACCTGCTATTGTTTGTCCAAGTTGATATTCAAAATTAAAACCATCTCCAAAGTTTTCAATAGAAACTCCTTTACCCGATAAATAAGTTCTATTTATAATTGTTCCCCCTGTAATGGTTTTAGTACCGTCTAAATCATACTCTATATTATCAGAATAACTTGTATATGAAAATGCTGTTGAAGGAGTTGCGTTTTGTCTTAATTGTACTTCAAAGTCAGAGTTAGCTACAGCAGAAGCTATAAAACCTTGAGGAATAATAAGTGCGTAAGGTCTTCCTGATTTAATTTTAATAGTTCCTAAATTATAAAATGTACCAGCTGTTGTTAAATTCACTCCACCTAATGAAGCTGTTCCAACTGATTGAATAACTCCTTGTGGAGAATAGCCACCTTCAATCATACAAGAAGAACATACTTGTTGTAATACGGCTGCACCAGATATCGTCCCTGTCGTTTCTATTTCATA
>Ga0208644_1001015_pt1 | contig 24277 bp, 44 predicted proteins | sample VirMetDEL_Nov_18_FD_184517 | JGI IMG/M metagenome (GOLD analysis project Ga0208644, IMG submission 184517) | Aqueous microbial communities from the Delaware River and Bay under freshwater to marine salinity gradient to study organic matter... | ecosystem: Environmental > Aquatic > Marine >...
TAATCCAGATTGTCGTGAAGATTCCGCATATCCTGCTAACCCAGATTCTGAGTATGGTTGGGAAAAACTGTTCTCGGAGCGTCTTTACTTTGCTTATCATCGCAACTATGGTATTCCTGTACGTGTTGCTCGATACCATAATATATTCGGACCAGAAGGAACCTGGGACGGTGGAAGAGAGAAAGCCCCAGCAGCAATTTGCAGAAAGGTCGCATATCTGCCTGAGGAAGGAGGAACCATCGATGTATGGGGTGACGGTAAGCAAACTCGCTCCTTCTTGTATATTGATGAATGCATCGAAGCAACCCGTAGAATGATGGATTCTGATTTCATCGGACCTGTAAATATTGGCTCAGAAGAAATGGTAACCATCAATCAACTTGTAGACACTGCCGCTAAGGTTGCAGGCAAGACTGTAGAGAAGAATCACATTGACGGACCTCTTGGTGTTCGTGGTCGTAATTCCAACAACGATCTGATTCGTGAGAAATTGGGTTGGGATTATTCGCAAACTCTTGAAGAAGGTATTTTTAAGACTTACACTTGGATTTCCGAACAAATTGATAAAAAATGAAAATTACAGTACTAGGTTCTAGTGGGCAGATTGGTGCCTATCTAACAGAATATCTTCGTGATAAAGGTCACATTGTTCATGAGTTTGATTCTGTCAATGGTGCAGATCAAGACATGACTGCAATTCCCAATCCAGAACTTGATCGTATTATTCAGGATTGTGATTTTGTATTCTTTCTTGCATTTGATGTTGGTGGTTCACGATACCTTAAAAAGTATCAGCATACTTTCCAATTCATTAATAACAACACTCGTCTAATGGCAAATGCTTTTGGATTGATTGAAAGGTATAATAAAAGATTTGTTTTTGCATCATCTCAAATGAGTAATATGAGTTACTCCCCTTATGGTGTGATGAAGAGAGTTGGAGAACTTTATACCACTTCACTGAAAGGACTTACTGTTAAGTTCTGGAATGTTTATGGTATTGAGAATGACCATGAAAAAGCACACGTCATCACTGATTTCATCCGTAAAGGATTTGAAGAGGGTGAATTTGAGATGATGACTGACGGTACGGAAGAACGTCAGTTCCTTTATGCAGAAGATTGCTGTGAAGCACTTGAGACGGTTATGGAATCTTATACCGATTTTAAACCAGAAGATCCGTTGCATATCACTTCATTCCGTGGTACTACTATTAGGGAAGTTGCTGATATTATTCAAGGGCAGTTTAGATTGATTGGTAAGGAGGTGAGAATTAAACCAGGACTTGCTAAAGATAGTGTTCAGATGGACAAAAGAAATGAGGCAGACACATATATCACTGGATGGTGGTTGCCAAAGACAAATATGCAAGATGGAATTGCAGCAGTATTCAAAGAAATGAGTAAAGAATATGACAATATCGTTTAATGATCTTGGTAGAGCTGGACGTTTGGGAAATCAAATGTTCCAGTATGCTGCTCTAAGGGGGATTGCAAAGAATAGGGGATTTAACTGGATGATTCCAGATAAAAATGCTCCTAGACCAGATAATTATGGATTATTTGAGGCATTTAAACTTACTAATTGCAAATCAGAAAATGTAGGAGAGCAAAACTCTAGACAAATTTCTTGGAGAGAGTTTCATTTTAATGAAGAGTTATATAATCAATGTCCAGATAATATTGACATTGATGGATATTTCCAAACTAAAAAGTATTTTCAAAACATTGAAGATGAGATTCGTGAAGATTTTACTTTTAGAGATGAGTGGTTAGAACCGTGTCAAAAGTATATTGAAAGTATTGGAAATGATAAACTGGTTTTTCTTCATGTAAGAAGAGGAAATCCAAGTCTTCAAGGTGTTCGTGGTGAGAAGTGGTCTTATCAACTACTTCAACATACTCATCCTTTAATGAAGAAAGAGTATTATTTAAATGCTTTAAGTCAGTTTGATGATTCATATCAAGTTATTGTATTTTCTGATGTGATTGATTGGTGTAAAAAACAAGATATTTTTCAGGGAGAGAGATTTTTATTTTCTGATAATTCAAAGCAATTGTTTGGTGATGGCGCATCCGTTCCTTATATTGATTTGTGTTTAATGTCTCTTTGTTCTGATGCTATTATTGCCAACAGTTCAATGAGTTGGTGGGGTGCATATCTGATCAATAATCCAAACAAAAAAGTTATTGCACCCAAACCTTGGTTTGGACCTGCAGTGTCACACTATATTATGGATGATTTAATTCCAAATGAATGGATAGAATTATATAATGACCCATCTGAAGTTCCACCAGAAGTTTAATATGAAAAACACTACATTTATAGTTCCACTTAGAATTGATACTGGTGATAGACTTAGAAATGTTATTTTAACAACTTCATATCTTCTCAATAACTTTGATACTAATATCATTATTAAAGAAGTTGATAGTGAGCATAGATTTGAAGAGTATGCTTTACCTGTCATCAAGAGATTGTGTGACGTATCAAATCTCAGGCATATCTTTGAAGAAGAGACTAGAGACGATGACTCTTTTCACCGCACCAAAGTCTTAAATGATATGGTATTTGAAGCAACAACAGATATTGTTGTTAACTATGATACCGATATTATCTTACCATTAGATACTTATACTAAAGCTACTGAGATGCTTAATAATGGATATGAAGTTGTTTATCCATATAAGTTTGGCGAAATGGGTGAGAAGAAAGTGAACTTGGATTTTACAATTCAAACTCAGGAAGATATTGATAACTTTGAAAAAAAAGAGTTTGTCAAAAAATGGAAGGAGAATAATTTTACCTCAGAAAATTTTGAAGAAAGTTATTTCTATGCTCCAAATTCTAATGGAATTGGATGGGCAGAATATGGTATGGTTCAATTCTTTAATAAGAAAGTTTATATTAGTGGTTATTTGGAGAATGAGAATTTCATTGCATATGCGCCCGAAGACGTAGAGAGACATCACCGTTGGAAGACTCTTGGATATAATATTGGAAGAGTGAATAATTTTGCATACCATTTAGAACATGCAAGAACTCCAAATTCGTGGTATACTAATCCACATATGCAAAGAAACAATCAACTTTGGGAATACTTAAAAACTCTTTCTAAAGAAGAACTTATTGAATATTATGAAAATCAGGAATATATTAAGGAGAGATTAAAATGAATTGGAACTTAGTTACACTTGCAAATTCTGATTATAAACAAAAGCAAGATTATCTAACGAGTTATGCTGAGAATCTTGGTTTGAGCAACCTAGCATATTCTTTTGATTGGTTAAAGCAAACCAGTTTTTATCAAGAGAATAAAGAGATTTTGGATGAAAAAACTGGATGTGGATATTGGTTGTGGAAACCATATATTATCCTCGATGCAATGAATAAACTTGATGATGGTCAGATGATCATATATTCTGATGTTGGTGATATTTTTCATCAAAATCTTTTTCCTTATGTTGAAAATATTATGGATGAAGATGATTCATGTCTTCTTCTTATTGGTGGATTTCCAAATAAATGTCTTACTAAAAGAGATTGTTTTGTATTCATGGATTGTGATGAAGAGGATTATTGGGACTGTATTCAGTTAGAAGCTGGTATGTCTTTCTGGAAAGTATGTGACAAGTCAAAACAAATTGTGAGTGAATGGTTAGAATATTGTAAAGATCGTAGAATTATTTCTGATGATGAGAACGTATCTGGTAAAGAAAATCTTTCAGGATTTCGTGGTCATTTTCATGACCAAAGTATTTTGACAAATCTTGCAGTTAAACATGGTCTTCCTGCAGTTACACAACAAGATCAAATTAGAAATTATCTTGAGTGTAATGTTGATTATTGGTATGAAAGATTTTCTGAGAGCAATTATAATAGAAACCGAGATATAGAAAGACTTCTTATAGAAATGAAGGAAGGTTCTCCCCATGCATAGTATTATTCTTACAGTTCATAATAAAGGATTTTTGATTGAAAAAGTATTGGAGTCAATTTATAATAATACTATAGGCGATTATGAATTGATTGTTGTATTAGATGGATGTAGTGATAACTCCGAGCAAATCGTTACAGAACATAAACGAAGTAATACCACTGTTATTACAACTCCAGATGTATTTGAAACAAAAGCAAACAATGCTGGATTAAAGATTTCTAAGGGTAAGTATGTTATTATCGTTCAGGATGATATTATTATTAAAGAACATGGATGGAATCTAAGAATGCAGAAACCATTTGATGCCTTTGATGATGTATTTGCGGTTACTGCAAGGACTGCCCATAATTGGGAGTTTAATCCCAATACAAAGCATTTAAATATGAAAGAAGATCTTGATGATTGTTGGTCTGATATTTGCATTCACACTAATCATGCTGATAGAAAAAATATTTCAAGAGATACTTTTGCTATTCGTGCTTCTGTAAATCGTGGTCCTTTGATGATTGATCATGAAGATTTGAAAAAACTTAATTATTTGGATGAGGAATTTTCTCCTCAAGACATGGATGACCATGACTTAATGTATCGTATGCACAAACAACTTGAAAAAGTTTGTGGTTGTTATTGGATTGATTTTGAATCAAGGGAACAATGGGGAGGAACTAGAGTAAATGGTTCTCCAGCTCCTTGGTTGTTAAAATCAAATCATAAAAATATGAAAATATTTTATAATAGACATCAAGATCTTTTAAGCATGTCATACGAAAATGAAAACAGAACTTTAAAGGACGACTAAAATTATGAAATTCTTAGATTTATTTGAAAAAGATTTCTATCAGAAAATGATATCACCTGCAGGAAACAATCCTGTACGTAATCGTGCTGATAGCCTCTCAAAAGTATTTGAAATATTAGATGAAAAGAAAGATAAAAACTTTTTTATTGTTGAGACTGGATGTATGAGAGCAGACCATGGCCAACTTGCTTTTGGTGATGATGGAGCTTCAACTTTTATTTTTGATAAATTTATAAATTTTTATGACGGTGAAGTTGTATCTGTAGATATTAATGCAAATAATGTAGAACATGCAAGAAGTATGGTCTCAGGAAGGACATCTGTTTATTGCTCAGATTCTGTAGAGTTTCTGTGGAGTATCCCTGAGAAAAAGAAAATTGATTTTCTTTATTTGGACTCTTATGATTTTGAACCAAATAATCCTATCCCATCACAGAAACATCATCTTAAAGAATTGTGTGCTGTGATGAAGAACTTAAGAAAAGGATCTATTATTTGTGTAGATGATCATCTTAATACTCCAAACTTTGATCAATATAGAGCAACTCTTGCTCAAGGTGGAAAGGCAACATTCGTTGAAGATTTTATGAATAATATTGGTGCAGAGTGTCTTTATGATGGATATCAAATTATCTGGAGATTATGAAAAAAAGTCTTGATGTTATTCTCGGTGCATGGAATGGGGGACTAGGAGATCAACTTCAATTTTCTACTCTTCCGGAAGAATTCTACAAGCAATATGGAAGAGAAACTTATCTATTGAGCAGCAGTAATTTTAGAAATAATGAAATTTATGATTTGGTTTGGGGATTGAATCCTTACATTAAGGGACATAAAACTGGGGGGTGGAATGCAGGAGACACCCCCCAAATCAAAGTTTTAAATTGTAATAATAATTGGATTAGTTCTTGGGAACTTGCTCATGGATTAGAACCTAAGAATAAATATCCTAAAATATACTATCAACCAAATAAGATAAAAAGTTACGAAGATTCTATACTTGTTGATTTTACTGCAACCAGTTTAAAGTTTGACGGGATTGATAATGGATATGATATTGGAAAGGTCAAAGAATCATTTCAAAATTTAAAAAACAAGTATTCAAATAAAAAATTTGTATCTATTAAATTTGAAAAAAATATAAGTGGACAAAAAATTGAAGTTGACTGTGATGATGAAGTCATGGTAAAATCTATTTTTCACTATTGTGATCTTATGTATTCTTCTAGTGGATTATGTGGATTGCATAGCGGATCAACTTCTTTAGCCAGTGCTATTAAAGCATATAAAGAAGATCTTGATATCTTCATTTTTGTCTCAGAGACACTTCATAATAATATGAAAAGGTGGTTGAATAATGAATTGCATTTTGGTGCATTCTATCTTGACTATGTAAATTATATTGTAACTAAATGAAAAGCATTGTTATTACTGGGTGTGGGTCTGGATTGGGTAAGGCACTGCAAAAAAGTGCGTCCCATAAACATATAGTATTTCCCCATTATAGGAAAGGTGACTTTGGTTTGATTGGAGACATTACTGATTTAGACTTTCCGGATAATTTTTTTAACTATCTTGTTAAATCAAATGCAGATGTTTTTATAAACAATGCTGGAGTATATTGTAACGGACCAGTAGAAAATATATCTGACGAACTTATAGAAAAAATCATCAATGTTAATTTGACAAGACAAATTCTTATGCTTAAGAGAGCATATAAGTTTTTTAAAAAAAAGAGTAATGGTTTGATTATTAATATCAACTCTTTATCTGGAATTTATCCATCTAAAAATGAAACTATATATTCTGCAACTAAGTTTGCATTAAAAGGATTTTCAAAGTCACTTCAAATAGAAGCAATTGGCACTGGTGTAGAAATTATTGATGTTTATCCTGGGGCTTTTCAAACAAGAATGACGGAGAGTAGATCAAATTACGATTCTCTAATGAAAGTAGATGAGGTTGCAGATCAAATCATAGATCTTATCTCTGAAAAAAATCACTATGTTAATGAATTAATTTTAAGAAAAAGAAATGAAAGCAGTAATTCTTGAAGAAATAGATTCTCCTTTAGCAATTAAAGATGTTGAACTTACAGAATTAAAAGTCGGACAAGTCCTTGTCAAAATTTTAGTAAGTGGTCTTTGTGGTGCTCAACTTCATGAAATTAGAGGTTATAAAGGAAATGCAAAGTTTCTCCCGCATTTAATGGGACATGAAGGTTGTGGTATTGTAGAAGAAGTTGGACCTGGTGTTACTACTGTAAAAGTTGGTGATAAGGTTGTAATGCACTGGAGACCTGGTGCAGGTATTGAATCACCTTTCCCTTCATACGTTCTTGACGGCAAAAATATGAGTAGTGGTAAGGTAACCACCTTGAGCGAATATTCTATTGTTTCTGAGAACCGTGTGACTGTAGTTCCAGATGATACTCCACCTGAACTATGTGCAATTCTTGGATGTGCTCTCACCACTGCGATGGGTATCATTGATAATGAAGTTGATTTAAAATTTGGCGAGAGTATTGCTGTAGTTGGATGTGGTGGCGTTGGTTTGAACCTACTTCAAGGTGCTGCAATGAAAAGTGCATGTCCCATTTACGCAGTAGAGAAAAATTTTGACAAGAGAAACCTATGTTTTGTTGCTGGAGCAACAATTTTTGTTGATGATATTGCTGATATCGATGAGAAAGTTGATGTAATTATTGACACCACAGGCATTCCAGAAGTCATCAGTGCTTGCGTGTCTAAATTATCTGGTAAGGGTCGCATGATTCTTGTTGGACAACCTGCACCTGGTAGGGGTGTTGAGGTTATGAATGCAGTCAATCTCTTCAGTGGATTGGGCCAGACCATCAAAGCAACTCAAGGTGGTAAGACTAATCCCACAGAAGATATCCCTCGATATGTTCGTATGCATAAAGAAGGGTTGTTAGATATAGAATCATTTATTACGCATAGATTTAAATTAGAACAAGTTAATGAAGCATTTGACTTGCTTAGAAGTGGAAATGCTGGTAGAATCATTATTGAAATAGGAGTAAACTGATGCGAAAAGTTTGGACAAAAGAAGAACTGATTGCTTTCGAAGATAGGATTGGTGATCTTTATTTGGACAATCAGTTGCCATTTCTTTTTCACCTTTCTGGAGGAAATGAGGATCAACTTATTGATATCTTTAAAGATATCAAAGAAGGGGATTATGTAATCTCTAATCATAGAAATCATTATCATGCATTATTGCATGGTATTCCTCCTGAAGAACTTGAGGAGAAAATTAAAGATGGTAGAAGTATGTTTGTTTATGATCGTAAACGCAACTTCTTCCTTTCTGCTATTATTGGAGGAACTCCTGCTATTGCTGCTGGTGTTGCGTGGGCACTTAAACGCAAAGGATCATCGCAGAAGGTCTGGTGTTTTGTTGGAGATGGTACAGAAGATAATGGTCATCTATCAGAAGCTGTTCGTTATGTTGATGGTCACGAACTACCATGCACTTTTGTAATTGAAAGTAATGATAGATCGTGTGAGGCATCTAATTCTGATCGTTGGGGAAAGACTGCACATCCGGTTTGGAATTCTCCATCAGTCATTCGTTATCAATATGAATGCACATATCCACACTGTCGCAAACCAGGTATGATTGATCTTGGTGCAGCACAGAAGTATAAGAAAACTGATGAAGAATATTTTCCACCACTTAAAGAGTTTGTATATCCTACTTATGATGTTGACAAAAATCTTTCATATAAAGATGCAATGTCTCAGTCAATGTCTGAACTTGGAGAGCAAGGTGCTATTTTTATTGGATACAATGTTCTTTATGGAAATGCGATTGGCACCCTTAAAGATGTTCCAGATGAACAAAAACTAGAAACACCTGTAGCAGAAAATCTAATGGCAGGACTTGCTATTGGAATGTCGTTTGAGGGATTCATCCCTGTGGTTTACTTTGAACGTCACGACTTTATGTTGGTTGCAGCAGATGCAATTATCAATCATATTGATAAGATTGAAAGGATTTCTCGCGGGGAGTATAAAGTTCCTGTAATCATTCGCGCAGTCACTGCAGATGCTGGACCATTCTATTCTGGAATCACTCATTCCCAAGACTTTACAAATATGTTCCGAGAGTCGGTAAGTTTTCCTGTTATTGATCCTGTAACTGGATCGGATGTCATTAATGCCTTTAGGGGTGCAAAGGAAAGTGGAAGACCAGCAATTATCATCGAACGCAAGTCCAGATATTGATGAAAAATAAAATTCTAGTAATTGGTGAGAGTTGTCTGGACGTATTTGTTTATTGCGATGCTATTCGTTTAGCGCCTGATGTTCCAGTTCCGGTCTTGAATATTAAGGATCAAAATGAAAATCCTGGAATGGCTAAAAACGTTTATAGAAATATTAAAAGTCTTACTGATAAATGTGATTTGATTACAAATAATAGTTGGTTTAATATTACTAAAACAAGATATGTTGATCAAAAAAGTAATCACATGTTTTTCAGGGTAGATTCTCCTCATGATATTGAGAGAATTGATATAAGTAAAATTGATTATGATTATGAGATTATTGTTATCTCGGATTATAATCGTGGATTTTTAAATGAAGAAGACATCTCAGAAATATGTTCTAAGCATCCAAAAGTTTTTATTGATACTAAAAAAACAATAGGACCCTGGATTAACAATGCATACTTTATTAAAATAAATGATTATGAGTTTAACAATTCAAAAAAATTTATTAATAAAGATCTTCTTTCAAAAATTATTAGAACTAAGGGATCGGATGGATGCGAGTTTCAAGGTAATATGTATCCAGTAAAGAAAGTAGAAGTTAAAGATGTTTCTGGAGCAGGCGATACTTTCTTATCTGCTCTGGTTGTAAAATATTTTGAAACAGGTGATATTGTTGAAGGTATAAAATTTGCAAATATATGTGCTTCTAGTGTAGTTAAACAAAGAGGTGTGACTGTCATATGATTATTCTAACAGGGTCTTCTGGATTTATAGGAAAGAATTTTTCAAAGAAAATATATCAAGAGACTATTAAATTAGATATTGATAATTGCTGGACTTTTTTTGATACATTTGATAGGTGGAAAGAAGTAACTTTGATTATTCATCAAGGAGCAATATCTTCAACAATTGAAACTGATATTAGTAAGATTCATAAACTAAATGTTGATTATACTTTAAAGTTATTTGATTATGCAATAAAGTATTCAATACCGGTAAAGTATGCGTCTTCAGCATCAGTTTATGGAAATCTTTATGGCATTGTAAATCCTCTAAACTATTATGCTATCTCAAAGTTGCAGATTGATTATTGGGTTCAGGACCATATTGAAGAGTTCTCTTTAATTCAAGGATTTAGATATTTTAATGTTTATGGTGATGGTGAAGAAAATAAAGGTGACCAAGCAAGCCCAGTTAGTAAGTTTGCAAAGCAAGTTGAGGAGACTGGTAAACTTAAACTGTTTGAAGGTTCTGATAAATTTTTAAGAGACTTTATATGTGTTGATGATATTGTTGACCTAGTTCTTAACAATAAAAAAAAGTCAGGTATATATGATTTGGGAACTAGTAATCCAGTTAGTTTTCAGCATGTTGCAGAATGTATTGCAAATAAGTATAATGGTGAGATAGAATATATTCCATTCCCAGATCATTTAAAGGGTAAGTATCAGGATTATACTTGTGCAAAACCTATGTGGGGTGATTATAAATTTACTACTATAGAGGACTATTTAAAATGAAAACAATCTGGACAAATGGATGCTTTGACATTCTCCATCCAGGGCATATTGAATTATTTAAATCATGCAAATCGCTTGGTGATCGTTTGATTGTTGGTTTGGATACTGATGAAAAGGTCAGAAAAGATAAGGGCCCAGAAAGACCAATTAATAATCTATGTCACAGATATTCTATTCTTAGTGCAATTAAGTATATTGATACTATTCATACTTTTAATAGCAAGATTGAACTGGAAGAACTTATTCAGTTTTATAATCCAGATGTATTGGTTGTTGGTGGTGATTGGAGAAATGGTGAAGTCGTCGGCGCAAAATATGCTAAAGAAGTGAGATTCTTTAATCGTGTTGGTGGATATTCTTCAACTAAAATTATTGATAGATTAAAAAAATTATGAGATACGTCGTTGACATTGATGGAACTATTTGCATTCCGGGTAAGAATGAGGAGTCTCGTTATACTGAAGCATTACCAATTCAATCTAGAATTGATAAAATAAATAAATTGTATGACGAGGGACATACCATCGTCTACCTTACTGCCAGAGGAATGGGTCGGTACAAAGACAATGCGGACCTGGCAAAGAAAGAGTTTTATAAATTTACTGAAGAACAGTTAAAAAACTGGGGATGTAGATATAATCAATTGTTTCTGGGAAAACCTTCTGCAGATTATTACATTGACGACAAGGGAGTTAATTCTGATGATTTCTTCGCAATCTGATCCAGTGAAGTTTGTCTCTAAGGGGTGGGGATATGAAAAATGGATTGTTAATAGTCCTCTTTATTGTGGGAAGATTCTTTGGTTTGCAAAAGGAAAGCAATGTTCTTGGCATTATCATAAGAAAAAGGATGAAGTTTTTTATGTTCGCAGCGGAAAACTTGTTGTATATTATAGTTGGGATGATGTATTTGAATTTGCAAATGTAAAAGAATTATTTGTTGGTGACAAATTCCATGTTCCCGTTGGTATGAGGCATAGAATGTTTGCATTGGATGACACTGAAATGTTTGAGTTTTCTACAGAACATTTTGATGAAGATAGCATTCGTATTGAAAAAGGAGACTAAAGTGATTGGATTTAATTATCTTGGCAAATTGGGACAACTTGGAAATCAAATGTTTCAGTATGCAGCAACCTTAGGTGTTGCTAGACAACTTGGAGTTCCATTTATTATTCCAGATCATAATGAAGTTATTGTTGATAGTCTTGGTAATAAATTGAGAATTGAATTATTTGATTGTTTTGATATCAAACCAGACAATATTGGATTACTTAAGACAGATAATGTTTTTCCTGAAAAAGAATTTGAATTTAATAATAGTTTTTTTAATCTAGATAAAAGAGACAATTTTACGTTATACGGATTTTTTCAAACTGAGAAATACTTTAAGCACTGTGTTAGAGAGATTAGAGAGCAATTTATATTTAAGAAACAAATTGTTGATGAGTGTAAAGAAGTTATTGATGAATGTTTTGATAATCCTATTGCTCTTCACATTCGTAGAGGAGATTTTTTAATAAACTCTGATAATCACTACAATCAACAATTAGATTATTATGAAAATGCTCTAAGTAAATTTGATTCTAACAGACAGGTAATTATTTTTAGTGATGATCCTCAGTGGTGTATGAAACAAGAATTGTTTGCTTCTGACAGATTTATTGTTTCAGTTTCCGCAGGTCCTTATCATGACCTATACATGATGACTCAATGTAGTGACTTTATTATTGCTAATTCTACTTTTTCTTGGTGGGGGGCATGGTTAGCTAATTGTGGCAAAGTTATTGCTCCATCTAAATGGTTTGGTCCAAATAACTCTCATTTAAATACTAAAGATCTTTATTGTGAACATTGGGAAGTTTTATGATTAACTATAGTAATATGAACAAAAACAAATCAACGTATAAACTTAAAAATATTGGTCCAATTTATTACTTAAATCTTGATGATCAACCAGAAAGAAGAGAGTATATGGAGTCCCAATTTAAATATTGGGAAATTGAAACCTACGAGAGAATCTCTGCCTATGATGGTAGAGAAGATGACCTGAGTGATATTCTTATAGGTCGTTATCCTGAAATGATGAGTTCTGGAGAGATTGGATGTACTACTTCACATCTTAAAGCACTTAAGCATTACTTAAAAACTTCTGATAGTCCTTATGCTGTCATCATGGAAGATGATTGTAGTTTAGATCTTGTTCGTTATTGGAACTTTACTTGGGATGATTTCTACGCACATTTTCCATATGATTATGATGTAATTCAAATTGCTATCATCTGTACCGGTGATATTCATGTAAAACTACACAAAAGATTTGTGAATGATTTCTCTACAGCTTGCTATGTAATTAATAGATATCATGCAGAAAAACTTGTTAGGCTACATTGCCGTGGAGAAAAGTATAAACTTGACAATGGTTGTAAGCCAAGACCTGTTGCTGATGATTTGATTTACAATTCAGGAAATACTTTTTCTATTCCTCTACTTCTTTATAGAACGGAACTGGGATCTAGTATTCATCCTGAGCATGTTGATGCTTTTCATAAAGGTAACTATGAAGCTCAGTCAAATTTTTGGCAACAAAATGGTGCGAGTATTGATATTAAAGATTATATGAACTATGACCCATATCTTGGTAGAGTGACTGAGAATTCTGCTACCCAACCCCAAGAAAACACTTGACACGATCCCAAAGAGAATGTTAAAATAAATACATTGACGTGACGAAGCCTCAACTACTCGCTAAGTGACGTGAATTAAACGGAGTTTGTCGAAACTCCTTACATCCGCAGATATTATTCTGCGAGAAAATATAGAGGTACTATTATGTTTAAATCCGCAATCGCAGCTGTTGCAGCTGCTCCTTTCCTTGCCACCGCTGCGTTCGCTGGCCCTTATGTTAATGTAGAAGCAAACACTGGTCTGACTGGTAGTGACTACGTTGGCACCGTAACCGAAGCACATATCGGTTATGAAGGAACTTCTGGCAAAGTCACCTACTACGGTCAAGTTGGTCCCGCTCTGGTAACCCCTGATGGTGGTGATACTGATGTTCAGATCTCTGGTAAGATCGGTGCTTCCGTCGCTGCTACCGAGAACCTGGGTATCTATGGTGAGTATGCTGCAATCAGCACTGATGCTGACCTTGCCAGCAATATCAAAGTTGGTGTGAAGTACACCTTCTGAAAACCAACATACGAAGAACCTAACTGTCCACACTAAGATTAGTTAGGAATTCATAACAAGAGGGGCTTGACCCCTCTTTCTTTTTGCTATATAATTGTGTAACAATTCGTAATAAAACGAAAATGACTGTAACAAAAAACGAGTTTGGACAAGTGAATATGTGGGCTAAAGAGCCTTCCATGTATATGACCAAGGAAGATCTTGAGCGTTATGGTATTGAACCTTATGCTGAGAGGGCAGAGCGTCTCAATGGTCGTACTGCCATGATGGGTTTCGTAGCAGCCTTGATTTCTTATGCATTTACTGGTAAACTGTTCTTCGGCGTTCTCTGAAGAAGTGATGAAACTGACTTACGTTGGTATTCCTGCCCCTGAAGTATTGGAAGATGACCCTTGGTTTGGTCCTGCTCCCTTTACAGAAAAGTCAGTTGCTTTGAAAGAAGCAAGAGACCAGGCAGAGGCAGATTTGCAATTAATTCCTGAGTATGAAGAACCTCAACCCAAAGAACCAGAAAACATTCATGAGGTTTTATATCAGATCGCAACACAAAATGTTGCTACAACTCTATCACTTGATCCTCTACCATCTTTGGGAGGTTCAGAAAACTTCCAAGAAGGTTGGATGTCTGGTGTAGGTTTCCACTAGTATTCTAGGAGACAGAAAATGACCGAAACAATCTTTACAATCACAAGTGTTGCCTTCTTTGTTTTGTTGGCACACTCAGTTAATCAACTATCTGAAACTTACTGATGACTACTTTTAACGTTACTCTTCAATCCCCCGATGGCACCGAAACTACTATTCAGTGTCCAGACGACCAATACATTCTTGAAGCCGCTGAAGAAGCGGGTGTTGACCTTCCTTCATCGTGTAAAGCAGGTGCTTGCTCGGCTTGTGCAGGAAAACTCATCTCTGGCACCGTAGATAATGAGGAGCAGTCCTTCCTTGACGACGATCAGATTGCTGATGGTTGGGTGCTTACTTGTGTGGCATATCCCACCAGCGATTGTGTGATTCTTACTGAGCAGGAGGAAAACCTGTGATTGGTATCGCCACTCTGGTCGGTGTTATCACTGCCATTGCTATTGGCGGTGCTGTTTACTTCACTAAGAAAGAATCATGAAAGCACTCTTCGCATTTCTGGCAGTAATGTTCCTTGCCCTTCCTGCCTGGGCAGTTGATGTAACGATGGGTTCTGGTGGTAACCTTGTGTTTGAACCATCTGAAATCTCCATCTCAGCAGGAGATACCGTTCACTTTGTCAATGGTATGCTCCCCCCTCACAATGTTATTGTTGAGGATCACCCTGAACTCTCCCACGAAGGTCTTATCTTCGCTCCTGGTGAGAGTTTTGATATTACCTTCACTGATGCTGGTGACTACACCTTCTGGTGTGCTCCTCACAAAGGTGCTGGTATGATTGGCACAGCACATGTTTCATAATGCATCATCACATTGAACATATGATTATCTGTTGTGTAGTTGGTATTGGTATTGGAACCCTAGCAGTTTGGGGTTACAATAAGATTAAACAAAATAAGGATCACAATTCATGAGTGCTGATATGCTTGGGCAACTTGGAGTTGCCCTCCAGAAACTAAACTGGAATAGTGATGATGAACTTTCAGTTGAAATTGGTGGTTTAGCAGTCACAGGAACTGCTACAAGTCCAAATGCTAATCCAAAATGGGCAAAACCATTTGGAACAGTCACTTATCAGAACGATGCTTTTATTGTAATCAAAAATAAAACACGTTCACCAAAACAGGAATCTATCCCTAATCCTGAACTTAAACAAAAACACCCTTATCAAGGAGAAAAACAATGAACGAAAAAGCAGAACGTATTAACGGTTGGGCAGCAATGATTGGTATTATTGCAGCGATGGGAAGCTATGCTGCCACTGGACAAATTATTCCTGGAGTATGGTGACATGTTGACGGAAATTGTCTCATCAGTTTTATTAGCATTTATTTTAGCACTTATTGTTTTTGATGGAAATGATACTGATGATGACGATGACCATCAAGGTGGCAAAATGATTCCTGCCTATAATCCAACTAACTAAAATGATAGAAGTAAAAATGCGTAAAGAACAGTATCAAGTTCCACAAGTACAATTTCAATTTCGTGAGAACGGTGAGTTTGTAACTCGCACTACTTCAGAATTGTTTGATAAGAAGCGTGTGGTTATTTTTTCACTTCCTGGTGCATTCACTCCTACATGCTCTGCATATCAACTTCCTGGTTTTGAAGAGAAGTATGAAGAGTTCCAAGCACTTGGTATTGATGCCATCTATTGTATCTCTGTGAATGATGCCTTTGTAATGAATGCATGGTCTCGTGATCAAGGAATTGAAAAAGTTCAATTGATTCCAGATGGCAATGCATACTTTACTCGTTCTATGGGACAACTAGTTCTCAAATCTAATCTTGGATTTGGTGAGCGTTCCTGGAGATATGCTGCTGTTGTAGATAAAGGTATTATTGAGAAACTGTTTGAAGAACCAGGCAGACGTGATAATGCTTCGGATGATCCTTATGAAGAAACTACTCCTGAAATGGTTCTGGAGTATGTAAAATCAACTGTAAGAGAAACCGCAAACGTATGATTCAAAGCACCCGAAAAGGGTGCTTTTTTTATAAATACTGTGTGTTTTAAGTAATATCCAATGACCTTAGATCTTCATAACTTTTTTAAGTATTATGATGATAAGAACGCCAACCACGTTGCAGCGGTTCAGTGGTTGGAGGATAATCTTCCAGAAAAATATTTGGATGACTCTCAATGTGATTGGGTGAGTATTTTTAGAACTAAACCACCAACTCCACCAGTTCTTCCAGTACCTTATTTTAATCAGGTAGACAATTACAGAGATGCACATAGAACTTGCAACTCTTCATCGTGTGCTATGTGTCTTGCTTTCCTCAAACCAGGAAGTATTAAAGGTGACGACGAATACGTTAAGAAAGTATTCGCAATTGGTGATACAACGGACCACGCTGTTCAGACAAAGGTTCTGGCGGGTTATGGAGTTAAGTCACACTTTAGTTACAATTTATCTTTTGCTGATATCGATAAAAGTATTGACGCTGGGAAGCCCGTTGTTATTGGCATACTCCATAGGGGTTCTCTATCTGCACCTACTGGTGGGCATATGTGTGTCGTCATTGGTAAAACCCCAGATGGAAAAGGATACTACGTCAATGACCCATACGGATCACTAAACGATAATTATAGTGGTCCTGTTGAGAACGGCAAGAAAACAATCTATACTAAAGCAGTTCTTAAGCACCGTTGGTGTCCAGGAGGCAACGATGGATGGGGTAGGATTTTCGACTAATTTTAATCGCAAAATGCTCAAGGTGATAAAAGATCTCACTGATAGTGGGAGACATGTAGAAGCAAATCAACTGTATCAAAGGTATTTCGGAGAAGACAATGGCAAGAGTAGACCTTCATAACTTTTTTAAGTTTTATGATGACAGAAATCCAAGTCATGTTAATGCAGTTCAATGGTTAGAAGATAATCTTCCAAATGATTATCTTGAAGATGATGCTGATTGGGCAGATATTTACAGAGGCAAGAAGTCTGCTTCTGGGTCATCTGCACCTGCTGAAGATGTTTGCCCTCACTGTGGCAAACCACTGGGAAAGTAGAAGGGGCAGCTCCTTCTGCTGGTGCTGCCCAAACTGGAAGTGACGATGTACCTATGATGGGCATCAAGTTAATCAAAGAATTTGAGGGATGTCATTTAAATGCATATCCCGATCCCTTGACTGGTGGACTTCCAATCACTATTGGTTGGGGTTCAACTAGAAATAAGAATGGGCAACCATTCCAAATGGGAGATAGTATTACACAGGCAGAAGCAGATGAACTTCTGATTAGTCAGTGTAAGAATCAGTTTCTTCCCGCTCTCCGCAAAATCCCACATTGGAATGAAATGTCAGATGGTAAAAGAGGTGCTCTATTATCTTTTGCTTACAATCTTGGTGCTGGTTTTTACGGTGGGGATAACTTTAATACCATTACTAAGCGACTTAAGAATAAGGAGTGGGATTTAGTTCCTGACGCACTATTCCTCTACCGTAATCCTGGTTCTAATGTAGAAGCAGGTCTGGCACGTAGAAGAAAGGCGGAAGGTGAAGCGTGGAAAAAAGGTTGATTCGACTAAATATTAAAAGAAATCATCACGCGGATTGATGAATAAGAACAAAGAGAATAAAATGAGCACTTTGATTCGTATTTTAATCTTGAGTTGGTCTGCTGCTCTACTTACAGCAAGTTATGCTGGGGCTCTATCTAAGATGGACCCTACATTTATTGCTACTGTCTTCACAGCATCTGCTGCCACATTTGGCATTAACACTATGAAGAAGGGTGGAGATGATGATGACGATGATAAAAAAACAGAACCCCGTAGAGAGGAGTTTGTAGAAACTCCTCCTCCACCTCCCCCCGTAAGAGAGGAACCTGTTTGGGAAGAACCCGTTCAGAATAGAACTGAAGAACTACCTTTAGTAGATACTGGATATGGTGATACCCTTGAAGAAAGAGTGGAAGCACTTGAGGCAAAGGTTGATGAAGAAAAACCATTCCAAAGAGGAGACCTCTGATGTCTAAATCCCCAAACAAAGGTAAGAAAGGTTCTGCCAATAATAAGAAACAGAATCAAGGTAATGCAACTGCCAAGAAGGCAAAAAATGGAGGAAAGAAAAAGTAATGATATTGGAAATTTTGATTGCTGGTCATGTAGTTATTGGACCAAAACTATGTCAAGTTGACATTATTCATAAAAACAAACTTCACACATTTGAGTATGTATGCCCAGAGAATGGAACACTCCTAAGAGAGAGTGTTGGAATGCTCCCATTCATCAGATCCTAAAAGCCATAGATAATCACACCCGTCTCTTTATGGAGACGGGTGATTTTTGGCACGAGGAGCAGGCAAACATATTGCGAAAATATGTTAAAGATTTAAAAATTTGGATTCACAAACAAGAAGGATGGTGGAATGAGTAAATCTTGACAGAATCTAAATAATAACTTATAATGTAAGAACCCACCTAAATGGTGGGTTTTTTCGTCATGAGATCTTGAGTGACATTTAGAGCCGAGGAAGGTGCCCACTGAGAGGTTGGGTGTACCCCCCTTCTATTCGGATGTAGAGTTCAATTAATTTTAGTGCAAAACTTCTTTACTGTAGCCCTGCCCCTTCTGGCAACGGTTACAACCAATGCGGCAACACTGCCATTCGTCAACTACAAGATGCAGGGTCCACCACCCCCATTCACAACCGAAAAATTGAATCTTGTAGATGAGAAGACAGCGACCAAAGAGGTTGCTCCCGAAAAGCCAAAAGAAACAAGGCTAATTTGTAAAGGGTGTAATGAGAATGAAAACCAGACGCTTGCATTCTTGCAAGAAGAAGGTATCTCTGACAGAAACGCCCTTGCTACCATCATGGGCAATATTAAACAGGAAAGTAATTTCCATGCTAATATTTGCGAAGGTGGTAGCAGGATCACATACAATGCCTGCCGTTGGGGTGGGTATGGTTTGATCCAATGGACATCTGCCAATCGTTATCATGGATTGGGTGAATTTGCTAGGAAGTATGGTGGTAATGCATCATCACTTCAGACGCAACTTCGTTATCTTACGAATGAAGTTCAGTGGCAAAGAATTGCTGATAGGATGAAAACTCCTGGCAAGTCCATCAATTCTTACATGAACTATGCGTATAGTTGGATTGGTTGGGGCATTCATGGTGCTCGCACACATTATGCTCATGAGTATGCTAACCGACTGATCACGGTAGAGGTTTGATACAATAGAATAATAAATAGAGGGGAGTGCTGCAGACCTCCCCTTTTTTAGTAAGATGAAAACTTTTAGAGAGTTTATTTTAGAAGCAAGGACTATACGTTCAAAGGAAGATGCTGAAGAGATGCGTCAGCAAAAAGATAATCCTGATGATTATGTGGTGAGGAATAAAGGTGGTGGACATCATCACCCTATTCATAAAGACCGATTATCGGGACAACGAAAAAGAAGAGCTGCAAATTTAAAACCACTCACTACAAGAGAATTAGAAGATCACGCAAAGAGAAATCTTTATCCAACACCTAAAAAAACAGCAAAAAAAGCAATCCGAATTGAGGGTGGTAGAAAAAGAGCACAGCGAGATGATGCTAAAACTAAATCACAACAAACAGGACAACAACATGATGTAGATCATATTCAGGGACAACCAAATAGAAGAAGTGAAGGTCTTAGATCAAGATTTCAAAAAATTCATCCAGGAGATGCTTCGGATAATAGGCAAGTAATGCATGGTGATGAAAACAGAACAAAAAATTCAAAAAATACTCAACGTTCAACTACAAGAGCAGGAGCTATTAGAGCAGCACTTCAAAGAGCAAGAGACAATTGAATAATAAATAGAGGGGAGTGTTGCTACTCCTCTTTTTTTATGTTTAATTTTAACTTTGGAAAGAAGAAACCAGATAAGAAGAAGATAATCCTTATAAGCATCGTACTCAGTGGTATTGTAGCAACCCTCTCCCAATGCACTGGAGTGTCTCAGAATGCCCTGTGGGACCTCCTAGATGAGGCACAGAGGACTCTGTTCCCTCAAACCATAATCAACGATATCCTGCTCCAAGATCCTGGTGTGGTAGAAAGGAGAGTTGAGAGAGATGTAGACAAAGCAATCAGAGAATATGAGAGCTTGACAGAGGGTTCTAATGACAGTAGACTACCTTTGTCACGGTTGATAGAGAAGGCTTCAGATAACTCTGAAGCCCAAAGATTATTAGGAGGTGAAATGAGGATCTGTGCTTCTTGGGTTGAAAATTGTATTATTGATGAAAATTAATGACCAATAAACAAAACGAAATTCTTAAGTGCCTCTTAGTTGCTGGTACTTTTGCAAATACTTTCATGTGTCTTAATCTTTATAATCAACTTGGATCTCTAGAGTATAGTCATTCGCAACTGGATAGCAATGTAATGTCTGCTATTCAAACTTTGAGTGTTGATGTATGGCAACTTAAAAGTTCTGCCGCAAACAATGCTATGAATTATTCTGGACAATTCGAATGATTGAAACTGTAATTGCTGGTCTCACATGCGGAATTGCAACTTTTTATGGAGTAGGAGATGGATTTCATGGTCAAACTACTGCAAACGGCGAAAGGTTTGATGCTTATCGTTGGACTGCAGCTCATCCTTATCTACCTATGGGTTCAAAAATTCGGGTGACTAATCAGGACAATGGAAAGCAAGTTATTGTTCGTGTGAATGATCGTGGTCCTTATTCTCACGCAGACTTGGACCTTTCTTATTCTGCTTTTGCTCATATTGCATCAACACGTAAAGGAAACGCTACTGTATGTTGGAGGGTTGTAGGTTGAAAAAACTTTTGATTCTTGTTTCTATTTTGTTTGCGTCTCCTGTTTTTGCAGAAGAGACAGTCAAAACATATCGTCCATTTCGATATGAAACTCCATGTCTTTTAGATGCAGGTATTCAAACCTATCCTGATGTATGTGTAGTGATTGAAACCCGTGAAACTGGTGGAGCACTACGCACTCGTAACATTTTTTCTAATAAACACGGACTCACCATCAAAGGTCGGTTTGATAAAGAGAAAGGATATATGACTTGGGATAGTCACAATCAGTTTGAGTATAAGTGGGACTATAAGGTTGGTGGATCTGGTGGTACTGATGGTCTTGGGGCATGGACTTATGTAATGCCAGGTTTTCTTGTTCAAAATGTTTCTTGGGATTAAATAAATAGAAAAAAATATTAATATTATTAATGAAGAAATTATTAGCATCAGTTGGACTTTCATTAACTTTAGTATTTCCTACATTTGCTAATTCATTAGAACCAAAACAACCAACAGTAAAACCATACAGTCTCGCAGCAATGGGTTGTATGATTTTACTTGAATGTACAGAAGGTGTTGAGAAACTTACGCCAGAATCTGCTGTATTTGATAAAGAAGATTTTGCCCCATTCAGAGAAGAAATCAAAAGGATTATCTCTGCTCTGAACAAACTAGAGATCGGAGTTTATCTAGCACCTACTAGATACTTCACTCCTAGAACGGTAGGAATTTACAAACCAAATTACAATAGGTTTTTTATTAATGAAGTTCTCCTGAGAGATGAAAGAGAATTCTTAGGAACTCTTCGTCATGAAGGATGGCACGTAGTTCAGGATGCTATGGGTGGTGGATTAGATACATCATTCATGGCACAAGTTCATCAGGATTCTGAAATCCCTGCTTGGGTAATGAAGCAAACAAGATTGACCTATGAATCTATCGGCCAAAGTCGTGCTGTTCCTTGGGAAGCAGATGCTAACTGGGCAGAAGAACAACTCAATCAGACTGCTAGATACCTTGAGATGGCTGCTGAGAGACCACTATGGGAACAGATTACACCAACTCCACTTACTAAGGATTGGTTGATTGGTTGTGGATGGATGAAACCACAAGATGGTTTGTATCCCTATTATCCCAACAAAAAAGTTCAATACTGCACTGAAGGAAAATACTGATGGATGTGTTTCCTTGGGGAGTAGTTATAATATTGGGCTGCGGTCTTATATTCACAGCATATATTATCTACTACATACTAAAGTTAGCAAACGAGGAGATGAAGGATGAAACATCTGAGTCTGATACTATCACTCACAAGTCTGAGCATTAGTGCTGCGATTGGTGTAGGAGCATATATCACCTATCAGAAAGCACAAAAGATTCTGGACAACCCAGAAGAGTTTGTTGGTGCTGTTGTAGAGAAACAAGTATCTAAGGCATTCGAAAAACTTCCTATTCCAGGTATAAATACTCAGAAGTTTAAACTTTTTTAACGAATGGGCGCAATGGTTCCTCCCAGCAGAAAGTCCTGCTATAACTTTAGAGTAAAGGAAATAGAAAAAGTTATTGATGGCGATACTATTGACGTTATTATTGATCTTGGGTTTGATCTCTATAAGAAAGAACGTGTCAGAGTTGCTGGTGTTGATACTCCAGAGAAGCGCACCACGAATGATGAAGAGAAAGCATTGGGATATGATGCAACTCATTGGTTGGAAGAAAAACTTGATGGTGCTATTAAAGGTGAAGATGATCTTATTATTAGGACTGAGCTTGTTGGTGGTTTCGGCAAATATGGTCGTCTCTTGGGTTGGTTATATATCGGGGACGCAGAACTCTCACTCAATGAACAAATGATTACTGAAGGTTATGCTTGGAGTTACTCTGGAGGAACCAAGCAAAAGAATTATGAGGAATTGAAAGAAATTAGACGTGTTAATGGTACTCTTGTAGAATAAATAATGTGAAAATTTGGTTAAGGGGTGTATGACTGAAACACCAATTAGTGTTGAACAAGAACAAGAAGTTAAAAAAAGAAAAGTAGAGAAGGATAATATCTTCCTGGATATTCTTTATAATCTTGTAGTTCAGATGCCTGTTCTGGTAATTTCCTGGATCATTTCCAAGATTGACTGGGACTAAATTGAGAACTTAGCAGATAGTTTTTTCGCTATCTTCTTAGCAGGGGCAAAGAGAGGTTTGAATCTTGCTTGCCCCTCTTTTGTAAATTTATCTGCTATTACATCGTCAATAATGATTTTGTTATCAATCTCATAGAGAGCATTGATTTCAACTTGGTCACGAATATATTGCTCTACGTTATCTACCTGCTCTACAAGTCTGGTTCCTTCGGCGGAGTATTCAAAGATATCAATATGTCCCCCTTCAGCAAGCACATAATGCAGAACGGGTTTGACTTGTTTGATCTTGACCTTGAACTTCTTTTTGGTTGCTTCTTTGATGAGTGGCTCAGCAGCGTTCTTGACAGCGTTAAATGTCTGTGTGGCAACCATCGTAGCAGCAGTTGTAACTACTGCGATAGAACCAGCCGTAGCAACAACAGAAGGGTCAGGTAGATTAATATCGACTCCATTGACAGTAAAGGTAGGTGGTTTGGTTGTTGGTGGAACCTCTATTACGGGGGTAATAGGTTGTGCTATTTGAGGTGCTACTACTGGGGCTGGTGGGGTAGGACTATCGGGTAACCCCCTGGTCTTATCTGCCTCTTCCTGTGCTTGCTTCTCACGTTCTGCTCTCACAGCAGCATCAAACTCTTCCTGTGTAGGAACATCTATTATTGGATAGTTGATGGAAGGATCTGGTGCTTGAAATACTGGTAGTGCTAACCCTCTAACCACAGGAATCTCTGTTTCTCTAACAATCGGTGGTTCTATTGCTGGGATGACACTTGGACCTTCTATTCCTATCTTTGGAATGCCAGAACTAATGTTATCAATTGGATGTATTTCCATTCACCACATCCTGAACTCTAGGATACTTCACAACAACATCAGCACAGATTTTGTGGTAAGGACTATCAGGATGGAAACTAATACCATTCTTGATTGCTTCGCCACACTTAAGTAGTCTGACTAATTCAAAGTCAAGTCTTGCCTTATCTGCTTCTGCCTGTTGTCTTTTGATTTCAACTTGTGCTCTTGCCTTACAGATCTCTTGAAGTGATCCG
>Ga0208644_1001017_pt1 | contig 24235 bp, 28 predicted proteins | sample VirMetDEL_Nov_18_FD_184517 | JGI IMG/M metagenome (GOLD analysis project Ga0208644, IMG submission 184517) | Aqueous microbial communities from the Delaware River and Bay under freshwater to marine salinity gradient to study organic matter... | ecosystem: Environmental > Aquatic > Marine >...
AAAGTAGCAAAAACATTACTAGGTGTATCTATTGTTTGTGTCATTGTACCATTCACAGTAAAGTTATTTCCATTACCTGAACTATCTGTTCCCATAGAACCTGAATTTTCAAACTTTAAAAAGAAACCATTTGTACCATAAGTAACACTAGGTGCAGTTTTAGGTTTCCATATTCCTGTTGTTGCATCTGTTTCGCCAAAAGCTGATGCGTCATAAGCTGTGCCGTCTATGAAGTGAACGTGAGACATTGAGCCATCATAATAACTACCACTAAATGGAGCATGACCTAATAAATGAGAAATGGCACTATTCATTTTCATATTTACATTTTGATTTGGATAAGTGCTTGAAGAAAATGAAGTAACTTGTTCTCCATTTACATAAAATTTTACTCTATCTGATGCTGTTGCTTGTGTAGTATCAACTGCTAATACGATATGATACCAAGCTGAATAATCTCTAAATAATTGTGTTGTAATTAAATTTACATTAACAGAACCACCATCTATATTGTATAGTCTTAAAGTATCACCACTTTCAAACATAAAACTGCTACGATTATTTGAATCAGAAGAAGCAGTAAAAAATGGTCGTTCTCCAGCAGTAGGATTTCCTCTTTTTAACCAACCACTATAAGTAAAAGTTTTACTATTACCTGATGTTTGTGTTCTTGATAAATATGTACTAGCCATTAGTTAAATTGTCCTCCATTATTAATTCCTACTGTTACTGTTATGCTAAATGCTCTATCAGTAGTTTGTGATTCTGCATCTGTCAATCTTAGTGTAAAGTTATAAACTTTTTCAGATGTTGGACTAGGTGCTGTTCCTGTAATTGCACCAGTTGAACTGTTTAAAGATAAATTCATGGTAGAGTTAGGTGTGTCAGTATTTGATGTTAATACTGCTGTTGTTTCAGAATAAGCAACAGTTGAATCTGAACTTCCTGATACTGATAAAGATACACTTGATCCAGCCGCAATACTTCCAAGCGAACCAGCCGCAGTACTCCAAGTAGGTGCATCAGAAACAGTAAGCAAAGCTGTTGAACTTCTTACTGCAAGTCCATCTGGATTTTCTACTCTAATAAAATAAGTTCCGTCAGTTGGTAAAGTTACATTGATGGTTAATTGAGTTGCTGAATCTCTTGTTATAGAATTAGGATAAGAGATTGCTCCAGTTGTTGAAATGATTTCTACATTAGGAGTAATAACAAAGTTTGTTCCTGTGATCACAACAGATGTTGCATTATTAGTAATAGTATCTGGAGCAATAGAAGATATAGTTGGATAATTTAAAGATGAATTAATTGTTAAAGTTTCATTAGAACCATCATTGTTTTCTACAAAAGATATTCCTGTTCCTGCAACTAATTTACCATTCAAATAACCATTGGTCGTATCATTTGCTGATACCTTTACAGTTTCGTCTGTATTAACTCCAATACCAGACCAGGATGAACCATCATAATATTTAAGTTGGTTTACAGTAGTATTAAAATACAAATCTCCAGCAGTTAAAGGATCACCATCGTTATCTACAGATGGATCACTTGCTTTAGATCCTAAATAAATATCATCAAAATTATCTAATGCTAATTCTGCTGCGGTTTGAGCTGCTTGAGCTGCTGTTGCTGAACTAGCAGCCGATGTAGCACTATTAGAAGCATTGGTTGCCTGGGTAGTTGCTGTGCTTGCAGAACTAGCTGCGTTACTAGCAGATGTGCTAGCATTGGATTCTGAAGTTGCAGCATTGCTAGCTGATGTAGCGGCTGCTGTTGCATAGTTACTTGCGTTAGTTGCTTGTGTTCCTGCAGTCGTAGCAGAGTTAGCAGCATTAGTAGCTGATGTAGAAGCTGATGATGCAGAAGAAGAAGCATTAGATGCTGAAGTAGAAGCTGATGAAGCTGAATTAGCTGCATTAGTTGCTTGAGTAGATGCTGTACTAGCAGATGCTGCTGCATTTGTTTCTGCTGTTTCAGCATTTGTTTCTGCTGTTTCTGCGTTTGTTTCTGCTAACTCAGCTGCTGTTTGTGCAGTTTCTGCTGCTACTTGTGCTGCTTCAGCTGCTGTTTTAGCTGCTAGAGCATCAACAGCTGCATTAGCTGCATCAGCAACATTAATTAATAATGTCCAGTTAGCTGTATCATTTTGAGTTAAATATGTACCTGTAGATGTGTGAGCAGTATTACAAATATAAATATTATTTAATGTTGTAGAATCAGATGCAGAAGATTGTTTAACAATATCACGCAAATTATATCCAGTAGCAGTTGCCCAGTTTCCTTCATAAGATCCAATGTCTGCACTAAATACAAGTCCATCACCAGATGAATTAACTGTTAAAACTTTATTAGCTTCTAAGTTAGGAAAAGTTAAATTGTATGTATTAGATGTTGTTGCTAAAGCTTTAGGAGAAAATTTAAGATCCCTTTCATTTTGTTGGATCATAGCAATAATTTTATCTAATTCTGTATTTAATGATTCAACTTGAAAAGCACCTGATGTAGGAAAGTCAGTAGATCTAGCAATAGCTAAATTTCTATATATAGTTATTTTATCATTTAAAGTAGCACCACTACCACCTAATGATATAGATCCACCACCTGTTTGACCAGCACCACTAACAGAATATTGTAGTGCAGTAGATGGAGATGAATTATAACTTAATGTTGTGTCAGCATTATTAGCTGTTTTAATTACAACTAAATCTGCATTATCAAAAAATTCAAACGGAACAGAAAAACTTACTTGTCCAGCAGTTGCTGTATATTGTACACGTGGTTCTGTGTCGGAAATAGTAATTGCCATTTATCTTAATCCTTTTTCAATGTCGTCAAATAACCAATCTAAATACCATACATTTTGAAATGGTATCAATCTACGCACATTCCTTGCTGTATAATGATTATATTTATTTGTACCAACATCATAAGCTATATTAAACATGTTTACAATTTGACCAGAACTTGGGCCAAGTAAAGTAGAAACTTTATTTTTTAAATCTGTTCCATATGGTTTTCTTGCACCTAACATTGGTCTAATACCAATTCTGTTATCAGTTAAACTTTCAATAGCTCTATTAATATCAACATAAATTCCACCTAAACCAGATCTATCAAACGCAGCTAATAATTTTTCATTTAAGGGAATTTTAGAATAGTCTTTATTAAAACGATGTGTTTGATATAATCCATCTATCATTAAGCCCGAACCTAATAATAATATTGATCCAAATAAAAAATCCATATCTTTTTCTTGCATACCACGTAACAACATTCTTTGTGTTGCACCCATGGTAAATTTTTTAAATTGAGCAATAGTACTACCAACTTCTGTACTCATCCATAAAGGAGTATCTCCTTTTGATGGAGTAACAATAGTTATGTTTATATCTTTGTTTAATGCACCACCAAAAGCTTGTTCTGCTGCTGTATCAGACCATTTAGCTGTATTAGGTAAATAATTATATTGTGTTTTGGTAGCATGATTATCAGCTTCATTAGCAATTCTTCTGGCCATATCTTCATCAATACCAGAAGCAGCTAATTTAGTTTTCCATTTATCTCCTAGTTTGCCTGCTCTCCACAATTTGCAATCTTCAATAATTCTTGTGCTAATTGTTAATGCAGCAGCACCTTTAATAAATTCTGTCCATCTAGACATTAAATTAACATACATAAAATTAATATTAGCTAATTTGCTTAAACCAGCTTCAACTTTATTATGAATGCCAAACATATCTCCAATATCAGAAAACAACATAGCGCGTTGTCCTGTGATCATATCAATAGCTTCACCAAATCTTTGAGCTTCAGCTTTAGATATTTTAGTAATGTTATTTTGTATTCCAGAAGTAAATGTTTCTATTTGAGTTCTAAAACCTCGTTTAATACCAGAAGTCATAACAATTCTAGCTACATCAGGTAAAGCAGCCATAAAACCTGTAAGCATTGTTAATGCATTATAATTTTTCATTGTACGCATTCCAATACTAAACCATTTAGTTGGATCCGCAGGTAAACCGTAAGTACCACGTAATAATTCAATACTAGCTTCTAAATCTTGTATTACATCTTTACGCATTTTAATTGCTTCTTGTCTAGTAATTTTACCTTGTAATAATAAATTATTTATATCTTCATTTACTCCTACTAAACCTTTTTCAAACATTGAATCTTTTTCTAATGCTCGATAACCTAATCCACTTGTATCACCATATTTTTTAGTTAATAAAATATCTGGTGTCATTTGACGATAATAAGTTTTCATTAAACTCATAGTGTCGCCTAATATAAAATTATTATCTAATAGTTTAATTTGAGCTTCTCTAGTTAAATTTAAACTTCTTGCTCTTGTTGATCTTGCAAACCTTGGTCTTTGAAATGCAAATCTTTCAGATTCATTTGCTAATACTTGTTCATATCTTATAAAAGGAAAGTGTGTAGATAAGTCTTCAACTAATTGATCTAACTTAGCTTCGTTAATAAAACGATTTTGTTTAATTAAATCTTCTTTAACTATTTCTCTAAATAAACCTTTATTTTTATCAATTGCATTTTTATTATAAATTATATTTATATAGTTTTTTTTAAGACCACCGTATTGTTTAAGATTTGTTAATCGTTCTTCAATTTTTGCTAATTGATTTTCAACTTGTGTCATTGTCCAAGTTGTAGATTTTCCATCAATTTCAGATTTAAATGTTCTAACAGTTTCTTTATTTTTTTTCATAGAAGCTTTAATGCCTTCCCAAAAACTTTTTTCTCTTAATGTAGTTTGTGCAAACAATCCTAATTCAGATGCTTCTTTACCAATTGGGCCATATACTAAACTTTCTGTAATTCGTGCAGCTTCAGCAACTTCTGGAATAGAATGAGTAAAATCATTTAATCTAGCTTTAGATACTTCTTGATTAAATTGTGTAATAGATAATCCTCTATCATTAAACCTATTACTAAGATTCACACCTATTTCAGTTTTAGGAACTTGCATTCCATTACGTTCTAAATATTTTAAATATAAATTTTTAATTTCCATTTGTGCTTGCACAACAGGAGCTTCTCTCATTTTTAATTGCATTTCTAATGATTGTTGTGTAGCTTGAAATCCCCACTCTTTTGTATTTTTAAGTTTTAATAATGGAGTATCTAAAATATCTGCAATCATTTTTCTTGCAGTTGGCACAATACTTTTGGTTAATCTAAATACTGGTGTCCAAGGCCCATCTTCTCCAAATATACCTAAATTAGATTTGACAAATTGTTCACCTTCAAATTCAGCTTTAGAAGTTAATACTCTACTTTGTGCTTCTGGATTAGCAGCAGCACCAACTGAAGTTTGATTGGGATTAATAAATTTACCATCTTCATATGCTTCTTGAGATATAGCTTTAACTTGTTTTTGTTCAGCATGAAAAGCTTTATCACTATCGGTAATTTTTTGTCTTACGTTTTGTGGTATATGAGTAAAAAAACCATTAATTAAAGCAGGTAATCCATAACCAAGACCAATTGTCCATGGCACATATGAATCATCTCTTAATGAATCAAAGTTTTGTTTTAATATTTCTTCAGAAGTTAAAGCAGTACCAAGCATTAATGATCCTCTACCCACTTTGGTTATTAGTAAAGCTGTAGATGGATCTAATCCAAATCCAGCAACTCTACCAATATGATAATAAGGACTGTGAGAATTAAAATCATTTCTTTCTTGTATTTTTTTTAAAATAGCATCAGATTCCGCAGAAGATTTGCTTAATGCAAAATTATCAATTAACGATCCTACGTTTTCTAATTTAGGATCTTGAAATGGATTATAAGTTTCATCTTCTGGAAAATCTTGAGAGTTTACGAAAAAATCCCAAGCTTGTGTAAATAAATTTTCTTCTTTAAATCCTTGCCATAATTCTTTAACACCGCCAGTATCTTTGATTTCATAAACACTGTTTTTTGTTTTTTGAACATCTTCTGCTGTAGGTAATCTTGCTCCTAATACTGCCATTATTCTAGATCAATATATTGTTTTGCTCTATCAAAAGCATCTTTAATAAATCGATTAACTAATAATTTATTATTACCATAATATTTTTCAAATTCTTTTTCACCAATATTATCTAATGTTAAAATTAACATAAGATCTTTAACATCATTAAATTTTAAAAGATTAATAGGAGTATTTTTGTTCCATCCAAAATTGTTTTCAGCAATATTATATACTTTATTTGATGAACCAAAACTTTTGACAATTTGTTCAAATGTTGGATTATCTCCATATTGTTTTTGAACATTGTTTTTACTAATTGTAGATTTATTTAATATAGATAAAATACCTGCATGATAACTATCTGATGGTCTAGCAAATAAAACATTATTATTATAATCAATATCTAATTGACCATTATATTTTGCATTAACATTTTTAGTAATTCCAATATAATTATTAGTTCTAATTCCAAGTGGTAATGAAGAATTATTATAATTATTTTCTACATAATTTTTAAATCTCATGTTTTCTGAATACTCAGTATAAGGTAATAAATTAGGTGGATAAATAGATTCTAATTTTTTTTCTAAATCATTTCCTTTACTACTCATTAAAATTTTATCAGTAGTTTTAATTGCATCTAAATATTGTCTTTCTATTTTTAATAAATTGGTTCTTTCTTTTTCAAGATCAACGTCTGCTCCAAGTAAATTAAATAAATATTTAAATGGTTGAATTTCTATATCGTATTTTTTTGTTGGAAAAATTTTCATACTATCTTTTAATGGTCTAAAAGGAAAACCAGATATATCTAAAGAAAAATTAGCTGCTGATATCCTAAACTTTTCCCATCCATAAAAAGCTTTAGATATTAATTTTTCATTATCTTTATTAATTAAATGAGAATATTTTTCTTTAAAATTATTTAATGCTTCTTTAGCAGCAAATATTTTAATATTTTCCATAGTAGCTGGAAGATTTGTATTTGGTATTCTGCTCCAACTATCTGAAGCAGAAAAATATTCATTTTCTTTAGAGATTTGTATTATTTCACCATTTGGATTTTTAATTGCTAATGAAAATCTTGGTCTTCCCAAATCATCTTTTGTTCCTCGTACTGGTCTTAAAATAATAGCATTATCATTAGTTAAAATATGATCTCTAATATCTTTTAATGAATATGGATTTCCATTTAAATCACTTCCTAAATATTGAGGTAATTCTTTTTTATCAATACTAGATGCCCAGGCATTAACATTAGCAAGTGTTTCTAATTGTATTTCTTTTAGACTAATTTCTGGATGATGTAATTCAAAAGGATTTTTTTCATACGAAACTTTATTATCTAAATTATAATTTGCACCATGTTTGGTAAATCCATATTTTTGTTGTTTTAATTGTTTAATAGTTTTTCTTAAAGCTATATCAAAAAATTTTTTATTATCTTCGTGTGTAATATCTAAATTAGTAGAAGTTGGATTTAGATTAGCAAAATTTTGTTTTGTTAGTTCTTTAACTTTTGCTATTACTTCTGGGTTATATGAATAATTAACAAATGGTCTTGGTAAAATATTAACATTGCTAGGTGATATAATATCAACTCCTAGTTTTTGTTCTTTTTCACCTCTTGTTTCAATTATATTTCCTAATCCTATTTTACTTAAAACTTCATCTAATACAAATTTTCCAGCAACAGTAGCAAACCATTTTGGCCCTTCCATATCTGTTAATTCAGATTTTATTAAATCATCAAATTTATCTTCATTATCTGTTAGCGATTTATTAATTTTATCAATAGTTTCGTTAATTGGTTTTTTATTATTTTTCCAATTTAAAATTCTATCTGAAAGTTCTTTCTTGCTAAGAGTTTCCCAAGCACCAGATTCTGCTACTTCATATAAACCGCTATCTTCTCCTAAATTAATTCCACCTTTTTCAGATAATCTTTTATAAACATATGATTTATTAATAAAATCATTTTTAAAATTTTCAGATTGATAATTAAATCCATCAGTTGATAAAAAAGATTTAACTTTAGATGGTAAGTAATTTAATTTACTTATTAAATCTACTACAGTTGCTGCATCTTTATTATTTGGATCAGATAAAACATTTATATCATTGATGTTATAGTAAGCCAATAAATCATTGGCTAATTGATCTTTATCTTTTTCTTCTAAATTACTAATAGCATTTGTTTTTTGATTAATAACATCTTTAACTAAATTATATCTTTTTTGATTATTATTTAATAATGGAATAATAGTATCTGTTATTTGAGCACTAGTAGCATCGGGAAATAAATTATCTGCAAGTTCATTTATATTAGAATAATTAGTAATGGTATTTCTAATAGTACCCATATGACTAATTGAGCCAGGTTCAAAATTTTGTGCTGCTTTAATTTTTAAATTTGTGTCAGTTTTTGAATCTGTTCTTAATTGATCAATTGTTTGAGATCTTGTAGCTGCATATAATTCTAATGCTTTTTTAGCAATTTTATTTCTGTTTGCCATATTGCCAGAATATTGTTCAATGTCAGCAGATGTATTTTTTAATTTTAAATCTTTAATATTAGAAAATAATTTGCCGTCTTTTAAAAATTTTTCACTTTCTTTAAATGCAAGACTTGAATCATTATAAGCTCTCATTTTACTTGCTAATAAAACAGCTGATGTTTCTTCTAATGTAGATTGATAATCTTTAAAATGAGTTGATTTATTTAAAGGATCTGCTTGAAACAATTGTCCATAATGATTGTTTATTACATCTGCATCTTTATCATTAAAATTTAATAAAACATTATTTGCCTTAATATTTGCAGGAACACCAGGTTGAGATAAAATTACATCAATATTTGTATTTAAATTTTTATTAAAATTAACTTTATTTATTTCTGTTCCAATTTTTAAATTTTCATCATCTAATTTAATTTTATTATTTGTTGCATAAGTAATAGCTGTTGCGTTTTTACTTGCTAAATATTTAGTTGCGTATTCTCTAAAAGCTAATGGTATATTTTGTAATTTAACTTTTCCATAATTCTCAACTTGTTCACGCATTTTAACAGGATCATATTTGTAATCATTGTTAAATTTTTCAAAATTTTTAGAAACATCATCAGTAAATGAATTAATAAAATTAACTTCTTGTTTTTTTACAGCTACATCAAAAAATGTTTTAGCTATACTTTGTGCACCTTCTGCAACAGTTTCTAATGGTGATTTAATATCTGGTATTGTAATACCACCTTGTTTTAATCCAACAGTATATTGTCCTTTAGTAACTGGCATTAGTATTTATCACTTTCATCATCAGTATAAAAATTAGTATTAGTAGTTGATTTTGGATTTTTGTATAAATCGTAATTACCATAAGCTGTTGTTATACCTTTAGCGGCTGATAAGTAACCACCAACTACTTTAGATTGTGTTTGTACTTTACTTATATAACTTGCTGTTGACAATTGAGATTCAGTAGAAAGTTTGTTTAATCTTATATTAGTAATATCTTTAGCTGCAATTCTATCTACTTCATCATTAACAGCTAAAAATGATCTTGAATCAGGATCAAATCCAGTAGATGCAAATATTGCTAAATTATTTTGTTTATCTCTTTTAGCTTGTTCGTTACGTCTATTTTCTTCTTGCAATGCATTTAATGCATTCATTTTTCGTTGTCTTTCATATTCAGCAGCTTGTGCTCTACTTTGTGCTTTAGCTGATTGAATTTGAGCATAACCAGATACAGCAGAAATTGTACCTTGAATAATTGCTAATGTAACTGGATCTGCACTCATGCGAAAACTATCTCCATTGCTATTCCTAATATTTTCAAAGGTAAAGGATCACTTTGAGAAATTGTTAAAGTTGGATTATTGCTATAACCTAAAAAATTAAACTCTTTTTTTCCACTCACTTTTTCTAAATCGCTTCCAATATTAAAACCTAATTGCGTAATTACTAGTTTTTTAGATGTACGATCAGCAGCTTTAACTGTCAAGTTTAATGAATTATAAATGTCTATATATGCTTTTGATATACGTCTTGGTGAAGCAGTAAGTGGCCCATTTGGTAATTCTCTATCTACAGGCATAGTTTCTACAGTAGGTATATAATTAAATCCTATTTTAACATTGCTAGGTCTTGGTGCATTTATTAATGTTATTTGATTACTAGCATTAATTGTAAATGAACCTAATGAAGAATTTCCATATACAGCATTAATTTCTTGCTGACCATAAATAGAACTTACATTGTGTAAAAAACCTTTTTGAAATGTAATTACTGCATTATCTGCTGGAGATGCTGCTAATGTTTTATTAAGATATAACAGATAATTACCAGAACCATTATTAGTTACAGATTGAATTGTATATTCTGTGGCATTACCACTTATAGTAAATACTTCGTTTATTTTAGGATCAGAAGTTAAACCATCTACTAATAAAGATGATCCAGTTTGGGATCCACCATTAACTAATGGAGATCCTCTTTGATTTAATGTAGTTAAAGTTTGGCAATCTAAAGTTTCAGAATCATCATCTGCAAATTTTTCTAATGTATATACAGTAGATCCATTTAATGTTCTTTTACAAACAGCAAATAAATATTCATTGATTGCAGTTATAGAATAAAATTCATCATTACTTCTTGTGCTCCATAAACTCCAACCAGCTATTTTTTCATCTCGAACAGAATGAAATACAGCTAATGTACCTTTTAAAGTAGTACCATTATTTAGGAAAAAACCATATTGTTCTGGCTGAGTAAAATTACCCGTAAGCACAGTTGCTTGTTTTGGACTGTCAATAAGATGTGCTGCTAAAATAGAAACAGATGTAGATTTATAACCATCTTCAATATCAGAATAAACAAACTCTCTAATTGTTTTTCCATTTTTTTGACAAAACATACTTGCATTATCAAATAGCAATGGTCTAGTTCTATTTATTCCATATGGAGTTTGCCTTCTAACAGTAATATTAGATGGTGTAATAGCTGAAGTATCTGAAGAAGCTGGTATATAATACTCACCACCATCTGTAAAAATTTGTAAGTTTTTAGATGAAACAATGTGTCTTATTTCATTAACCTGATCTCCAGTAATATCAACATCTATAGCATCAGTTGCACCTGAATCATGTACATCAAAATCTAAAAATTCTGATACATGAGAAGCTAACAAACCAGCTGGTCTAGATTTTAAACCACCAAACCACAATCTATTATCATGGAAAGAAACAGCTTGAGGATATCCTCGTTTAGGTGAAATTGTTTCTTCTTCCCAATCAAAATGAGGCCCAGTACCACCAGCTATAGTTTCAATAACTGTAACTGTAACTTCTGTAGGAGATGTATATCCAGTTATTTTAACTTGAGATCCATCTATTTTTAAATAAGTACCAACATAGTTTGCATCAAATACTGCAACACTAGATGTAACAATTCTTCCAGTTCCTGTGGCTGCTGTATTAATAGTTACTGTGCTTGATGAAGCTTCATATTTATAAAATGGAGCATGAGTTTTATAAGCTCCAGATACTACAACATCTTCATCTGTTGCAAATTCAAATGTATTGACTGTAAATGTTGTTGCAGATGTTCTAAAAATTTTTCTTATTGGATTATCTCTATGACAAATATAAACTGTATCACCAAATTGAGCATAGTTTAATTCAAATAATTGAGCTGTAGTCCAATTACAATTAGTTGTAATATTAGACTGAATAACGGCACCATCAATTCCGTAAACATCTAATCTGTTATTTGAAAAAGCAAGTATAGCTAATTCATCTTCAGAAAATACAAATGGAATAATTCTTGTTTCACCAACTAAGCTTTGTTTGTAAACTAAGCCAGGTCTTCTCATTATTCCACCTTCAGCTAATAAGGCAAAATTACGACATTGTTTTGCTCCTTCGTAATATGCTTTAGAATCTGTTCTTGTAGCTAATAAAGGATTAATTTCACCAGCAGAAAAATTTGTTTGTGTCTGTCTTAAAACTTTTGCCATTTATCATTGACTACTTCTAGTTGACTGTCTTAGGTTAATGTATCGGCTTGTATCAAGTTTTTTATTTGTTGCTTCTGTAGCATCTATATGCTTTGCTCTTAGATATTGTCTTTCAGCAAGTTCAGCAAATTGTGATATTAAACTTGCATCTCTAGCTACAGAACCAGCAAACAAAGAAGCTAAATTATATTCTAATGCTAATTTAAAATATGGTGGAAAATATTGTTCATCAACTTTGTAAATATAATCCATAATTAAATTACTATTAGAACCATAATTATCTACATAAATATAATTTCTATATCTATCATAAGGAATAACATAATCGTTAACAGTTATTGTAACTATTTGTAATACAGCAGGATCTGTTGGCATTTGATATGCATAATCAAATTTGCCTGCTGGTTGACTAGCAAGTAATGAAAGTTGTTTTTGGGTAGTTGCAAAATTCCATCTATGTCTTGTAAGTGCTGCTTCTAATACATCGTCATAAATATTAGACGCAACTAATGCTTCTGTGCTGCCATCAGAAAATGAAGAAATTGGTTGTGCTCCTATTAATATTAATGCTCTTGCACAAATGTCTATATTAGTAGTTGCCATAAATTATTTAGTATGAGGGCAAGTTTCCTTGCCCTCAAGGTCTTATTTATTATGCAAGTGCTACAGTTGTTACTGTTGTTGCACCAGTAGCTGATGTTACTGATAGCACGTCTGCTGCTATAGTTCCACCAATACCAGATGTAACAATAATAATGTCGCCTTGCTTAAGATTTGCGTATGCTGAATTGAAATATCCAGAAGCTACAATTGTACCAATTGCATCTCCGTCTATATAAAAGAATATAGAATTACCACCAGCTTCAGCAATCTTTTTGATTGGATTGTCATTTGCGTATGCCATAAATTATATTCTCCTTATTCTGCACATTTTTGAACTCTTAATCCAGTGTCATCAATTAATACTGAACCTAATGAAAGGTGCGAAGTAATTAAGTGAGAAACTTTTTCTGGAATGTAGTTCACTTCGGTTTTAACGTCTGATCCCACACCTAAACCAACAGATGATTTATGGAATGCTAGAGTATATCTATCACCACCACTTGCTGTTAATCCAGAATGAACAAACCATAGGAAACCTAACCATCTTTTAGCAGTCATACCGCCAGCAAATGGTAATTCGTTTTGTCCTACGTATTCAACTCGTGTGAATTGATCAATACCTAATAGATCAGACCATTGTTTAGGCCCTACTACCCAGTATCTTTGACCATCATCAGGCACATCATTGCCATTGAATGTTTCCATCATGTTTTTAGCTTTTACTAAAGACATAGCAGTAGATGCATCTGAGTTTACGTTATTTGCGAAAGCAGTACCTGCATCCATCACATCTCTTATCACTTCGTCAGTTTTTCTACCAAGTGCGTAAGCTGCTGATTGAGCAATTACTTGTCTTTCGTCAATGTTAGTTTTTAATTCGTCTAGCTTGTCAACGAAATCCGCTGCATAGTAATCATTTAAAGTAGCAGACACGTTAGTGTGCGACAGATCCATAGCAACTACCTCAGCATGTCTTGCTTTAGTGTTTGCAGTACCTTTAGCTACTTTTTGAAACTTAACAGTATTTCCTTGAACACCAGACACGTTTCTTACAATGTTTTTAAGTTTAGATCCCATTCTTTGATAAGCCATGTGAACTTCACTTTCAAACTGCGTAATAAACGCATTTGTTATAGATGTTGCCATTTACAACTCCTTGTGTTTAAAGTTTAAGTTTAAAGTCCGATTGTCTATTGAAAGGAATCAAGTTATCCAATAAGGGCCTGCCTATCTTTCTTTAGGTCGCAATTTGAGATTGATATTATTTTATATGTAAATTCAACGCACATTACATCCATATTTTGGGGATAGTAATTACTTCGCCAAATTCTAATTTGCCTTTATCATCATAAGAATACGTTCCAAATAAAGTAATAGATTTATCATCTTCTTTATAAATCCACATTTGACCTGTAGTAGCTTCAGCTGGTTTTTGATTGTCCATATCTGTTTCAGAAAGCCATCCTGTGTCTGAAACAGCATCAAACCATACTAAATCTTTTTTAAGTTTTTTATACCTAAATGGTTGTTTATTTTTTATTTTGGTACGCTTTCTCATATAGCTCCGTTATTCTTTTTACATAGTTAGGATCTCTTTTAGATGAATCCCAATATCTAGGATCATTCATCATTGATTTAAGATCATCAATATTTGGAGCTGCATCTACCATTGTAGGTGTAGTTGGAATTGGACTATTTTGTGTTAATTTCATTAACTCCTCAATAGCTTCAACTCCTTCTGCCGTAGATGCTATACTTGAAATAGTTTTGTAGGTTTCTGGTGAAAGATTTTTTTTAGACCATAACTCAGCAGCTTCTACTCTTTCTTTTGCACTATCCCCTAATTTTTGCATTTCTTCTACAGGATCTGGTAAACTTGCAATTGCATTTTGAACAAACATGTTTACACCTTGATCGAATTGCTCTTGGTTTAATCCAGCTTGTTTTGCAGTTTCTTTCCACCATTGTACTATTGGCATATCATCCGATACATCAATTGATACATTTTCTGGAAGATCTTTTAATTCTATTTTATAATCTTCTGGTGTTGCTGCTAATCTTTCTTTTTCTATATCTTCTCTAACTTGTTTAGATAACTCATCTGTTCTAGATCCTAGTTTTTTTTCTAATGCATTATAACTAGATGCTAATGCTTCTAAGTTAGGTTCATTTCTATCTGCATCCCAAAATTTATCTTGTATATAATCTGGTTTGTTAACTTGAGATGTATTTTCATTTTGTGTTGCTACTTCTGGAACTACATTTGTAGTTGTGTCTAGTGTTTCATTACTCATTGTTTTTTCCTTTTTCTATTCTTGTTTTAATAATACCAACTAGGAATCTCATTCCTTCTAAATGCCACAGTGCATTAGATTCCATATTTGGGCCAGCTATCATGTCTTGGGTAATAGAGGTAAGATATTTTAATACATCTTGTCCAGCTTTGTTTCCAAACACAGCTGAAAAATTTGTATTAATAGATTTCTCTAATTCAGAACTTCTAATATAACCGTCAATGCTAACTTTGTTTGGTTGCTTAGGTTGTTTTAATTTATCCCATGCCATTGTCATTGCCTGATGCTTGTGGGGCTTGTTGCATCTGTTTTACTTGTTCAACGAGGGCTTGTTGCTCACTTTCATCTCTAATGAGCTTTTCAGGTAAATTCATTTTTTCAGCAATGTATCTTGCAGTTTCATTTTGATTTATAATTAAGTTTATCATTTGTGGGCCAAATGTACCAGCTATAATTTGATTAAATCTATTAACATCTGCAACATCTTGTAAATGCTGTGCTTTAGCTAAAGGAGATCTAGCTACCACTTTAACTTCTCTACCATTAATTTTAGGTATATCAATTCTACCTTGTTTAGATAAAATTCTAATAATTCTTCTAAGCAATGGATAAATTAATTCAGACTGCAATCTTCCAAATGAAGAACCAATCTGTCTAGATAAGTCAGCCATTCTTTCAGAAACTTCTGTTGCAGTCATAGGAGTACCTTCTGGTCTTCCTAATGTTTCCATGTATAAAGCTTTTTTAATATTTGCTCTCATGTCATTTAATACTAATTGAGCAACATCAAAATTACCTGCACCATTAATTGGTTGCAATCCTCTTGATCCAGGAGCAACTGGTATTAATGATCCTGGCACTAATGAAATATTTTCAGGATTAATTACTCCATCATCTTCAAAAGTATAAACACCACTTATGTTCATTTGTGCATTTTCTAAAATAAGTTCTATAGTAAGATTACAGGTTTTAATTGCTGAAATAGCATTAAAGACTGGGCCTCTACCATAAACTTCTCCAGAAGCTTTATTCCATCTAAATACTAAAAAAGGATTAGATCCTTCTCCATCATAATATTCTTCAAGAATCATTGCTTTTAATTCATCAATTACAACACATCTTTTGTATCTTTCTTTATTTGGTTTATCATAAAGTTTATAAATACCTTCTATTACTTTAAATTTTTTATTATTGTTATTCATAGAAACAACATCAAAATTTTCTGGAAGTTTTGCTTTAGGGTATAAAATTTTTATTTCACTAGCTTCAACATATCTAGTTCTAAAAACTGTATCAATACGATTATCTGGGCCTGATAATAATGAAACTCTTGGAAGTGGAATAGCAGAAAATTTAATTGGATTAATTGCATCACCTTCTTCAACTAATAAAATACCTGTACCGATTGCAAGATCCATAAAGGATTCATGTATCTCTTGATTAAAATTTGAGTTTTGTAAAATTTCAAATACGTAATTAGTAATAGAATCTAATTGTTCATTTACAGAATTTCTTTGATCTTCTGGTATTTCTGATCCAGCTTGAAAATCAGCCCATCTTGCAAAAGTTGGAACAATACCCGCTTGTAATCTTGATGCAAACTCTTGTACACCAACTACTGCTGTTTCATCAAAGATTTTATCTGTTCTTCTTTCGCCTGGAGTTTCGTCATAAAAAGATTCTCTTTGAGGTAAGCAATATTCATATGCTTCTTCAAATTTATCTTTCCAATGATCTTTAACTGTTTCTGCTTGCTGATATCGTTTTAAAAATGAACTAACTTGGTTTTGATCTGGCATCATTTCTGCTGATGCACTAATGTCAATATAAGCCATATTAATATTATTTAATTTTTAATTCTTTTTTTAAAATAGTTAATGCTTCAGCACCAAATTCATCATCAAACATTTTTTTAATTTCTGTTGCTTTATCACCAGTAATTTTTCCTAACAAAACATCTTTCATAAGATCAACAGTTTCAGATTCCATAACTGGTTTATCTTCATTGTTTTTTGGAGCTTGTGTTTTATTTTTGTAATTATCAAATAAACTTTGACTTCCTTTTTTAATTGCAGTTATTGCCATATTATTTATACCGTTTCAAAATAACCTCTACCACCTGCTCTACCAAATAATGATCTAGTACCAATTAATCCTCGTCTTTTTTTAGATTCTAATTGAGCCGTTTCTTTTTCAGCTTGAGCTTTGTCAGCAGCAGCTTGTTCTTCAGCAGCTTTCATTTCTGCTTCCAGTCTAGGATCTGGTGCTGGTGGTTTTGGTTTGCTAAATATTCCGCCCATAATGTAATTCCTTTATTATTTTTCCCAAAATGACTTTATTCCTTTTTTTTTCAACGCACAATATAATTGATACGGTGTAAATACAAACCAAGAGTGATACCCTATTAATCTCATAATGAAACTAACACAACTATGTTCTTTAATCCAAATAAGTTTCCATTCTTTTTTTACAGGAACATTTAAAACTTTATAATCATTTAATTTAAAATAAGCTAATATATTATATAATTCATCTTTAGTTACAAACTGATGGATTATTCCTTCATGTGTGTATTGTAAGCTATACCAGATATCATGGTATGGATTATAACCTAAAGCACCAACGTGTCTAAATTTTTTTTTTCTACAAAATAGCTTAATCCACCAAGATACTTTAGTTGGATCTGGGTTTTCGTGAAAATATATTAAATATTCTTTTTGAAGATGTTCCACGTTTTTTTCTTTTTGTTATTTAGCTTATCAAAGACATTCCAATCTTTTTTTGCAATAACAGGTCTAGATTGTGTCTTACCAGCTAATATAGCCCTACCTTCTCCTGCTCCCATCATTAGATATTGTAAAGCATCGTGTACATGGGAGTATCTATTTTTTAAAGGTTTTTCATCATAACGATCACCAGAAGTTTGTAATCGTCTATAATGATATCCACCATTAAAACCTTTTTTTAAATTAATACAATCTTTGTTTAATTGAAAAGCAGCTTTACCATCTAACATTCTTGTTAGTGTCATATCCACAGCTTCTATCCTTAATGCTACATCGTTAGATGGAGCAGGACTTGCTTTGATGCCATATTGTCGCAGTATCTGAAATGGTGTTCTTTCATCTGTTTGAGATCTAAAATCTCCAGCAGGATCACCATAAATATTAACTTCCATACCTGCAAAATTTTTAGCTATTTCATTTCTAAGTAATTCTGAAAATCTAGTTACACCCATATCAAAACAAACTAGTTCAGATATAATATTCCATTTACCTAATACTGTTCTTTGCCCAAATACAGCAGCAGGTGTTAATCCAAAATCAAGTCCAGCATAAATAGGAAGGTTTGGATTTATCTCAATTTTTTCGTCAGCAATGTGTGCTTCTTCTTTGAAGTTCATATAAACAGGTTTGCCTTCTTCAATGCTGCCTAATTTGTTTAAGACATATACATCAATCCATCCTTTTGTTTTACCTCTAATAATATTAGAATAATATTCTGGAGTTATGTATTCTTTGTTTTCAGCTAATTCATTTGGCTCATAACCTAAGATATTGTTTTCTTTATCTATCTGAACATTCAATGCTGGTGGTTGTGTAAAAAATTCCCAGTTATCGGGTTTAACAAGCATTAATGCTTCATCTCTAGATAAATGATCTGGAGTAGGAACATCTCCAGACATAATAGGCCACCAATGATCTTCTTCTGGAGCATTGGTATCACAGATAACTCCATACCAAGTAGCACCACCATCTCGCATAGATGGATATCTTCCTACCCTCATAGTACAAGCATCTATAATGGATTTAGGTATTTCTCTAGCTTCATTAACCCAAACACCTGTAAGTTCTAAAGATAATAATTTTTTAACGTCTTCAGGTCTATCCAATGCTAAAAATATTATTTCAATATCTAAATCACCAGCTTTTATTCTATGAGTATAAGGTACACTCCATAAGAAGTTTCCCCAATCATTTTCAGGAAACCAATCTAACCATGTTTTAATCGTAGTTGTTTTTAATTGTGGATTTGTATTCCTTATTACTGCCCATCTGGATTTACGTTTTCCGTCTAATCCTTTTTGTTGGGATAAACATCTTCTAAAAATTTCTACACAACAAGCAACAGATTTGCCAGAACCAACTGGCCCACGTAGCCCTCGAAAGAAGGCATTTGATTTCATAAATTTTTTGAGAACTGCTCCGTCTGGCTTATAAGTAAAATTAATCGACATTCTTACTGTCTATATTATTTTTCAATAATTGATAGACAGTTTGTTCTCCAAAAGAATCAATAAGCTTATCTGCCTCATAATTTGTTATCATATCTTTTGGGTAATATTTTAAATGAACATTCTTAACAATTGCTCTTAATCTGTTTCTATCTTTAATACTCAATGTACTAGTAAAGGACATTAGGATTTTTTCTTTTTAGGAAAGCCAGCTTTCATTAATGAATAAGCTTTTGCAGTTATGGTAGATTTAGACTTAGGTCTAGATGTACCCGCTTTTCTTCTAGCGTTAATATTTGCGTATAATCCCTTTTTAACCATTATGATTTTTTATTCCTATTAGCAAAGTTTCTAGCAGCTTCTACAGAACCAAATCCCCAAGCTTTTAATGCTAAAGCTTTTCTTGTTGGTCTTCCTTTAGAATCTTTCATGGGGCCTTTCATTCCAGCAAAACGTGCTGCAAAGCTAACCCTTCTAGGATTAGTTCCTTTTTTGACGGGTGCTTTTAAATTAGAACCTTCTGTTCTTTTGAAGTACGCTCTACCTTTTGCGTTTAATCCACCTTTAGGATTTTGATATACTTTCGCTACCATCTACTACCTCAAATGTTGCTCTTTGGTTTCTTACCATACTTGCAGAACACATTTGTACTGCATGTACATCACTTTCGGCTTCTACAAATATTTCTTTGCTTGAGCCAGGGTTATCTTTCTCCCAAATCGTTATCTTGTATTTTGTCATTCCAATTCTATACCAAGATTGATGCCGACTGCAAAGTACTTTTTTTAACCTCTAATGTGTGTATAACAGGAATCATCACCCACACGTGGGTGGTTTTGCCCCCACCCCTTCGGTGTGGTGACTGATTCAATTCCTGTACGTGCCGACTAGGTTACGTACCCTAACTCTCAGTGCTAGCTTAGATCTATATTGATCTTGATGTCGCCCTCTATGGAATGCTTTACCCTATCTGGTACACGCATACCCACACGATCTAATATATCTCTACTTGCTTCTAGCTGTACGTATTCTGATCTAGCATTACCTGATAGTTCTATTAGCTTCCTTGAAGCACTCACTGCACCTAGACCTAAAGTGTCAGCTATACGACTTGTCATATACTGCTGTACCTTTGGAAGTCGTAGTGTACGTGAAGCAGTTATTCTTCCTGCTTCCTCACTCCCATTACTTGAATATCCTGCCTTTTTAGCAGCTTCCTTTATGGAACAACCATCCGCTACGATGGTATCAACCAATAGTTTCTGTTTATCTGTTAGCTTATCTATCTTGCTCATTATGCGTTACGATGTACGCAAGTATAATCTGCGTAAAATAACTGTCAACTCCCATTATTAGCTCAACCTATATTTAGTTGCTAGACCTTTGTCAACACACCATGAATAGTATTTGTATTACAAAACTGTGTCAACTTTACACACCTAATGGCGACCACTTCGTGTCGGGCTCTAGTTCGCTAAAGCTCACCTCAGCCACTTCGTGTCTGATCCCCAAGGGGTAACGATCCCTGTCGCAACGCTAGTCGCTGAAACGGAATGCCGCTCGCCGCGGCAAGGCACACGGTTCACCTAGCGTAACAAGAAATCATCCCTATACTACAAGTGGACATCCATGCCATGTGCTGCGCACCGTGGCAGCTATGTCGCATCCTGCGGATGCCAAGCACTTGCAGTATGGGCCCCTTCTTGTTGACGTACGGTGTCCGTGTATTGGACATTAATTTAACATATAGGAGAACAAGATGAACATAAATGACATGATAAAATACTATGAGATCAAGTTGGATGAACATGGTATCAAAAGAGTACAAGAAATATCTGTATTAAGAGAGCATGCGGAATCACTTGGAGATAAATCTAAGGTGATGGAGTATGATCAAGAATTGTTTCATATATACAATTTAAATGCAGTTAACTAAACAAAAGGAGAAAAACATGAACGTATCAGAAAACCATATATCAAGAAATGATGATCTTATCGACAAGATGGATTTACATATTGACGAAAATAAGATCAAACAGACTGTAAAAGCATCTGTTGCAGAATTTGTTGATTGTTCTTATGAAGAACAGTGGGCATATAATGCCAAGATGAATCTATCAGGATATTGTAATTATTGGTATTCCAATATGAATTGGATCCAATCACAATATGATAAAACTATAGATCAATTACAGAATGCATATGCAGGTGAAACTATCACCGAAATAAGCAATGAAAACATTGACAAGCTTATTTTTAAAAAGAAAGCTCAAGAATGTTCGTTAGAAAGAGCAAGTATTTATTATCATGCATATGTCAACGAATATGAAAAGATATTTGAAACAAAATATCAGCCATATTCTAACAAGAAATCAACTGTCAAAGATGTAACTAAGGAATATAAGTTGGAAAAACTTAAAGAAGCACTTAGTTCAGTACGTAAGTAATAAAATCAGCCCTTCATGGTCGAAAGATCATGGGGGGCTTTTTTTTTGTGTCGGCACAAAAGTAATTCATTCGGAGATACCGAATGCAACAGAAAGAATATACTATGGGATATACTAATTATTGGCATCAATATAGAGATTTTACAGATCAAGAATGGATCCAAATTCAAAACGAAATGATGTATATTAAAGATATACAATATAAAACACTTAATAAAATTACAATAACTGATGAACATATATCTTTTAATGGTATAAGACCATTTTCATGTGAAACATTTTTTTTAAATAAAACAACATGCAAAGATAAGTTGTATGAAGATCAAGATTTATCATTTCATTTTTGCAAAACAAGAGAATATCCATATGATATATTTGTATGGCATATGTTAGTTTTTTGTGCAGGAATGATAAATAACATAAAAGAATTTAATATATCAAGAGATAGATAAATTTAATCAAAAGAAAGGAAACATAATGATAAAACTAATAATGACATGGGCTGCAAGATTTGCTAGCTTAAATTTATTAAGACTAATGGGCTTGCCATTTGGATTAATAATTAGAATATTCATAGGTATTTACAATGCTATTAAAGCACATATGCCAAATGAAATTGAAATACCATATGAGATAGTTAAAAAAAACAAAAAAAAGTCATTCGAAACAATGTTTAATTAGGATTAAATATGTCAAAATACAAACAAACAATACAAGATGAAATAGATAAAATTCACTTTGATTATGCAGAATGCAAAATTGAAGAAAAAGAATTTACAGAAAGATTACAAAAATTATCTCTATCTGAAGAAGATATATATATTCTGTATTTAGATGCTTGTGATGCAAGATATGAATACAAAAGAGATAATCAAAGTAAGAATTAAAAGTTTGGTGGTTAATTATTTTGTTTTACCTCAGTATTAAAAATAATTAATATTACAACAAGGTTTTTCTGTTTCAGCGGTTTGAGCCCGTTCCTTGACCAATACAAAAACAGACTTAATTTACGATCCTCTCACTAATCAGGGGGAAAAGTAAGAGGATCAACAAAAGAAAGGTGTTCGTATGAACAATTTAGTTAATAACATCGGAGATGCTAACAAACTACGCACAATAAATCCACATGCTTTATTCTCGGTAAATAAGAAAAAAATCTATTATTTATCTGACGAATTAGGTGATGATGATAAGTTGGAGATACCGAACAGGTATGCATTAGTTAGATCAGACACAGATAAACCATTAGCTGTTGTATCTAATAAATACAAAATAAGATCATATCAAACATTAGTGGAGAAAATAAATGAAAGTATTTTTAATCATTTCGGCAATCATTTTGTCAATAATAAAATTACTGTTAATGACTGGGTTAGTGATAATGGTAGCAAGTTTAAAAGGGATGTTTATTTTTGGAACGAAGGAGTTCCTGTCAAGGATAACTACAAAGAAAAAACAATCCCGCATTTAAGAATTTATGCAAGTTACGATACACAATGGGCAGAACAAATTATATTTGGATCTGTCTATGTACTTTGCATGAATGGTTTAGTTAGACCAAATTGGCAATTTAAAGTATATAACAAACACAATACAAATAAAGAAACAGAATATACAGCAGATATGTTTGGTGCTGGTTTAGAAGCACAAAAAACATTAGGCAACGATCTGTTTAAATTAATGCAAAGAAAGGTAACCAATGTTGAAGTTTTACATTTATTTAAAAACACATTGGCCAAGATTGCACATAATTTACTTTCACATGGTACGAGTGATAATGCAATGCGTGAGCTTGGCGATGCGTGGAACAAATATGCTGTTGCATATGGTAATACAATGTTTGCAGTATATCAAACAGCAACTCATTGGTCTTCTCATCCAATTACAAGAGGTCAGAAGCAATTGGTCATTAGAAGACGAGAACAAAAAGTAGTTGACATGTTAAACAGTAATTACTGGTTAGCAATGGCAGCTTAAAAGTTTTGGTGCTTATTGCGTAATACTAGTTAAGATAAGTTAAATGACAACAATCAGTTGCGAACGTTTGTCCAGCCAAAAAAATCTAGACTTAAATAATAACACAATATTTAAGGATAGAGAGTAAATAGGTTCGCTGATGTATCGTTAAACATTTGGAAGCGATTAAAATGTCCAGATTTGGGGTGATGACCTAATTAAAAAAGCCTATTTCTCAAAAAGTGATACAGTAATCTTGTATGCTCAAGGTTCGCCTAAGAGCAGCTAAAATACTGTAAACGGTTAGGGTATGGCCGAAGGGAGTTTCCCAGATCATACCCACAAACAAAAAAAAAAATATATGATTGATATAAACAAACTACCTAAAAAAAGGAAAAAAGGTAATAGACCTAATCTAGTCTGCGTATATCTTAATGATGATATATGCCAAGACTTTAAAGATTGGTGTATTAAATATGACGTTACTCATACAGGTGTGATTAACGCATTAATTAGAGAGCATTTAGAAAAATATATAAACAGAAAGGATAAATAATATGCATACATATACAATACAACCAATTAAAACTATTACAAAAGATAAAAATTATAATTGGTTGAGTGAAGAAAGTAGAATAGAAAAAATATATGGTAATAAAAATATATCTAACATAATTGATGCTTTAAAAGATCAATTTAATAA
>Ga0208644_1001020_pt1 | contig 24228 bp, 16 predicted proteins | sample VirMetDEL_Nov_18_FD_184517 | JGI IMG/M metagenome (GOLD analysis project Ga0208644, IMG submission 184517) | Aqueous microbial communities from the Delaware River and Bay under freshwater to marine salinity gradient to study organic matter... | ecosystem: Environmental > Aquatic > Marine >...
TAAAATGTGTTTCAAAGATTGTTTACAATTATAATGATATGAACCCGTTGAATGATTATAAGGTTAATTCTGAAGAGCAGAATAAGAATTCAAAATTTATAAATGAAGGTGTTGTGAAGATGGGTAAGATTTCGGTAATTGTTCCTACCATGTGGAGATGCAAAGATGTATTCAAAAAATCATTGGATCAATTAGTAAAACATGGATTGATTGATGAGATCATATTGATCAATAATGACGTTTCTCAAACACCTGATTGGGAAGTTCTTCTCCATAAAAAAATGAGAATTTTTGAACAGAAAGAAAATATAAAAGTAAATCCGGCTTGGAATTTAGGTGTAAAAGAAAGTAGAAATGATATTCTTTGTATTATGAATGATGATATATTTTTTGATATAAAATTGATTGATAAAATTTCTAATAGAATATCTCGCGAATTGGGGGTGCATGGATTAATTACTGGAGAAGAAAAGTTTGGACATCCTGTGCTTACTGATGGATCCATTGATTTTTTGGAATGGAAACCTGAAATTATTATTCATGGATTTGGACAATTAATGTTTCTTCATAAATCAAATTGGATACCCATCATTGATGGATTAGAAATTTACTTCGGCGACGATTATATCTTTCATACTCATTTGTTACAGAACAAGAAGAATTATTTAATTCATAATATCAATTGGTATTCTCCTATGGCTGCAACATCAAGTGATCAAAAAATTGTAGCTGGTGTGTATGATAGAGAATTATCTATATGGTTGAAATACTTCAAAAATGAACCGGTGAAGGATACAATAATGGATAAAAAAAAAATATTGATCGCTATCCCTACAGCAAAATATATCGAGTGTGAAACGTTCAAATCAATATATAATTTGAACGTTCCTGAGGGATATGAAACAGATTTTCAATTTTTTTATGGATATAATATCGATCAAGTTAGAAACTTAATTGCTGATTGGGCTAAAAGATATGATTATTTGTTTTCTGTTGATAGTGATATTGTTTTACCCAAAGATTGTCTTACAAAATTGTTGGCTCACGATAAAGATATGGTGTCTGGATTATACATTCAGAGAAAACCTGGATTACATATATTAGAAGTCTATGAAAAAAATAATACCGGAGGATGCACCAATATTCCTTATGATAAGATTAAAGGAAAAGAGTTAGTTGAAATTGAATCTTGTGGATTTGGATGTGTGCTAATAAACAGCAATGTGATTAGAAGTATGATTTATCCACATTTTGTGTATAAGTCTGCAATAGATCATGCAGACACTATTTCAGAAGATATTTTCTTTTGTAGGAAAGCAAAAGATTTAGGCTATAAAATATATGCTGATCCTAGCATCGTCTGTGAGCACATTGGTTCAATAAAATTTACCGTGTAACTTGAGGAGATACTACTGCAACTCCTTGAATAACCCTTGTTACAGTATTATCATCATCTTCAATCTCAAGATCATAAACGTATCTTCCGGGTTTTAAATTTGCGGTATTTGAGGAAGACATTGACATGGAAATATTTCCATTAGCAGCATCTTGAATAGAAACAATAAAACTGTTTGATGTTGGAGAGTCGTAATTTTTGCGAATTTGGGATCGCGCAGTGTAATTTTCCAAATTTAAAGGATCATTTGTGAAATAATCCTTTAATTCAATCGTCATAGCAAATGTTGAACCCTGATCGATTGTTATTTCGTAGTAATTTGACATGAGTTTTTTTTAATTTTGAGTGGTTTTTAATAGAACAATTAGACAATCACTATTCTGATCTTTATTTACTATATTTATTTCTTGATTTTTTGTTGACTTAATCCAAGCTATTGAAGTTCTATCTTTTCCGTTAATTAAAACATTTCCTCTATATAAACATAAAACATGGTCTTTTGGAAAATCTATAATTTTTTCGGTTTTAATTAGATGGTATTCATAAACTGCTGGATGATCTTTAAATGACATGTGAGTAAATTTTTTATTACCTTGACGCACCTCTCTAATCAAGTTAGCTCCTTTTCCCAGTTCATTAGTTGATGTAAATTGTGGGGAATAAGAAAAGCATATATAACTCGCCTCAGTATTTCCGGTATTCATAAAAATTCCGGCTTCTGCGCGTTCTATTTCTATTTCCTTTTCTATTAGAAAAAGATCATCCTTTACGAGTTTTTTTTCAAATAAAATTCCAGCATTTTTTTCAATTTCACCTTTATCGGCATTAATATTTTTTTTTATTTTTTTACTAACTGAAAGATAATCCATCTCTCCCTTTGTTACAATTAATCCGGCATTATATACTTTAGTTGTAAGTTTTGAATTAATCGCATATATTCCGCCAGGATTTATATTTGTTGTCACTATTGACGGAACATTAAATGGTAAATTATTTATTTTATTTGAACCGTTCATAGATAATCTATTGTAAAAGTTGTGTTCGAAGTTATTGTGATTTCACTTAAAACATCATTACTATTTTTAGAACCTTTTAATGCCAAAAGTTTTCTACCAGTCGGCTCAGTAATAACCTCTTTTAGCTCTATTTCCCTCAGAAGATAAAGAGAATAATTGTCAATTTCTTTTATTAAGGCTGACTCATCACCCCTCCAAACAAAGGAAAGTTTATTTATAACTATAGAATCTACCTCAAATTCTACAATTACGCTATCTTCCTCAATTTCGACCACTTTCCAATTTATTGTTCTCATTTAAACCTCGGTCCTGTTATCCAAACAACAAGTGTTTTTCTTATACCCTTTGTTACTGGTGTCACCCTATGTAAGACATAGGAAGGAAAGGCATGAATTATTCCTTTTTGTTTTTTTAAAGGAATGGCTTCATTGCCTCCTGTAAAAATTTGTAATTCTCCACCCTCATATTCATCTGGATCAGATAGTTGTAACACCAAAGATAATTTTCTAGGAGAACTTAAGCCTGGTCCACAGTCCATATGCCATGTATAGTGCTCCTGTTCATTTATATCTTTATTGTATTTATACGTCGTAAATTGTAATTGTTCTGAAAAACCCCACAAATCAAGACCAAAATATTTACCATTTAATTGTAAAGCTATAAATTCTAATCTATCGGCTATCCATCCTTCAGCATCTAACCAAGAAATAGTAGAACTTCGCATTTTGATATCAATTTTATTTCCGTTTATGGTACCTTTTAATTTTTTTTGGTTTTTTCCAATTTTACAAATATCATTAATTTCTTTTTTTGTAAATGCGTTTTCCCAATAAGCAAATAATGTATGATTATATGCTAAATCTGGAGATGGTTTAAATGTTTTCATTTTCTTACCCAACACGAATCTCTATAATAACTTTCATTCACTTGTCTTTTTGAACGTAATTTGTTTAAATTTTTTAATTCCTCAGATGTGAATGAATGGAAATTATCCTTTATTTCAAAATTATCTCTCTTTATAGGTATAGCTTGCACTAAGGGAGTTCCCGCTTTTAATATTCCATTAAAATTAGGTTTTGTCCAAAAACCCGGAAAATTAATAAACTCCTCATATTTGTCACAATCAACTAGCCCAGAAATACAAAAAAATCTATCATCCGTTCTGTTTATTGGGGGTACAAATAATACAGACCAACCTTTTGGAACCTTTATAGACCAATAATTCATAAATTTTATAGGAGGCCTTGGGTATTGGGGGTGTTTATCCTCGTTTATCTGTTCGGCTGTATGTGATTCTAAAATTGGTTTATTAAACTTGCAATCCCAATTTATTACAGAACAGTTTTCGTTTGACTGTATATGAACATCCGCGGCTAATGGTATAACCCATCCTATAATCATTGCATCCAAAAATGGTGCACATCTCTTTATGGTGGATTGTTCAAATCCTGAACCTAATTTTGGTGCTAACGATTTATACCAATTTGGTAATAATTTTCTAGAATCGAAAGGTTTTGGAATAACATCCCAGTCATCTTCAAAGCATCTAAATTCAATAAATTCTTTTTTTGAACCAAACAAATTAAATTTCATATTATACATCTCAAAAGTTTCTTTAAAAATTATATATCTATTGTGGACTCCACGTCACTATTATTTGCCCTGCAAGCAGAGCTCCAGGTGATTTTGTTGTTACAGCAAAAGTATCACCAGGTAAAACTAAAACCTGATTATAAGAAATTGCGGTACCGGGTTGTCCAGGTTGGCCAGATGAGCCACCAGTACCATCTGTTCCGCTGGTGCCATTGATATTTATGGCGGCACCTCCGCTACCTCCAGATCCGTAGCCGCCTCCTCCGCCACCACGATATCCACCTTGCCGTCCGGGCCCTCCCGCTCCCCCTCCTGGAGTTCCACCACCACCTCCGGGTTGGCCAGCATTACCTGCCGTTCCAGAATTTCCTCCGGGTGTTCCTCCGGTTCCTGCATTACCTCCAGCACCTCCGGCACCTAGACTTGTTCCGCTGGTAGTAGCTCCACCTCCTCCGGTTCCTCCATTTCCTCTGTTTCCACCATTTCCGATAGACGTTTGCGCAGCATTTCCGGGATTACCTGGATTCGCAGGAGATCCAGAAGCTCCTCCTGTGCCGCCAGGAAATGTTAAATTTTGAAAAGGTAATGGTGTGTTTGATGTTTTTGTAAAAGTGGCTGCCGAACCTGGAATTCCTGCGGATCCAGCATTTGCTGGAGAGCCACTTTGTGCAGCATTAGTGGTTCCTAAAACTCCATTCGCACCAGCCGTTCCTGGTTGCCCTGGAGAACCTGGAGAACCTGGCACTTCAACGATTGGAGAACCTGCGAAATAGCCTCCACTACCGCCTGCACCACCGGATCCACCATCAGCTACTCCTGCACCAGCTTGCCCTGTGGTCGCCGGTTGGGCCGACGCTTGCTGCCCACTTCCTCCGCCTCCACCTCCACCTCCTCCTGGATTACCTGGATTACCTGGATTAGAATTTGAAATAATCGTTCCTCCTGCTCCTGCGAATCCTTTAAAGGAACTCGTGCCTGAAGTGCCTGTTCCACCACTTCCTTGAATGTTTATAAAATTGACACCCGGTGGAACTGTAAAGGATCCCGGAGAATTGAAGGCAACCGAACCTCCTGCGGCAGTTATTTTACCTAAAAGTCTCAGCATTCATAGTTTCCTAAATCTTTGTCTTCCATTAAAGATTCAAGTGTTCTGTGAATAACCAAAACTGGATTACCTCCGTTTATTGATGAGTCCGCTTTCCTATAAATTAGAAAGGGAAAGGAACTTTCTGTAAAAGGTTCACTACCATCTTCAATCCATGTATTGAGAGGATCTAAAACTGCTTCTAAATTTGTTACTCCTCCATAGTTTAAATCTTTATAGTCAATGCAGTCAATAGTATTTAAATATTTTCTCCACTGACAATCTGTGATTTTTTTCATGGGAGTTCTAGAATAAAGTGCAACATCAAAAATAACAACAGCCATTTTTTACTCCTAATTAGTATTACTAGAAAGAATTGGTGCGGAAAGATACCAATTATAGCCACCATCTATTGTGAAAAGAACCAAGATATTAGTATCATTTGCGGAAGTATCAATTACCGGAAATACATCATATGAATATCGAATTTTTCCTTCTGTATTGTTGATGGTATTTGCTTTTAGGGAAACTGTTCTTCCACCAATAGCATCCTGTTTCATCACAATTGTAGCTGATGCCATTCGCCCCACTGGTGGTGGGTTTATTAATGTAAGTGTAACTGATGCCGCCAAATTTGCCCTGAAAAAACTTCCTGTTCTTAAATTCAACGATTGATTACTATTAACGGTTCCCAGGTTCACAACAGTCTCAGTATATGGACCCATATCTGTATTTCCGGTAATTGATACATTACCAGAAAGGGTTGTGATTCCTGTGCTTTGAACAGTTAAATTGCTTGCAAAAGTAATAGGACCTACTACAGAACTTGTAACATTTAGTGTTGAAACGGTTGCGCGAGACGATACAGTTACATTTGATGCATATAATGTTCTATCCACCACCACATTACCAGTAGCCATTATTCCGTTGGATACGGTGTTACTAAATGTAACTTGCCCAGCGAATGATGAGTTAGCTCCAGTTTGCTTAATAAATTTACCTGTGCTAATCCATCCACCTATTGATGCATTGCCAGACGCAGTTATATCAGCAAAGGAAACGCTTCCTAGAGTTTGGGTTCCTGTTACTGTAATGTTACCTACGGTAATATTTCCTAAAACAGTAGCATTACCACCAACCCAAATTGAATTAGAAACATTTACTGAATTTCCCGGACCAGTAACTAGAATTGATAAAGTATTAATTGTATTGGATTGTAATACATTTATCAGTGCGGTATTTGTTACGTTTAAACTAGTGCCTGGTTTAGTTAAAATTAATAAGGTATTACCTGATAATGACGGACCATCAGTAATATTATTAGCTATAGCTATAAGCTGTGTGGTAGCTGTCAACCAGTTCTGAAAAGTATTAGATGTGCTTAATTGATTAATTGCCATTTATTATTCTCTGGTTAATAATGATGAAAGCATTCTTTTTATATCACTCATATCTCGCTCTAAACTCAAAAGTTTATTTTTCATCAATTCTTTCTCTCTATTTTCTTCATCTCTAATTTTCTTTTGATGATAATAGTTATTGAGTTCATTCACATCAGTATTTAGTATGGCACCATTTTCCATGTCTCTAACAAATTTAGTTCCTTCAATTGGAATATATCTTGGATAATTTTTTTTCATATTAAATAGATGGAATAGCTATGGCTCTCAAATCTTTTACTCTAGGAACATCTACTGAATCAGTTCCAGACAGAACAACTTTGACTGCAAACGAATTAAATTCATAAAACTCTCCAGAAGTTGGTGATGTATATGAAACAATATTGTTTGCTACATTATTTATTCCTGGTGCAAAAGTTAATTCATTATAATCTAGATAATCTTGAGAATAATAACCAACGTTATCTATTTGAGTCATAAGCTGCCAATTTTTATCACCCCAAGGTTCAGCGTCCCCAGCGGCTAATATTTTATAGTATACATCAATTGATGAACCTGCTGGCTTGTGAGCAGTTATATAAACTCTTAAATCGCCCGAATTAAAACCATCAGCTAATGAAACTTTTTTGGTTACATATCTAGCTATAGAATTACCACCACGTTTTTTATCCTCACCATTGAATACGGCAGAAGCTGCATATTTTCCAGCCGCAGGAGGAGAACCGTTTCCTCCAGATATTGTAATTGTTGGTGATGTTTTATAACCTGAACCAACATTTGTGAGAACGATTTTATCGATTGTGTTGGTTGTAGCAGTTTTAACAACATTTGCAACAGCTATGGCTCCATTTCCATAATCTCCTGTTATGGTAACTGTTATATTAGAACCATTAGAATAAGAACCGGTATTGGCCATGTAGATATTATCATTTGATAATTCTAAATTGTTTATTTTCTGTCCAATAGTTAAAACACCAAATCTTTCCAAGTCTATTATAGGTGAAACGTCCTTATTTTTAGTAGTCATTTGGGCTCTGACACTAAGTGTCAAAGGGCCTGATTCGGGATTTATTACTCTTTCCCCAAAACTATCTAACATTAAGATTTCTTCACCGGTAGGTATTTGTTGGAATCCTGTTGTGCCTCCAGTATTTCTTAATTCGGAATTGAATGAATATGTTAATGAGCAGTTCGCAAACTCAATTTCTTGTGTTTGAAGAATCATCATATCATAATCAACATTATCTGTTGGTAATTGATCTGGATCTAAATCCAAAACAATGGATGCCGTTTTATCTGTAGCAAATTGGTAGTTATAAATTCTAAACATTAAATCAGCGTTTTGTTCTGCTGTCCATGTTTGTCCATTTTGAGATTTAAAGAATGAACCTGTAAATGGCTGTGCAGTAATGTTTTGTCGAAGATTTAAATCTTCGCTACCCATTTCAGCAATAAACACTTCATATTTGTTTGAGTTTGAAAGTAATACTATTGCGTGCTCTCCTGGAGCCAAATGAATTGGTGCTTGAAAAACAAACTCAGTATACTTTAAAGGATCATCCAAATCTGGATAATCACTTGTTTGTACTTCATCTGGGTCAAGAGAAATGTCAGCAAATGGGTATATATCCGTAGCAGATGGGTAACCATTAACGGAGGGTCTTATTTGCAATCTAATGGGTAATACCTCATCCTTGTTAGAGAAACACACTCTTGCTCTTGATAAGAATACCCCATCTGGATGTTCATCCGGATCAACCAAAAAGGTTTCTGCTACAGGATCTCTTTTCCAAGGTGAACCTTGCGCAATTCTTTGATTTTCATAAGTAATCAGAGTCCGATTTTCGGTAAAAATTTCAACAACTCTTTTGGGAACTATTGTAGAAAGAATTCTTTCCTCAACTGTATTTAATCTACCTTCAGCAAAGAAAGCACTCTCAGCTCTAGAAGTTGCGTCTCCCAATTTACCTTCTCTATTATCAGTTAATCTAAAGTTCTTCTCTCCAGTTCTAAATTTTCCTCTAGGAATAAAAAAGCTGCCTGATAGATTTCCTAGAGAATCGGCTTTTACTTCCCCTATCTGAATAATAGAATTTGGCTCAACTCTCAGTGCTGGACTAACAGTTAGAGTTCTGGTTGTAGAATCATATGCTGTGATAATTGATTCTTTTTCATCCCATTCTATTGCTGGAGCGCGGGGGCGTGTTATAGGATTAGTTTCTTCTGGACTTTCCAAAACCGTTCTGATTGGGGTATTTCCAAAATCAAATGTAATAGATGCATTAGCCGCATCTCTTCCTAATTGAATTGAGGTGGACAATGTTTCGCTTGTGACATTTGCCCTACCTGAGGTGTAAGTGTATGCATCGGAAGTGGCCAATCTAACATTAGCGTAGACTGGATTTTGCCCAGCAGCCTCTCCCGTTTCAGCTCCAGGAGGTCTTTCTAAAAAGATTGTGCCAGAATTCCAATTAACGGTTTGTGTTCCATTGATTGAAACGTTGTCCACGAAAATTCTGTTTCCTGAAATCATTGTTATGGTTGCATTACCTATAATGGTAGAACCATTTTTGATATAAGCACCACCAGAAAAAGGAACCTTTCTCTGATAAATTGTAAATGGCCAAAATTCCCCTGTTCCTCCAGATGCCTGATAACCAACTTTACTTCTGAAAATTTTACTGAATGAAGAATCTATTGTAAAATAATTATGTCTTGACACATATTGTGAAACAGATTCCTCATCAAAAAATGGATATGCTATTGAACCTGGTTTTAAGCCCCTTCCATTGTATATGACCTTAATTTTTCTCATCCAAGGAATCACTCTGCTATCGAGAAGTGTGTCTCCTAGTGATTGATCTACCCTCTCTGGAACGAAATATGTTTTTGTTCCGGTTCTGGTTTGATTAGTGGAAATTTGATCTCTAGCCCATGTATCGTTTCTGAACCAACGGCCACCTAAAGAAACTGTTTGTGTCCATGTCGAAACTCGTCTTCTTCCAATAGAAGTTGTTTTCCAAGATCCCCACTGAATTTCTGCCCATTTTTGTGTGTCATTAATTAGTTCTATCATTCCAGCATTTGCTGGATCTTCTATAGTAACAGAAGGTAATCTGTTAATATCAACCCATATATCAGATTGCGGTTTTAATCTAATATCTCCGCTAAACAACTGAACATTGTATGGGTTCACACTAATCGAACTACTTGCATTGTTTGCTTGCACAAGAACTGTATCATCAATTCCTTCTGGGCCTGTCAAGAAAAAGAGTGTTGTAGTCTGCTCAGAAATTCCTTTTCTATAATTTGTGGAACTCGTTTCATCAACATTTAATCCATAACTGTTGATATTTGCAGAACAACGTAATTCGTGTTCTTCAGAATCAATTGCTGCATTAAAATCAGAACTTGTGGTGTCAACAACATCAAATCCGACAAAACTATCAGTTAAAATACCATTTTTGGTTCTTCCATATAATGAAGTATCAGATTTTGAAGCCGCATCATTTTCTAATAATGATAATGTTGAATAATATTCAATATTTTTAAGGCGCTGATCAATAACTCCAATATCTTTCATTGTATAACGACGAGTTTCAAACTTCTTAAATTGAATTTCCTTTAAATCTAATGTATAAGCCGGTATTCTTATCTCATATAAAGGCATTGACCCCGGTCTGTTTGCAGGAGGAATCGCTGAAGATGATGATACACCTTTTATTAAAGATAATGAACCTTGAGAAGACAAAACTAATTTATCAACTCGATTTAAATAATTTTGATATGATAAAACAATAGCAGTATTTCTTTTTGGAATTTTTGGACCTATTGTTGTATCGATATTAAGTGCCTTTAATGATGAATCAAATGTTTTTTCAATAAATGATGGTCTAAAATCCAAACAATCCCTCAATTCATAATATTTTCCTGATGCTGAGAGATATGATGGTATTCTTTCATATAAAGATTCTGAATAAGAATTCACACAGAAAAATCCATATGAGTTTTCAGGATGAGTGAATCTATCAAAATAAATGACTATTGGACCAATTGGAGGGGTTGCTCCAGGCTTTAAAGTTATTGAAGCATAATCATAATAACTGTCTCTTTGCCCATTGTCCAAAGTATATCTGTCGGTAACATCGGTTGCAGTTTCTAAATTAGCTTGCGTTATTTCATTTCCTTCAAAATCTATTACAGCCTTTATTGATAAAACGTCACAGACAAAAAGTGATTGGCGCTCACCGGGAACTTCAATTACAGTATTTGCGTCTATATGTAATTGACCTAAGGTATCATATAATTTTATTACATTAGCAAAAGGACTGTCACTCGTGAATGTATCTATAGCAGGATCGGCAACATAAGAAGTGTCTGATTCTACTAACGTTTTTCCTTTAATTCCAGAATTGGATACTGTAATCGTGGCTAATATTTCAATCACAGCGTCATTTCCGCCAGTAACTGTGAATACTGCACTAGTGCCACCAGTAACAACAACGGACCAAAGCCCTACAGGAATAACTTGTCCTTTAGCGAAGGATGATGTTCCTGGGCTTCGACATATCAACGTATAATTCTGTAATTTATCTAATTCTGTAGTTGCTGTTCCAAAAGTATCACCAGCCTCAACCGTAACGGCACTTGAAACGCCGGCCGTAAGAGTTGTTATAAATCTTCTAACATAAGAAAAATTTATATCACTCACTGAATTTGGTTTGGTATATGTTGTTCCTATGTTAAATATTAATTCTTCTACCTTACTATCAAATAATATTGCCTTATTAGTTGTGCCCAACGTTGATGGATTTATTCCTATTGATTGAGAAATATCCATTGCTACATTGATTGTTGAACCAGAAGATACTGAAACTATAGATTCAACATCTTGTACATTAAATTCAATTGTATAGAGACTTGCTGATGTGGGGGTATCAACATAACTTGATGATACATTTGCTATTTTTGTGACACCATTGTAATTTGTAATTAATTTAGCACCCTCTATAGAACCTGGACCTGATGTGATTCTCAGAAAAGCTCCAGTATATGCATTATTCGCATTGGAAGCGCCAGATGGCAATTGAACCCAATCCGCACCTCCTGATACTAAAGTTCCTGTTAAATTTGAAGTTTGAACGTCCATCAATTCTACAGCAAAAATATAAGTATTGCCTGATAAATTATTGGCAGAACTTACATATTCGGTTGATTTTACCTTAGCTGTGCCTATTTTTGTATTACTATATGTTGCCGTTGTTAATGTGTTAATAGATCCTCTATAAACACAATGCAAATCAACATCAACTAATTGATTAATATTAAATGTATTAGCTACATTATTTGTATAGAAAAAATTGCCATAGTTTGCATTGATTCTATAATCTGATACTGTGGTGGTATCTCTGGCTTTATCAATAACAAGGGTTGATGGATAATTTAAAGCTACTTCATAACCTTGAATATATGCTTTACCTGGACCTAATATTGCATTAAAAACTTGACTGTTAGCTGTATTAGCTTCTGATGCTATACTAAATGGACGAACAACATAATCACCTGATTCATCATAGGTTCTTCTTGCTAACTCATCCGTTATTTTATTATAAATTGTTGTCTTTTTAGAAGTTCTATAATTTCCATTATCAAATTGTGCCAATTCTAAGAAATTTTCTAAGTCTGTTGAATCTAAAGCTCTAGTGGCTAGTGTCAATTCAATTTTATACCTATCGGCTCCTGGAGCCTGATAATTGGAAGCCTCTTGTGCTGGATCGACCAGTGACGCATCATCATTTGCTGTTACAAAATATTCATTTATTTCAAATCCCACTTTTAATGTTGCAGAATTTGTATTATATTTACTGATAGCAATCGATTGTGTATCGGTCTTTATAAAATAACCATTATAGTAATAAACACCAGATTGTGTTGTAAATGCCTGCCCTTGACCAATAGAGTCTGCTGTAGATCTTATAGTTCCAAATATAGGAGTATCGTCATCAGTTCTAAAGGATTCTCCAACTGTAAATGGATCTCCATACATTTGAATTATTAATAATGTTGGCGGATCACCTAATGCAGTATCTGCTGGAGACGCAACTATTACTTCAGCTCTTTTTGAAAGTTCTTGGTCTAAACTATAAATTGTTTTTCCTGCAAAATCCGATATATCTATTGGAACCCCTTCATAGTTATCTTGGATTTTAAAATAGGTACAAATCTGTTGGGCAGATTGTCCATCTAATACGGCAACACCATTAAAAAATATATTATTACCAAATCTTTCAATTTGTTTCTGTAAAATAGATTGTAATTGAGTCAATTCTCTAGCTTGTACGGAATAGCCAGGTTTAAATAATATCTTCAAAAACTTTTTATCTTCATTATAATCGTCATAATAAGGATTAAAGTTAAAATTTGTGGTGAGTGCCATGGGATTCCTTTAAAAATTTATAACAAATCTTATATTTTCTGATTGACCGTCTACCCTCGTTACGGCTGATATATTTTCGACATATAATATATCTCCAATATACGGCTCAAATTCAGGGTAATTGATTTTAATTGCGCTTCTAGATATTTCACTCGTTGCGCCTGTTAATGGTAACCCGACCACAAACTGTCCTCTAACATTTGTTAACTTTACCAAAGAATCTGTTTGTGCGTTCACGATTCCTTGAAAGGTGGCAGTTTCGACCGAGGTGCCTTGATAAACAAATTCATCTAATGTATAAGGATTACCAGAAACTAAAGTGACCTGATAAGTTTGATCTACTACATTATTAGCTGTAAAAGAATTTAATTGTACTGTACTTCCATATTTATAAGGATCTCTGAGAAAACCAATTTGTCTAAAGGTCGTATCAGAAGAAATTTTTCCACCTTCTGTAGTGTCTCCAGCACCTATTCTAACAGATATCATCACAGAATTTGCACCTAATTCCTCTGCGGGATAACGGCCGTGGCCATATTTTGGACCTATAATTGCTCTTGCATCGGCTGAATATCCTGCACCGTAAATTACAACGTTTGCATAACTATAACCAGAACCATATTCGGTGACTATAATTTTTTCAATAACGTTTGATGATGATACTATGGGACTAACCTTTGCTCCAGTACCATCTCCTTGTATTATCGCTCTTGTCGAAAAGGTTAAATTGTTTCCAGAACCACCACCTGATGAAATTGTTTTATTTGAAATTTGTATTTGATCAGCGCCTATGGTGCTAACAACATAAGTTCCGTCACCGGTACTATAAATTCCATTTCCGGTCACAGACATTCCATTCGCGACACCATCTAAAGTGGCTAATGTTATTAAATTGGTGCCCGTAGTGAAAGATGATGGAATAATATTAGAAGTGGTATATTCTTCTCCACCATAATTAATTACCGCAGCATAAATTGCCCCATCAACAATAGAATCCACATTCATACTATAACCCGAGGTCGTGGCTGTTCTCGGAATGGGCATATATCCTTGCGATTTATATCTACTGAGTGGAGGTATTGTGTACATGTATTTCCAAATATAACCGTCTGCTGTTTCAGAAATACCATTATTAATAGTAAAAATTCCGGTTGGTTCTATAGTAGAAAGAGAGCCATAATTATTACTCAAACATTTATAAACTCTATCTGAGGAATTTACGACATAGAAATTTTGTTCAGAGTTATATACACCAGCAGCATCATCATATTGAAGGTATTCACTTCCTCCGGTCCAATTTTTTAATGAAATAACTAAACTAATATCAGAACCTGTTATCTTTTTTGCCGCATACATATTATCCCAAACCATTCTTTCAGTTAAATGAGTTTCGCTTATTATATCTAACTGTGGTTCCTCTTCAAAATTGGTATTTTTTCCAATAAAAACATATCCAATAGACGTTGGCTCAGGTTCAAAAAAACTTTCATTAAATTGCTCTGCTGCAAAGAGTGCTAAATTTTTAGATGTATATTTTGTTGACATAAAATTATTTATACCTTATCCAAGTCTTTCTACTATGCTGATATAATTATTAAATACCTCATCTGAAGACAAGGCTCTATTATAAATTTTAACTGTGGCCAAATTACCTCTAGTCATTACCAAATTGTCTATAACTGTACTAGGAAATTCATCAACTAAACTATAATTACCCATTATATTTAGCGCACCCTCTGCCGTAAATAATGTACTTGGAACATCACTGACTGATAATTTTAATTCTCCATTTATATAAAAACTACCTTCATTTTCTTCTCTAACAAAACAGACATGATACCAACTATTAGGTTCTAGAATAGTTGCTGTGCCAAAATAATTTCTAGAAAAAACAGAACCGTTTTCAGAAACGGAAAAGACTAGGCGTCCATTTACATTTATCCATAACTGATATTCCATTGTAGTATTATTTAAAAGCCCTTTTTCTATAATTCTCTGTTGCTTATCGTTTACGACATTGTTAACGTAGAAAAATAAATCTATTGAAAAGGGGTCAGATCCGAATGAAAGATTTTCATTATGTGAAACCTCAACAAAATCATCATATCCATCAAATATAAAATAGTTATTAGTTACAGATTCATCATTAAATACCGGACCGTTTCTGAGTGTTCCGGGATAACTGTCCGCCAAATTAACCCAAGTTGTTCCAGAACCAGAATAACTTTCCGTATTTGCAGCATCCAAATGAAGAGTGAGTCCATTTAAAACCAACTCATAATTTACAGCCTCTTCAACTGATGACGCCGATACGTTGATTAAGTTTTCTGAGGGTGTCAATAATATATTTTGAGTGGAAAATTCAACAAAAGGATATGTTCCCGCAGGATTTAATAGTTGAAGTAAAGCTGTTTTAAATGTTTTAAATTGCTGTTTGGTTTTTATTAAATATGTTCCTGTATTATAAAATATTCTATCTTGTATCTTTTTCTCGTTAGAAAGATGCCCTTGAATAGATTCATAATATCCAGGATATTGAAAATATGAATTTTCGATAATAGCTTGAGCATTTGCAGTGCCATCACCACTAGTGGTCAGATCTACAAAAGGTGCAAACTTATAACCACTTCCAATTTCACTTACCTGTATAGAAAGAATTTCTCCTCTTCTTCCTGTTGCACCTGCCGTAATAATTTCACCATCACCCATTATTGATGTGGTGCTCAATATGGCGCCAACACCAGTGTCGCTATAAACTTCCACTGTCGGCAATGTGCTTTGTTCATATCCTTGCCCACCTATAGGATAAAAATTAAATTTACCTATTTCCGTGTTCTGTTTAGTTTGAGTCCAAATAGAATCAACATTCAGAGATCTACTGGAATGTACAGTATTAACTATGGCTTCTTGATTGAAAACCATAATTTTATCACCCCTTTTAAATTCGGTATTAAAAGATGAGCCTGTTCCTATTACATAATTATTTCCTATTTCAATTGAAACGTCGTAAAAATTTCTATTTGATGTGATGAAAGTATTACTTGTTCCTTCAGGAAAAATTAATTCAGATGATGTTACTGCTGAATTCATATTCAATGATGTAGAAGAGTCAATAACTGATATTATTCTGCCTGTTAAATAATCAGTTTCATATCTAAAAATATATCTATTAGTATTTGTTAAGACAAAAAGATATTTTCCGTCTGTTGAGAATTTTAATGATGTGCCTGCCGTTTCATTCAATAAATTTAGATTTAACAAATCTTTGGATTGAACAAAAGTTGAAGTTGCAATATTCCATTGATTTGAAAGAGAATATTGTAGGACTGCTCCAGTTGAACTGCTGCTCATTACATAATATGAGTTTCCGCTGGGATGAAATCTTATATCTCTTATGTCACTTATTTCGGCTGGATTATAATTTCTAATCCAAGTTGCCGTATTTACTCGATATGGTGTAGATAGATAATATTGATTTACAACATCAGAACCGGTTCCAACAATATACATTGAATAACCATTGTTGGCAATTTCTACACCCCTAACGAATGTTTCTCTAGTTGTAACATTAGCGTTTGCTCCGGTGGTGGCCGTCGCGGTTAATACATTCCATGCTGAACCTACAGAATATTCTATAATTCTATTATTTCCTGTAGTTGACTGGCAAAAATACATTTTTGTGCCAGTAGGATTAAAATAAAGCCCACTAAGAGACGCAGATGGGAGTGATACACTCACTATAGAATTGGTATTAACTGTATCTAAATTCCATTCTTCTAGTAGATCCGCTTGATAAACCGCATCCTCACCATTAGAAAGAAAATATACTCTACTACCATCATCTTTAAGATATAGTCCTCTAGTTTCTGTAGCGATTGAATTAAGATTAAAAGACTGTTGATATTGTACCTTTGAAAGTGTCCAATTTATGGTTAGATCGATTTTATCGCCCTCATTTAGTTCATCAACAAAATTCGTGTCTATTCCTTGAACCGTGATTAAATCTGGAGTTAAATTGGCAGAGCCTGTTACTGTAACTTGAATATTTGCTGGTGGATGAGGTTGTAATTCGACTTTAACTATTCCACCATTTAGATCAACTTGTTTCACGGCCGCTCTTGCGCCGACACCATAACCATTTGGATGGCTTGCAAAAGAAATTTTGTCACCTACTTGATATCCTGCTCCTGCATTTATAACATCAACTCTTCCTAAAGAACCAGCAGTTCTGAGAACAAAGGTGTCAGAAAATACATCGTTGTAACTATAAGTGGCTATATTGGCTGATTCTGCGTCAATAATTGGAATTTGTTCTATGGGAACATCTGAACTGATCAAAACTACTTCTGTTATATCTCCAATAGAGGAAAGAGTTGAATAATTAAAAACATCACACAATTTTGTATTAACGTTCGGGCTACTGATGGTTTCATTTGGTATAAAAACGTTATTTGATTTATAGTTTGCGCTAGAAATTTGTAATGCGGAAATATCATAGATCAAATCTGTATTATACACATATGAACTAGCAGTATTTTTTCCTGTTGTGTCAACTAAACTAATTGCGCCATTTAATGAATATGGTGAAACATTACTGACGTTTATTGGATAACCAGTTTTAAAACCGGCACCACCATAATTTAAAGTTAATAAGTTATAATTCCCATCAAAAACTGAAGATACAGAAGCATTAGCTTCAGTGATAAAATTTCCACCATATAATAAAACAGGATCTCCTACATTATAAGAAGAGCCACCATCATTAATTTTAATAGATGTTAGAGCGGAAAATGGTTCCAATATAATGGACAATAATTCATCATTTACGATAATATTTGTTGATATTGCCTCACCAGAAATAAAATTTCCTCTTATAGTTTTTGCATCAATCTCATACTCAAAAATTGGAATGCCAGATTTTATATAAGATATAGAATTTTCTAAAATAGCAGTTGCACCACTGTCCCCACCTATCAACTCCCTATTTACTAATAATGTGGGATCAAAATTTAAATAATGTATTTTTAAAATATCTCCCGCTGTAAGTGCTGTATTAAAAATTATTCTATTTTCTTCTCTTATTAGAGTATAATCTGTAATGTGGGTTTGTAAAACATCATTTACATAAACGTTTATAATTTGCTCTAAAGTCTCGGTTGTATAATTCCATTTTTGAGTAGAATCACTCCATTGAAAAATTTCACTTCCTGTGATGTATAGTTGTTCATCGACGGGATCTTGAGGATAATTTAATTTTGGTAAAGCTAAATTAAAAGTTATTGTTTCATCCCCAGAAACGGTATGTGTTGAATACACATCTCTCGTGACTCTAATTGTTCTGAGAATTTTCCAAACACTTCCTGAAACAACTAAAACATCATTTTTAGGAACAAAAAGATCTATTTCTTCATCAAACAATGAACGAAAAAAGTATTTAAAAGCTCGTTCATTTCCTTTTGATTTATAAAAAGGAATTGAATTTTTAATCAATAATTCTTTTGATGCCTGAGTATCTTTAGGAAAAAATTCTAAAAATATATTGAAAAAATTTTCCTCAAAATCACTTAAAGATTCATCAACATCTGCTATCGATTTTAATTGTTGGGCTCTGGAATAGAGATCATTTTTATAAGAGGGATCATTATTTAATTTATTCTCTAAAAATTCATAGTAAGATTCGATAAATCTTATGAAAAGTGGATAATCTTCCCTTACAAATTCCGGAAGTTGCGTGTTTATTGCAAGAGAAATTTTATTACTTAAATTATGACTCATAATGGTTGTAGTGCTATAGAAATGGATTCAGCATCTAAAGAATCTATTAATACTATTGTATTTCGTTTTGAATCTATTATTGTTTCTTTTGCAAAAGCAACAAATGAAAGTGATTCGGCCTCACCATACACAGACAATATATTATATTCATTTGTTTGAATTAATCCTGTTTCATAATTTATTGTGCCTGCATACTCTTCTATAATTTTTGCTTCTGAATTTTCATTATAATATACCGTTCTCAGATAACCTTTTTTACCTTGTACTATTGCAATAGCTGATGCTGAGGTGCCATCTCCATTTATTGTCACTGTTGCTGAAGTGTAGTTAATTCCGGGATTATCTATGACAATTTCAGTTACTCTTCCATTTAAGAGTATTGCAGTAGCTTTCGCGCCAGTACCATCACCAGTAATGGTCACTGTAGGAACATTTCTATAATTAATTCCAGAGTTCAATATTTCAATCGATTCTATTCCTGTAGAAGAATATGGAATTTCTTCAAATCTAATAGTTCTTCTGGTTCCTTGGAAATCAAAAATATCAAAATATTCTGAAACCAATTTATCTTGTAAAGAACCCCTTCTCAGTTCTGAGCCAAAATCGATTATATAAGTTTTTAATTCATTAATAAAAATTGGCACCTTTTTCTTTATTTTTGTTTCTATAACAGAACCAACTATCGAGGGATCCGAGTTATCAATATCATCTTGTAATCTAGATTGAACATATCTCGAATTAAAGGTTTCGAGATTTGTATTATTATATGAAATAATGGAATTTCTTATAACATTTTTAAGATCATTTGATGAAAGATTTGTCTTTGTGCTATCATATTTTACTCTTCCGTTAACTAAAATATAAGTATAATCGGGTTCTAATATTTCAGCATCGGTAGTAACTATTGCCTTTGGTTTAATTATAGAATTTAAAATTCTAGTTTTTTCATTTTCTGATAAAAAGAAACCTTCCTTCATCTTTATAGAAATGAAAACTTTATTAAAAACCTTTGGTGTTTGCTCCTCTCCACCCCAAACGGAAATAGATTGTATTCCTGGATAACTTAATTTTATAAAGGATGCATAATCTTTTGTGGTTACAAGTCTATTTTGAGTCGAATATGCTTGAGGAGCTGAAAATTTAATTGAATCGACTGATTCTCTTTCTGAACCTCCTATAGCAGCAGTTACCGTGGATATAACGACATTCGTATATCCTGATATAGAGGTTAAATTTAGAAAAGAACTAGCCCTATTTGCAACGGAACCATTTGTTACAAGATAAGTTACTATTATTTGTGCACCATCGGGTAGTTTTTTACTAATAAAATCGTCACCAAAATAAATTTGATATCTTAAATCTCGTCCTTCTTGCAAATAGAATGCATTTGAAGTAGAATTTAAATCTAAAATATCCGTTGATCTTGTATAGACCTCAGATGAAGAATTAGATGGATTATCTTTTATTGTTACCTTTATTGTTCGTGTATCAACATTTTGATCGGGTAGAGTAAAAATTTGATTTGGATTAGCTCCATTATCTTGAATAAAAGAATAAGTATTGAAAATTCCCTCATATATTGGGATATTGTTAAAAATATATTTTGTGCCAGATTTCGTTACAGTATAATTTTCTACAGTCACAAAATTATATGGAAAATCTCCAATAATCTCTGAGGTGAATTTTGTGCCTCTCGGCATAGTTAGAGTATCTACCGTCGAATCATTTGTTTCTATTGTAATATTAATGTATGCGATAGCTGCATTTTTAGATGATGGAGTATACCCTAAAAGTTTGGCGTGTGAAATAACGGAATCTCTTAAAAGTGCTGTATCTAAGAACGATTCGTTAGCAATCATGTTTAGGTAGTAGGCATTATAATGGGTATTATAAGCCAATAAATCAATAAGAACGCCGAGAGTCGAACCCTCGAAATTATAATCACTAAATTCGGATTGTTGATTTAAGAACGTTTTTAAGTTTGTTTTGATGGTATCAAAATCTAAATCAGTTACCGTTAATCTAGATGGTGTTGCCATTATCGAACTCTTTCTAAAAAGAAGGTTATTTGAATCGGTGTTACTAAATTTAATGGTCTAAAGAGAAGAGTGACTTCAAAACCGTTTTTATCAAAATCTGCTTTGACAATAACATCAATAACATCCACTCTAGGTTCAAAATTTTTTAATACAGTCCTTATTTCAGTATCTAAAGTTCTAGCGGTAATATCGTCTAAAGGTTCAAATAGCAACCTTTTAATATTTGACCCCAAATAAGGTTGAAAAGGTCTTTCGTAGTGATTTGTTAACAATAAATTTTTAATAGAATTTATTATAGCTCTGTCACCAGAGAGCTTATTTACATCCTTTTTTATAGGATGCACATTAAAAGTCATATCCAAATCTGAATACGACCTAAGAACATTAGAAGAAAGGGTATCTGTATTATTTGACATTCATTTATTTATAATAGATTTTTTAGAGAATCAGTACCTATTAAATCTCTTATTAAAACGATTGCTGCTGGATTTGGAATACTAGTCAACTGTACCATTTTGTTGTAATCATTCAAAATTCTTAATGAGTTTAAATAATAATTTTTATCGTGGGTTCTTCTGGCTCTAACTAAATCTTTTATTTCTGTAAAAATCTGTATCATGGTATTTGCATCATTGTCTGAAAAATTTAAAGTGCCTGATGGTAATATATTGAAATCATATAACGAGTCGTCACTATTTGAAAGCACATAAAACGTGTTACCCGAAGGTTGCATATAAAACCCTGTGGGTTGAGTAACATATTCGGTTACAAAATATTCCTCTTTGAATTGAATGGTAGTTATATCCCATGCCTTTTCTAAGGTATAGTAGCGAATCGCGTCGGTGGGATTATCAAGGCCTATTAATTTTTTACCATCTGAACTAATTATCATTCCAGGTTGAACACCGTCAACATCCGAACCTGCAAGTAAATCAATAGCAACAGAAGTGGAAACTAAATTTGCAGTTTTAATTGACCAAGGTGTGCTTAGTTCAAATTTCATTAAAACATCATCTGCTCCTTGAGACACGATTAAAATATCACCATCCTTATTAAAGAATAGTGAGCGAGGATTAGAATCGGTTTCCACCCCATCAAGTCTATAAATTTGTAAAAAAGAACCAGTGGACGATACCGCTGTTTGTACATTCCAAGCCTCTGATAAATCATATTCAAAAATTTTATCGTTACCCGAAGTTATATCTGTATGATACAATTTTTTACCATCATTTCTAATAAAAAGGTCATGAGGATCTCTGTTGGTTCCCGAATAATTTGGATTTGATGTGCTGTTTATTGTTAGTGTTTTTAAGTTAGTGGCAGAAGCAATATTCCAAGATTCTGTCAAATCATATTGAATGAATTGATCAGTTGGAGTTGAGGCTGCCAAAAACAGCATAGATCCGTCTGGTTTAAATGTGATAGATCTTGAAAGAGTCGCGACCGAGGAAATATCCAATGTTGATGTTCCAATTTGTGAATTTAACACCGTCCAATCTGAAGAATAAATTGTTGTGTCGTCAAAATAATTTGAAGCGGACCATGTATCAATATTGATTATTTCATTATCTTCGTTTAGAAAATTTTCCACACTATTTGAATATGCTGCAAGTTCATCGCGTATAAAAAGACTGGTGAATGACCCTAAAGCTGGGGAAAAATCATCAACACCATCAATAGAATTAACTAATTGTGTTATGTTAGTGCCCACTCTAATTGCAGTTTCATAATCGGGATCATCAGAAACTGTTGTCTTAACTCCAGAAATTCTATCAGTATGAGATAGAAATAAATTCAGCTCATTTAATGTTTGTGTAGCTGTATTCGCTAATAACCTTAGGTTATTTTCTGTGGCTTTTTCTGGCGGAATAAGTTTTGGGCTATTAACAACAGTACCAAAGGGTCCGTATATTGGTGTTATGGCAATCAGTATTTCATCAATAGTAGTAACAATTCTCTGAAAATTATTTCTCATCGTAACTATTACGGATTCCATAGGATTCTTAAAATAATTTCCGTAAGTGCCACTCTTTAAAAACCGCTTTTGCCATTCCTTTAATTTTACAGGATTATTTTTGTAATATGATGTGTTCAACCCGCTTGCTGTTAAAGCAGAACCAAATCTTGATTTATCGAAATTGAATCCCAATCTTTCTAAAAATGTATTTTTTTCAGTATTTAAACCAGAAGCCCCAGCGGCAGAACTGCCGGTAATTGTTATTTCATCCCCCTCATTTGCTGGAGTTGTCAATAAAATATAAGTTCCAAATGAGGAATCGACTTCTGGTTGGCCTAATACTACACCGTTTCTAGATACAGTTATAGCATTTGGAATATATTCTTCACTTGTATAAAACTTAACTTGATTTGCTAGAGCTATTAAATTATCAGTAAATATATCCATAATTATCAACCTATTAAAATGTTTGGGAATCCGGTAGCTACAAACGATGGGGAGCCTCCAGGATGTATGGCGGGCATAAACATTGTCACTGCTGGAATTCCGTTATATAATACATTAGGAAAACCGGCGATCACGATATCTGGAGCTGGAAATGCTACTATACTCTCTGGTGGAGGATGTGGTATTGTCATAGAACCGATCATTAAAGCTGGAATGCCATTTTGAAGTATATTTGGGTGAAAAGGAAATAAAAATGGTAGTGCAAAGTGAAAAGATACTGATATTCCAACTGACGCCGCCGGTAACATTAAGCTGCTCCCGTCGTTTCTAAAACATTTAAAAAAGTTATTGGTGACGCAGACATTTCTGTAGCTACAGAATTTGAAAAACTATCTCTCAAATAAGAAGAAATATTCGACTGAACTTGTGTTTGACCCACTCCGGTAGAAAAACCCTCGGCTATTATTCTAGAAACCCCATTTTTAATATCTGCACTAGCCTTCATTGACTCAGATACTCTATCTATTACTGATGAAACACCAGGAATATCTGGCATTAATCCTCTAAAATCAACACCAGCAGCATCAACAAAACTATTAAAAGCTGGTGTAATAGTATTACTTATGTTACTTAGAAGACTGTCCGCGCTTCCAGTGAGATCCATTATATCAGAAAATGCTGTTGATATTGTATTTTCTCTGATTGCTGAAGTGACTGTACTAAAAGTTGAAGAAATATTATCCAAAAATCCTGCTCCACCAATTATATCCGCAGCCTCACTCAGCGAAGGAAGAGCATCTAAAAAGTTTCCTTGACTCAGAAAAGATTTCCCTGCATCAAAAGCCTGTTTTGCAGTATCAAATAAACCTTTATTTGAAGATAAAAAGTCTGCACCTGGAAGATCTCCTAAAGAAGTTCCTAATGAATCAAATGCTCCTCCTAAGGCGTCAGACAACCCTGTATCTAAAATTGAGCCTAAAGAATCTGAAAGTGTATTACTTATTGTTCCAGCTATATCATTAAATTGCCCGGCCAAATCAGTTATGGAACCAAATGAATCTTTTAGTGAACCAAAGGAATCTGAA
>Ga0208644_1001021_pt1 | contig 24213 bp, 28 predicted proteins | sample VirMetDEL_Nov_18_FD_184517 | JGI IMG/M metagenome (GOLD analysis project Ga0208644, IMG submission 184517) | Aqueous microbial communities from the Delaware River and Bay under freshwater to marine salinity gradient to study organic matter... | ecosystem: Environmental > Aquatic > Marine >...
ATAGCGAGGAGGCGTGATGAGTGATGCAGCGATCATATTTGTGGCGATGATGGCGTGTCTTGCGTTCATTGCATGGAGGATCACGAAATGACGCAACCCAGCGCGTTGAGCAGGGAGCAGGTGGTGAAAGAGTGCGATTGGCTCATACAGGAGCATTGCGACTCAGCGGCGAGGAAATGGCGTGACACCGACGCCGCCCAGCGGGCCACCATCGAGCAGCAGGCGCAGGAGATCGAGCGGCTAACGGTAGAATTGCTCGCGGCGCGATCTGCCTGTGAGGCATGGGGGAATCAGGTTGTGAAAGAGCGTGAGCAGCTCGCGGCCATGAGGCAGGAGCGGGAGGCGAGGATAGCCGAGCTAGAATCGAAGCTGTAGCGTTATTTAGCTGGTGCCGTGGTCGGTTCGCTGGTCACGGCATCTTTCACCGCCTTCGCTCCATCCTTACCGTCCTGCGCCACTGTCTCCGGCACCGTCAGGACATCTTGCACCACTTGCTTAATCTGCTTCCAGGTGCTACAGCCGTTCATCGAGAGCGTCAACACAAGAATCAATAATCCAGTCATGATACAGTCTCCTTGGGTTTGTTGTTGTCCTTGTTCGCGGAACCTGCGGAACTGCCAAAAAAGTATTGAATCACAGAACCGAGCGCAGCGACCAACGCCCCTAGCAGCATGAGCATGGCGTCATGCGAAGCCGTGGGCATCTCAATAAACATGAGGGCCAGTAGGACGAGAAAGAATCCTCCGGTGACAGACACCGAGAGCATCTTCATCGTCCAGACTTGCATGGCCCTTGTCTGTGTGTGTGTGTCGTCGCCTTCCATCATGCCCTCCTAGTTACTTCCATCCGTTGCGCCACTGTCGCCGCTCCAGTTCACGGAGTCGGATTTCTTGGTCGTCGGTACGCTTCTCCAACTCAGCGGTTCGCGGGACGAGACTGGCTCGCTCTCCAAGGATGCGCCATTGAGCTTGCTGGGTATTCCTGATGTCCGCCAATCTCTGATCGAGGGACTCACTCCATAACCCAACAGCCAGCCCCCCAACAGACACGACAAGACCGCAAGCCCCCATAGCAATCCATCGCCAGGTGGGACCAGCTTCACGGCTTTCATCGACCGGCTCGTGCGACATAGCGTAGCCCCCATAATTCCCCTCTCACTATTTCTGCCTCTTGGGGCAGAAGTGCAATACATGATTGTTCATGTCATCGTGCCGGATCATCTTCTTGCAGAGCTTGCACTGAAAGAGTTTCATACCATTACCTGCGTGGTCGTGGGTGGAGGCGGATCAAGGACGTTCAATTCAAAGGCATTGACACCATCCAGCATGTTGAGAAATTCAGTAAACCCGCGCTGACTGGACGCCAACATCGGCTTATCCCAGGTGCCGCTAAACTCTTCCCCGACCAGAATGCAGCCGTGGGTATCTTCCAGGGTATTGCCGCTGTGAAACAGCACGTGCGTGCGATTCGGGACATGCTTGACTTCAAAGGTCCAGCCGAATTTCGGAGAGCGAACCCGCTCACAGCGATACCGCCCAGGCGGGATGCAGGAGATGTTCTCTTGGTTGTCTGCCCACGGACGCTCCAACGTGAGGCAGAAGGCCACCGCCCCGAATCGAATGACGCCCTGCGTCCCGCGTGAGGATTGGCCGACTCGGATCAGGTCAAGAATCATTACTCCCCCTTCTTTTCGTCTTTCGGCTTCGATTCGGCTACCTTCTTCTCCAACTCCACAATGCACTTATACGCATCCTGCAACATTTATTGTGCCCTCGGATAGGGCGATGTGCCAATGCGTGAGGTACCGCCCCGTGTGCGGTTATACCCAGCATCACGTGCGGCGAGATTTTCGAGATCCCGCACCATTGAGCGAACATACGCTGGGTTACTGCGTGCCCGCATTTTGTTGCTATTCTCCATCGCCCGCTCGACAATCGAGAGCAGTTCGGTCCCTCCGTCAACAGACTGCGCGTAGGCCATGTGCAAGAGCGTCATATCGCGGATGCTGTCCCTCAACGCCTTGAGCTGGTAGGACTCAATCACGAATGGATTTGTGCCGCCCCACTGTGCCGCCGTGCCAGGGAAGAAATAGGACGCATCGCCCGCCCCCTGAAACATGTGCGCCGTCTCATCGTAGGCCAAACAATCTCCGGTGTTTTTCTGCCCACGCGATCCACTGTAGCCGCCTGAGCCGTTGTAGCACCCGTAACCGTCTGTCAGGGAGTCGGTGCTGGCATAGTAGAGGAGATAATTCGGACGGCCCCAATGCCACGCCATCCAGAACCAGAGCCGCGTGACGGCTTGATCCTCGTCCACCGTGATATGAGGGACGCCATCCGAAAAGGCTTGCCCTGTCTCGCCTGCGTTGGCGCTATTGACATAGGGCGAGTAGGGGGCAATATCGAGTGTGCCATTGCCCGCCGTGCAGCCGTTGACAGAGCACGCATCATAGAACCCGATGTCGGACGCGCCTGAATCCAGATAGTCCTGCCGTGTGGCGTAGACGCCGGTGGTGGCAAAACTGCCGGACGGTTTACCGATGCCCCGCGTGGTATTGGTCCCGATGGGAAACCATATGTCGATTCGCCCTCGCAGGGCTTCGTCGCCCGTACCTGCCCTCAATACCTCTTTTGTCGTGAGCAGCTTCGCGCCTGCGGCGAACGTGGCAATCAGGTTATCGTGCAGTTCCCGCATCGCCTCACCCGACGATGATTCTGCGCTGCCTAAGCTGGTGTTCAACGATGGCTCGTCAATGCCGTAAAACAACAGCCGGTCCAGGTTCGTGGACCAGTCATTGTGCCCATACGTGGCATCGCACACGGCATCGCATTGCAACACCTTGGCTGTCCAGCCATACGTCGCGTCGTTGATCGCATTCAAGTGCTTCGTGAGATTCAGTGATCCGGTGTTATAGGCCGTGCTTGAGAGGCTCGTCGGCTGATTGACGCCTGACGGTTGGTTGGGATAGGGGAACACGGACCATGCCGCGCCTTTCGGCGTGGTGTACATGCCCAACGTGGCATAGGTGTCCACGCCATCCATGCATGTTTTCCCGATCTTGTTTACGTTGGTGAACGATGTCGTCATGGAGGAAATCGCACCCGTCGTCGCGTGCCAACTCCAGGCTGGATACCGGCTCAGATTCGCGCCGACTGTAAGATGGTTGCGTAGCCCAGCCTTGCAGTAGAGAATATGCAGATCGGACAGTGTTCCCGCTGCCAGCCCATGCACCGTGGGCAACGCGGTTTCCGCCAAACCCCACAACGTCCGCACGTAGGTGTTTTCAGCAGGAATCGTGATCGGGAGTACTTCAAACGTGATCGGCACATTGATAGAGGCGACAGGGGATGCCCCCACCAGGACCGCTGTGCCGGAGTAGATCCCTGCGTGGATTGCCGAATCCGCATAGATATCTAGCCAGATCGGTTGATTACGCACAGGAGCCGCGATCCATGTCACCCGCTCACCGTCGTTGTGGTCGCCCGTAAACACAGCAGAGATGCCATTCGACAACACCACGCTCGCCGCGATGTTGGTGTTCGCGCTCCACGTTGCGCCGTTGTCGTCAGACCATTGGAATTGCCCGACTGGTACCGTGGCCGCTCCACCTGAGCGCGTAATCTCAATGATGTATTGTTTCGTCGCCGTGCTGGTATAGGTGCCGCTCGTGGTTATACGCCCTGTACTGAGTGGCGTCGTCACATAGATGTTGCTTGCCGTGATGGATGAGGCCGCGCTGTTTTGCACCCGCAAATAGGCCGTGCCTGACGTGGCCCCAGTGGAAAACGAAATATACGATTCGTTGGCGACAGTCGTGAGCGTTTTGATATCCGTGCCGCCTGATGTGGTGCCGACTGAGAATTGCAGCCCTGTGCCAGAGGCGTACAATACATACGTGGTGTTCGCCTCAACGGTAAACGTGGTTTCCAATGCCGCCGTCCCGCCCGTTCCGTTAAACGTCACTTGGCCGTTGCTGCCGGTGGAATGTGTCACGGTCCCGCCGCTGGAGACATCCGTCCAGCCGCTGCTGGTCGGGTTGGCATATAAGCTCCAATCGCGGGTTCTGGCCCTTGCCAGTACAATCCGCTTCGCCTGCGCGGTATTATTCTCGCCAAAAATCTGAACGCAGGCCGTGCCATCGGCTCCCGCGAAATCCGCTTGAGCCGAGGCCGCTGCTGAGGTCTTGGCCAGTAAGTCAGACGCGCCAGATGACGAACCGACCTGCATACTCACCGTGCCGTTGACCCGCGCATAGTAGAGGGTGTACCACCAGCCCGCTTGCGTGGTGATGCACTGTTCGATTTTCGAGGTACCTGCCGCTCCGCCAGGGAGCGACACGCTGCCATCGGTGCCGGTGATCGCAAACGCAGGACTGCTGCCGGTGCCGGTTGTCGAGGAAGTCCAGCCGGTCAGATTGTGACCCAGCTCGCCGTTAGTCAGCAGATTGTGTACGTTGAGCGCATTGGTCGCGTGCTGCACGTTGGGCGTCGGCCACCATTCACGGAATACCGGCGAAATGGTCGCAACGGAGATGGGGAACACCGTGCGCGTTTCCATCTGGTACGGATCTTTTTTATCGGCCCCGACATAGCCAGGAATCAGTCGCCAAGGGAACTCGCCCGTCGTCGCCAACGTGGGCGGACTGGATGGCGTAAATACGTACATCGTGTCGCCGCGATAGCCGGTGATGTTGTTTTTATGAATCGCGTATTGCGCCGTGCCGGTCGCCGAGGTTGAGCCAGGGGCCGTCGTGCCATTGAGCGTGACGGCGGTTGCGCTGGTGACCGTCACATAGTACACATTGCCGTCCAGCGCCCCGATGCCGGTCCCTGAGATTTTGATTTGCCCTTGCGAGGATAGGTTGTGATTGGCTGTAAACGTCACGGCTACCGGCGTCGCGTTGGTCGTGGCGCTGATCGTGAGTGTCGGCCCGCCCGTCATGACGAGATCAGGGAGCGTCACATCGACGCCGGTACAGGTGGCGCTGCCAGCCGTATCCGTACACCGAGCGATGATCTGCCCGCTCCCGTAAGACAACTTCGCCGAACGGATTGATAGTGCGGTATCCGTTCCCGCCGCGTCTCGCGGCCCCACCTTGGCGTTGCCGTCTGTCGTCCAGGCTGACAGTGATGTGGCGGCGTGAGCCGGAAATGCGGCCAATAGAAGGGCCAATAGAGAGACTAATACCATCATATCGTGTGCTCCCTACTTCGTGAAATACGCCGTACCAGAGAGGCGGCAGCCGGTCGGATTCGTGACCCAGGCTGGGGTGGCAATCTTTCCCATAATTAGATCGCCTGCGCTAAACGCCAGATTGATACCCGTCTCCGTGGCAACTTTCGTCGCCCCCGCTGCATTGTCCCAAGCCGCCGTCGCACCTGTTGAATCTGTCGTGTCGTTTTTTCTGGCATAGTGCGTGACATTTTCTCCGCTCGCCGTCGTGCCGGTTTTGGCATGGACCGACGAAAATGCAGACAGCGTGCAGCTGACAGGGACTACCTGCTCGCACGATGATTGATTGCCTGTGCCTGGCCCGATGTTGCTGCCATAATAGTAGGTGGTACTGTCGGCTGGAGACAGCCCCGCAGACGGATCGCTCAAGACGAGGAGGATGAATGAGTCCGATCCAGCCCCGCCGAATTGCGCCATGACGCGATCAGCCGATAGCAACTGGGCGACTGTGGCACCAGCCAGGATACCCCCCACCACGCTAAATAACCCACGGCGAGAGACGTTCTGTTGCAGTCCCTTGGCCGATACCCCTGCAATCGCAGCCACCGCTGGCAGAATCCCGAACGACTGCGCTTCGGGTAACGATTCACTGATCTGCACGCCATGCGCCTTCAACTTGGCGATGTAGCTCTCTGACGGGACCATCAATCCCGCACGAGTCGGCTCCCATAATCGACTGACGCCCTCTGGAGTTGTCACATAATAGGGTGTGTTCATGCGTTGCTCCTATGGTGCCGTGGTGCATTGCGTGTAGTAGACGCGCCCAACAACAGGGATCGCCGTTGAGGTCACGATTTGAAACGATGTGCTGACGGCGGTCGCAAACCACGGCGTCGGCTGCATGGGTAGGAATAGGGACTCTTTGGCGGTCAGGTCCATCAATGGAATCAGCGATGTCGGCGTTGAGTCTCGCACCGTCACATTGTTCGCGCCGGTTGAGCCGACTCGGAAAAACAAGCCGTAGATTTTCACATAATTTGATGCAACAGACGAGACAACAGTCGTCGTGGTGGCCGATGAAATATCAATAGTAGTGGACGCCAGCGTACAGCCGTCTGATGGGGTAAAATTCGTGGGCGCAACGGCAGTGCCAATAGTCACTCGCATATTGCCGTTCGCATCGCAGTCCACCGTGGCCCAATCTCCAGATGCTCCGGCGCTCGTGGCAGCGGTATCAATGCGACGGCAGGCAATCGGGACGACGCTTTCCCCGTTGGAATGGGCCGCATCTTCCTCGACGGAAACGCCACCTGCGCCACCGCTACCGGCCCCTCCGCCACCGATGTTCGCCGCCTGCGCCCATTCAGCGCCCACCACCGCACAGATCAGCCAGGCAAATAGTATGTACCGCTTCATCGTGTTTCCTCCGTACAAGAGACAGTCACATTGGCACCTTCTGAGATCATATACACCGCCGCTTTGTTCGCAATCTCAATCGCCGTTGCTGCTGGCAGTCGTTGCCCCGTACTTGCGGTAACGGCAGAATCACCCCATCGCACATGTACCGTGGCCGATGTGTTCGTGCAGTTCAGTGCCGAACGGAAGGCATTAGCAGCCAAGACTAGCGTGGCTGCATTCGTAACAGTCACATCGGCCTTAGCTGAAATCTGAGCGCCGATCTCAGCCTGCCCCTCGCCAGGGCACACAACCGCCAACGCCATCAATACAACTGCAATATAACGCTTCATATGCCCCTCCAGTAAGGTGATTATAGGGAACCATGTTCCTGTGAACAATTTATTATTTCTACCTATGTTGCGCGGATTATAGCTCATCATCAGCAGTCCAGTGGAGATAGTGAAAATCGCCAGCCGTATTCGCAGCATTGGGACCAAAATTTAAGATTAACTGTCTCGCATTTGACACAAGTGTAGAGATGGCGTCATCTGCTGCATCCGACGCATTTCTTGGGTGAGCATTGGCTGCAAATGGGTTATAGGTCGTTACCGATGGGGCGTCAATCATAGCTGGTTTCAGCGGAACGACAAACGCATTTGCCGTCGTGGCAGTATAGGGGGAGTACCATATTTCGCATGATGCCGCAGAGCCGACATTCTGCACCGGAGCGACATCGTAGGCAAACGACTTCTGATAGTACCTTTTGCACTGTTCGTATTCTGCTGCAAACGGGATATATTGGAGCGCCGTGGCTGATCCCCCGATCTCCATTTTGACACCAGTGATACGGAAAAAGTTGGAATTGGAATCGAGTCCATTGACTTGAGAGGCCGACGCATAGAGCGCCCCAGCCGTCCAAGCTCCTACAGTGCCGTGGAAGTTCGACCCCGCCGCTAACGTCCAGATTAGCTCGGCTCCAATGCCGGTTGTATAGTTCCACGTTCCCGCTGCTGGAGACGAGCCGATGGTAATTGTTTTATGCTCAGGGGTATCTGCAACATCCACAGTGTACTCTGCAATGTAGTATCGGTCCGTGCCGCTATTGCGTATCGCAAAGGAATGGACCCCCGTCTTCGTGGAAGATACCCAAAAGGAGACTGTGATTTCTCGCTGGGCAAAGTGTCGCCAATTCCCACCCTCGATTTTGTGCCTGACCGAGTAGGTATCGGCTGCACCAATAGCCGCATCAGCCGTGGTTACATCGACTTCCAGGCTGTAGTTCAGCAAGACGCCAGCTTGCGCCACGCTAGGGACAGTCGTGGACTGTCTCAGCGTGACGACTCCAGCGCCAACTTGCTTCCAGTGAAAGCGGTCTGCCGCAAATTGTCCATCAGCCGCAGCCGCGAATGTCGTACCACGCTGCCACACTTCCATTGTCCCATTGATGATTGGATTCTGGATTGATGTGAGAGAAGAGAGCGGGTTAGAGACAGCGGTTCCGTCAGCCTTCATAGGCGTAAGGCGGAATTGCGTGGTGGTTACGGCCACCACCAAGATCTTATCTCCCGTTGCCGCAGTAAATGTCCCTCCACTGGCAATCCCGTCAATCAGCATATTTGCGCCTGCGACGAAGGGAGCCGCCGCCGCACAGACCAGTAACCGCTGGGCACCAGCCTGCGGCGAGGCGACAAACCCCGTTGCGGGAGTTGCGCCGGTATAATTCACCGTATTCCCAACGGTAATCGCAAAGATATCTGGGGTTGCTGATGATGCCACTGTAGAGATGGCTTCGTTAATGCCGCCGACCATTGAAATGTCTGTAACGGCTGATAAGGCGAGGCTGGCAATCGTCGGGTTGTTAATAGTCGGGTTGTCTTGCCTGACGACTGATCCTGTACCTGTCGCCGTCGTGACTCCGGTACCGCCTTCAGCAACCGCAACAGGGGTTGAGATCGTCCCAGCACTCACCACATTAGCCCAGTCGATTCCTCCGCCAACCTTCGCTCTCGCAAAACTCCCCGCAACAGGCGCGTCTACGGATTGATCCACAGTCGAAGACGACTTGCTGAACGAGAGACAGCGGCGAAGATGCTCTTTCACTTGCTGCAACCGCATCGCCAGCTTGTCAAAGTCCCGCTCAATGCGCTCTGGGGGGAAGGTTTCGGATTGGTAGTTTGAAGTCTGTGTGGTTGGCTGCTTGCGAAGTCGCGTGATGATGGTTCCGTTGGCATACGTGGCAACCGTCGTGATATTCCCACCGCCATCCACCCCGACACCAGACACGGCATAATCAGTATCAAGTGTTAAGACCGTTTCGTTCGCCAGCACTTCAATTTCAGATTCATCAAGAATCTTGAAGGTGTACGGGAAGACGGTCGTGGCCCCGTTCGCGGTGCTTCGGTTGACGGCATCAGATTCATTCAGCATAGTAACTCCTTACTGGGCATTGAACTGCGTCGCACGTTTCCCACGCTTGTCCTGCACGCGTTGCGCTAAGTCTGGGAAGGTTGTGTGTAGATATTCCTGTGTGCGCTCAGGATTTGTCATCACCATTCTGGCATAGTCTCGGTAGGCGCTGATCCAATGCGTGATAATGGCTTTCTTCCCCCCGTCAGGACCATCCGATGCGTGCATGTATAGATCGGAATGAATAACCTGCTGCAATCGCTCCTTGAGCGTCATATCGTTTAATGTCTTCACGCTTCCAGCAAGTCTCTGAAACGCATCATATTCTTGCGGCGTGAGTCGCACGCCTTCAATGTTACGATCAGGCAAGGAAATGGGAATCTGCTGCTTCACTAATTCTTCTGCTACAGTGTCAGCCTTCACTGAAGACGTATAGAGTGGGGTAACAAGATCAGGCCCAACACCACCTTCAAAGAGGATCGGCTCACCCCAGAGATTACGTGTGGGCGGCAAGCTATCTGAATAGCCAGGAACCTTCGACTTGAACGCATCCAGAATACTATCGACTTCGCGCATCACTGGATCATTCAGGCGCGTCAGTTGTCGCATCCCTGAAGAGGCTGGGACGATTGTCGGCAATTCCTTTTCAAGGAAGGATTGCCACACGTTGATGTCTGACGATGCTGCCGCATTCAATGTGCCCGCCAGCCCCTTTACAAATGTCTTATTGGAAATGTTTCTCTGAAAGGCAACAAGTACGGCAGCAACTAATTTGTCCGCCTCTTCCTTCGGGAGTTGTCCAGCAAGGTCTGCCACATCAGCAGCGATCCCTAGAAATGATCCGAACGGCTCTATGCGAGACAGTGCGATATACTCATCGCCAACCTTCACGGAATATGGTTGCCATCCCGTCTGCTTCTTAATCTTGAGAAGTTCCTTATCTTTTGGCCCACCACCTGTAATGATGCCTTCTGCCGACAAACTCCCCAAGTAGGCCATCGTCATGCTGCCAAGGCTGATCTTGGCTAACTGCAACGCCATCCGTGATCCGCCAGCCGCCAGTTCTTCCCGTACCGCATTTGAAGCAAATGCCAGTGGTGTCCGCTCCCCTGCATATTTGAAGATATTCGTAGGGGTTCGCACGAAAGGCAGTACGATGCGTCCCAGCGGGGTACCGGCAAGAGCTTGCATTTTCTGGCCAGCTTCCCCCAAGTCCCTTGTAAACGTGGTGTATGCCGCAAACTCCTTAGCCGCTTCATCAATCGAGTCTGGAGGATTCGCCAGAATGCGCTGCTCAATGTCCCGCATCTTCCGTGCAGCCTGCTCGCCAGTCAGGCCCGCCTCTGTCACGGAGCGATACGCTTCTCGCTTGGCGAGTGCGCGGGCTTCAGCGCGAAAGGCAATCGCCTTAAAGTAATCATCAGCCGCTAAAAGGAATCGCCCTGGCAATCTGATCATAGACCCTAAAAAGTCAACTGCTCGACCTGGCACGCCCGTCAGCGCCAGCGCATCAGCCGTAATGGCACGTGATGGACCCTCCAGCTTGCCGTGCCCAAGCTGAGACTCTTCTGATTTGAACGCTTGCCAAGCCATACGCCACGCATCGCCCTGCGCCTCCACGATGCCGCGAGCCATCGCCAAGGCTTCCGATGGTCTAACTTCCTTGCTGAACATTGCCGCCATCTGCCGTTCTGGAATGGCCCACGCAATCGTGGCCATATTACTGATGATGTTTGTGGCATGAGTCGCTGGGCTGGAGAGTAGCCCATTGATCCAGTATTCCACGAACATATCCCATTTGGTCGGATTTGCCATGACCTTTGCTGCGGCCATGAATTCTTCCGGTGTCTTCATGCCGGAAATGATCTGTGTGAGCTTTTGGCGAGTAAGGGCTGGCGCTCCAGTTTTTGCCAAGTCGTCTTGCTGCTTGAAGAAGTCCAGCCATTGTTTTATGTAGGGGTCGCTAATCCTAACCTTTTCTTCTGTCTTTGCTGGAATCATCCCTGTGGTAGGACGCGACGGACTCAGTAAGCGTTGCGTGCGCCCAGACTCCGCATAGACTCCAGCGATCTTGCTGACTGCCTCTTGTACTTTAGGCATCTGCTGCAACAGCGCCAAGAATGCCTGCTCATCCTTTGGATTTGCGGCAACCCAAGCGGATAGTTGCCTGACAGGTTCCGCAAGATCCTTAAACATGCGCTTGACCGCAACTACATCAGAGTCTTTTAAGATCGTGCCAGGCGGAAGATCGAGAAACCCTTCTAGCTGAATAGCGTCAGGCCGTACCGACTCTGCGGTAACTTGCACATCTGACCGCACACCACGGCGCTGTCTTGAGACACGATCAGAAAATGTCTTGAGATGTTCGTCAAAGGCTCGCTGCGATTCGTCAATCCGCACGGCCTCTTCCCACGTAACAGGCGTTTCAGTGCCCGTAGACTGCTTGCCACTCCCCTTCCCTATTGACATTGACCCACGTTCAGATCGAAGAATTTCAACGGCCTTGCCGAATTCTTTTGCGATCAGCGGGGCCAATTCTCTCCCGACAACCTTGCCACTCTTTAGGACGGCTCCTACCATTGGGACTGCGGCCAACGCTGTCTCGATCCCTGCGGCTGTGTCGGACTCTTCTCCGCCTGGAAGGCCAGCCATGAATTCCACAAACCCTGTCGCCATTGCATCGGCTTGCGTTTCATCGAGACCAATGGCTCGACCGGCCACAACAAGACCAGGGTGCAACGCTTCAGCCAGTTGCTTGCCCGCTTTCCCGATCTGCTCTGCAGCTAACTCGCCTGTTCCAATTTTTGCAGTCAAGTCCTTGTACTGCTGACGCACCGCCTCCATCTCCGGCGTGTCAACGGTGATCGTTTTGCGCTCAACGGACTTGATTGGCTGATCGGTCACTACCTCCCCAGGCGTATCAGGCCCAGGGGGCTTGGCGAGAGTCAATTCCGTAATCGGTTTCTCATTAGTGGCTGTCGTATCATTCCCGTCTTTGGGAGGCGCATCGACTGACAGGGACGTAAACGGGTTATAGATAGTTCCGCCTCCACCATGAGTTTCCAGTTGGCTCGACTGCCATTGATCGGTCGCCAATCTGGACTTACTGTACGACTCGTCAAATGTCTCGTCCATTATTCTGCACCCATCACGCCTTTGGACCGATCTGGTTCAGACTTGCCGCCAAAGAATCTCTCCATAAACCCAGGAGGAGGGGGTGGAGGAAGGTTGCGAATAGCCTCCTCAACCGCTGCTCGGCCACGAGACGACTGAGATTCGTCTCGGTAGGCTTTGTATGCGCTAGGGGAAATCGCCTTGAGATCCATCAAGCCTTTCATTTTGGCATCGTCCAGTTGCATCCGATCAGTCTTGGTTAAGCCAAGACGCTTCTCTACAACTGGCTTAAAGATGTCTTCGGCCTGCTTCATGATTTTCCACGGATCTTCGGATGGATTCTGCGCCATTTTGCGGTAAAAAAACTGTTCGGCATCCGTAATGGTTTGCTCAGATAGTGCATCGAATTTATCTGCGGGGCCAGTTGTTCTTAGGCTGCGGACCAAATTTGTATGCGCGTGGCTGACTTCCTTATCCAAGGCTGCATGTCCGCTAGATTGTCGATACTCCTGCACGCCTCGAAACACGCCCATCAAATGCGTAAACTCTTCCTTGAGGATTTTCCCTTGCGTAAAATCACTGACAAGCCCTTGCTCCAGACCATCTTGGAGTGCTTCAGGGGAGAACTTCAATGCACTGAGCGAGGCGTCGATTTGAGCCGCTAACCCGCGCTCGTATCGGGTCATATCGGGGGCCTGCTGCATTTTCGTTTGCAGTTCAGATAATGTACGCGCCACACCATCATCAACATCTCTGCTCCGAAGCATTGAAGGGAGACGATCTGCAATGCTTTTCCCTTCAAGGACATCTGCCGTAAGTAGGTTTGCATTCATGGCCTGCGTCTGCTTTACCGCTGCTTCCTGCTGCCTTCGCAGGCGGTCGTCTTCGACCTGCTGTGCGTGCATGGTAAGCGTCGCCACTTGTTCATAATGCGCGAGCTTCCCCCAATCCAGCGATACGGGGCGATACCCTGTTGGGCCACCCGCTCGCATCGCCAGCATCTCATCAGGATGCTGCCGCGCAAACGCTGACCAATACCGATCCTGTAGCCCTTCGCGCATCTTCTGTGCATTGAGCGGCGAGAGATGTCCGTTCTTCTCCAGCCCTGACACAAGAGCCTCGGCCATACTCGATAAATTGCTGATATCCTGCACCTGTGAGTCTGGGCTGAGTTGCGAGTACGCTGCCGCCTGATCCATGCGCTGCTCGGCGGCCTGGCTCGTTTGCACGATCTGCCGTTCCGTTTCGATCTTTCGCCCTTCATGGCGGAGCGCAATTACTGCCCGCTGGTCTAACTGCGTTTTGTGAATCTGGAACGCCGTTCGCACAGGAGTTGACACCGGACGCTTCATGAGATCTTCGTTCAGTGTATCAAGATACTTGCCGAAGACCATCGGCTGCTTGGCAATGTCGGGTTCTTTTAGCGATTCCTGATAGGCCCGATCAAGACCATCCTGATAATCGGCCTCCAGCGAAACAATATCGAGCTTATCTTTTTGGTCCTGCAACGCCGCATCGATTCGTCCCAGCGTATTGCCTAACCCGATCACAGACCGGCCCGCCTGCCCGCCGAGCGATTCGGCATTGGCTGATGGTAGGCGGAGCATGGCCCCTTGGCTTTGCGCGGTGAGAACGGGAATCTTCGGCATTAGTCTTTCCCCCAGACCGGATCATACTGCTGATAGCGACTCTGATATCCGCCGCGAGTCGCAAAGAACGACGAGAGAATGCTGGTGCCCTGCGCGGCTCCAGAGATGCCGGTGAAGAGATTAGATCGGTTCAATAGCTTCGCCTCATAGCGTTTCCCCGACGCCATAAGGCCACCTGTTCTTCGTATGTCCTGCGCTTGTAGTTCTGTCTGCTTGGCAAAATCTAACTCTTGCAACAGCGGGCTTCCCGTATCAGCGCGAATACCACTTGCGGCAGCAATCGCTCGCCCCTTCGCGGCCTCTAGCCCAGCCCCACGCCTAAACTGCCGCTCCTGAAAGGCGCTTACCTGCTCAAAGTTTCGTGCTTCCTCCTCAGAGGCTTGGGCATTGGCCTTACTAGATGCCAACTGTGAGCCAATGCCCATCACCGTACCGAGAATTGCCATTGCGCCTGCTACATAGGCCATGTGTCCATCCCTTCGACTAGCTCAAATCGTTGCACGGCTCGCTTGTCAGGTAAGTAGGCGTGGGCAATCCCACCTTCGGGAGCAAACCCCAATACACGAAGCCATTGCTGGTTTCGCACGCTCTCATCGAGCGCCACCGCTTCAAGGCGATGGAGGCGATGCACGCGGATAATGTCACGAAGAAACGCTCGCGTCAGGCGCGTCAACCACAACCCATGTTCTGCAATGTCGTCACTCACCGACATCCAGGCGGCTCCCACTCCAGGCCATGCTAAGACGACTCCCGCGCACCCCACTGGACGATCACGCACCCATGCTGTGAAAGCCGGTCCTGCATTGGCGTGCTGAATCGTAATATCGCAAGACTGGTTGGGGTCGTCACGGTTCACAAGCCGTGACACATCCTCAATTTGAAAGGGTCGGACTTCCGGCCTAATCTTTGTCGCCAAATGACAGACTCCCATAGAGCGCCAAGATTGTCATGGGATACGGCTGATCCTGTGCAATGGTGACACGGCCATCAGTGTCCCACCCCTGCCCAGTAACCTTCACATCGCCAGTAAACAGTGCATTGACGCCTAATGTGCCTGGAGCGTAGAGCATCGGCTTGCCATTGATAATGCCGCCCTTTGTCCGATGCACTCTGACCGAAATCTTATCCCACGAACGAGGGATTCCTTCAAGGTTCTCTCCCTTCACCGCAGGGCGCATGGTCGTTGCGGTTGACCCATAGTGTAACCCCACTTCAACTTCTGAGGCTGTCTCATCTAACGTCACCACTCCGCCTGCGACTACTTTCTGCCCGATATATTCCCCATCGGCAATGACATCGACTGTCTCACCTTCCAGATGTGCAGCAGGGATGTTAAGTGTTGCCGCCCCGCTATACACAGTCGCGCAATCCGTTTGGAGCGAAGACCATGCGCGAGTCGAGATGTCTTCATGGTCATCCTCCAGCATCTCAACAAACCGCTTGACCACTCCATTAATCGTCCGCTTTACCAATACCCACACTTGATCGTTCCCACCAGACGCATTCGGGACCACCGCAACTGATTCAAACGTCCCATCTGTCACGTATCGCGTGAAGCCAATCACCCGTTCCTTTAGAAAGAAGGTCATCGTGATAAGCTCGCCATCTTCACGGACAACATGCAACCGTGGATCAAGTCGCTGCTGAAACGCCATCGGTCCAAGGCGAATCCCTGACTCTGTGATATGTTCGGCCATCAATGTCAGTTCATCGGAATCAAACCCGTCCTGGTTCAGTTCCCATTGCAAGCTATAGAGCTTGCGCTTACTTCGATCCGCAAAGACCACTTGCTTATTGGAGACGACAGGCTGAACAGACATACTCCCCTGGCTCGACACTCGCCGCACCAGCGGCAGGGTATCCCCGCCAATCAATGAATTATCGTTCCCGCTTCCCGTTGCACGATGCTCTGACCCTGATGTGCCAACCATCAAGGAATCATTGTCAGCCAACCATTCAATGCGGTTGAGCTTACGCGAGGCCATGATGTATTCCACCGCAGCATCAAACACCACACCGTAGGCGTAGTTATCGTAGTCATCAGACGCCGATCCCCATATAGCCGTGGGGAGACTGACCGTGCCAGCCTGGTAGAGACGCCCCTGGTAAAATTCCCCTGTTCTCGGCCATCCCAACTCATCGCTCCATGATGCCTCTTCCAGTGTCCATGCTCCCGCTGGAGCCGCAGCAGGGTTCGCATCAGCCGTCTCCGACATGATGGATAGAATCGTCCCAACAACGGTTGTGGCACTCGTCCGCGATGTGATCTTAATAAGCCCGCCATAGATGACGATATATTTGCCCACATCTTCGGTTCTAAACGCGTTTGCGCCTGCCACGCATGTTACCGTACTCCCCACAGGGGCGCGTTTTGTCGGGTCCAGCGTGGTCTGCGGAGACAGCCGGACAAACCATTCTCCAGACGGGATTGGACCCACGCTCGAAAATTCATCGAGGATATCGACCGTAACCTGTGTCGCACTGGTGTACGTGGTGATAATGGCTCTCCCTGCCCCGCTAATGATCTGCCTTCCGTCATCAGCAGGGAGAAAAGAAGAGGCTGAAGCAGTCACAATCACACCAGTTCCAGAAATCGCCCCAAGCGTGAGCGTTGCTACCCCGCCACTGATATCCGTATCTTTTTCATATGACGGCGGAGGATTCGCAGCTTGCGGCCTAACCGTCCAGTTCGTATCGGATACTCGTCCAATTTTTCGCTGCTGATAGGAACCGTGGAAGCAAAACAACACATCGGCGGATTGTGTGTAATGCACCGTGCGAACGTCGGCCTCGGCATAGGGAGCCGTAACCGTCAATGGCACACCGCCACTCAAGACTTGGGCTTTGTTTTTGTAGACACGAAAATACCCATCACCCAACTCAAGGATATAGGTGTCGTCCACACTAAACTCAAACGGGACCAGGATAGCGTCTTTATTCGAGTACCGTGCTTCGGCAATCATGCGCGTACCGGCGCGACGAGTAATGCCGCCCTGGCGAAGCAAGCGGAAATTCTCAATAGTCGAGCCGCCTTCAAAGTAGGCCGCAAGATCATTTGCAGCCTCGAGCAGCGGAGATAGCTCACCCTTTGAAAAGTTTGTCCACAGTGGTCGTGTTTTAGCCAAGTGCGCGGCCCCACAGCAGATCGTCCGTTACGAACGGTTCGACTGATCCTTCTTGCCCATCAACCGCCAACGCCATCGGCAGCAGCACGGTCACCGCCTGCTGGAGCAGCGCATTCGACTTGCGGGCATCTTTCGTAATCGCCATTGCCAGCTTGGACGCCAGCCACGTTGCCACCACCTGATAAAAGAGCGCATCCCACTCAGAGGGGTTTGTCTTTCTTGCAACGTACTGGATATACACAACGCCTTCATTGGAATAGAGCTTGCGGCCCTCGATCTTAAACGGCAGCGGCTGCGTGCGAACGCCGTCATAGAGCCATGTGGACGCGGTAGAAGTTTGTCCACCGGCATACGCCACTACTTTCAAGCAGTCTGACGGGAGTGTGTAGGCATAGGCATATTCGTAGACTGGCGCGGCGACATCAGCGGAGAGCGAGACTCGCGTCAGCGAGAAGTTCCAGTGATGGCTGCGAAGGATTGAGTCGAGCAGCGGCGGATAGAGCGCGAGGCAGTAGTTCGCGTTGACGGTCCCATCGTTGATACTGCCGATACTGACTTCCCCGATTTGGCTCAACGCATCATTGAGCAGATCCGTTTCACTCGCCATAGGGGCCTCGCAAAATGAACGTGGAGTAGGTACCGTCTGTCTGCTGGGATGCAATCGGCCAATGCGCCTGAATCTGCTTCGCCCACCAATCCATCGGTTGCACAGTCAAATGCAATGTCTCACCGATCATTTTCCCGCAGTTATCAGGGACGCAGCACACTTGCAGATAGCCGCCCTTCCCTGTGATTCTGGCCATCTTTCGCAAGGTCTGCTCCACGTATTCCGTAGGGATATGCTCTAACACATCGACACAATAAATCCAATCAAATCGCGGGAGGTCTGATGGTAGATCCCACAAGATGACTTCTCGGCATGGCAGCGATGTTTCATTGGCTTCAGGGCAACAATCTAACAATGTCACGACTAGCCCAGTTTCAGCGAGCTTCTTTCCGGCCCGTCCCGTCCCAGCCCCCACGTCGGCCACCGTCTCCCCTGGAGAGGGACGGCATGACTGAAGAAATGTCTGCACCACACGCTCGCCAGGAGAACTATTGTGGTACTGGTCGAACGCCCACATGCGCCGGTACTTCTGCTGTTCACGCTCGGCGGTCGTCATTTAGTCCGTCGCATCGTCCGTGATGACGGTCCAACCACCGTAGTCAGGATTGGTCGGACTCATCTTGCGCTGCACACGTACACTAATCGTGCCCGTTTCATCGCGTTGCGAATGGGCGTTAATCCATGTGCCTGCGACGATCTGTTCCTTGCATCGCGTTTCCGCTGCGGTCATAGTGGCAAATGCAGCCATAGTTATATCCCTCCAAAATAATCGCGTGTCCATCCACTCATTGACCGCACGCAGTCTTTGAGATCTGGGACACGCTGGCATTCATGGACAAGTTGCTGTTGGATATTCTGATCGGTTGGCCCTGTCCCGCCACCGTATCCAAACGAGGCAGGCACATTCAATCTGTCTTGTACTTCAAAGAATCGCGGCGTGGGATCTCCAGGGCATCCACACAATACAATCGGGGCATACCCTAAGAGGTACGCAAGCTGCATCGCAAAGTATCCTGATAGAGCCATCAGGGGGTTCAGCCCGTCCCAGTGGTATGCAACCCCTGAAAATGGCGCAATGCTATGGGCGAACCCCACATCATCGCGTTCCCAGTGCTGCCGTCTCCCTGCCTGCCATACTGCCATGTTGGCTCCGTGGAGACTCACCCAATGATCGACTGCCCGAAGATAGATCCCGACATCATTGACGGCGATCACGGCTGGATCGTCAAGCTGCGCGGTTGCCACGGCAACGTCATGAAAGACGGTCTGAGCATTCCCACACACCAGAGCCGGACGGCCCGTACAGGAGCCAAGAAGCCCCTGTACGTTGCCAGATCCACTATACCCACGATGCGTCCAGGCCGCACCGTAACTGCCCATTCCTGGTGTCGTATAAACCACTACACGCCAGGGATAATGTAGATCACACCCTTCACAACCTGCCCCACGGTCGGCGCATTGACACACTTCCCAACCACGATGGTATCGGCGGTTGGGGTGTAGCCTGCTCCGGCAATCGCCAGCGTTCCAGCCGCACCTGTCACATCGAAGTCCGTCGCCACCATGTAGCGATCATCGTCACCGGAATCTCCGATCTGGAATGTACGACCTGCACCAGCCGATGCGCCCAACCCGTTCGTGGTGCACTCCAGGCCAATGACGCGGGCATTGGCTGGAATCACGGTCAGGTTGTAGGTATCGTTGGTCGCTGCCGCAGAGACAATCGTCACTTCAAACGGCAACGGCACCACGCGGCCACCAATCTTGCGGGAGTCCGCCACGTATTTGTTGGTAAAAATTGCGGCATAGTTCACTGAATCACGAGCGGTAGCCATAGTCTCTCCTTTGTAGGGGAGCCGCCCTCTTCAGACGGCTCCCAGTTGAATTCAGCCTAGTTCTCCAACGCCCGCACTTCGACCACGCCACCTTCCCACACACGCACCGCTGCCATAATCATGCTGGAGCGGACCTGCGTGGGACGGCTCTGCAAATCAGGGCGCGGGTCAATCTGCGTCTTGATTTCCTTGCCGATGGACAAGCCCACCGAACTTGGGTGGAACGCAATGCACTGACGGTACGACGGCACCGGCAGCATCCGCGCCAGGACTGTGCTGGCATCATCAGCGATGACATCAGCAATTTCGTACCAGTTAAATCCTTCCCAGTTCACGCCATTGATGGTGCCCTTGTCGTGAATCTGGTTGCGGGTGAAGTCGCTGGACGATGCCTGGGTAATCGCCAGAATGTCCCGCAACTGGCCTGGGCTGTAGAGGAAGGCCCGCTTGCCGTCGTTCGGCACGCCCTTCTTGCTCAACAGTTCATTGGCGTTGATGACGCGAGCCAAATCCATCGCAGACGCCGCGCCGATCTGATGGGCCGAGAGCATCGCCTGCGTCCCTGCGGTAATTGCGCCCGTTCCTGCCGTGACCGACGCGGTAGCGGCAGTCCCGATCAAGGCATCAATGACATGCTTATCCGCACGCCGGTTACAGCCCGCCAAGATGGTCTGGGTGTAGCCGTTCTGCGGATTCACCATACTACGAAGGTTGTTTTCGTCGCTCACCAACACCGTGAAGTCCGAAGACTGCAAGGTGCAGGACCGGCGCGAATGATTGAGATTCTGCGCGACGGTCTGCGCGAACGGAGCAATGACATCGTTGGCGATGCCGTTACCCAGCCGCTCATGGTAGTCAATCGCGGCAGACACATCGTAGTGAATCATCGCCGGAGACAGCAGTCCCCGCACGATGGATGACATTTGCTGATAGGAGAGAAGCAGCGTATCGTGGAAGCGTTGGACCCACGCCTGATCGGCATAAACTGACATGATGGAACCTCCGTGTAAAAAGACGTTTGTGCGACTCGCGGAGGGCTGCCCGCTCTTGCGGACCTTCCTAGTGGCTTACGCGCCACCAAGTTCGTCACCTTTCGGTGATCCCACCGGACCCCACACGGAGGCTCCCCGGACTAGCTGATTACTTCATGCGTTTTTCTTTGTCGATTTTACTCCGTTCGCGTGACACCAGTTCAGGGGGAGCGCCAGTCACTTTGACGATATGCTCATTCCCCCACCCTTTTCGAATGCCGTTCCGAATATACTCCGCCAGTCGTGGATGATCGGCCCGTAGCCCGTCCTGAATCGTGGGGCTTTCTACTTGTACTTGAAGTGCGTAGGCGTCCATGTCCGTCCTATTTCTTGTGTGTCCCAGTGATCGTCCCTTTATTCTGACTTGCGTAGAAGACGGTCTTGCCCTTTTTCTTGCCGTATTCCTTCATCATCGCAGCCAGAATGGTTTCCCCCTTTTTGGTCAGTGGCATCGGGGCGCGATCTCCTATGCTCCCCCATACGCTTTTTTGTAGAGATTGTCAATGTGTTCGACCACCTTCGGATCTTGCGGTTGCCGCCAGTAGCCTGCGTGCATGGGGTGCGATTTATCATTCATGATCTTCGCCAACTCTTCGCGTGGGGCTTCGCCACCCGTTCCACTGCCCTGCCCTGCATCAGGCTGATAGCTGGAATCCGGCTGGTAACTTGGTGCAATCCGCATCAGAATGCTGAGAAACTTCGGGTGATCGCCTAAACCCAGTTGATTAAATAACTGTAGCTCGGATTCATCCTTGAAGATCTCTCCAATCATGCGAGTGGTGGCTTCCTTGCGCGAATCGAACTGCTCACCAAACTCCTTTTTCAGTGCCGCCAACCCAGACTCCTGATCGGTCTTAAAGACCGTCTGAGCGCCCAAGATGGCCTCCTGGTAGAGCGGAAGCAAGTCAGCGGCCAACCCTTTCGGTGCTCCATGCTTGTGAAGTGTCTGCGCGAACTTCGTGGCCAGTTCATCGTTCCACCCTAACCCCTCTGGGAGTTGTTCTGGCTTGGCAATTCCGTACTCTTTCGGATCTGCGGGAGGAGCCTGAAAGATGCCCGCTTCATACAGCTTGGCTTTAAGCCCTTGCACTTCTTCCGGTTTGGCATCTTTACCTGGAAGCGTAATCGCGCCCCCCATGCGCTTCGACAGATGCGCGTAACTCTTCATGATCGACGGGATATCCTTTTCCGACGCCTTCTCAGCCCATCCTGCCACAATCGGATCGGCTTTCAGTTCATCAGTCAGGAACGGTTTCCAGTCAGCGACAGCGGTGTTGCCATTCATCTCATCCATGTGTGACTCCTTCTGGGATTGTGTAATGGTCGGGGCGGTTCGCCATATCCACGTTGTAGAGGATTTCGTGCACCACACTCCGACGGGCATTGAAGACCAACGCCGCTTGGGCGTCGGTCCCTTCGTAGACTTGGCAATAGATCGTATCCATTAAGTGCTGAAGGACTACCTGCCCATGCAGCCCCCCAAACGTGATCTGATACGCCTGCCGCAATTCATCAGGATTCTGGCGTTGCCATTTAATCCTTAACCAGTGCCGGAACTGCCGCATCATTCCGCCCACCATACCTTGATGCTTCGTTCAGCAGGGTCAATCTCAAACCGCTGTGGGCCTAGTTCAATGTTGACCGTTCTTGATAGAAGATAGGCGGAAAGAATCGCTTGGTCCAATTCTTTCGCAAGAAACATGGATCGCTCCTCGACCAACTTTCTTACGCTGTCTTCCATCATGCGGCCCCACCTTGGCCCTGCATGGCCTTCAGGAACGGCGCGACTTTGCCTGCACTTTCCGCTACGCTCCCTGTCTCTGCAATCATCTGTTCCGATTCCAACTGTTGCTGCCGCGCCTCGGCAATCGCCGTCATCTCATCTTCGCTGTTCGTCACGATAGCAGGCACGCCACGGACCGACACCACATGCCGCGCCAACTCTTTTGACTTGAAGATGTCCAACACATCAGGGAACCGATCTGCAAGCGGGGCAAGATCTTGTACCGCCATCGTGATCGACTCGACATCGGCGCTGCGCTGGGCACGCGCAATCGGGTTCTGAAAGACCACATCAATGTTGCCATCGGTATCAAAGATCTCTGGCGGGGGTGGAGCAAAGGCGTTGGCATTCCACATCGTATCGAAGGTGATATCGAAAATCCGCCGCAAAAATTCCTTCTCCGTCCGACCATAGACCGGCCCCATCAGCCGGAACAGCAACTCGATCTTCTTGCTAAATTCAAACGCCGTCATCTCCGATTTGTTCACTTCCATCAAGGCAAGGATCTGATCGACAAAGAAGATTTGTCGGATCGACTTCCGCAACTCCTCTTCCTTAATCTGCGAGATTTCAGGATGCGAGCCGGTTTCATAGGGGGCGATGCTGTCACGGATGGATTGGCCATGCGTATTGATTGAGGTCGGACCGCCAGGGGTGAGCTTCAATGTCCCAATCACGCTATCATGCCGCACCATGATTGGCGGCTTGATCTTCAACGCCCAATCTTCCAAGCCCATCGTCTTCGCGGTATTCAGCGTCCAGGTATCAGGGAAGGCAATGTCACCACGGCCACGCCCAAAGACTTCTCCTGGCGTCTTGTGATAGCGCGGGATGGCTTTCGGGAAGGTCCGGTAGCCGCCTTCATGGATGACATGCTTCGATTCCAAGTCAATCCAGCAGGACGCATAGGGCATCTTCTTGGCCCCTGCGGCAAACTCTTGCTCCGATAAGGTGCGCGGATACACATCATGGATGATCTGGAAACACTCATCCACCTTGAGTTCATCCAGCGCCTTCTTGGCTTTTGGCGGGAGGTTGTCTTTGCCGAATCGTTTCTCCAGTTGGCCTGCGGTCATCTCTTTCTCAACCGTGACTTCATGGATCAACCCATCCGGCCCTTCCCCAATAACGAATCGGCCCGTCTTATGCGCTTCAACAAAGAGGCCGCGAAATCCCTTGACGCGCAGATGCGGCATCTCTGGCATTTCTTCAATGCCGAGACAGCCGGTACCAAATCCGCCGTGGTCAATGAGTGATTCCGGCGCTTCCCCGTAGAACATGGAATTGGAAAACGCCGCCAGCATCCGATCACGGGAATCTTCCAACCACTCCTGAATCGCATCATTTGGGCGGTTGCCCTTCCCCATCGCCAAGCCGCCCCATTGCTGGGAGGGGTTGATGATGTGACCGGCTACAAACATGGCCATCAATTCCGCCGCCATTAAGGTAGTCGAATCCGTGACCCCTGTCGTCTGCTTCACGCCTGGGGTGCGTTGCGACACGATCCCGACCCGCGACGGCGCGAGAAAGGGAGCCATCTGCTCCCAGCGCCGGTCGAAGTTCGCGCGGCGGTCTTTACGACTTAGATAGAGTTTGACGCGAGCAGATCCATCAGCGGCCATCGAACACCCCCAAGGCTTTCATTTCCTCGTTCAATTCTTTCGACCGTTTAATGGCGGCCCTCTCTGCTTCTTTCTGTGACTTAAATGCACGAATCGGCTTCTTGGTATCAGGATCGACAAACCCTGCCTGGCGCACAATTTCCAAGGCTTGTTCAGGATCAACTTCTTTCCCCCCGAACATCGTGGGAACATTGATCCACTGTCCACCAACCTCAAAAGTCGCGGTCCGTTCAGTGGACACTGACCCATCCTCGTTCTTGATAATCGGGCGGCCTTCCTTGGTATACCCGACAATCTTTGCCCCCAGCGCAGGAAGTTCTGGCATCCTTAACTCCCAATCGTGGCGCGGAGCGGGGCTGCGCCATTCGTGGTTGGCTCATTGCTCCGGCCCGCGAATTGCGAAAGAATCGTGCTTTGGAATCCTCTGGCGCGGTTCCGTCGCTGTGCCGCCTCGACTGCCGCCTGCTGCAC
>Ga0208644_1001023_pt1 | contig 24167 bp, 25 predicted proteins | sample VirMetDEL_Nov_18_FD_184517 | JGI IMG/M metagenome (GOLD analysis project Ga0208644, IMG submission 184517) | Aqueous microbial communities from the Delaware River and Bay under freshwater to marine salinity gradient to study organic matter... | ecosystem: Environmental > Aquatic > Marine >...
AACAATTTAATGCTGGTATGGATCAAGGAAGTAAAATTGAAGAAAAATCATTTAAAAAATATTTAGAATCTTACACGTCTGAAAGAGGTGAAGGTATGGTTGAAGTAGATAAAGAAATTAAAGACGATAAAATGGTAGAATTAAAAGAAGCTATTAAAGCAGAAGTTAAAAATATATTATCAGAAATTGGCTCGGTTGATGATGCAACTCGTGTAAAAGATAGAGAAGCAAAACATAAAAGCATGAGAGACTTTGAAAAAAGCGGAAAAGAATTTAAAGATATAGATGATGATGAAGTAGCTAAAAAAGCTTCTAAAGGAGCCAAAGGTAAAGTTAAAGGTATGAAAACTTTAGAAAAAGAAGAAGAAAAACTTCGTGATCAAAAGAAAAAACTACAAGACAAAATATTCCCACTTATCCAAGATTTTAAAAATAAAAAAATCGACAAAGAAAAATACGAGAAAAAAGTAGGAGATATTCCTCAACAAATTAAAGATATAAATGCACGTTTAGGTGAAATTGATAAAGAAAAAGAAGCCATATTACTTAAAGAAAAAGAAGACAGACGCGCTGTTGCTGAAACTGCTATGGATAGAGAAGTACATATGGAGCTTTTAAATATAATTAAAGAACAAGGTATTTCACTTAAAGAAGGATCTGATTCAATTAGATCATACTATGAAATAGCTAAAATAGCTTACATGGAAGGTTTAACAGCAGGATTAAGAGGAGAATAATAAAACAATTAGTTATGAAAGATTATTTAAAAAATTTATGGAATGCTCTTTGGGCTAAAACAACAATAGACGAAGAGTTAAAATCCAGATACGACGAAGTCGTAAAAGAATTAGAAGATGTTAAAGTGTCTGCTAAGCAAATAGTTAAACAATCAAAAGACGTTGTTAAAGCTGCTAAAGGTAAAAAACGAAGAGGTAGAAAACCTAAAAAATAATTAACCATTCTAAAACTAGAAAAAATGAATTTAAAAGAATTACAAGATATGATCAAGGAAGAGCTTGAATCATACATGAACGAAGAAGAAGTAGATGTTGATGTAGACATGGAAGCAGGCGACATTGACGCTGACGGTGCAGAATCAGGTGATGATTCAGAAGATGTACTTCGTCAAATCTATGATATGTTAAAAGATAAATTCGAAGGCGAAGATGACGCTGAAGAAATTGAAGATGAAGAAGCTGAAGAAGAAGATGCTGAATTAGCAGAAGAAACAGTTGAAGAATCTACAGAAGAAATCGAAGAAGCTAAAGAGGAAGATCTCGAAGAAGAAGTATCTGCTGAAGTTACACATCTTCAAGAAAGATTTAAAAAATTAGCTAACATTATTAAGTAATATACTTATGACTCTTGACGAGTTATTATTAGAATGGTCTTATAGGTCAGAAAAGGGGTACCCATCACTGGGTAACCCTTCTGATATCTCTATTTTAAGATCGTTACTTAAAGAATTAGATTTACCTTCAGATACTATTATTAATAGAATGTCTGAAGCTTCCTTAAACCCCGGTGAATTAAGAAAAGATCGTGAACCTAATCGCGCAGAAGTTTTTCTTAAAAAAATCGAAAATAATGAAGAATTTGAATTAATAGATGGTTCTATGATTGTCATAGATAAAGAACAATCAGCCGATTCAATTCAAAAATTAAAAGATAAAGATTTTAATAAATTAATATTCACTGATACATCAGGTAAACAATTAAAATTAAATCAATTTAAAAAAACAGCTGAATTTGGAGCAGGCGCAGGTGCTGGTGGTGGTGCCGTAGATACCAGAATAATGGAATCTACTCATTGTTATGGTTGTGCTATTGCTTATTATATTAAAAAAGGTAATATAACTGAAGATGATTTAGTTAAAGAAAATTTTGATAAGGTTACTAAATATGTGGATGTGGATGCATCCATTGATGAAATTGAAGAGTTTTTAGAAAGAAAACCATTATGGTATAGTTCAACAGCTAAATCTGTTAATAAGATATATAATTTATTTCCTAATAAAGGTTATAAGTTTCATAGAGGTTCTGAACAAGTAGAAAGAATATATAATGCTTGGAAAGTAGGTAAAGCCGAAAAAGAACTTAAATTAATGGATGATAAATGGAACCCCGCTGATATTTGGTTAATGACTAATAAAGCCGAAAATTACGATTATTCAGGTAACTTAGAAGTTTTAAATGGTCAAATATCTCAATTTTATGAAGATGGAGATTTAGTAGGGGTTTCATTAAAGATGATTGGTAAAAAATCAGATGCAGAAGCTAAAATATTTAATGACCCGGGTATTCCCGCGGGTAATGTTTATGAATATGAAGGTTATAAAAGTACTTTAAAATCTGCAACTCTAGATATATTATACACAGGTGGTTCTATTACATGTAGAAATTTTAGTGTTGAAACTGGTTGGTCTACTGAAATAAAAGGCAAAGCAGCCCAAGGTGGTAAATGTGGTCACACAGGTGTTAATGATGTTTTAAAAATAAACGGATTACCTTTATTACCAGCACAAAAAGAAACATTAAATGCATTTAAAACAAATGACAAGATTTTTTATGATAAATTATATTATTTAGTTGATAGATTTATAGAAAATATGTCAGAAAAAGACTTTGCAGAATTATATAAAGAAAAACCATTAGCTTGGAAAACTTCAAATTATATGAATTTAGAATTTTTATTGCGTTTAGAAGACAATGAAAATAAAGCTAACGAAATACTTAATGATGTTATGCGATATGCTTCATCATCAACAAAATTATCATCTCAATTTGTAAAAATATCTTAAAAAAAACTTGGATTACATTAATATTTTCCATATCCTACAACTGTAGGGGTTTTTAGGTCGAAACAGCGAACCGGTTATGAATCAATACGATCCCAAAAACATAGATAAAGCGTTAAAACGGATGGAAAAGTCCGATACATTAAAGAGCATCCCCCGCCCTGACACCAATATTATGTCATTTTTCAATGATATAGAAGAAGATAATCAGCTAGAAAAACAAAAGTCAGCAGCTGAAATTAAAAAAGAACAGTACCTAGAAAAAGTAAATTCCCTAAAAAAATTAGTAGAAAATGTAGGTACTGAAAGTGAAATTAATCGCCTAACAGCAATAGGTGCTTTAATTGAGACTACTAATTTTCTTAGTTTAAAACCAGACCGTAAAAAAATATTAAAAGAAAATATGGTATGGTGTAATCAAATTTATAAACAATACACAAATGAAAATTAAAAATTTAGACCGTTGGTCTGATGGTGATTATTATCCAAAAAAACAAAAAATCAAACGAACAAAACCTCGTAAAGATAATTTGGATGGTATAAAAAAAGGTCGTACGTTTAAAACAACTAAAAAATAATATTATGGCTTACGAAAGACAAATAGATGAACATTTAGATAGATTAGATCAATCATTAGCGCGTTTACACACAATGATTAAAAGAGGTGAAAACTCAGCTGCTAGTCGCTTTATGTTAGAAGGAGAATTAAAAGAGCGTTTTGAAGAACTTAGAAATATAATAAATATATCTCGCACAGGTAATTATGGTGCTAGGGGAGTTCAAAATACACGTCCACTTTAATAAATAATAGGTTATGTTATCAGCAGAAAAAATCCAATCAAATTGGGAGCGTTATTTAAATGAAATTAAAACAAATATATCTAAAGAAAGAGCAGATATATTAATCCCATTTTTTGAGAAATACCAAGAACGTTTTATGATGATGCCAGCAGCAGCTAAAAATTGGCACCATTCAGCATTTGCTGGTGGTTATGTTGATCATGTTTTACGTGTATATGATTGTGCAAACGAATTATATAAAACATGGAAAAATATGGGTGGAGATGTATCTACATACTCTGTTGAAGAAATGCATTTCGTTGCTTTATTCCATGATTTAGGTAAAATGGGTCAGCAAGAAGGTGAGTATTATCAACCAAATGATTCACAATGGCACATAGATAAATTAGGTCAGGTTTATAAATTTAATACTGACATACCTGCTATGAAAGTACCAGAACGATCTTTATTTTTATTACAAGAAATTGGTTGTAAAGTAACCCAAAATGAATACATTGGAATTAAAATACATGATGGTTTATATGATGAATCTAATAAGTTTTATTTTATGTCAGGTCAAAAAGAAACAAAATTAAGATCTCACTTACCTATATTAATGCATCAAGCAGATCATATGGCCGCTCAAATTGAATTTGAAATTTGGAATAATGCTACTAATGCGGTACCAAAAACAAGCAAACCTAAAAATGCTAGTAAAGGTGATAAAACATTAAGAGCAGCTAAAAAAGTAAACGCAGAAAACAACCCAAAATTAGCATCAGCAACACTAGATGTTATAGATTCATTCTTTAAAGATTAATAATGATTACACTTAGTATAGTATTAGCAGTAGTAATAACAGCTTCTTTTTTTGTTATTAGAAATTTAATTGTAAAAAACGAACGTTTAGAAGATTTTATTTCTAAACAAAGTGAAGCAATTACCGCTTGTGATAAAAGGTTACAAGAAATAGATGATAAAGGTATATTTTATGCTGATGACCAAATAGGTTGGTTTTTTAAAGAAGTACAAAAAATACAAGATGCATTAAACGAATTTACCCTTAAATAGTCCCTTAAATGTCAAATGAAAAAAAACAAGAACCGGCTACCACCGGTTCTCTTACTCCCGAACCAGTTGTTAAAAAAAGACGAGGTAGAAAACCATCTAAAAAGCAATATTTTACTTCAGACGTAGATACTGCTATAAAAGAATACTTAGCGTCATCTAATCAAGCAGAAAGAGATGAAATATATCGTACTCGTATAGCATACGCGTTTTATAAATTAGCTGAAAATCTAATACATACATTTAAATTTTATTATACAGAAGTTGAATCATTAGAAGATTTAAAACATGAGGTTTGTTGTTTCTTCTTAGAAAAATTGGATTATTTTAAACCAGAAAAAGGATCTAAAGCATTTTCATATTTTTCAATTGTAGGTAAAAATTATCTTATATTATACAATAATAATAATTACAAAAAGAAAAAAGCCAAAGTAGACCCTACAGCAGCCGATGAAGACGAAGGTGTATTACGCCAGTTAGGTAGAGATGATCGTAAAAAAGATATAAAAGACTTTATAGATTATTATACTGAATATGTCGATAAACATATGTTCACTTTATTTAAAAAAGACCATGATAGGAAAGTATGTGATGCTGTAAATATATTATTTAAGCGAAGAGAAAACTTAGAAATATTTAATAAAAAAGCACTTTACATTTATATAAGAGAGATGACTGGTGTAGAAACTCCTGTAATCACTAAAGTAACAAAAGTACTTAAAAAATTATATAAAAGACTTTATACTGAATATGCCGAAACAGGATATGTAAAAGTTTAAATTTTCCCATATTTATAATAAAATAGTATGGATCCATTAAACCAAATATTATTTGATGATGTTTCTTTTTCTGATTTATTGAAAGATATTCATGGTAATCAAAAGAAAAAAGCCAAACAACTAGCTTCTTTAATTGCTGAGTTAAAACCATTAGTACAATCTTTAGGTGACGCTACTGTTGTAGTTCCATTAATAAAAGAATATATGGAAATTAGCGTTAAAAATGATGATGCATTAATTAAAATGGCAGCCATTGTACAACGCTTATCTACAGGAACAGCAAATTCAGGTGATGGTGGATTATTAACAGAAGATGAAATGGCTCAGCTTCAAGAATTAACTGAAGAAATAGCAAAAACTGTTGAATCAGAACCTAAACAAATAGAAGCACCTGAACAAGATGGCGATAGTTAAGTCAAATAAAAGCAACCAAAAAATATCAGTATCTAGTGACAGAAAATTAATAGCTGTTAGAGTACTTGATATTATATTAGATTTAAACCACCCTAAAGCAATTGAACTAGGTGGTTATGATTCTATTGGGACTATTTTTTATACAAAATTAGATGATAATACCCCTTTAGAAAATTCAGAAACCGCTAACATAGCTAAACCTTTATTTACACACTTAAAATATTACCCTTTAATTAATGAAATAGTTTTAATTTTATCTACTAAAGATAAAAATATCTATAGTGGCAACTTTTTATCAACTTATTATTTACCCCAAGTAAATATATGGAACCATCCACACCATAATGCTCTTCCTTCTTTAAAGGGATTAGGAGAAGAAAACACATCTAATGATTATCAACAAACAGAAAATGGTGTAGTTAGAAAAGTAGATGATGGGGGTACAGATATAACTTTAGGAAAATATTTTAGCGAACAACTAAATATAAAACCCTTATTACCTTATGAAGGTGATATGATTATTGAAGGAAGATTTGGTAATTCTATTAGATTTGGCTCTACTACCTTAGGAGATACTATACCTGACGAAAATAAAAACAGATGGAGTGAAGGCGGCCAAACAGGTGATCCTATCACTATTATTAGAAATGGCCAATCAGAAGATTTAGATGAAAAAGGATGGGTACATACAATAGAAAATATAGATGGTGATGCATCAAGCATTTATTTAACGTCTAATCAACAAATAGCTGGTTTTATTCCTGCTTCTTTAAATCAAAAATCATTTGGAGCTAATTTAGAACAACCACAAACAATAGAACAAAAATTAACAGATCCTACTTTAAATACCGTTACTGAACCTGAATTACCCGAAGAAGAAGAACAAATTGAAACAATACAAGATGAACCTGTAGATACTCCACCACCAGTTCAAGAAGAACAATCTCAAGAAGAACAATCTCAAGAAGAACAATCTCAAGAAGAAGACGAACTTTCCCCATTTGATCAATTAGCAGAAGAAACTGAAGTAGGTTATTATGAGGTAGAAGAAAACACAGATAACCATGCTATATCTGTTAGTGATACATCTTTTATATTAAATATAGAATTCAATGATACAACAGGAGATATAGATACAGGTATAGAAATAGGAAATAGAGGGTTTATATTAAAACATTTTTTAAAGTCAAACACTGCTGAAAAATTTAATATAAATAATGCACCAGGTATTGATACTTCCCCCACCAGAGATCAAGTTATTAATAACCTAAAACAATTAATGGAAAATGTAGGTGACAAAATATTTGATCAATATCCTAATATGGTAATAACATCAGGTTATAGATGTATTAAATTAAATGAACAATTAGGGGGTTCTTCAACCTCGGAACATGTTTTTGGGTATGCTATAGATTTTCAAGTACCTGGTGTTTCTACAAAAGATGTATTTAATTGGTGTTATAATAATTTACCTTCTTGGAGACAATTGATATGGGAATTTCCTGAAAAAGAATCAAACTCGTGGATTCATATATCTTACCAACTAGCAGGAAATACAAATAGAACAACTTTAGCTTCTAATAAAGAAGAAGTTCATAATGTCTATGGGGGAACAAGACGAGGAAGTAGTAACAAATATCAAGATGGAATAACAGAAGCAAAACTAGCATAAAATGGCATACGTACCAGAATCACCATCAACATATCAAGGAAAGCAAGTAATAATAAATTCTGATAGATTATTATTTAATGCTAAAGATGATTCTATCCTTTTATTCTCAGATAAAGCTATAGGATTTAGTACAAATGGAAGTATTCATTTTGATACAAGTGAAAATAGTGAAAGTAAAATAGTAGTTAACTCTCCTAATATCTATTTAGGTTTACAAACAAATGGAAATTTACCTACAGAACCTGTTCTTTTAGGAGATAAAACAGGACAATTATTATCTGATATATTAGATGTAATAGATGGTTTAATGGACGATATGATTTACAAAGTATCATTCATAACAGGTGCACCAGGTACTCCAACAGCCCCTAATCCTGCTAATGATGGATTATTAGGCACAAGACGAGCTGAAATAGTTCAATTAAAAAATCAAATAGAAGATATTAAAAGTAAAATAAGTAAATTAGCATAAAATGGCAGTAGCAGCAATACAATCTTTACTAGAGAATGGCATAGATAAAAAAATATTTGAAGCTAAAAATGAGCTAAGGGAACAATCTAATAAACAAGTAGGAAAAGTAAGAGAACAACTCCCTACTGAAGAACAGATAAAACAACAATTTAAATCTAATGTTTGCAGTCCACAAACAGAACAAAAACTTACAGCCAACTATAATAAACTAAAAAATAAGGTAAATAGATTAAAAAATCAAGTATCAAGAGGCAAAAGTAAATTAGATAAAATACAAGAAAAATTAAATAAAATAGTCGAACAAATAATACCTAAAATACATGCATTATTAAAATTATTGGAAACAATAATAAAAATAGCTAAAGTACTTATAATAGCTTTAACAGCTTCATTAGCTATACCAGGTGCACCCATCCCTAAATTATTAGATTTAATAGATAAAGCTAGGGTAAAAATAAAATTTTTTGATAGTGCTATCAAAGCATTAGGTAAATCAATATTAAAATATAGTAAAAAAGCATTAGCTGTGTTAGTCATAGTACCAGCAGCTATAGCTGCGTTAGTAGCTTTAATTAGTTTTATTGATTTTTTATTAACATTATTAGAATTATCATACCTACAATATTTACAAAAATGTAATATAGGGGGAGATGAAATAACAGATTCTGAAGGTAATATTGTTGAAGGTAATTTATCAGAATCAGAATTAATAAATCCTGATGGAACACTTAACCAAAATACCTTAGATAATTTAGGTAATTTATACACAGGAATCATCAATGAATTACAGCTTCAAGGAAAAGATGAGGTAATAGAAAAAATATATAACGCTAACTTCCAACAAATTGGATATAGACGTTTTAAAATCTAGATTTTATTTATATTTATTAACAAACAACAATTAACAACATGAAAGCAAAAACTTTTGAAAATCTAATTAGAAAAGTAGTTAGAGAAGAAATCGATTATGCGTTACGTAGAGAAATTAAATCACTTAAAGAAGATTTACGTGATGAACTTAAACCATCAATAGTAGAACATACTGAAAGAATGGTTGAAGTACCACAACAATCATCTTTAAAAGAAAAAATTATGGGTAAAAAACCTATCAAAAAACAAAATTTTGTAGGTGATAGTACACTAAACGATTTATTAAATGAAACAGCAATGGGTGATACAAATACTCAAACTGCCCAAGCACCTGTAAGTTTAGCCCAACCTTTCGCTACAGGCGCACCACTACCAATGGACACAACAGGTATGCCTACAGAAGTAGCTAATGCTGTTACAAGAGATTATAGTGGTTTAATGAAAGCAATTAATAAGAAAAAAGGACTATAATAAATGCCATTAATTCAAGGAGTACGAAGAATAAATCCTTTAGATTCTAACAAAAATGTTAGGATAGGGGTAGCGTTTCCTTTGGATGACGTTAATATTTTTAAAGGAACTCAAACAGTAAAAGAACAAGTAAAAAGCAACTTAATAAACTTATTACTTACAGAAGCGGGTGAAAGAGTTAACGAACCTAACTTTGGTGTAGGTCTAAAAAAATTATTATTTGAACAAGGTATAAATACAGATGAACTAAATGAAAGAATTAATAATCAAATAGTTTTTTATATCCCTGAAATATCTTTAATAGATACATCTGTAAAATTTGAAGATGACGAACATAAATTATTTATAACAATATCATATAGATTTAATTTAGATGGAACTAATGATGCTATACAATTAAACTTTAACTAATGGCTTACAATAAAGTATCAAATAAAACACAAGATAAAGACGTTAAATACCTAAATAAGGATTATAATTCTTTTAAAAACCAGTTAATAGAATTTGCTGAAGTATATTTTCCAAATAATTTTAACGATTTTAGTGAAGGTAACCCAGGCATGATGTTTTTAGAAATGGCATCATATGTTGGTGATGTTTTATCTTTTTATACAGATACACAATTAAGAGAATCATTTTTAACACTTGCACAAGAAAAAGAAAATTTATATAATTTAGCTTATGCTATGGGTTATAAACCCAAAGTAACAACAGCAGCATCAGTTGATCTAGATTTATTTCAGTTAGTACCCTCTATTTTAGTAAGTGGAGATTATAAACCCGATTTTGATTATGCATTAGATATAGAAGCTAACTCTATTTTTGAATCAACCGAGGGTCCTAAATTTTATACAGATAGAAAAGTAAGTTTTGGTTTTTCATCTTCATTTGACCCTACAACAGTAAGTATATATCAATTTGATGGTTCAAATAATCCTGAATATTACTTACTAAAAAAATCAGTCAAAACTATATCGGGAGAAACTAAAACACAAACATTTTCTGTTGGTGCTGCTGAAAGGTTTAAAACATTAACATTATTTGATACAAATGTTATTTCTATAGAATCAATTGTAGACTCTGAAGGTAATAATTGGACTGAAGTACCTTATTTAGCCCAAGATACTGTTTTTGAAGAAATAGAAAATACAGCAGCTAATGATCCTGAATTATATGGATTTAATCAACAATCACCTTACTTATTAAAAGTAAAAAGAACCCCACGTAGATTTATAACTAGATTTAAAGCTAACAATCAACTTGAAATTCAATTTGGATCCGGGGTAAGTGATAAAGCTGATGAAGATATTATCCCAAATCCAGACAATATAGGTTTGGGAATTAAAGATGGAAGAAGTAAATTAGATGTAGCTTATGACCCATCAAACTTTTTATACACTAAAGCATACGGACAAGTACCAGCAAACACAACATTAACTGTAACATACGTTACAGGTGGCGGTTTAGAAGCTAATGTAAATTCAAATACTATTACTAAAATAGGAACACTAACTACTACTAATAAACCCAATTTAAATGGGGCTATGTTAAATTTTATAAAAAGCTCAGTATCATCTACAAATCCAGAAGCCGCAAAAGGTGGAGGAGCTGGTGATTCAGTAGAAGAAATACGACAAAATACAATAGCTAATTTTGGTGCACAGCAAAGAACAGTAACTAAAGATGATTATTTAGTTAGAACATTATCAATGCCAGCTCGTTTTGGTAGAATAGCTAAAGCTTATATCACCCAAGATGATCAAATTTCACCTTTAACAACAGAACCAAATCGTATTCCTAATCCTTTAGCTTTAAATTTATATACATTAGGATATGATTCAAATAAAAATTTAACAACTTTAAATACAGCTACTAAGACAAATCTTTCTACATACTTAGAGCAATATAGAATGCTAACTGATTCTATTAATATTAAAAATGCCTTTGTAATTAATTTTTCTCTTGATTTTGAAATCACTGCATTTAAAAATTATAATAATGAAGAAGTTATATTAGAATGTATATCAGAACTTCAAGATTATTTTAATGTAGATAAATGGCAAGTAAATCAACCTATTATCATTTCAGAAATTGAAAACCTAATAGGGGGAGTTAAAGGAGTACAAACAGTAGAAAAAATAGAATTAATCAATAAAAGTGGAACAGCATTAGGATATTCACAATACAAATATGATTTTATACAAGCAACTAAAAATAGAGTAGTATATCCTTCATTAGATCCAAGTATTTTTGAGTTAAAATACCCAAACACAGATATTAAAGGAAGAGTAACAACATACTAATATGGCATATTATTTTTTATTTCCAGAAAAGGACGCTACAATATATAGTCACCCAGATAGAACTACAATGAATACTGGTGGTGATGAAATTCTTGAAATTGTAAAAGAAAAAGGAAGTTCAGATCAAAGATATTACCCATCAAGGGTTTTAATCAAATTTAAAGACTCAGAAATCCAATCAGTTATAGAAAGTAAAATTGGAACATCATCATTTTCTTCTTCTCTTCAATTACTATCTACAGAACATAAAAATTTATCGTCTATATTAGATTTAGAAGCATATGCTGTTTCACAATCATGGAATGAAGGAACAGGAAGATTTTCAAATAAACCATCAGGTTCAGATGGAACTAGTTGGATATATAGAGATAATAGTACTTCAGCTACAAAATGGACAACAGCTAGTTTTGGAGATGGATCAACAGGTTCAATAGATGCTGTCGGAATCACCGAGGGTGGTGGCGTTTGGTATACTGGCAGTAATTTTCAAGGTACTCAACAATTTTTACGTGGAGATAATTTAGACACAAATATTGATGTTACATCAATAGTACAAAAATTTAGTGCAAGTTTATTTGCAAGCCAAACATATCCAAATGGTATAGAAAATAATGGATTTATAATTAAAGCACCTGAATCTACAGAACAAGACACATCTAGTAGTTTTGGTGAAATGAAATATTTTTCAGTAGATACACATACAATTTATCCACCAAGATTAACTTTTAAATGGGATGATTCTTCTTTTCCAGCTGCGTACACAGGTAGTTCAAAAACAACAGGAGATTTAAGTGTTTCACTATACAGAAATAAAGAATTATATAACCAAAATGATGAAGCATTTTTTAGAATCCATGTAAGAGATAAATATCCTGTTAGACAATTTGCTTCTTCTTCAAACTATTTAAATCCTGGATATTTTACTACAGCTTCTTACTATAGTATAAGAGATGCGCACACAGAAGAAGAAATTATTCCTTTTGACGATAATTTTACAAAATTAAGTGCTGATAGTGAAGGAATGTACTTTAAAATATTTATGAATGGTTTACAACCTGAAAGATATTATAGAGTTCTATTTAAACATACAAATAACGAAGGAACAACTATATACGATAACAAATATCACTTTAAAGTAGTTAGATAATGGCTCAAGAAAATGTAAAAATAAATAAAAAGGTTTATGGAGCTAAATCAGCTAATGATGTAATTGATCGTTCTTTTTCTGAATTATTAAAATCAAAAGATCCAATTAATGTTGAAAAACTTTTTCAACTATATAATGAATTATTTTATGATATACCAAAAGAAGGAGACCAATCACATACTACTTTAATAGTCCAAAGCACAGATTACGTTCAAGATTTTATTGATCCAAAAGATGAACAAATAGATAATCTTTTAGATAGAATTATAGAATTAGAAGAACAACTAGCCCAAGTTAATGATACTAAAGAACACCCATTTTTTAGAAATGGAACATTTTTACGTACTCCTAATACTACTATTTTCTTTATGCAAGAAGGAAAAGCAAGACCTATAAGAACAGAATCTCTTTATAGAACTATAGCTAAAGCTCAAGGATTAGATCCAGATGCTACTCCTAAACCATATACAGAAGTAGATGCCTCTATACCAGAGGAAATAGGAAGAGGAAAAACCATAAGATCCCTTTCAGATTTAAATGATTTTGAAGAAATAGTTCCTACACAACAAACAAACTTTATAGAAACTAGGACTGCTTTACAAAATGTAAGAGTAAATGCAGGCCAATTAGCAGAATTAAAGGCTATAATTGAAGATAAAGAAGTAGCAAGAGATATAGGACGAATAAACCTTGCAAGTGCTGAAGGACAAGATCTTATTAGAAATGCCCCCGTAAATACTAGTAATATACAACAAGCATCACCATCACAAAATAGATCAGTAAGATAATGGCAGAAATAACCAACATATCAACAGAAAAAAAACTGATTTTAAATGATCAAGTTACATCAAGAGATATATCAAGAAAATTTGGTAAACCAGAAGATTATATAGAATTACATATCTATAATACAAGTAATCAAAAATTATTTTCCGAACAAAATTTCACTCAATATACTATTTCATCTGATTCAACGGATCTCCAATCTTTAACTTCTGAGATTAATATGGATCCTGTAGAAGTTTTAAGATCGTATGGTTACACTACAGGTAAATATAGATTAGCGTTTAATATTCAAAGAAGAAAAATATTCAATGTTGCATCTCCTTCTTTTACAATAACTGAAATATCTTCAACTAAAAGAGAGATAAGAGCGATAGCTAATAATATTAATAATCAAACACTTGATACTGCTGTAAGAAGTTTTATAGCAGAAATTGAAAGTTCTTTGTACTTTAAAGATTTTGTTTTAAATTTTGGGGAAAATATAAATCCTTTGGGGGTAAATATATTATTAAACTCTAATCCTTCTAAACATGAGATATTAATAAAATTACTAAACCCACTGCCTTCATCAATTTCTGTAAGAGATACTTTCTCAATAGCAGAAGAAATATCAGACCCAATATCACTCACAGTAGATCTAGGGGAAGCAGAAATAGTAGACGACAGCACACCCTTACAGGGCCCTAACTTTAAAATCGATATTAGATTAAATAATAGTATTCCTTCTGCTTACAAAAATTATAATGAAGTATTAGAATATAATTTAACTTCCTCATATCAAAATCTTTTAAATCAACTTGAAAATAGAGAAGTACCCGAAATACAATATGATTATATAAGACCAGTTTCATCAAGCACTGAAAGTACTGATGTAGCTTATCATTTTGAAAATTTTGTACACTTTGGTAGTGCTGTAGAACGATTAAAAAATTTCGCATATAAGGTAGAATTAATAGAACTATATGATTCCCAAATATCAGATATAAATTCTATTACTGGTGATACTTCAGCTTCTTCTTTTGTACTAACAAATAAAGAAGATATAAATAATAAAAAAGAAAATCTTATAAAAGGTCTTGATGGGTATGAGCAATTTTTATATTTTACGTCAGGTAGCAATTTTACTTGGCCTAAATCAAATACATCATACCCCTATACATTATATTCTGTAACATCCTCCCAAGCTAAAACATGGTTAGGAGATGAAAAATCAGCTTTTCCTAATTATGGTGGTCAATTATTATCTGCTTCTTTATATGATAAACAAAACGAGTATGCTTTGATTCGTTTAGTTCCTAATCATATTGTAGATAACCCAGACAACGATTTTTATCAAACATTTGTTCATATGATTGGGCATCATTTTGATACTGTTTGGACACATATAAAGGCAATCACAGACGTACAAGATACACACCATACTAAAGGTATTTCAAAAGACTTAGTTTATTTCCAACTTAAAAGTTTAGGAATAGAAACATTCGATCAATTTGAAAATTCCAATCTAATAGAATATATTTTAGGTCACGGAACAGGTAGTAGTACATTTTATGATGCTCCTTCTACCCAAACATTAGTAACGGCTTCAAATGCAGGTTCAATTCCAAAACAAGATATATCTAAAGAAATTTGGAAACGTTTATACCATAATGCACCTTATCTTTTAAAAACTAAAGGAACAGAAAGAGGATTAAGAGCTCTTATGAGTTGTTATGGTGTACCATCAACTATTTTAAATGTAAAAGAATATGGTGGACCCGTTAAAGACCAAACAGGATATAAAACATTCACATATGAAAAATCAGGATTAGCTTTAAAAGGAGACTCAGGCAAATTTGGACATTTTATAAAAACAGATTGGTCATCTTCCTTAACTAATACTTATTTTACTGTTGGTCAACAAGAAAAGAAAACAATTGAATTTAGAGCTAAACCTGTAAGATTAGAAGCTAATCAACATTTACTTACATTATCAGGTTCTACAACTGGAGTTGGAACTCATTCCCCCGCTACTGACCATTCCCTAATATTACAACCATACAGCGGAAACGATATATCTTCTTCTGGAGATTCAACACAATATGGAAGAATAGCATTACACGTAGGAGGAGCAGATGTAGTAGCAACTTCTTATTTCCCTATCTATAATGGTGATTTTTGGAATATATTTATAAATGCCCAAAAAGATGGAACAGATGCCTCAGTAACGTTTGGTGCTTATCAAGCTAATTTTAATAAAAACATATCTTCTTATACAACCTCCTCAACTACAGCAAACTATAATTTTTGTTGGGGGAATGAAGAAAAAGGAGCCAAATATGCTTATTTTGGGAGTATTCCCTCAAACACTAATGCAAACTTTACTAATATAGCTGGTTTAAGGTATTCAGGTTCACTTCAAGAAATCAGATATTATTTTGGAGAAAATTTGAGTGATAATACCCTTACTAAACACGCATTAGAACCCTTTATGTATGCTGGAAATGCAGTTTCTTCTTCATATGAAAATTTAGTTTTAAGATTGCCATTAGGATCAAACGATAAACAAGATAGTTCAAGTTTCCATCCTAATATAGATGTAGAATTTTTAGGAAATATATCAAGTAACATGACAACCCAACAGTGGGAAGAAGTAGTAGAAAACCACTACCACCCAACTCCCGACACTGTTGGTATTTCAATGACTAGTGAAAAAGTAAGAATCGACACTGGTACTATAGATGATGATATTTTATCTGTTAATATAAGATCAGAAGAATCAACATTAGATAGACAGCCACAAGATTTTGAAGATTTGGGTGTGTTCTTTTCTCCAACAACTGAAATAAACGAAGACATAGTTTATCAGTTAGGTGCCTTTAGATTAGACGATTATATTGGTTCACCTTTACCTTCAGCCCAAACAGCTTCAAACTATGAAGACTTAAAAACCATAAAAGATATATACTTTAAAAGAGTAAATAAAAGATACAATTATTGGGATTATATAAAAACAATCCAATATATAGATCATACATTATTTAAAATAGTTGAACAATTTGTTCCATTCAAGGCAAATACAAAAACAGGTTTATTAATTGAACCACATTATTTAGAAAGAAGTAAATTTGCAAGAGAATTACCTGTAGTTGATTATGGCACTACAATGACACAAGGATCTTATCAAACAATTGATTTTCAAATTGATCCTGAAAGAGCATTCACTTTATCTGATTCTTCTGTTGTTACTACAAACAATTTATCACCCACCACAGGTAGTGATGGTAAAAGATTAGAAAAAGGAACCAATACAACTATTGACGTAAGTGGTTATATATTAGATGAAGTTCAAAATATAGCTCAGGTACCAATTCGCCCTTTTCCAACTAGTGAATATGGTGGTGGAAATTTATTTGGAAATGGAACATTTAGCGGAATTCCTGATAATACTGACCCTCTTACTATAGATCATACTCCTACAGTTGCTGTAGCATATACAGCTGGTGGTACACCAACATTAAATTTAAAAAATGAACAACTTCAAATAACTTCAAGTGGTGCCAATATGGGGATACAATATAATGTACCCACAGTAGAAGGAAGAGAATACAGATTAACAATAACTATAGGTGGTGATAATCCCTCAAACATATTTTTAACAAATAATACAGGTATTAGTTTATCTACGCAGTCGGGTGCTGGTAGTGGTTTAACAGGAAATAAAACAATAACATTTACTGCAGAATCGGGTACTTTAACTAGAGTTTTTCTTAGAGCAAATAATAATACTGCTGGTCAAACTAATTTTGATAATATTGTAGTAAAAGAAAGAATTCCATTAGATAATGGAAAACCAATAGGATATGTAGCAAGAAAATCAAACGAACTACTAGGAAACGCTACTAAAGGAAGATTATCACGTAGGTATTACCGCAGTTTAGATAAAGGAAAAGAATTAGACTTTTAAAATATGGCATTCACACAAAGTTTTGACGTAGAATTTGATGACGCTCTTTTAGATCTTGATGGATGGAAAAATCCCAGATATGAAGGAACTAAACTAACAGGGGTTCAAATTAACACTTATACCGCAGGAGATATCACTTATGGTAAAAATCCTGTTATAGAAAGAAAAACCACAGCCCTGTATATAGGTAATACTTTAATAGGAGCTGAAAATGAAGACGAACAATATGTTTTTATTAAAGGACATTCTTATGTTAATATAAATAAAATACTAATAGTTGATCCTGAAAGTGACGAAGTAACTATCATAGATTCCAAAGCAGAAGATTTTACCCCCTTTCAACAATTTGTAACTAATGATTTACCAACAGGTGCATCTTTTAGTTTTAGATTATTAGATAGTTCAATTCAAAATTCTTTAGATGAAACCTATTTTGTAAAAATGAATAAAGGATGGTTATTAACATCTTTTGATTCGGGTCCTTACCTTAATGATTTTGATAATCCTGAAGTAATAAATCCTCTATTTTTAGCTAAAGGTAATCAAGATACGGTTACAGCTGGTGGTAATGCAGCGGGAAAATTTTGGTTTCAAACATCATACGATCCAGATACTGGCGGTAATAATGATGTATATCCTAACTATATTAGTGCAAGTATAGTAAGAAATAAATTTGTAGATCAATATTATAGTGTTAATAGACCAACAACCTTTGGTGGATACCCCACAGGTGATTTTAATAGGGGAATTGTATCAATGTCAAGGTTTTTATTATCAGAATCAACAGATTTTCTAGCAAATAAAGGTAGACATTTAGGGGGTAATAGCAATACAGAAATGCATTTAACTTTATTCCAAGGTTCATATGATTTTGCTCCTGGTTTTAATGATGAAAGAAGTATAAGTACTTTTGAAGTAGATAGAAATAATAACACAAAAGGAATCACATACAGAGCAACAGGAGCAGATGAATACCCAGTTGGTATGTTGTTTTTAAAAGGCAAATCATATAATGCAATTGATAAACAGGGTGAAGATCCTAGATTTTTACCAACTTTTTCTTCTTCTTATGACACAGTTATACACTATAGAAGAACTAGTTTAGGTAATGTAATTGCCTATTATAATGCACCTATAGACATATATGTTAGAGGAAATATAGTACCTACAGGAAGTTACTCAGGATCTTTTGGCTATCAAGTTTCATTCTTAGATAAAGCACCCACAATTATCTCAAATATAGATAAAGAAGTTCAACTTTACGATGGTATTGGAGAAAGAGGATTTGTATTAATTCCCAACCAACTAGATCAAAGAGTCAAAGACAACGTAGAATATTACTTAGAAAAAGCAGGATTAATAGACAAAACAACAAGAAATAAAGCTCCAAAAAGAGGAAGATAACATTTTTTAAAAAAATATATATTTATAACAAAACACAACAACAATGGGATACTTAGATAATAGCTCAATAACAGTAGACGCGATACTAACAAAAAGAGGTCGTGAATTACTATCAAGAAATGATGGTTCTTTTAGAATCACACAATTTGCATTAGGGGATGATGAAGTTGATTATACATTATTTAATGTAAATCATCCTAATGGATCACAATATTCAGGAGAAGCAATTGAAAACATGCCTTTAATTGAAGCTATTCCTGATGAAAGTAATATCATGATCCATAAGTTAATTACTCTAAAAAGAGGAACATCTAAATTACCTGTTGTAACAGCTAATGTATCTAAAATTACTTTAACTATTGGTGCTACTACAAATGTTTTACCTACTACACTTAATTTTGAAGGGGTTACAAACCAAGCAGAACCAAGTGGATATACAGCAACTATTGCTGATAGACGTTTATTGACTTCTTTTAGAGGAACAGGTTTAGCCGCAGATAGAGCAGAACAACAATCAACTATCAGACCATATACTTCAACAGCTGTAAGTGAAACAGTCATTGGTAATGGTTTTAGTTTAACAGCTATCAATAGTACTTCACTATTTGGAACAAATACAAAATTATTAACAACTTTAACTCTTGAAGGAAGAGACACAGGAGCTAGAGTAACTATTCCAGTTGAAATTTCTAAAGAAGTAATAGCTCAAAGAGCAACTCAAGGAGAAACTGGTATTACATTAAGATAAAAAATAAAAACCAATGGCAGGACTAATTAGATTCGATCAAGGAGATATAGTAAATGATGTACAAAAAGTCGTAACATCAACTTGGTCAGATAATACAAATAACTTACAGGTAGCATATACTTCATCTGCTCAAGCTATACTCACAGATGCAACTAGCTCAGGTGCACATTATATAAATGTATACCACCTAGCTTCAACTCAAAGTGTACAATATTCTTTAGCATATGGTCATAAAGCAGGATCTGGTTCATTAGATTTTACAAATGATGTAGGATCATATGGAAAAAGTCCTTCAGGAAACATCTACAGCCAATATCGTCAATTAGTATTTGGAGATGAAGCTTCAAATTTCACATTTAACGATTATACACCTGATGATGTTTATGTAATTAATGTAAATAGAGCTAGATATAAACATAATTTAAAACCGGGAACATTAGACTTAAGATTATCGGGTTCTGATACTCTTGCAACCTTACACTTAACAGATGATAGTTTAACACAAACAGGATCATCAACTATAACAAATGTTGGTAGACAATTCAATATTGTATCTGGTTCTTTAGGTGTTATGTCAGGTTCTAATTTAACCCAAGTCACAAATAGTGGTTCATATGGATTATTTTACCCAGACGCAGGTTTTATAGTATTAAATCCGGCAGCTATTGATCACTATGTTGATGGTTTGGTTCCAGGAACATCACAAAACACAGCTAATAATAACCACCAAAAATTATTTAACCATATATCTGGAGGTGGGTATTTTATATTAGATAGTGAAGAAAAAGTTAGTTCACAATTTTACTTTGCAAGAGCTAAAAATGTAGAATTTAATTACACAACCAATCCTTCATTTATAGATACTAATGGAAATGTAAATATTGATTCAATGATTGATAACCCAACAACTTATATTACAACTGTTGGTTTATATAATGATAGTGGAGACTTAGTTGCTGTTGCAAAATTAAGCCAACCTGTTACTAAAGACTTTACAAAAGAAGCACTTATTAGAGTAAAATTAGACTATTAAAATGTCATTTGAATGTCTGTATACAAAAAATTCACAGCCCAAGACTATGCAATAGTCCCATTTAACGCTCATAAACAATATGACTTTACTTCTACCACAGCTGCTTCAAATTCAGTAAATTATTATAGCGTTTCATGGACATCTGAATCTATAGATCTCCATACTAGTGGAAATATTAAATACAACCAATTAGATCATCTTTTTTACCGTAATTTTAAAAGGGACATTTCTAACAAATTTGGTAATACACACTATGTTTACCAAAAAAGAGTACTATATGAAAAAGCATATGTGTATTCTATTCCCGCAGGCTTATATGGCCACGAAATAAAACCAGGAACATTTTTTCTTTCATCAAGTTTAGGTCGTAATATTATTGACGATAGTAGAGGAAATTTAATAGTTAGTGGAACTAATGTAAATGATTATGTTACAGATTTTAGAACTAATGTTTTAAATATAGGACCTGTAAATGGTTTTAAAAGATATGATTTAAACACCCTAGATGGATATGTTTCATTTAATGGGTATGAAAATAGTGTTTTTTATAGAGATGGTAAACCTAGAACAAATAGATTGTCTTCTTACTCTACTCCCGATTTTGGTGATGAATTTGACGATAGTTACTTTTTTAATGTTATTAAATATAAAGATGTTAATTTTTCTAGAAAACCTTTAAGTCATGGTATATTCCCAGGAATTGATTTTAATGGTTCTACTTCAGAAGTTAAAGTAGGCCACGATGATAAATTTAATTTTAACCCGGGAGATGATTTTACAATAACACTACAAGCTGAAGTTTTACATGACCCAACAGACACCTCTTATCTAATATCTAAATCAACAACAAAAACAGTTGTTCCTACCCCTAACGAAGGAAAGTCAGGAAGATATTCTACTAGTGCAACTGGTTCTCTTCAAACTAAAGATACATTTTCAGAACCTCAATACCCATTTGAAATATATGCTACTGGGCAAGAATTATTTTTTAGAAGATCGGATGGAAATATAACTACAACTATAAGTTCATCTTTTGAAACAGGTTCAATGCAACATATATCTTGTAGGGTTTCTTCTTCCCAAATGGAAATTTTTATAAATGGTGTAGGATCTGGTATCTCAGGTTCAGATAATACAGTTGATCAAACACAAAACCAAGCTAATGTTTACATTGGTAATAAAGGTGGAACATCAAATTTCTTGTCTGGGTCTTTAAGTCAAATAAATATACATAATAGAGCATTAACCGATACACAAGTATTAAATCATTATAGTAGTAGTAATGGTTCTCCTTATATAGGTAATATATTTTATCAAAATGGTTTTGTAGCATTAACACACCCAGCACATACTCCTATAAACATAGTAAATGTATTTGGTGCTACAACCATTATTGATCAAGTCAGTATCACTTTCAACTCAGCTACATCTGTAACTTTTGCACCTCATCCTGATTTGGATAGAGCTGCTCCTATAGCCTTTCCTATAATAGCTGGAGCTACCTACCGTTTATCAGCATCACTTAGTGATTATTCAGGTGGTAATCATGTAGGTTTTACTAATCAAGGGGGAGTATCAAATTTAGCAAGAAGAACAAGTAATGGTGATATAACTGAAGTTTTTGTAGCTAATGGAGATCCAATAAGAGTAGAAGCCGGAGGTAACACAGGAGGTACTTTAAGTGATATATCAATAGTTCCTATAATAGATGATGAACAAATTAAATTCCAAGGTTCACATCTAATTTATGAAAACGAATACCAGTGTACAGTAGATGAACACGAATTTAATGCAACTACAAACATCTCTGCTCGAAAAATTAAATCAAATCAATCACAAGATATAGCAGATTTTGCAACAGGTTCACTTTTTAAACCTTATGTTACAACAATTGGTTTATATAATGAAGATAATGAGTTATTAGTAGTAGGTAAACTAGGTCAACCTATTAGAACATCCAACGAAACAGACACTACTTTTATTGTTCGTTGGGATACATAAAAAATATTTAATATATTAAAATATGAAATGGTTTTATAAAGAAAAGGAAATCAACGAAATCGCTGATTTACCTGAAAACGCATACGGTTTTGTTTACAAAACAACCCACATTACAGGTAAAAAATACATTGGTAAAAAATCACTAATGTATAATCGTAAGAAAAAACTTACTAAAAAAGAACTTTTAGAATACGCTGGTAAAAAGGGAAGAACCCCCACACACATCAGAGTACAAAAAGAAAGCGATTGGAAAACCTACTATGGTTCCCACCACTTTATAAAAGAAATGTTAAAAACAGGTGGCGAAAATGAATTTGCAAGAGAAATATTAGAAATTGCTTATAATAAAAAAGAATTGACTTACCTTGAGTGTAAATACCAATTTACACTTGGTGTGATTGAATCGAGTGAATGGCTTAATGACAATATTTTAGGTAAGTTTTTCGATAGAGATTTTGTTTAGTTAATTTTCTTTCGTATATTCACGGTATGAAGGAAGATCTATTAAGACAATTATTAGAATCAGTTTTAGGTAAAAGTAAATCAGCTCGTGGAGGCGAAGAAGCTGTATTTAGTTGCCCCTCTTGCAATCACCATAAGAAAAAATTAACCCTAAACTTATCAACGCAAAAATTCCAATGTTGGGTTTGTGGTTATAAAGGACACAGAGCATTCAAACTACTCAAAGCAGTAAGTGCATCACCAAAAGCATATGAACTTTTAAAAGACATTGACTCTCAATACAGTTTTAGAAAACAAACCACCATTAAAGCACCATCGGGTTCTTTGCAATTACCACAGGGTGTAACGCCTATAATGTCATCTTCAGCGATATTGTCAAAACACGCACTACATTATTTAAATCAAAGAGGAATCACACCTCAAGACGTAGTTAAGTATGATTTACACTACAGCGAACAAGGTGATTTAAGAAATATGGTTGTAATACCTTCATACGATAAAGATGGTTTTTTAAATTATTATGTTGGTAGATCATTTGATAAAAACGCATATATCAAACATAAACTCGCTTCCAGTACTAAGGACATAATTGGGTTCGAAATGTATATAAACTGGGATTTACCCATTATTTTATGCGAAGGTGCGTTTGATGCAATGGCTATAAAACGTAATGCGATTCCTTTATTTGGTAAACGAATTTCTGATTCTTTAATGAAAAAAATAATCGAATCAAACGTTGAAAAAATATACCTTGCTTTAGATGAAGATGCTCTTAAGGATGCTTTTAAACACGCTGAAACACTTATGGGTTATGGAAAAAAAGTCTATCTTATAGAAATGGGCGATAAAGACCCATCTGAATTAGGTTTTGAAGCTTTCACAAAATTACTACACAAAGCAACCAAATTAACAGCTTCTGTATTGATGAAGAAAAAATTAGCCTTGTCATAAAGGTTTATATTTATAACAAACTATAGTTAATTAATGGAAAGAATCGCACTTTTACCTGGAGG
>Ga0208644_1001025_pt1 | contig 24158 bp, 15 predicted proteins | sample VirMetDEL_Nov_18_FD_184517 | JGI IMG/M metagenome (GOLD analysis project Ga0208644, IMG submission 184517) | Aqueous microbial communities from the Delaware River and Bay under freshwater to marine salinity gradient to study organic matter... | ecosystem: Environmental > Aquatic > Marine >...
TAGATGTAATCAAAATTGTGTCCGGCGGAAGAGATTACAACAATTACCTAAGCGGTACATTCACAGCATCAGATGTAAGATTTAATGGTGTCTCAACACAATACAGAATTACTTCTTCAAACGCTGCATCTAATACAGATTTCTATGAAGGATGTATTTTAAAGATTACATCAGGTGATGGTATTGGACAATACAGAAAGATTACACAGTATTCGCAAGTCAATGGTTATTATGTTGCTATCATAGATGAACCATTTACCACTACTCCTACCACAAGTGATTTTGAAATATCACCGGAGATAATAATTACTGGTGATGGAAGACAAACTGTAAACGCAGAAGCAAGAGCTTTGATTAATTCAACTGCATCTAACTCCGTTTACAAAATTGAAATATTGAATAAAGGTAAAGATTATTTCTTAGCTTCAGCAAATGTATATGCTAATCCTATAGCAAGAACACCAAACACAATAACCGCAGCAGATCTTCGTGTAATATATTCTCCCAAAGGTGGTCATGGATACGACGCTGAATCCGAATTATTTGCTACTAGGATGGGTATAAGTGTTAAATTTTCTAATAATGAAAACGGAGAAATATCTACAGACAATGATTTCAGAACAATTGGCCTACTGAAAGATCCAAAATTCAAAGATGTTAAATTACAATACGATACATTAGTTGGTTCTGGTTTCTCTGATACTGAACAAGTTATACAAGCAAAATTAAACAGAATCAATGGTACTGTAGGTGTCTCTACGACAAGTAAGAATATCTTCAGTATTGGTACATTAACAGCTATTCAAGTTACCGCGGCTGGAAATGTAACTTACTCAAATACAGATATAATTACAGTATCAAATGTAGTAATAAACGCCACAGCAAACGCCGTTACTAATGCAACTGGTTATCTTTCAAGTCTTCCATTAGTTTCTGCTGGATACGGCATCAGCGACACATCAACACCAGTTATCACGTCAGCAAATGCCACGGGTGGTAATGTAAGATACTTTGATTCTAGAATTATCACGGGTTTAACAGCATCAGCAAATGGACTAGCCTACACCAATGCTGACTATATAGAAATTTCTAGCACTTCAGCTGTTGTAAATGCCATAGCTGTTCTATCCACTAATTCTACTGGTGGTATATTAGATGTTACTATAACGAATAGCGGTAAAGGATTTGCATGTAATGAAATTGCATATCTAAGTATTGATGATGGCGGATCTGGTTATGATTCCACATCTTGCAATCAAATTGCATTCACTGGAGGTGGCGGAACTGGCGCTGTAGCTACTTATGCAAATGATGGTTCTGGCATAATTACGAGTGTAACTCTAGTAAGCAGAGGAATCGGTTATACGTCAGTACCTACTGCTACACCAGGAGGTGGCGGAAGCTCAGCTGTGATTACTCCAGTTCTTCAAGCAAACGGTTTAAGCATTAAAGTTGCAAATAGTTCTGGTGGTTATTCTAACGGAGCTAAAGTAATACAAGCAATCACAAATGCTAATGGTGACATTGATTTATATACGAATAATGATCTTTTAGTATTCGTAAGTCCATCTAGTTCACACGGAAATGCTGTAGCTAATATTGAAACTAACGCAGATGGATCTTTAAACTTTGCAAATGTGAATGCAGGCAATAATTTTGGGTTTAACATTGGTAATACTAATCTTGAATATTATGTAGCGAATTCTACATTAGGGTTTGTAAGAAGATTTGATTCCAAAATCGTAAGCAACGTTGTAGTTTCAAACTCAGCTCCTCACTATAAAGTTTCATCGATATCAATAGATACAGCCGGTGCAGATTACGATGCAACAAAGGTATTGAGAGTAGACGTTGTAGACGGTGGTGTTGGGTACGATTCAACAGCAAATAATATCTTAATATTCACAAGTGGTACTGGTTCCGGTGCAAACGCAACTTTTGCTAACGATAGTTCAGGAAAAATAATAACGGTTACAATGGTAGCTAATGGTACTGGTTATCTTACTTCACCTACTGTTACTGCAAACGATCAAGCAAATGGAATTGGTGCGAACTTAGTTGCTGTGTTAGCTAATTCAATAACGTTTTCAAGTACTGTAGGTGGTTATGGTGCGGTTGCTTACTTTGCGAATGGCGCATCCGGAGATGTTACAAGCATATCTATTGTTAACTCAGGATTTGGTTACACCACTGCACCAACAGCAACTATTTCAGATGATACGGGTGCGGGTGTTGATTTAACCGTAAGTATTGATGGTGGAGCAAATTGCTTTGCAACAGACGATTTATTCGTTGCGTTTGGCGGCACAGCAAACGCTTCTGGTAACGCAACGGCGAATGCTACTTACTTCTTACAATCAGTTGATGTTACCGATTCAGGCGGCGGATTTGACACAACAAATATTAGATTAAAAGCTACAAACGCAACTAGCGGAAACACGAGATACTTCAATGGAACGATTATTAAGGAGATCACAGTATCTTCTGGAGGATTTGATCAATTTGGTTCCAATACTGATGTTATCTACGTAACGAATGGAAATATAAATGCCGTTGGCAATGCAGTCACTAATGCAACTGGTGGGTTAGACACAGTAAACTTAACCATAAGTGGCCAAGGCTTTGTAAATACTTCTTCATTGAATATGTATGCAGTTAATTCAACTGGCGGTGATGTAAGATACTTCAATACGAATGTAGTAAGTTCAGTAGGAATATCTGATGGAGGCACCGGGTATAGCAATACAGATTACATCATCATAACTTCTCCAGGCGGAATTCCGGCAAGAGCTAACATAGAAACAACAGTTTCAGGAACGATTGTTTCTACTCAATTATCAAATCGCGGCCAAGGTATAGTCCCATGGTATGTGTCTGAGATCGAGATAATCTCTGGTGGTACTGGATATTCTAATGCCGATACGATTGACTTCTGTGGAGGTGGTGGAACTGGTGCAGAAGCAGTACTGTTAACTAATTCCTCAGGAGGAATCGTTAGAGTATATGTAGTAAATGGAGGAGAAAACTATGACTGCGCTCCAGAAGTAGAAGTAGCAAATACTACAGGTGGAGCAGCAAACGGTACCAGCGCGAACTTAGTAGCTAAGTTAACAAAGCCAACGACTCTGAGAGTATATAACGCCAATGGCAATCCGTCTATAGGACAGTTTGCTGATTTAACGTTAACGGTTAAAGCTTCTCCAACATTAGTTGCCAATCTCGTATATGCTCCTACTATAGGAAATACAACAGAATTAGTTATTCTTTCTACTCCTGCAAGTCTTGAAGTACAGGTAGATGAAAGTGCAAACTTATTCTTTACGACTACACAAGCCGCTAATCTTTCATTAATCATCGGTGATAATCGCACTACGTTTGATAGCTCTATATCAGCTGGCGATCAAATATACTTGCAAACTACCAGTCAATCACAAGTATTGACAGTAGAAGAAGTTTCTAATTCTACATGGCTTACCGTCACTGAGTTTCCAGCATTTACCAACACAGCGGTTGCTATATCTGTAGCAAAAGTAAATGCTAAAGGAAATGTTCAAGATCGTGGTGCTAATTATATTAACGTAAGTAATGTAACAGGATTCTTTGTTCAATCAAATGATATCATAGGTGTTTCATCAAGATCTTATGCTAATGTTTTGGATGTATCCTACAATGGAATGTCTAAAACCGGAACAAATGTTGATCAATTGTTTACGTATTTTATAGCTTTAGGAGACGTATCTTTATTTGATGAAGATGAAATACTCACTGGTGCTAATGGTGGAAGCGCGTATTTCCATTCAGGAAATTCTACATGCATCCGTGTAGTAAGACCAAATGGAATATTTCTTGCAGGTGATACTGTTACTGGTGAAGATACAGAAAATTATGTGGAGCTTGATTCTGCAAGCACATATAAATATGAGGGTGATTTTGTGAGAGGCTCTGGGGACATCATATATATAGAAAATATAGAACCAATTGCTCGTAGCAATACGCAATCTGAAACAATCAAGCTAATTTTGGAGTTTTAGCTAAATGCCGATTCAAACTGACCTATCACGTTCTCCTTATTTTGATGATTATAAAGAAATAGATAACTATCATAAAATTCTTTTTAAGCCATCAGTTGCAGTTCAAGTACGTGAGCTAAACCAGCTTCAAACGATTTTACAGAATCAAATTGAAAGATTCGGCGATAACGTTTACAAGCGAGGAACCATTATTGATGGCTGTAACTTTACGTTTCACTCCAATTTACCATACGTAAAGATTGATGATGTCCAAACTGACGGAGCTCCCGTAAATGTTTCATCTTTCAAAGGATTCTTTGCAAAAAATGCTAACAATGTAGTAGCTCAAATTGTTGAAACTGCAAGCGGCTTTGAAGCAACAGCTCCAGACTTAAACACTCTTCATGTAAAGTATGTTTCTTCCGGAACATCATCAAATACAGTTGCTTTTTCACCTGAAGATGAACTTACCATTTATAATCCAGCTTTAATAGTATCTGAAGCAGATGTTGTTGTTAAATCTAGCGGATTTAGTAATAATGATAATTTGATCATCGTCAGCGCTATAGAAGTATCTAATACTGAAGGCGGCGATGATTTCGTTAATGCATCAGGCCAAGCATGCACATTTACAGTTAATGAAATAATTACGCAGTCTGTGACGGGTGCTCAAGCACAAATCATGGAAGTAAACACAACTGCTAATGTCGAAACTTTAATTTTAAAAATACGACCACTTGCTTCCAATCTAAGAGTTAGCAATGCAGCGTCTTGGCTTTTTGCTGAAAATTATGAAATCATATCTTCCGAATCTAAAATTAATGCTGTCTTAACGAGAAACATTGGTAAAGACGCGATAGGAACGATTGTAACTGATTCTACAGGTGGTGTCAAAAGCGTCGCTATATTAAATGGTGGCACTGGATATTATGTTGAACCCTGGCTTACAGTAGCATATTCAACTCCAAACACAAGCCCAACAGCTAATACTATTATAGATGCTCTTAGAATCTCTTCTAAAAATTATCTCTGTAATGTAACAGTAAATGATGCAACTACAGCCATAGGATACGGTACTGGTATAGCCGTATCAGATGGTATCATCTATCAGAAAGGCCACTTTGTTCGGGTAAATGAACAGTTTAAAGTAGTTGACAAATATAATGCACAAACAAATAACGTTGTTGGATTTGATACTCTCGAAGAAATTGTTACTTTTAGACAGGATCAAAATTTATTAGATAACGCTAGCGGCTCTTTAAATGAAAGAGCTCCTGGTGCTGATCGTTTGAAACTAACACCTACTTTAGTAAGTTTAATTAAAGATCAAGCTGATGCTAATAATATTTTCTTACCATTAATTGAATATACACTTGGTAAGCCGGCTAGACAAAGAAAAACTACGCAGTTTAATTCAATAGCTAAAGAATTAGCTCAAAGAACATTTGAACAAAGCGGAAACTATGTACTCGATCAATTCTTGATTTCAACAGAAGACATCGATGATATTGCTCAAAATTCATTAGTGTTTAGAACAAAAGCAGATCCTGGTACCGCATATATCGATGGATATAGAGTTCAAACGTTAGCTTCTAGTTTAGTAGATACTGTTAAATCTATTTCAACTATCACACGTGATACTTCATTATCCATAAGCTATGGTAATTTTATAAGAATCAAAGAAGTAGCCGGATTCTTCAACTTTGCTGTAGGCGATGTTATTTCTTTAAGAAATGCAGCAAAAACTTATCTTTCTTCATCAACAGCCGCACAAGGTGCATCTCAGTTTCCAGTACCAACAGCAGCCGGTGATGAAATAGGTACAGCTAAGATACGTTCAATGCAGATCGAAGATGGTATACCTGGTGTGTCTAATACGGTGTATAAATTATACCTCTTTGATATAAGAATGAACACTGGTAAGAATTTTAAAAATGTAAGAAGTATTTTTTATGATGGATCCGGTGACAATGATGGAGTCGCAGACATAGTATTAGATGGTGGTGATGCTGTTACATACAATGTAAAGAACAGCTCTTTGCTTTTCCCAAGCGGATTACAATCACTAAGTTCAGTTAATTCAATATCTTACACCTATAGAACTACTACTGACAATTTAACTCTTGGCACCAATGGTGTAGTTTCAATATCTGTTGCACAATCACCCGGTGAATACTTTGATTACACAAGTCTTCTTACCCAGGCTGAAAAACGTTCAATCACAATGGTACCTCTTGCGAACACAGTCGCAACTCAGAACGCTGCGGGAGAAGTTCAAGTATCGGGGGCTGGTGTAGGTAACTTGATCGGTGTTTCTACTTCATTTAGAACATCATTTAGAGTTGGAGACTACATTAAAGTTGCTAATTCTGGTGGTGACTTTGAAATTAAAAGAATTACAAAGATAGCAAATGCAACACACCTAACAGTTGATCAACCATTTGCAAATAACTTAGGTACAGCTAACGCAGTTTTATTTTTCCCAAGATATGTACCAATCAAACTTGGGTCTGAAGATGATCGTCGGAACGCAAACGTACAATCAAATACGACTTTAAATATAAGTATTGGAAACACATTAAGTACTTCTGTGCCAGTTGCTATCTCTTATAACGTTAGAAAGTCAACACAAAGTGTCCCTAAAGCTATAAAAAGAGATGTATTTGTTAAGATAGATCCAACAACGAATCTTAGTGGATCAACTGGTCCATGGTGTTTAGGACATCCTGACATCATTAGATTGAAGAATGTTTATGAAGGAAGAACAACTGAATTTAACGGAAACAGCACTATAGTAAGTTCAGATTTTATTAATTTTACCAATGACTTTTTGTCTGATGGTGAAGTAGTTGTATATAGAACTGCTACTGGAAATACTAATGTTGTTGGATTATCAAATAATCAGGCTTATTATGTAGTATCGGCAAATTCAACTGGAGTTAAATTAGCTTCTTCTAGCGGTGGTTCTGCAATTAGTCTTACTGCAACGGGAAGCGATACTACACAATATCTTCTCTCAGTTTCCAATAATGACTTAGATGTAACACAAAATTTTTATATCGATCATAATCAAAGAAAAGATTATTATGATGTTGGATTCTTATATAAAAATCCATCTTATGTACTTGCATCTAATAAATTATTTTTAGCTCAGTTTGATGTGATGACAACTTCAGAAAATGGAATTAAGACTGTATCGTCTTATCCAATCAACGACGCAACACCATTAAGTTTAAACACAGCCGGCATTCATACATTAGAAATACCAGAATTACTGCATGATAACGGTGAATATTTTGACTTAAGAGATACATTAGATTTCAGACCTTATTCCTCAAATACAGTAGCTATTTCAACTACTGTAAATGGTGCTCCTTTGAATCCATTAGAGCCTACCTCTTCTGCTAGATTTAACTTGATTGTTGATAAGAAATTTCCTGTACCAGATTCAGTTTGCGATATAACAGTTGAGAAATATTTACCAAGAGTTGATTCAGTTGTCATCTTAAGCAATACCGCTATAAAAGTTATTCCCGGTGTGCCTGCTGAAAAACCACAAGCGCCTAAGATACCTAAAGAAGGATTGTTATTAAATCATTTGATAGTACCACCATATCCTTCATTACCAAAGCAGCTTTCAAAGCCAACTCTTGATTATCTTAACAAGAAAATATTAAATGTTAGTGGAATTAAGAAGAGACAAAACGATCACACTGTTACTACTCCAATAACACCAGATGGTTTACCAACGATTCAAAGTAAACCATATACTATGGAGGATATTGCAGCTCTTGAAAGAAGAATAGCAGATCTTGAATACTACACTTCTTTAAGTTTTACTGAAGACACAGTTAATAATTTACAACTAACAAGCTCTGTTGATACTACAACTAATAGATTTAAGTTTGGTTTCTTTGTAGATAACTTTACAACTTCTAATTTTGCTGAAGTTAGAGATCCAACATATTATGCTCAGATTTATGGCTTTGAGCTTAATCCTAAAAAGAAACAAAATAAAATAGAATATAGCTTCAATTATAATGATCCAGAAACTGTAAGCTGTATTCGTGGTAAAAAAGTAATGCTTCCTAGTAGAGAAGTAGCGATCATAAAACAAAATCAAGCAACTGAAGCTACAACTGTAGATATAGCTGTAACTGAAACTACATTTACCACTACTGGTACGGAAATAACAAACACAACTACTAATATCGTTAGAGTGACTGTTGAAGAGTGGGAGCTAAGAACTAGAGAACAAAAATACAAAGAACTAGTTGGTGAAAAGAAACAAGTTAAGAAAACAGTTACTAAACAGAGAAATGTAGTAAAAAATGTTGCTGGTCCTGAAGCTAAATATGGAGAAGCTATAGTGCAAGAACCTGGAACCAATCAAGTTTTACGCTCGTTTACTGCTAGTAAATTGGGAGGAACTATTAGGACTCAGCGCGGTGGACAGCGCGCTTCTGGAAGTATTGCTTTAGAAAGATATCTAAATGGAAAATGGGTTAGAGTTTATAACGATGGTGGTGCAGGACGAGCTTATTCAAACAAATCATATAAGTATGAAGCTTCAGATGAAACACAATTCAGAGTTGTAAATGTTTCAGGAGGAGGAGATAATGATATAGCGTTTAGTGTGTGGTATCCAACATCTACACAAACCACAGTTATAGAAAATTACGAAGAAGAAGTCACAGTTACCGAAGATACTACTAGATATGAGCCCAGAACACAAACCATATATAAGGTTGATAAAACAAGAAATGTTACAAGGAAAGAAGAAGTAGTAGTTGATACTTCTGTGAAAGAAAAAACTACAAGTATAACAGAGTCTTTATTTAATCCAAAACCGAGTGCATTGATGCAGATGGATCAATTGTTCAATTTACCAGGACAAATCAATTCACCAACGATTGATTTACTTTCATTCATTCAAGACGACATTAATTCTTAAAATAGGGATTGCACATGGCATTCGAAACTAATTTTAATGGTGTAAAGACTTCAGTTAAAGATTTTCAGAAAATCTTTACTTTCAATGCTTCTGGCTTAAAGCCAAACACATACTATGATGTTATCTGTGAAGGTGTTGTGTCTAACCATTGTGCTACCCAAGAACCAGGTGAACAAGCTTTTAATCCATATTCAAAAACATTAAAAAGAATAAAAAATATTGAATTGCCTACAAATATAGACTTGAAAACTTCAGGTTTAATTAATGAAGACGGGACATATAATAGTAAAGCTGATCTTCCGCTTAAAAGTGGAAAAGCGGGAAATATTAGATTTAGATTTGATGGAAACGTATGGTTGAAAGATGGTGGAAAAGGAACAGTTGTTACTTCTTCAACTTCTACTCCTATAACTTTAGACGCTATACGAGCTAAATTTAAAGTAGTTCAGACGTCCGCTGCCGGTGCACCAGTACAATTATATAGTATACTTGATAAAAATTCTGGTGCATATCTTACGCTTATATACGTTCAGTCTAATGGAACAATAAATTTTCCAGCAACAACTAGTGCGGGGGGATTTATTCGTTCCGACGCCAGCGGGATTGCTCTTGTAACGAAAGAATTAGGAATTACTAGTTTAACACCATCAACTAGTTTTACTCCTATGGTTCAGTTTGAAGTGGCAGGTGTTTCTGATACTATAACTTCAATGAATGTTACTTTGAGAGAATCAAATTATGTAGACCCCAAGCCTGTTAAACCAGTTCCTTTAGGACCTCCTACACCACCAGTTGGTTGGGATACAAATAAACCTGATTTACCAGCAAATACTATAACTGAAAAAACTATATCTTCTAGCACAGTAACTACATCACGTGAACTCGGTGTTCTAAAGACTTCAAAACAATTTGGCACCGGTGGTCAGGTGCCTTTATCTGAAGTGTCATTGTATTTCGATTATGCACAAACTTTTTATTTAGATCCAGCACAACTAGATGGAAGCCAGTATGTTACATTAACTGGTATTAATCTATATTTTAAATCTAAACCACACCCAACAAATAATCAATCTGGTTTAGTAAATCCTGGTGTTTACATGTTTATATGTGAAGTAGAAAACGATGTACCTAATTTACGAAAAGCATTAAGAGAATCAATAGTAAGATGTGATTACGAACAAATAAATGCTTCATTAGATTCTGCTGATTTTACTATCTTTTCATTTAAGTCGCCAATGCCATTGAAAACTGGAAAATCATATGCTATCGTTATAAACTTTGAAGATCCACAATATTCATTATGGACGGCTACACAAGGAAGAACATTGATTGGAACACAAGAAACGTGTGATAGTGCGTATAATTTTGGTAAATTGTTTAGGGCATCTAACTATTTTGAGATAGATAATGATCCTAAGACACAAGATGAAGTGTTAAAACCAATTCCTGCAACGGATTTAAAATTCGACATACTAGCTTTAGAATTTACAGATGACAATGATAATCTTCAACGTGCTAGTATAGAATTAGTTAACGATGATTATGAATTTTTAGAAGTAGCTTTCCCGTATAGTCCACTATTTGGATATATGAATTTATCCGAAGCTTTTGATAATAAGCAACTAATTTATCAAGATTTTGGTAATGTTAGTTCAAATGTTTTTTACTATAAGCCAGGAACATTGACTATTAATGTTCCTCCAATAGGAACCGGTTTATATCCAGGTGATGAAAAGATAATATATCTTAATAAATCTGAAAGTTATCCACAGAGTTTAATAATAACAGGAGTAGGAACTACTTTTACTCAGGATTTAGATTTTAGTTCATTTATAGTTTTAACTGATGGAATTGCTTCAGACACTCTTGGTTATGTAGCAAACACATGTGTCCGAAGAGTTAGAAAAGTAGTCAATAATACAACAATAATTATTAATGAGCCATGCAATTTTAATACTACTTCAGGAAAATATAAAGTTACTCCTGTAGCAGAAATGGAAACAACATTAGTAAATCCAGATACTTTGGTTCTAACTAAATCTAATGCAGATGAAAATAAATTCTTTGTTAGCAATGCTGTAAATTACATAACATTTAGTGGTGGAACTAGTTACGCTAATACAGACTATATAGTATTCTCTGGCGCTAATGCTAAAAGAAATGGGCGAGCTGAAATCACTACGTACGCTAATGGCACAATTGCATCCATTAACATAGTTAATACAGGATTTGGTTTTACTACTTCTCCAACATCAACAATTTATACCAAGGATAAAGTATCAGGTGGTTCTGGTAGTGGTGCTTCAATATCCGCATCAATTGGTGGCCAAATAAAAGGTGAAATCTTTAGTCCAAAAGCTGATATAGTCAACATAACTTCTTTTCCGATCAATAATTTCATTCCTAATTTGGATTTCAATCTCAAGGGCGGAAACATTTCTAACACGAACATAAATTTTGCTTACTTAGATTCAGTCGCTAATACTTATGATTTAAATGATGCTAATTTTACTGCAGTGGTTTCTGGACAATCAACTGACATAACAACTTTTGATGGTGTTGTTATGTCTAAATCTCTTGAAGTGTTGAATCGTGAAAAACTTGTAAGAAGTACATCCGAGGGAAAGAGTTCTTTAATTAAATTTACTTTATCTGCTGATAACAAATATGATTCTCCGGAGTTACATGAAGAACTAACATCTATTTTTGCTTTCAATAATGATATAAACAACGATGCAACAGATGAACATACCAATTTTGGTAACGCAGTTGCGCGCCATATTTCAAAGAAAATAATATTCGATAAGGATCGTTTCGCAGAAGATATTCGTGTAATACTAACTGCATACAGACCTCCCGGAACAGACGTAAAGGTATATGCAAAGATACACAATTCAAAAGACGAAGATGCATTTGATGATAAAGCTTGGTCTGAACTTGAAATAACTGATGCTACATTTGGTGGTAGACTGTTTAGCTCCAAAGCAAATAAGAAAGATTACATTGAATTAACTTATGGGTTTAAAGGCTGGCCAGATTATTCAACTACTATCACCGGTGATGCTTTTGTCTATTCATCAGCAGGAAACACTACTGTTACGGGTGTAGGAACTTCTTTTGATACTGATTTAGCTAACGGTGATTTAATTGTTCTATATGATGAACAATTTCCAAATACAACTTATGGTGTAGCATTGGTTGCCAACACTCCAGTATCAACTTCATTTGAAATAAATAAAGCATTTGCAAATGTTAGCTTAGAAGCTGCTACTCTGAAGATAGGAAAAGTTGATAAAACTTATATGGCTTTCAATGATATTCACAGTGATAACGTTGCAACGTACTATAGCACAAGCTTGAATGAATTTACAACTTATGACACATTTGCTGTGAAGATTGTGATGTTATCCAATAGTTCTTACATAGTGCCTAGAGTGAATGATATTAGAGCGATAGGAGTATCCGCATAATGTCTTTTGTTAAAACCGAGAAAGCTGGGCTTATGCGTGATATGTCTACTAAGGCGATTATAAATACTAACATATCTGAATATAATTATGTTTTAGAAAAGCGAAAGCAATCACGTCAAATACAAACTGTTCAACAACAGATAGATGCTTTGAAGAACGAGTTCACAGACTTAAAAGAGCTGATACTTCAACTAGTCAACGGTAAAAAATAATGTCAAGAACTGTAGCTAATGTAGATGTAACTTCTGACACATTTCAATTATGGGTTAATAAAACTAATGAAGTTTTATACGCATTATCCACTGAGATAATAACGGCCAATGATGCAACCGCAAATACCGGTACTACAGCGGAGCCAAGAAGAGCACAGCTGAATGGCAGGTTTGGTGCAAACACACTTGTAGCTACAAATGAATTACGTGGAGGTAACGTTGGTGATACTGGTTCAGCGTTATTAACTATCACATCAAATACTTTCATTGGTGGAAACTCTACAGCTAATGCTTCTGTTGTTAATTGTCATGCAAACGTATGGATAGACAACGCAAACACTCAAGTTAATGGACAAATTATTACCATCACTGGTAACAGTTCGATCAAGGGCAATACTTCGGTTGTTGCTATAACTGTTCTAGGTAATTCAAGTGTAACAAATACAATTGTTGATGGAACAGATCTATTCGTTACTGCAACAAACACCAGCGTCAATAGTATAACCATCATCACCGGTAATACGAGTGTTAAAGCTAATAGTACAATTACTTTAATAACTGCTAGTGGAAATGGAACCACTTCTAATGTAATTTTAAGCGGCAATTTAACACAGATTACATCAAACTTAGATGTAACAGGAACGGTGCACACGATTGGCGGTAACGTAGCGTTTGATACTGCAACGTTATTTGTAGATAGTGCAGGTAACAAAGTTGGTGTAGGAACAACTACACCTGATGCTAACTTACATGTATCCGGAACAGCAAATGTTTCCGGGGTTGTAAAGTTAGCAAACACCCTTACTGTTACCGGGAATGCTACTTTTTCAAATATAGTAACGTTCTCATCTAATTCGGTACATAATGATTACGTGATGACTTCATTAGCGAATACTAATTTAGGATCAGATACATCTAGTGCTCTAACTATATTTTCATTCGATAAAACGACATATTCTACCGCAAAAATCAATGCGCAGGTAAAGACGTTGAGCGGTAATACATTAGCTGCCGAAATGGTTTTAGCCCATGATGGCACAGATCCATATATAACAGTATACGCAACAGTTGTGTCTCCTTCAACATCAGATCCAGGCGATTTTAGTGTTGCTATAAGTGGATCTGATGTTCAATTAAAATTCAAACAAAATTCAATAACTTCAGCTTCAAAAGTAGTTGCCACTTTAATCAAAGCTTAGTAGGAACATATGGCTAATACCAAGTTTAAAACAGAGAATGGATTGTTAGTAACAGGTGGTGATGCTGAATTCGCAAACGCAGTTTATGTTGGAAATACAAGTTCAAGGGCTAATATATATTTGGAAGGAGATATCTTTCAAATTAATGGTAATTATTATATTGATGGTGAAGTAATATCTCTTTCAGCTACCCAATACAGCGGTGATTTATTGCCTGCTAGTGATGGATTGAATATAGGTAATAGTACTTATCAATTTAATGGTCATTTTGCAAACACGCTAATATATGATTATCTTAATCCAGTTGGTAATACGATACCTTTAGGTAACTCTACTAATCGTTGGGTTATTAGCGGTAATAGTTTAAACCTTTCTACTACTCTTACAGTCACGGGCGCAGCTACTCTATCTAATACTTTAGGTTTAACTGGAGCAGCGACTCTTTCTAATACGATTGCTGTAACTGGCGCAGCCACTTTATCCAACACACTATCAGTAACAAATACAGCTACTTTTAGTAATAATGTTACCGTTGCTGGAACATTAGGTGTAACTAGAGCTGCTACATTATCAAATACAATAGCAGTTACTGGTGCAACCACTTTATCTAACACATTAGGTGTTACAGGTGCTGCTACTCTTTCAAATACACTATCAGTAACGAACACCGCTACTTTTTCTAACACCGTAACAATTACTGGCGCGGCAACATTTGGTAACACTATTTCAGTTACAAATACAGCTACTCTTTCTAACACATTAGCAGTTACTGGTGCAGCCACATTATCTAACACATTAGCAGTTACTGGTGCAACGACTTTATCTAATACATTAGCAGTAACGAACACCGCTACATTTGCTAATACAGTAGCTGTTACAGGTGCTGTCACTCTTGCAAATAATCTTTCAATAAGTGGCAATGTTATAACGGTAACAAGAATATCAAATACAGTTACTGTTACTGGCGCGGCTACGTTTGCTAATACAATAGCCGTTACAGGTACAACAACGTTATCAAATACTTTAGATGTCACCGGTGTAACAACTCTTTCTAATACGTTAACGGTTACTGGTGCAACAACACTATCTAATACATTATCGGTCACCAATACAGCCACTTTGAGCAACAACGTCACTATTGGTGGAACATTAGGTGTAACTAGGGCCACTACGTTATCAAACACAATAGCCGTTACCGGAAATGCTACATTTTCAAATAACCTAACTGTCTCCGGTAACCTGATGGTTACTACCGCGTGTACTCACTATGTTTCTGGTAATGTAAGTTTTAGCGGATTATTCATAGACTCTGTTAATGCAAGAGTCGGTATAGGTACAGCTTCTCCAGATACCAAACTTAAAGTAGATGGCGCAGCAAATATTATCGGTGCCGCTATATTATCAAATACTATCTCTATAACAGGCAATGCAACATTATCTAATACTCTTAGTGTTACTGGAGCTACGACTTTATTAAATACATTAATAGTTAATGGTGCAGTAACATTATCTAATGCAACTGCTCTCACTGGAACATTAACCATGGGAGGTGGTGTTGGTACCACTAATGGTGTTACTATCACCAATACATCAATTGTAGTTGGTAACAGCACATCAAACGTAGACATAGGACCTACTAACGGTGTAGTTATTAAGTCTACAGCAGCCGGTGCCGGTGTTTATCCCAATTCCAATACGGTAGGTACTTCATTAGGTGGCTCTACTCAAAGATGGAATTTGAACGCTAATACTGGTGATTTTACTGGAACTGTTTCTATAAATACGGCAGCAAGCCTAACTATAGGCACAATAGGTGCTACAACTAACGGGTTTAGTGTTACAAATAATGCTATAAACCTTGGTAACACCTCGGTCAATACACAAATAATTCCTGCATCGATTAGAACCTATGGAAGCGATTCTGTTAGCGTGCCTGGATTTTCATGGGTTGGTGATACTAATTTAGGCATATATAGACCAGCAGCAGATACTCTTGGTATTACTACCAATGGTGTTGAGAGAATGCGTGTAAATAATAGCATTATTTCAGTCAATAATACTTTGCAGATAGAATCAACCGCATCTATAACTGGTAACACCAATGCTCAAGGCAGAAGAACTATAGTCGCAACTGCTACAACAACTGATCCAGCTGTTGCAAATCCTTCTCCGCAATCCGGAGATATCGTATACATTTATTGATAATGGAGTTATTATGAATATTACTGATGATTTTAATGACAAAAAATATGTTGTAATTGCGGGTGTAATATCTCCTGAAGATTGTAAGAAAGGATGTGATCTTCTTTTTTCTTTATATGAAAATAAAGAAACTATCAAAGACGAACAATGCCCTCTGTCCGATTCTGTTTACGGTAATCCATTTTTTGATTCTTTGTTAGATCAATTGAAAGATTATTTTTCAGATGTTAGCGGAAAAAAATTAATTCCTACTTATAGCTATGCTAGAATTTATAGAAAAAGTGAAAAGCTGGAAATACATAGTGATAGACCTGCTTGCGAAATAAGTGCTACGATTACATTAGGATTTGATGAAAAAAGTTGGCCTATATATTTTAATAATGAAAATGAAATTGATCAATCTAATCCATTGATATTAGGAGTAGGAGATGTAGTTTTATACAAAGGAACAGAGATTTATCATTGGAGAGATGAGTTTGATGGTGAATGGCAGTGTCAAGTTTTTCTTCATTATGTAGATGAAGAAGGTCCTTATAAAGATGAAAAATATGATTGCAGAGAAAAAATAGGTACTCCTGCAGAGACAAAAAAACAAGTCATTTGTTCCAATGAAAAAGATACAGTCAATTATTGGTTTTTCGAGAACGCTATTAGTAATGATTTTTGTGATCAAGTAATTGGAAAATATTCTAAGTATGATTTAGAAAAGGGTTTAATTGGAGGAGATGATTTAGGACATTTGAATAAAACTATACGTAATGTTGAAAAACACCTTATACCTATTCATGACCCAATAGGGTTTCAACTTATAGGTTCAGGATTCGTTGCCAATCAACAAGCTTGGAGATTTGATATAAATAATTGTGTTCAAATTGAATATTTAAAATATGAAAAAGAAGGAAGATATAAAACACACATTGATACTTTTATGTCTTATCCTCATAATGACTGTAGGAAATTAACTGTACTAGCTTTTTTAAATGATGATTTTGAAGGTGGTAAATTTTATTTACAAATGGGAGATCAGAAAATTTATCCGCACCAATCAAAAGGAACGATCATTGTGTTTCCTTCTTTTCTTTTGCATGGCGTAGAAGATATTATTAGAGGAACAAGACATTCGGTAGTTTGCTGGCTATTAGGACCTTATTTTAGATAAGCATATGGTAACAAAAACACACGTATATGATGGCAGTTGGAGAGAAGTAAAAAAGATTCATATCTATGATTCATCCGTTGCTACGTGGCGATTGATCAAATATTCTTATGTCTGGGATGGCACAGCGTGGAGACAGGTCCACACTAATGCATTTGTTTTTAATAAAACATTTACTGTAAATGAATCTGATTATGACTTAGTTAACGACATGATATCGAATGGATGGAATGGCACTGATGACGTAGAAGCAACAGTCACGGTGAATCCAGGTGTAATTGTGTATTCAACCGTTGCAGGAGCTCCTGGGTATGGACTTAGAATATCTCCTAATCCTCCTGCAAATCCAGGAAAAGTTATTCCAGCTCCAAGTACCATAACGCTAACTGTTAACGGACAAGTTGTAGGAAAAGGTGGTGCTGGTGGCGCAGGAGGTACTACTACATTTTCAACTACGCCATCCCCAGCACCCGGCTATATATCCGGTGTTACTGCTACAGCAACAGTTGGATCTGCAGGATCGGCCGGAAGTCCGGGTTTGAGATTAGGATTCCCTATAACATTAAATCTACCCCCCGCAGGAAGAATTAAAGGCGGGGGCGGAGGTGGAGGTGGAGGAGGGGCTGTTTATGGTTACTATCCTGCTACTTTTCCAGTATATAGTAAAGCTCTTTTGGGCGCAAGAGCACCAGGAGGGGGTGGAGGAGGAGGAGCACACGGTGCTCCTGCACCAAGTGGAGCAGGAAGTCCATCATCAGGAGGTGCATCAGAAGAACCAGGAGCACAAGTAGGAAATGATGGAGGTACTAATGCCGGAGCGGCTAGTTCACCTAATCCAACAACATTTAATAATCCTTCTAAAACTCCAGTAACTGTTCCTCTAGTAGGAGGTGGAGGAGGTGCAGGAGGCGCTGCTGGATCTGCTGGTAGTACAGGAACAACATCTACAATTGGTCCTAACCCAGGTGGTGCTAGCCAAACACGCGCCGGAGGAAATGGAGGAGCAACAGGAAGAGCTGTATTTGGTTGGGGTCCTGTACCAGCGCCAACAAACATAAACCCAGCAAGTTCAGTTAATTTGCCGTCCTTAATAGGACCATATTCATAAGAGGAATATATGAGTAAAGTAGCATTGTTTTCAATACAGAGTGTTGACTTGGACGGTGGACAAGTTGAAGTCAGATTCATTAATAAACACGGCCCAATACACACAAAACAAAAAACTATTGAAGATTTTATGGTTGAGGTTGAAGTGCCGGGAGAAGATATAGACAAGAATGGCCAAAAAATACCCAAAAAAGAAAAAGTGTTAACAACACAAAATCCAAATGATGATTTAATTTATAGCGTCGATATACCAATCGATGAAAACAATAACTTTGTTTCAGAAGATGAATTGATACGCCGAATATCTTTATTATATCCGGATGATCAGTTTGAAACATATTTAAAGAAGAAAACTGTAGTTAAAAATCCACAGTTAAAAACTCTTGCTGGAAAAAATTATGAAGTTACGATCGAGCCTATTGAAAATGAATCGTTAGGCATGGAAGGCTATACAGATAAATTTATTGTTCATAAAATATAGTATGAAGAAATTTCCTAATGTTATTATAACTACACATAATCCTGTTGATTATGTTGATCTTCCGTTGCCTTCATTAAAAGAAAGTAGAAGAAATTTAAAAGTTGTAAAGGCTTCTATAACTTTAAACGGGTCTTTGAAATATATTCATGGTGAAGATTCTTTAGAGTGGATAAGAAATGAGTCTAATTCTAGGACTCATTATAGGGGAGACTTTTCTTCTGTAGATGAAGTTGCTTCAATGATATATGGTCAGACAAATAATGGCGATCCAACTCCTCCTATGCCATTAGATGCACCAATGAATTTTAATGCTATTCCTCAAGAAGAAAATACTATGATGGCCTGTTTCCAATATAATTACGCTACTACAATAAGACCAGAAGAAAAATTAACTTTGCGAAGAACTTATATTCTACAACCACAACAATCTATATCCATAGCATGTGATGCAAACACTTACGTATATAATATAGATTCAAGTATGGTTATTGATGGTATACAATTTGAAACTGGATCTTGGTGTTTAGTAGAAGAACAAAAAACTATAAATGTTACAGCCGATTCTAATTTAGTTTTGGCGGTGTTTGACTAATGTTTAGTAAAATTACTCCATACTTAAGAATATTACATCTATCAATATTACATATCATTGTGATTGGTGGACTTTTTTATTTTCCTTTAAATTATTATCTTTTTTCTTTTATTTTTTATTTTCTATTTGGCGCTATAGGAATATCGTTGATTCATCATCGCCATTATTCTCATAGATGTTTTAAGAAAATGCCAAAGTGGCTAGAATTTATAGGTCTTATTTTAGGAACATTGGCCGGGCAAGGTAGTGCTATAGAATGGGCTATGACTCATAGGAAACATCACAAGAAAAGCGATACGGTAGAAGATCCTCACAGTCCTTTATTCAAAAACACATTTTTACTATATTGGGATATTTTACGCAAACGAAATAATGTAAGTTTACTATATGGTAAAGATTTTTTTAATGACAAATTAGTGGTAAGATTTCATAATGCGTATTGGCTTATACATGCGATTTATGTTTCATTTTTATTATTGATGGGTATAAAATATTTTATGATTTGTTATGCAATACCTATCGTTTGTATCTGGTTTGCTACAGGATATGGTATAGCTATTTTATCACACAAAAGTGGATATGTAAATTATCCAACGAATGATAACAGTAAAAATAATTTGTTAGTTGGTTGGCTTATGTTTGGAGAAGGATATCAAAATAATCATCATAAATTTCCAAATGATCCTGTTTTAGGAAAAAAATGGTACGAATATGATTTATTAGGAAACATATCAAAAAAAATATTTTGTTAAGGATAAGGTGATACAGTATGGATTATGTTGCTGTTTTGAATGAATTTACTTTAGACGCAATTAAAGAAGCGTTTAAGAAAAACGTTATTGTAGTTGTAAAAAAGAAAGCTTTTACTTTAGAAAGTTTTTGGGATGTATTTAAACAGTGTGATATATTGACTTTAAATAATATGGATAAAGTTATACAACATTTTTTTGGTAATGAAGGAATTGAAGAATTTAATCAGTTTATAAAAAATATATCTTATGATGAATACCCAGGTGTTTTAAAAGTAAATTGTAAAAAAAATGATTTAGGTATACAGCTGGGGATAGTACCTATAAAACAAAAATTGAATTGGCATAGGGATACTCCAGCATTTGTTTATCCCTATAGAATTTTAGCATTACATGGCCAAAATACAGTCAAATCTGTTACTTATATTTTAGAAACGGTAACTCAATATTCTTTACTTTCTTCTGAAGATAAAAAATTTGTAGATTCTTTGGTTTATGAGTATAAAAACGAAAAGCTTTATGAAACAGTTCAGAAAGAATTAAAAAAAGAAAAGAAAAGAATTATCACTGGTGTAACAAACAGAACAAGAAGTGATGAAACTAAAGATTATCCTAATTTAACTTATAAAGAAATCTTTTTAAATTTCACAGATGATCATTATAATAATGTTGATAAACCTCTTATTCAAAATTCTATCATGGGTATCCCAGGATTTGCGTTTGAATACAATACGTTGTTATATTTTAAAGGAAAATCTTTAAGAGAAAGTATTCAAATTTCTCAATGGTTAGAATCCATTATAGTGAAAGATAAATATAAGTATAGTCATTATTGGGATGATGGAGATGTTGTATTATTTGATACAGTCTGCACACAACATGCTAGAGATCCTTATGAAGATGAAGATAGACTCCTTCATAGATTGATATTCAACTTTGAAAAAAATAATGTTTCGAAAACTTGATTTTCATTTTAATGATAACATAATTAAAAAGATTTTATATCTTTCTAAATATAAAGAAACTTATTAGACTAGATCTTTTGAAGAAAGCTATGGAAGGAATGGAAAAAGCATATGGTAAAAATTGATTACTGTCCTTCATGTGAATCAAAAGATATATCAAAAGAGCCTGGATCATTGACACGTATAATGGTGTGGAGATCGTTTGGAATAGATCCAGGAGCAGATATAGATAATGAAAAATGTGTATGTAATAACTGTTCTTTAATTTTTAGTGGTCTTAGACTAACTGAACAAGAAGAAATAAATTATTATACTGGATATAGAGATGAAACATATAATAAACAAAAAGATATATGCACTCCTTTTTATAAAGGATTAAAAATTATTTTTGAATCGATGTTGTATATTAAAAAAAGACAATTTGCGATTCAGTCTTTAGCGCAAAAACATGTATCTTTTTCAAAAATTAATTCAGTACTCGATTTTGGTGGTGATATGGGTGATATGATTCCTTCAAGTCTTAAGCATGCAGATAGATATGTTTATGATATAGGACGGCCAATATTAATAGATGGAGTAAAACATCTAGATTCAATTGATAAACTTTTTGATTTTATAATTTGTGCTCATGTTTTAGAACATAAGTCAGATCCTTCTAGTTTAATTGAACAGTTAAAGACTCATATGCATTCTGAGTCTTTTTTATACTTAGAAGTTCCATATAAAGAAGAGTACCCACTCGCATCAAATGTTTGTGATGAACATCTAAATCAATGGAATGAAAAATCTTTAAAAATTTTTTTAGATAAACATGATATAAATATCATAGACATGAAAACATATGTTATTCATGGCGGATCATTAGCTTTGAAAACATTATTAAAATTGAACGGTGTATCATGAAGACTACACAAATGATATCGGTGAAAGTACTATTTTTAGTGCAATTTTGCATCTTCTTTTAAGTTTAGACTACTATATTCATGAACGAATTTGGTTGAAGATTAGGTGGGGAAGATTATAAATAATAAAAAGTAATAAAACAGAGTAACTAAATGGCTACTAAAGCAAACTTAGTTGTAGACCAAGGAAGTAACTTCAGTACAACCATCACTGTCACTGACGATGATGGGGCGGCAATGGATCTTTCTGGTTATACTGGTGCTGCTCAGATACGTAAGCACTATACTTCTTCAAATTCAGTTTCTTTTACAGTATCAATCGATGAAGCTGCTGGTGAAGTGACTCTTGCATTGACTGCAAACGCAACTGCAAACATGGTTGCTGGTCGTTATGTGTATGATTGTGAATTAACATTAGCCGGAGTAGTCTCTAGGATACTAGAAGGAATCGTTACTATTACTCCGGAAGTAACTAGATGAAAGTAGTATTAGGCGAGCAGCATAGACAGAACGTTAAAGTAAATAATTTTGGTGGTGTTCTTACTACATCATCGCCAATTACTTTAAAAAATCAAGTAATCCAAATTGCTGCGTTACAAAATATCAACGACGTTGAAGCCGTAGACTTATCAAACAATGCTACATTGATTTACAATTCAGCTACTCAGATTTATGAAATCAAACCTATGACATATGAGCTTATATCTGGTGACATTGATTGCGGTACTTTTTAACGTAATAAATCTATTAAGTCTTTTCTAGATTCGTGGACTGCGAAATAGTCTGGTCCTTGAAAATCTTCTCTCCATAATGCATATTCATGAAAATCAATCTTATCATTACTAAATTTACCAAGTATGAATCCGTATGGTCTCAATAGTTCGTACGCATCAACTAATAGCCATTTAGTTAATATACAGGCGTATCCATATTCAAATTGAATTATATCAATTTTGTTTTGTTTTAGTGTATTGGTAAATCCTTCGAACACCATCTTCTCAGCACCTTCCACATCAACCTTTAAATAGTTGATCCTATCAATCATTCTGCTTTCAACGTAGTCATCGCCTTTAAAGACTAGTCCAGTTCTATGTTCTGAGTCATCAACTCTCAACATCTTAAGGCACGTACTGACTGCGCTATAAGAAGGTTTGTACTTCATTGCTAGTGTTCCAGCTTCCGATGAAAGACCAAATGGGTTGGCAAACATTTTATCATCCAGTGTTATGTTCTTTTTCATATTTTCAAATGTATCAGGAACAACTTCAAACATATGAATATTTGCTTCTGGATGTATAGATCTGGCTAGTCTAGTCCATTCTCCAATATTACAACCTACATCAAATATTGTGGTTAGTTGTCCGTTTAATTTACGTAAAATCCAATCTTCTCCATGAAGAATAAATTCTTTCTGTGCTGTTTCTTGATTGTAAATTGGTTCCATTATTTCACCCTGTAAGTCGTTGAGCCTATGTGGTCACACAGTATAGAAGTATCTGCAAATATTTTAAATCCATTCTCTTTAGCTTTTCTTGAAAAATAGATGTCCTCTGATATAGTATCTTTATGATCTATTGCTGATTTATAAACGAATTGAGGATAACCTATTTTTCTTAACGCTTCTGATTTTATCAAAACGCATCCAAACCCACAAGCTTCTATTTCAACTAATCCTTTATCTTTGATTTCATCATATGGAATATTAGTGTTTCCTCCAGAATCATTTGCTTTGTATACTTCTAAAATATGGTTTTGGTTTCTTTGAATGTATAATCCGCTTACTATATCTTTATCATGGTTCAGCAATTTAACTAAGGTATCAGGTGTAAATTTCATATCGCTATCAACAGAAAACAAATAATCATAACCTCCTGCCCAATGCGCTATCAAATTTCTTACTTGATCTATTTGGTAACCATAGAAGTATTGGAAATTTACTTCACAATCATCTGGGATTTGCAAATCATAGATTGATTTAAATGTTTCACACTCGATATATTTTGCTGTAGGAATAGCGATCAATATTTTCTTTTTACCCATCTTCACAACACCTTCATTTATAAATTTTGAATTCTTATTCTGCTCTTCAGAATTAACCTTATAATCATTCAACGGGTTCATATCATTATAATTGTAAACAATCTTTGAAACACATTTTA
>Ga0208644_1001027_pt1 | contig 24147 bp, 31 predicted proteins | sample VirMetDEL_Nov_18_FD_184517 | JGI IMG/M metagenome (GOLD analysis project Ga0208644, IMG submission 184517) | Aqueous microbial communities from the Delaware River and Bay under freshwater to marine salinity gradient to study organic matter... | ecosystem: Environmental > Aquatic > Marine >...
GCTATCGTAAGGGCTGCGGCTGAGATTGGGAGGGGGCAGGAATGAACCGCGAAGACGTTATCCGACTTGCCGAGCAGGCTGGGTGCGGATGGGCAATGGTCGGCAAAGAGCCGGTGCTGACAGGTGTGGAACTGCTTGAGCGTTTCGCCGCTCTGGTCGCCGCCGCTGAGAACGAAGCGTGCGCGGAAGTGCTGGTCGGCAAAATCAAAAGACACGAACAGATCGCGCAGGAATGCGCGCTGCGCGGCGAATACGGCGAAGTGACTGTCCTCCGAAGCACGGCTCGAAAACTGTCGGAATGCGCCGCTGAAATCCGCGCAAGGGGGCAGGAATGAACCGCGACGTTTGCGGCGCATGCTTTGCCCCAGCGGCGCTGTGTGAATGCAATAGGAGAATAGGAATGACCGACAACGACTTCATTGAGGCGCTGCTGTTCAAGGCTCCGGTCCGGGACGAAGCGCCCGACCTCGACGAGAAGCGTCGCGCGGCGCTGGACTGGCTGGGCGAGCGGTGGCTGCTGCACCAGGCGAACAGCCCGGCGAAACGCGATGAGTGAGAAACAGTAATGATTTTAGCTACTCAAACTGAAATGAAATTCAAAAAAAATGACGCTTTGACATGTGTTGTTGAACTTGATGATACGGCGCTAGAAGTATGCCGATTATTTGACTACGAGTTTTCCGGGGAGTCTAAGTTTTCTGTTCCAGCGATGCCAACCGTTCCAAAATCGTTTGGTATAGGTTTGATAGCCGGGCCTAGCGGAAGCGGGAAAAGCACACTGTTGCAGAAATTTGGATCGCCAATGGTCCCGCAATGGAGCAAAAATAGGGCTATCGTCTCGCATTTTAGCGGAGCTAAAGATGCGTATGAAAGACTTGGGGCTGTTGGGCTAAACAGCATTCCTTCTTGGCTACGACCGTATCATGTACTTAGCACAGGCGAAAAATTTCGCGCGGATCTTTCCCGCCAAATCAGCGACGGCGCTGTTATTGATGAGTTCACTTCAGTAATAGACCGCAATGTCGCAAAGTCATGCGCTACTGCAATGCGCCGATACGTTACGCAAGCTGGAATTACAGGCATGGTTGTGGCGTCGTGCCATTACGACATTATCGATTGGCTTCAGCCAGATTGGGTGTTTGATACTTTTACGGGGCAGTTGTCCGATAGGGGGTTAAAAAGGCGGCCCTGCATTGACTTGCAAATCGAGCCATGCAGCGCGGAAGAATGGTCAGCGTTCAGTGTGCATCACTATTTGAACACCAGTATGAACAAGGCCGCGCGCTGTTGGGTGGCGACATGGAATGGCGTCAAAGTTGGATTTGTTTCTGCTTTAGCATTTCCCAATGCTAATTTCAAACATGCATGGCGCGAACATCGCACAGTGGTGCTTCCTGATTTTCAAGGTCTAGGGATTGGCGTCGCCATCTCTGACGCAGTGGCGAAAATGTTTGTTTTTGATGGCTGCCGCTATTTTTCTAAGACCGCCCATCCCCGTTTTGGGGAGTACAGAAATCAGTCTCCTAAATGGAAAGCCACCAGCAAAAATCAACGCGCGCGTAACGATTACCGCGAAGATTACGCAACAAAAGAAGATAACCACAAAATGAAACATGCAGCCCGCGTATGCTATTCGCATGAATATGTCGGAGTGCAGGATGTCAGCGGCGATGAGTGAGAAAGTCGTCGAACAGTACCTGGTCAAGCGCGTCAAGGCCGCGGGCGGGGTGGCGTATAAGTTCGCCAGCCTGTCGCACCGGGGCGTGGCTGACCGCATCGTCTGCCTGCCCGGCCAGACGTGGTTCATCGAACTGAAAACAACCGGCGGGCGCCTGTCTGAGCTGCAAAAGGTCTTTGCGGAGGACATGCGCCGGCTGGGCCAAAACTACACGGTCCTGTGGACCAGAGAGGATGTGGATAAATGGCTCTCCGAGACTACCAAGTAGCAGGCGCTCAGTTCCTGCTTGACACGCCCCGCAGCATGGTCCTGGCGCCCGTCGGCGCGGGCAAGACCGCGACCACGCTCACGGCCATGCAGGAGGCGCTACGGCGCGGCGACGTGCGCCGCTTCCTTGTGGTGGCCCCCAAGCGCGTCGTGACCGACGTGTGGCCCGTAGAAGCGCCCAAGTGGGCGCCGGGGCTGCTCATGTCGCTGGCGATTGGCACGCCGGCCCAGCGGCTGGCGGCGCTGGCCGCGCCGACCGATGTGGTGGTGACCAACTACGACAACCTGCAATGGCTGGCCGAGCAGCCGTTGGCCTTTGACGCGGTGGTGTTTGACGAACTCACCCGGCTGAAGAACAGCAGCGGCAAGCGGTTCAAGGCGTTTGAGAAGGTCATCGGCAACATCGAGACGCGGTGGGGCCTGACCGGGTCGTTCACCAGCAATGGGCTGGAGGATGTGTTCGGGCAGTGCAAGATCGTGGACCAGTCCCTGCTCGGCCGCAGCAAGGGCGCGTTCCTGCAACAGTACTTCACATGCATAAGCCGCGAATACGGCGACTGGGCGCCGGTGCCCGGCTCGCTTGAAAAGGTTATGGCCCGCATCAAGCCGGCTACCTTCCTGCTCGACCCTGGCGTCTACACCACCACCCTGCCGCCGCTGCACGTCGTGGAACTGACCACGCGCATCGCCGACCGGGCGCCGTATGAGTCAATGAAGAAGAAGTTTGTTGCGGAGTTCGGCGACACCCGCGCCATCGCCCAGACCGCCGCCACCGTCACGGGTAAGCTCCAGCAGATGTCTGCCGGGTTTGTGTACGCCGACGGCGCCACGCACTGGTACTCGGAACACAAATTAGAACGACTGGATGAGCTACTTGAAGAAAATCAGTTCGCGCCTACAATAATTGTTTACAATTATCAGGCCGAGTTGGCGGCGCTGAAAGCGCGCTACGGGGCTAGGGCCGTAACGATGGAGGATCCTCGTGCTGTCGAGCGCTGGAACTGCGGAAAAGTATCCATCCTCCTGCTGCACCCCAAGTCAGCCGGACATGGCCTTAACCTACAGCACGGCGGGAGCAAGATGGTTTTTCTGTCGCTGCCTTGGTCGCTGGAACTCTTTGAGCAGACCGTCGGCCGGCTGCATCGCAGCGGGCAGCAACACGCCGTCTGGTGCTATGTCATTCTGGCGGAACAGACGATAGATCAGACCATCTGGCGCGCACTGCACGACAAACGAAACCTGTCCGATATTGCCTTGGAGGCACTGAAATGAAGACGTGGCGAAAACTGTTGGCAGACATGCCAAACATGACCGAGAACGAAATCAAGGAAATGCTGATGGAGGAACACGCAGGCCGGCGCCGCGTGACCGTCATGCTGCGCCTGCACCAGCGGTTCTGCGCGATGCGCGCCGAGCGCGAGCGTAAGGAGCTGATGGCATGACCGACACGGTCAACCACCCGCCCCACTACACCGCCGGCGGGGTCGAGTGCATTGACGCGCTGGAGGCCGCCACCGTCGGTCTGACGGGCATTGAGGCGGTCTGCACCGCCAACGCCATCAAGTACCTGTGGCGGTGGAAGCGCAAGGGCGGGATCGAAGACCTGCGGAAGGCCCGCTGGTACATCGAGCGGCTTATCGCGCGAGGAGCGCCACCAGCCCCGCCACCGCCGCCCCCCGGCCGACCTCCATCCAAGCCCATCGACTGCTGACCGGCACCCCCTGCGCGGCGATAGCGCCCAGCGCAGGGGCCACCCCCGCCGCCACGACCATCGGCCAATAGGCTAGGTCAACCGCCAGCATCGGTGCGGTGACGGCGGCGAAGACCGCTCCGATCCTGAGCTGCCCCAGCCACCCCTTAAGCCGTCGCCCGTCCGGGCGGATGAGTTCGGCCATGACGGACATGTCCTGCCGGTCGCCTTGGGCGTACAGGACGCCGGCCAGCAGACACCACCAGTCGGGGCGGATGAGCATGGCGACCAGCGCGCCGCTGGCGTACCAGGCGGCCATGCGGACGATGTCGCGGCCCCCAAAGCGTTTCTCGGGAAATCCGCCGCGCATCCGGTCGGCGAGCGCCGCGAACAGGATGATGGCCGTGAGAGTCATCCGCGCCGGATGACCTCAATGAGGCCGATGGCGGCGGTGACCGCCGCGCCAATGGCCGGGATGAGGTCCGGGGCGACTTGGACGCCGAAGCCGCCCACGATAAGGGCAACGCCCCGCCAGGTGCTGGCTTCTTTCAGTCGGTCTAGAACGTAGGTCATGCGCGGCCTCCATGAGTGATCGAAAAGTGGTTTCCGTCAGGACGGCTGAACCGCCCGCCCCAACGGCAGTCGGCGCCCAACGCCTCCCAGTACTCGCCGAGCTTGCGGTAGTCCTCGGTCTGAGTCTTGTACTCGCCGTTGATGAACAGGTTGAGGTCAATGGCGAGCCGCTCGCAGTGCAGACTGTTGACAATGCCCTTGCCTAGCTGGGCGTTCTGTCTAGCCTGCTCCGGGCTGCGGTAGGCGTCACCGAAGGTGAGTTCGTAGCCGATGCTGTAGGCGTACTCAATGAGCTTGCCGACCAGCCGGGTGAACAGGCGCTGTTTCTCGCCGAGGGTCATGGCTTGTCCGCCTTGGCGTCAAGCCGGTCGAAGATTTTGCTGAGCATGTCCTTTATCTCGTAGATGTCGCGGCGGTAGTCTTCCTTGAGGACGTAGGTTTTTGGCAGGTCTTCGCGCAGCTTGCCAAGGTCGGATTTCAGTTCCTTGACCGCGCTCCACATCTCCATGGCGAGCCAGCACAGCAGGGTGATGAACGACCCAAGCAGGATGTTGATGATGCCTTGCACGTCGATCACCCAGTTCACGAAAACCTCCTTATACCGCGCCCAGCGGCGCTGCGATATGGGAAAAAGTCACGGCTGCTGGTTGCCCATCAGCGCGTTAATGTTGACCGCTGCCGGCGCCAACTTATTGACCGCCCCAACTGTTTTTGTCGTCGCGTCAACTGCCCGCTGAGTAATGTTGCCTTTGGCCGCTTTTTGCATAGCCTCCGCGAGCGCCTTGGAGTCTATCATCGCCAGCGCCAACCGTTGCGCCAGCCGAGCGTTTACGTTTTTAGACAACTCGGCGACCGTGTTGTTGACGATGATTTCAGTGCCGATGCCAACCGGAATTTTGACGCTGCGGTACTTTTCCCACAGCGGCATCTTGAGCTTGGCGCCGGTTTCGGCCAGCGCCGCCGCCGTTGTTTGGTGGTACAGCGCAGTTTGGACCTGGTCTACGATGTTTTTGGCGGCTGGTACGTCGGCGACGATGTCTGCCACGGTTTCTTTTTCGGGGATGTTCAGGCGCTTGCGGAGCGCGTCAATGTCGGCGTTGACCTTGTCAAGGTCAGCGGTTGCGACTTTGGCCGCCTGCTTGGCTTGCTCAAGCTCACGCGCCCGATCAGCAACATCTCCGACCAACGCTTCTTTATTTCGCGCCGATGCTGCTTTACGGGCGGCGGCCTCGGCTTCTACTTCCGCCACCGTTTTGCGAACGGCAGGCAAGCCGCCCTCAATCGTCGGTGCGGGCGCTTGAGGCGCGGGGCCTAGCTTGTCTTGCAGCTTTTGAATCTGTGATGTGGTTTCAGAAATGTCTGCCGCCATGCGCGGGTAGACGGTCGCCGGCAGCGTTCGCAGGTTGATGTTGGTGAAGTCAACGCCGGCGTCTTTCAAAATCCGCATGTTGTCTTCGTACTTGGACATGAAGCGAGCGTGCGCGGCGGGGTCGATCACGTTGTTCTTGACCACTTGCTTGCGGTAGAAATTCTCAATCGCTAGTTGTAGCTGCGCGCGAGCCGCTGGGTCTTCTTTCACCATCCGCGCCATCTGCTGCGTGGCGTCCAGATTGCCGCTGCTGAAGAACGAAGGCACAATCGCGTCGGGCCGCATGTTGCCGGTAAGCAGTTTGCGGGATTCATCGCCTGACTTGTACACGTCTCCGATCAAAGTCTTGTACGCCGCACGCGCGTCATCCGCCGCTTTGATAGCGTCGGGCGGGAACGTGGTGCTGTTAGCGATTACGCCGTCAATCGCCTCTTGCATTTTCGCCAGCGCAGCCAATTTGGTCGCTTGCGCCGGATCGGTAGCAGCGCGGATTGTCCGGGCGTAGTCAGCGTTCAAGGCTTTGCGAAGGTCAATCAAGTCTTCCATTGACGCCATCGGCGTCTCAAACGTAGTTGACCGACCCGTCAGGCCCATAGGCCCGGTGCCGGTGGTGGTGGCCTTGCCTCGAAATCGATTGAGGATGGCAGCGGTGGCCGACGGAAGCATGTCCGGCGCGAATTTAGCCAGCGGCGTGCCCATAGCCTGCGCCGCGACGTTAAAGATGTCGCTGGCGTCGGTTTTGGTTCCCTTCGCCAAATCCCGCGCGGAGTCGTACAGCGGGTCTACTTTGGACTGGGTCACGCTAGTTTTGCGACGGTCGATCATGTCCGTCAGCACTTGTCCCTGTTGCTCTGGCATTGTCTTAGGCAGCGTTCCCGCCTCGGCCATGCGCGTTTGTTCTAGCTCTGACGACAGCCGGCCAGCGGCCTGCCGAGCCCCTTCAAGCTGAAGCAACATGTTAGGGGGCATGGGTTGTTCGCCAGCCAGCCCCGCCGCCCGTTTTGCGTCGTCCAGCGCAGACTGTTGGAGATTGACAGACCAGTCGGATAGCGCGTTGACAGATCCGATTTCCTGATTGATCGCCTGCTGGGCTCCAGCAAGTTGATTGGCCTGCGCGAGGCGCTGCGCCCGCGCGGGGTCTTCGTAAAACTTCTTCTGTAGCGCCCCGCCACCCATGAACTGCGCTTCCCGCGCGGCCCACGCCAGCGTAGGCAAGTTCATTTCGGTGGCGATTTGGTCAATAGATTGCCCCGCCGCAGCACGCGAAGCGATTTCGTTCATTCTGTCGGGGTTGATGCGCTGGCGCCCGCTGCGGTCAAGAAAGTCGTTAAACAGCCCGATTTCGCGAAGCGCGCGGTTAAACACCGCCGTTTCGCCACCAGGCACGACATATGGTTCAGCAAAATTGTACGCGCCGCTGATTACCGGATTGACCAGCTTTGCGGCGGGGCGCAGCGGATCTGTAAACTGCCCGGCCGTAGATAGCACAGCGCCGGCTTTTGATAACTTACCCGCTGCGCCGGCAGCGCCCGCCGCCTGCGCCGCCGCACCAGTCGCGCGAACCGCCCCCGCGCCGCCCGTGAGAACCGTAGATATGTCGGCCATCGCGCCGACCGGGTCGGTCTGGATGGTCTTGACGAAGTTGTCCCATCCGCCGTACCGCTCGCGGTACATGGAGTTCAAACTTCTCGCAAGCTCAACCGACTTGGCTTTTTCAGGCTGCTCCGAATAGTCCAGCCCGGTAGCCAGCAACGCCTCGCCCTGCGCGAGTTTGCCGAGCATGGTCGCAGTGTCCACGGGGTGCAGCACCATGTCCACCAGACTGCCGTAGAAATTCATGGCGCTGCTGGGGATGTTACCTGCGGTGGTCTTGACGCCTTTCCATACGCCGTCCAGCGTTACAGGCGGCGACGCGGGCGCGTCTAACGTAAATCCTTCGGGCACATAAGGCGTTTCGGCAGGCGGCGTGTCTAGCGTAAAACCTTGCGGAACAGCTACTGCATTAGATGCCATTGCCCACCTCGGAAAATGATGCGAGTTTTGCCGTCCGCGCTGGTAGCTGTCTGTCCTTCTGGGATAGAGGATGCACCTGCCGCAGCCGGCGCGGTCGGCGCTGCCGCAGCGGCGGGCGTTGTGGCCGGCGCCGTGCCGGTAGACGATGCGCGAGGCGGCAATTTGATGTATGGATTAAAGGGAAACGCAACGCCTCTGTCTTCCGCGCTTTTTACGTCTTCGTTGTACATTTCAACCTGTCTTCGGGACGTTTCGATAAACGTGTCCAAAATGCGAGGGAGCGCGAGAGGATCTGTGCCAAGACTGCCGATGGCTTCGCTTAGCGCAGCTTGCTGTCTTTCGGTCGGATTCGGGTCCATCTTCTTCAGGTTGTCCAAAATCCCACGAAACAGCCGCGATTTAAGTTCGCTAGCGTCCGTCACACCCTCAACATTAATGTTCGCACCAAGCCGGTTGTTAAAGAAAGACGCAGCCGTTCTAAACGCATCCCCACCAGGCCCCATAAAATCTTTGGCCTTGCTATTCAGCACTAGCTGTTTTGCAGCTTCCAAGTTTTCTATTTGCGCGGGGGTGTTACGCAAGGTTTTTCTGGCCTCGGCTATGTCGGCCATGAAACTTTTAGCCGCTTGAGTCTCGGCGGTGTCGGAACTGTTGATCTCAACTCTAGTCCCCGGCGCGCGGGTCTGCTCAAACTTAATCTGATTATTGATTTCGTCAAGTTTGATGGAATACATCGGGTCGCTTCGGTCAAGCTGGTCACGCGCTGCCTGAAGCTGGCCTAACGTAGTCGGCGGCTTGGCAAGGTCAGCTTCTTCTTTCGCCGTCATCCCGGTCATACGCTGCCACAGTTTGGTCACGTTCTGTGGGTCGGCTTGCAGTTGCTGCTCAATTAACGAAAGGTGCGGCCGGCGGATACCGAGAATCTCGGACATTTCCGCGTCATTTGTCGACTCGCCCAGCAGCCCCATCAACGCTGGTCCGTTGGGGCCTATTACCCGCGCGGCGTTGCGGAACGCATCAACCTTGACGCTCTGCCGGGCTTTGCGTTCCGTCGCCTGACTGGTGGCGATTTCCTGCTGATACTTCTGCGCGTTCAGTTGATTGGACTGAATGCCGCTCTGCAACTCTTGCATCTTCATCATCATGCCAAGTTGGTTCATCGAAGCGTTGGGGTCCCGCTCCGGCATGGCAATGGGCGTCAGGCCCCGGACAAGCGTCGGATCTAACGGCATGTCAGCCTACCCCCGCGTAGTCGAGCATACTCCGACTGCGACCGCCGCCAGCCTGACGAATCAGCGCGTTGATGTAGTCCCGCTGCAACTGCTGATCCTGCGTGGTGCCTCGGGACAGGGCGCTGTTGATCGCACGGTTCCACCCCTCCTGCGCCCCCAGATACCCAGACGCCCGCGCATCCGCCGCGCTGGTCACCGCGCCCATCTGCGCCTGGCCTGCGTTGCCCATCGCGTTGCTGACGTTGGTGCCCATGTTCTGGCCGGCCTGCGACAGCGTGTTGGTAGCCGTCTGGCCCGTGCCCGCAATCGCCTGCAACGGGTTCAGCAGGTTCGTCCGGTTCGTCTGGAAGCGGTTGAAGGCGTTCATGTACTCCTGCGACGCCAAGTCCTGACCGTAGCCCTGCGACGCCTTCAACGCGGCGCCAGAGATAAGCCCGCCCCGCGCCGCCGCCTGCCGGTCTAGCGCCTTCAAGCCCTCCGACATGCGGAACGCATAGCCGGGGTCGGCTTGGAAGTCGGCCATCGTGAAGTTCTTTGACAGCGAGCCGTAGCCCGGCGCCCGGCGGTTACCGCTCAGGCCCAGCAGGTCCTGCATCCGGTTGAGCGCGTTGACGCCGCCCTGGCGGAACGGTTCGTTCAGCGCGGTCTGCTGCGCGAAGATGTCGCGGGCCAAGTCCATCTGCGCCCGCGAGGTCTGCGAACCGATGTTCGCCGCCTGCTGCGCGGCGTTGGCCTGCATCTTCGCGGCGTTCTCGACGGCATTGGCGTTCCGCATACCGGACGCCACATCGATGCCCATGCGAACCAAATCGCCCTTGCTGACGCCGAAGTCGTCCATCAAATCGGTAAACCAACCCATGTTGCTGCCTCCGGGGCCTGCGCCCGCTGTACTACCGACCGCACTGCGGCCGGGGATGTTCAAAGACCCTACTGCGCCTGCCGCACGCGCTGCGTTCGACATGCCGGCGGCGGTGCCACCCGGCAACCGCCCCGCCACCGCTGCGTCCTGAAACGCGCGCGGGAACAGCGACGCGGTGTTGATGTTGCTCAGCGTAGACTCAGCCGCACCGCCGGGGAAAAGACTGGTGAACTCCGCGCTGCTCAGTTCAGGGCCGTACTTCAGGTAGTTTAGCGCGTTGCTTGGGGCGTTGGCGATTGACGACCCGATACTGCGCGCGTAGTTTGCCCAGCCACCGGCAGCGTTCACGCCGGACGCGATGTTGGCCCCGCCCATGCCGCCGACGTAGCCTTGGACACTACTTAATGCGATGTCGCCAAGGTCGCCGCCTTCGCCGGCAGTTCTGCCGCCCATGTACAGCGCGCCTGCCCACGGGCCCATAAAATACCCGACGGTGGCCGTAATGATGGGGTCAAGGATCGTCATGATGTCGAAGTCACGCGGCGGCAGGGCGTTTTGCGCCTGATAGTTCCGCGCCGTCATGTCGAACAGCTTATGCACCGGCACGCCGGGGTTCTGCGCCATCAGCGTCTGCAAGCCCGGCTGCCGCGCGTCGTCGCGGCCGTACTCGGCTTCGCTGAACGCCCGGTTGTAGCCCGGCTGGCCTTTGCGGTTGTTCGGGTTCGCGCTGTACCGCTTCAACCAGGCAATCGTGTCCTGCTCGACGGTCGGTGAGTTGGGGTCAATCCCGCGGGCGTACAGCCCTGCGCCGTCGGACGTGGCGAACCGCTTCACATCCTCATCGTGCTTGAACCCACCCGACATGCCAAAGCGGACCTTCACGCCGTTGAAGACGCGGACATCCCCCTTCTTTGGCCGGCGGTAGACGCTCACGACTGTTCGTTACCCTCGGCTAGCCAGCGCAGGTATTCCTGCCAGTCACGGTTGTCAGGGTCGTTCGGGATGAACGCGCCGTCCGACCGCAATACACCATTCTCGCGTTTCTGATACGTCATAGCTCTGCATCCGCTGTGTGCGTCCAAGAGTAATAGCTACCCGCTGTCAGCGATACGCTGCCTTCCAGATATGCGTACCCGCCGGTGTATGTCGCGACCGGCGCATACGTCGTGCCGATGGCAACGCCGAGCGCGTTGTACGCTGCGACAGCGCCGGCCGTAGTTGTGGAGCCGGCGTAAATAGTGACAGTGGGCGCGATTCGCATAGGCACGGGGAATAGAAACCCAGCGTTAACGCGGGCGGTTGTAATCGCAGCGTTCGTCAAATACTGCCGGCTAGGCGAATTAGCGGTCGTCGATTGATAGTACCGCTGGCACAACTGCGTTTCGGTGGTGATCGGACGGTTCTCAAAAGTCGGAACGGTAGCGCCGGGGAACAACTGCACGCCGGTCAGCAGGAACGTGTTGCCTGCGGTATCGCCAAGGTTGACCTGCGCGCTGGTGCCCAAAAAGCTGCCCGCGTTCCACGCGCCGGCAGTGGACTGGTAGGTTACGCCAGCCATCAACGCCCACTGAATGTACACCCCGATGCCGTTGGTGATGTTCCACGATATGGTGTTGGGCAGACCGTTGGTAATGGTGATGGTCTTGTATTCCCAAGTGTTCACGGCGTTGATGGTGTACGTCGCGATGTAGGTGTGCGTGACCGGGTCATTTTTAAGCGCCACGCAATGCGTGCCGAGTTTGCTGGAACGCACCCAGAAGGACAGCGTGAAGGTCTGCCCGATCAAATCGGTGATGTTGTACCCTTCCACCTTCTGCACGACATACGCAAGATCGCCGATAGCGACAGTGGCGTGTGCGGTCGTGCAGTTCCACAGTCCGGAGTATTTAGCCGCTACGGGCGCGCCAGGGTTAGCCGTGGACTGCTGGATGCTAGCCACCAGCGCGGGTGCGGCGGGAGCGGTGAAATAGTACTGCCAGCGGTCGGCCATAAACGACGCTGACGTTCCGGTAATCGCAGCGCCGTTATTGCGCTGGTCGATCATGAAACCGCCGTTGATGATGCGGTTGAAGTTGTTCTGCAACCCGGTGCCGACCGGGACGTAGGAGTAATTGACGTACTGGAACCGCGTGCCGTCGTACTCCACCAGCACAATCTGGCCGGCTTGAATGTCGCCAGCCACCAGCGGGTTGGTGCCTTGCTTAGTCAGCGATTTAACGCCCAGCCCATTTAGGTTTAGTGACGTTGCGCCAGTGTTAGTCGCTGCCGCCACGAACGAAAACTGTTGCCCGGCGGCATATGCAGTAAAGTTAGGCGACGTGACAACAGCGGTTATCGCATTAGCAGTCCCGCCAACGCTAGACAGCAACTGCGACGCACCAAACGTCTCGGCGCTGCTGATGTTGTCCACCGTCCAGATTTCAACGTCGTCGGCTGTGGTCAGCTTCAGCTTGTACGCCGCCGACGCCAGCCACACGCTGGCCTCACCCCGCGAATCAAGGATGATGGGGTTGGTGTTGGCAATCGTCCCGGCCTGCGTCGTGTACGTTGCCAGCGGGGTCGTCGTGCCCGCAGCGTAGGAGTAGAGCTTGCCTCCGACCAGCGGAGCGCCTCCGGTGGAGAAAAACTGCATCTTCGGCAGCGGACTCAGAATCGCCATATTAGTTAGCCTGCAAGGTTATCCAGTTGGTGCCGTCGTTCTGTAGCATAGCAAATTTACCCGCCGTCGCGGCAAGAATGGCGGTGCCTGGTGTCGTGCTGCCCAGCGGTACCACGTTCGCCTCGGCTGATGTGACGGCGCTGGCCGTGAGCGTGCTGAGCAGCAGCACCCGCCCTGTCGCCGCCGGCGGTAGCGTGACCACGCAGGCAGCCTGAAACTGCACCGCTACGTCGGTGTCGTTGACCGAGTAGGTGGCCGTTGACACGGTAGCCGGCACCTGCCAAATGACCGCGTTGCTGCGGATGAACAGGTTGTAGAAGAACCGATACCACTGCCGCGACATCAGGCCCGTCGTGCCGTCCAGCACAGGGACGCGGGGCGCCGGGATGTTGGTGGTGTTAAGCATTGGTCGGGGACAGGATGAGTTCGGCGCCGGTGATGGCGACCTTTACTGGGTCGGTGCCAGACACCTCGTAGACCCGGTCGCGGATCTTCAGCGTCATCCCCAGCCGCCGCCAGATGGCTCGCGTGCCAAACGCCCCCATAGCGCCCATCGAGGTCCAGTGTTCGTTCGACCAGGTGTGCCCGGCGTCGTCGGACCAGCGGAGCATGACCTGCGGGTCTGACCCCTGCCCAGTCGCCAGCCCCGTGCCTGTCTCGCAGTCCAGTTGCAATGCGTGCTGCGTTGTGCGCTTCAGCGTGTTCTGATCTGCCGGTAACGCCCGCCACGACCGCAGCCACTTCTGTTCAGCGCCGTTGTCGGAGTACACGTCCAAGTCAAAGGCGTACAGGTTGCCGTTGCTGCTGTCGCCCACCACCACCTCGTTGTTGTACCGCATCTGGCAGTTGGACTGATGCCGGTAGAACTGACCGTTCTCGAACCTGGCACGCTCATGCCAGCCGCCGGTCGCCACATCGTACACCCACGTCGCGTTGCCTGTCGGGAACGTCAGCACATAGAACGAATGGCCGTCCTGCTGGTAGGTGTAGCCGATGGCGTCGGAGATGTTGGCGTAGCTCTGGATGGCGTACTCAATCGCGTGCGTGCTGATGCGCTGGCCGGTGTAACCGTTCGCCCGGTAGACCATGCCGCCGCCACGGGCGTCTGAGCCCAGCCAGAACAGCCCGTTGTCCATCTTGGCTACCGAGTACGGCGCCGCGCAGCCTAGCTCGTTGTAGGCGCCCTGAATGCGCGACAGCGGGAACTGCGCCTCGCCGGAGTCATACCAGACCTCAACCGAATTGGTGCCGTACAGCCAGACCTCGCGGTGGTCCACGATCAAAGCCACCAGCCCGTCGGTCGCACCCTCCGCGCTGGCAAACTCCAGCGGGTCAATTGACGTGCCGTCCAGCAGCGAGGTAATCCACACGCGCTGCGAGTTGGGCTCGTTGAAAACGAAGTAGCCGTCCAAGTAGCCGACCGTTACCGCGCCGGGGAAGTCGGGATCGGAAATCTCGCCAAACGCATTCGTGCTGACGTTGTAGATGTAGCCGCGAGGGTTGCAGGCGATGAACAACTGCGTGCCGTTGTCGGCCATGCTGACCGGCCCGGTGCCGGACACCGTGCCCAGCAGGGTGGCGTTCCATGCAGCGTCTACCCGGTAGAGGTCGTTGCCGGACACGACGTAGCCGTAGCTGCCGAACTGCCACAGCCCGCGCACGGGGCCGGAGCCGACCGAGGCCAGCAGGCGAAGGCCAGGGGCGCGGACAAGGAAGCCAGCGGACTTGCCGCCTTCGGGCGTGGCTTCGGGGTAGAGGTTGATCATGCGGTTGTCCACCGCATTGATGCTCCGCGCCACATACGCTTGTCCGAGGATGGGCGTCCGCATCAATAGTTCCCAGAATACACTGAGAAGCGTTGCCGCGTGCCCACCATGCTGTACGGCAGGCTCATGATGTCGCCGGGGTTGTTGATGCGCTTCAGATTCCGCTTGCTGGTCATCGCAATGCGCTTGACCGTCGGCGACGGCTCAACGCCGAATTCCGGCGCTAGTTCGCAGGCCAGATTGTACCGGAACGCCCGCAGGTAGCCGGGCGGAAAGGCCAGCGTAGTGACCAGCGTCGCCGGCTGAGTGAGTTCTTCCACCGAGATGAAATGCCACTCCAGCGCCCGTGTCGGCACGGGGTAGACGTACATTTCGATGTCGGGATAGGTCATGTTCAGCCAGATGATTTGCGGGTAGGTGCTGGTGACCGTCTTGACCGCAATGCCATCGTACTGCTGCTGGTTAATCATCTTGATGCCGAACGAAATGCCGGTGGTGGCATCGCGGAAGTACGTCGAGTCATCAAGCTGGATGGGCCGGTTGCCGACGAAGTTGCCGGTAGGGCCTAGCGTGCGGCTGATTTGACCAGCAGGCCAAGTGAACACCTGGTCTTGCGTGGAGAAGATGCTGAGGCGTTCAGTGTTCCATGAGTCGATCATCTGATTCAGCGCAGTGAGCGCGTCAGATGCAGTCGCGGCTGACGGCACTTCGCCTTCAGCTAACTGACCAATCAGCCGCAAGGCCCCATTGATTTGTTCGCCTGCGGTTGACACTAATCAGCCTCCTAGCAGCGGGCGACAGCCCCTTGAATGCGTCGGCGCTTAGGCGCCAGTTCGTTCACCACCTGCTCAGGTCCACGCACCCATCCTTCGCGCGCATCCGCCTCGGCTTCTGCCTCGGAGATGGCTATCTTGGTGCCGTGTACCGGGTGGTAGAGCTTGATTACCATAAGGTCAGGGGGCGGTTGCCCGCCCCCGTTCCTAACTACATCAAGCCAGGCGGTACAGCGACCAAGCACCGTCGCCCGTTTTGCGGGCGCGGAACCGACCGGACGTGTTGGTCGCGGCGGTAGCCAGACCAACCAGCGTCCAACCCGTACCGGCGGCGACAGTCGCCGTGGTGCCGGCGGTGTTGACCAGCGAGAAATCAAACCCGCTGTCCACCTTCGCGTTGATCAGAGTGGCCTCAAGCAACGCAACAGTCGGCAGCGTCTGAGTGCCCGGCGTGCCGCTGGCGACAATCAGGCCGGTCAGCAACTGCGCCGCAGTCAGCGTACCAGCGGCGGAAACCGCCGCCGGCGCGCCCTGAAGGACCAGCTGGACTTCGTTGACGTTACCGTCAGTGACCTGATACCCGTTTCCAGTAGAAGGAAATGCCATGATGTTTTCTCCTTAACCCCAGATGCGGCAGGCCATCGGCGCCCGAATGACTGAGTAGCCATACAGAACGTCTACGCGGCAAGGCATACGGTCGTTGTTGATGTCGTACTGACGGACGATACGCAGGCTGATGCCGTTATGCACCTGCCGGGAGGCCATATCGACGCCCTGCGGGAGCAGAAGGTCGGCGGTAGCCAGCGAGATGGCGTCCTTGTGGTACACCAGGTTCTGCGGGTACTGGGTCGAAGCCGCACCGACGAAAGTGACGGCCGCGTTGTCCGCAGGGAACGAATCCACCGTCGCCAGCGCGTTGCTGCTGGTGTAGATGGGCGGCGAGATAGCCACGCTCGTCCAAGCGCCGGCAGCGGCAGTGGCGGTCGCGGTGACCGTGAACTGCTGAAGCGAGCCAGTGGACTGACGGGTCTGCGGGTTGACCGAGTAGACGTTCGCGATGGTGAACACGTCGCCAACCGCAATCGTCGCCGAGCCGGTGCCGCCATCAAGGTTGATGGTGCTGGCGCCCTGGGTGCTGATCGCGCCGTTCACCAGAATGGTGTCGGTCGTGGACCGCGAACCAGTGGTGTGCTGGACGATGGACTGAGACATGTTGACCTCGTCCAGACCCAGAATACCTTCGCCCATCATGCCGTTCTTGAACTGGCGGCTGATGGTGCCGGTCGGGTTGAAAAGGCCCTTCATGCCTTCAACCAGCGCAGCGTTAGCCGCCGGGTTGACGGTGGCGTAGCGCGGCGACATCGGCGCAGCGTACTCGTTCAGCTTCTGGTTGGCCTGCAATAGAACCAGCGAGGTCGCCGGGGTGGTGCCGGGGGTGCCGACAGAGCTGTAAATGCTCTTGTAGGCGTTCGCCACATCGGCGTCCACGCTGGCAGCCAACTGGCTGATACGCGGCTTCAGCACGCGCTCAGCGAAGTCGTCAAGCTGCATGGTCAGTTCGGCCGAGGTGAAGTTAATGCCGATGTGCTTCTGGCTGGTGACGGCGAGCGTGGTGTACTGCTCGTTGTCGTCCTGCACCTGAAGGGCGGCACCGTCGGTCACCAGAGCGCGGTCCGGCAGACGGATGCGGAGGGTGGAGCCGATTTTGGCTCCTTCAACCGCGAAGGAATCGTCGTACTGACGGTTCACGTTGCGGGAAATCACCAGGTTGTTCTCGAGGATTTCGAGAGACTTCCGAGTGATCATATCAATCGTAAGCAATGAGTTAGCCATGATGGGCTCCTGTTAGCGTTGTGCCTCCAGCTTCCGAATCTGCCGTAGCCGCTCTGCCTCAATCCACTGGCTGGTCGTCATGCTCTTGATAGAGCGCGGATCAGTCGTGTCCAAAACAGGTGCGCTCGCACTGCGCGGCTTGTTCGGCGAAATCGGTTCCGGGGCGTTGGACACCTTTTTCGTCATCGGCTCGGTGGTCAATTTGACCTCCAGCCGCCCAATCTCTTTGGCCTGCAAGTACGGCGACAGTCGGGAAATGCGGTCGGCTTCCTTGGGGTTCGCCCCCAGATAGTAGGCCAAATCCGGCCCAATATCGGACGCCTGAATCGTTTCCGCCATCACGTTCGTAATCGGAAGGTTCGGGTTGTACGCGACCTGTTCAAAGTCATCGTACTTCGCCCTGGCCTCTTCTTCACGGTCGTGATAGGCGTCAAGCAATTCCGCTTGTCTGGCGCTTTGCTCCCGCTGCTGGATCAGTTGTTCCGCCTTGCGGGCGGCCAGCGCGTCAGCGTATGCCTCAACGCTTTCAAACTGATCTGCCGGCGGTAGCTCACCAACAGGCTTTACAACCTGCTGTTGCTGCTGCCTCTCCCACTTACGCTGCTCTCTCGCAAGCCGCTTGCTGACAATCGCGTCCAGTTCCTCCTGTGTGAAGGTCTTGGGCGCAGACTCAGCCTCAACTTCCGGCGCTGAAACATCGGGTTCAGGTGCTGCCGTCGCTACCTGTTCCGGCGCGGGTGTGTCCGCTAACAGTTCATCTGACATCTTTGGCTCCAAAAAGCCCCCGGTGAACCTCGCCGGTACGGTTTTAGCTTTTTTACCTTATTCAGATAAAACTAGCAATAACTATTCAAAAGAAACAGTTGCGGCAACAGTTCCGCTAATAACGACATACAACCCTTTGTCAAATTGAAGGCCATCCACCGGAAAAATATAGTTGGCCGCTGCTGCTGGCGTAAACACGCCGATTAGCGTTTTGGTCGTACTTGTATCGGCGGAATCATAAATCGTAATTGTTGGAGTTCCAGATGCGGCACTAACAAAAATGCCTTTCAGTTTGCCAAAACTAGGCTTTAGGTTAGCTGAAGCCGTGATGTAGGAAGATAAGGCCATATAAACCTCACGAAAGAAATTTAAGTTTGTAGAGCGTCGAGAGGTACAATTCAACAATCCCGTCGATCAGATTCTGCAACGGTGTGTCCTTGCGGTCGCAGACTTCGTACCGCATGGCCTCAATGGCTTCAACCTGGTCCTGCAAAAACTCCACCACGTTGCTGGTCTTCTTGGCCGATTGTAGCGAGATAGGGCCAATCAGGCCATGCCTGCCCTGGTACGCCTCGGCGAACCCGTCCGCCAAGTCCACAATTTCTTCGTAGAACTCTTGCAGCGCCTTGTGCTTAGCATAGCTGCGGGTGTTCAAATGCACGCTGTGAGTCACGTCCCGCGCCAGAAAGAACAGCCCTACGAACTCGGCGCATTTCATTGCATTGGCTCCTGCTGCATCATTTCTGGTGGCATTTCACCCATCATTTCCTGCGGCGGCATCTCGGGCATCCCGCCGCCCTGCGTCATCAGGTCGCCCGACTCCATCATGCCGTGGATGGTGCCCAGCACCACGTCCTGCACTTGGTCTGGGGTCATGCCGGCCATAGTGGCGCTGATCCGCTTCGTCTCCGCATCGTACGCCTTAATCTTCAGTTCCTGCGCTTCCATCGACTGCGCCACGCTCTGAAGCATCTGGTGCATCTGCTCCATTTCCTGACCCATCGCCTGAATCTGCTGCTCGGCCTGCATCAGCGCCGGCGTCTTGTCGTCGTCTTCCAGCAGCTTGGGGTCAATCGTCTTGGAGAACCGCTTCGCCATCTCCTGCGCGCCCGGCCAATCCATGTTCTTGATGAACAGGTCGCCAGCCACCGCCCATAGCTGCGGGTTGCCTTGCAGAATCTGACTCATCGCGTCCATCGCTTCCTGACGCTTGGTCATGTAGCTCGGACCCGTGGTCACGCACACGTCGTAGCGGCCGACACCGGGGTTGTAAATCTTCTCGATGACGTTGCCCATGTCGTCTTCAACCTTCCGCACCGGCATCGGCTGCGTGGGGTCGATCTTCGCCATCTTCGTGTCGCCGTCCATCCCGATAATCCGCGCGATTCGTTGCGTATCGTAGATTTTCGGTATCAGGTCCACGATCTGACGGGTGCAGTACCGGATAGCACGCGCCAGGTTGTCCACATAGTGGTACGTCCCCGTGTCGCCCTGCTTTTCCCGCGCCAGAATGGCCTTGCCCGACCGCTCGTTGCTGGTCGCGCCGAGGCTTGAGTCATACTGCCCAGTGGTCGATTTAATGTCGTCGGAGGCGCCCATCTTGGCCTGAATCAGCCCAGTCTGCGCCATCGGCGGCAACGCACGCTGCGGCAGCGGCAAAACAGAGCCTTGGCCGTCCGTTACGTCGGGATTGACCTCCAAATACGGCCAATTGGTCGTGTTTGCGGTCTTCCACTGCTGTTCGTAGCCCTCAAACTGCCCGCCGTAGCCAATAAATGGCGCTTTTGGCGCCAGCGCGAGCATTTCGGCCTCTTGACTGACCCAGTAGTTGTACATCCGCTGGGCATCTTTGGCGTTTCGGACGATGCCGGACAGAAAAACCCGCCCATCGACCTCAAATTCGTTGCCGACGACCCGAATTACCGGGATCCACTTGCCCGCCCAGTCCCGCTCCTCCAGCACTTCAAACCCATTGATGCGGCACCACTTGATTTTGCGGCGCTGCACCTTGCGGGTCTTGATGGGACGGTAGCCCATGGCCTTAATCTGGGCCATTTCGGGCGCGTCTTCGTACAAAACGATGTTGCCGGGGAACATGAGCAGCGTGGCCGGCTCATAGTCGGCGTAAAAGTACTCGGCGATGCGGACGGTGTCTTCGTTGATCCACTGACTCAGCGACTGGTCGCCTACGCCCTGCTGCTCAATGCTCGACAACGGTCTAGCGTCAGGATATTGACGCTCAAATTCTTCCTTCAGCAGGTCTTCCGTGATGAAGCACCACTCGGCGTCGGCGCCGCAGGGGTCTTGAATGGTCGGGTCCATGTAGACCGAGAAGGAATTGCGGACGCGCCCGATGCGGATGTCCTGATCAAACGACTCATCGTCGCAGTACTCAGTCAGAATCCGCAGATACCCCTCGCCGTAGGTCACCTGGTTCTCGCAAGCCGTGTCATACGCCACGTCAGCGTCGCTGATGTACTCGATATGACGGACCATCCCGTCAAATATCTCCGCAACCTCAACGTCCGCCTTGTCATCCGCCGGGATGACCTTGCCCGACGGCCGGTTCTGGCGCTGGTCGTTCGTGACCTGCTTGATGTGCTGCGGCAGCTTGTTGATGGTCAGGCACGGCCGCGCGTTGATAGTCTGGCCCTGCACCGACCCGCGAGTCGCCAGCACGTCCGCTGGCCACTGCCACTGGTTGTCGGGCGACCCTGCGGAGAACCGCAAGTCATCCAGCTCATCCTCACGCGACTCCGAATAGGCCGCCACCGCCAAGGTCATGCGGTGACGGGCCTGCGACAGCAGGTCGGACTTCTCCGTCCCGCCGTTCGCTACCGATAGGACGGCGTCTTTACTTCTTGGCGCCACGCTTCACCGCGTAGGCAATCGCCACCGCCTGCTTCGGAGGCTTGCCGGCCTTGACCTCAGCCTTCACGTTGGCCCGGAACGCCTCTTTGCTGCCCGATTTCTTGAGCGGCATGGCGATTACCGGCAGTGGATGAGCGCGAAGTTAATGCCGACCGCTTCCGCCAGCGCGCCGGCGGTGGTGTTGCGCAGCGTGATGCTGGCCGTGCCGTTGCCGAGCGAGTCAACCCACAGGTTGTAGGAGGCCGCCGTGGCGCCTGCCGCGACGTTCAGAATCAGCACGTCGTTGGTGCTGATGAGGTTGTTGTTCAGCGTGAACGACACGTTGGTCGTCGCCGCCAGCGACGCCGCGTTCATGGTGATGCGGCCAGCCGACTTGTTCAGGGTCACAGCGGTGGACTTGCTGGTCGCCTGCGTGACGGTGCCCTGCGCGGCGGTGGTGTAGCCGAGTTCGCGGTCGGACAGAATAACGTCCGAACCGTTGATTTCCTGATCTGCGTACGCAACGCCAATCGGTTTCGTGTTGCTGCTCATTTCCTAGCTCCCCATCCAAGAGTTGATGACGCCGCCCGCGCCTTGCGTGACCATGCGTCGTGGTTTCTCAACATACTCCCGGTGCGCTACCGGAAAGGCAAACGTCACCGCCAATGCGTCCGCAGCGTCCGGCGATGCCAGCCCCCGCGCCTTCATGTCCTTTTTCGACTCCAGCTGGATGACTCCAGATGAGGTCGGCTTGATCATAACACCCGTCAGGTCGGACTTGAACCTGCGGTCGTCCGGGATGCTAGCACCCCTTAGCCACTCTTTCATAGCCCCCCATAGCTCGGCCCGCTTGTTGGCGTACATCACCCCGTTCTTCGCCTTCCACCCGAAGTTCACGCCCCTCACCACCTTGTACCGCTGCTCATGCAGCCTGTCCAAGATGCCGTAGCCCAGCCCGCCCTCGTCGATGACCGCCAGCACCGGCTTGTACTCTTCGATGGCCTCGATCACACGCCCCACCGTCGCCATCGTGTCCTCGCCGTGGTACCGCTTGATGGCCTTGATGTCGCGCCCCTGGCGCACCACGATGACCGTCGAGTCAGCCCCGCCACGCGCCGGGTCTATCCCCAGCACGACCGGCGCCGTCTCGTCCTTGTACGCAGGCCGGCGGATGGCATCGTCCACCAGCCCCGGCGAGATGAACTGGTCGTCGCCTTCCGTCGGGAACTCCCCGTACACCTCGACCCGCGCCTGCGGCGAGTCAGGGCCGTACTCCGCTATGATCTGCTCATACACTTGCTTGTCAGTGTCCTCTACCGTCCGCGCATCCACCTGCTTCGTCCGCCAGAAGTCACGCTTTGCGTTGAAACACTCAAAAAAGTACCCCTGATTGCGCCGGGGGTTGCTGAACGCCATCCAATACCGATCCAAGATGTTCTCCGTGAAGAACCCCGCACCCACCGACCAGATGCCGTCCGGTATGCCGCTCGCCTCGTCGAATATCAGCATCATCCCGTCGTGGTTGTGAACGCCCGCGTAGGAGTCAGGGTTCTCCTCGCTCCACAGCTTGCCCTCCGCCGCCCAGTAGCGCGTGCCCTTCTTCAAGTCCCGCTCCACGATGTCGGTCAGCCACGTCGCCGGCACCAGCTTGGTCGCGCTCACCTCCCACCAGTGCGAGTTGATGAGCATCGCCGCCCACTTGCTCAACTCGCCCCAGGTGACCGACCTTAGCTGCGCCTCGGAGTTAGCGCTCACTACCACGCTGGACCCTATCCGAGTGCTCAGCATCCACAGGATGAGCCAACTGACCAGCGCCGACTTGCCAATACCGCGTCCCGACGCTACGGCCATCCGCAGCGTGTCCATGTCCACCTTGCCCTGGTTCGCCTTGATGTGGTCGGCCAGCGCCCGCAGCGTCTCGCGCTGCCACTTGCGCGGCCCCTTGAACCGGGCCAGCGGGGTGTTGGGCTGGTTCCACGGGAAACTGAACAACACGAACGCTTCCGGGTCGTCCTTTATCTGGGGCGACCATAGCCGAGTCATGAGCGTCTGCTCCTCGTCGGCGCTGTAGATGGGCTTTTGCATTTACGGGGCGTATTTTGGCTGCAATAGGTCTGTGTTTAGTATGACGTAGGAAATTGAGCCCCTGTCCTCGTGCGAGTTTACATATGGAATCGCATCGTAGCCTTCCAACTTCAGATGATCCCTAACGGCGGCCTGCGCGGCTTTCATTTTTGGTGTGGCGCCGTATGCGGAGCTATACGCGCGGGTACTGTATTTATCAAAGCCAAGTTTTACCGCCAAACTAGCTAATTTTGTTTGCAATTCTGATTCTGTGTACGGTTTGCCATTTGACTTAACAAATGGTTTTGTTGGGGTAATGTCAAACGGCATCACATACGCGCCCGACAAATTTTCGTTTTTTGGCAAAAACGCTTTGGTAACTGAAAGCCCTTTATTAGCCGCTAGCCGGGCATTGGCGGCTTCCGCAGTACCAACGTGCGGGCCTAACCCATCCATCATTTTTAACCCGCCGGCAAATCCTCTTAAGCCTTTAAGAGCTTCAGGATTTTGAGTTCCGTGAAAAACATTTACCCCCAATGTGCCCGAGCCCGCGCTGGGCCCGAACGGCATACCGCCGGTCATGGCCGCGCCTGCGAACCCCATCGCGTCGTCCGGTGTGGTCTGGCGGCCCATCAGCGCCTGTCGGGGCATACTGATCGTGGCGTCTATGCCTTTCAGCAGCCTCGCCAGCACGGCGTTGCCTGTCGCCTGATACCCAGACGCCTCTGGCTGCGGCGCGAACCGGCTGAAGATGGGCGTGACCGGGTAGTTGATGTTGCCATCTTCGTCCATCGTCACTAACGCATTCTGCGCCGGGGGCGCCAGCATGTTACGCGGCATCGATGACCCTCGCTTCGCCGTTGATGACTCTGGCCTGCGCCTGCGCCAGGGCGTCGGTGATGGAGATCTGCTGCGCTACGTCAACCTGAACGTGCGTCTTCGCGACCCACCCATGAACATGCTTCAGTATCTCCAGCGCCACCTTAGTGTCGCCGTCTAACGCCGCTGCGTGCAACACATTCGACAACGCAACCTCCGCGTCCGCACGACCCTTCGCTATCGCCAACTCAACCAACGGGTCGGCCGACGACAGCCGACGGTACTCAGCCGGCAACATCCCGGCCGCTAACGCCAGCGAATCACCCTTCAAACCCTTGTGCGCCGCCGCGTACAACGCCTCCAAATGCGCCTCGGTCGCGTTGATGTCGCGGATGGTGAGCGGAAGCCCTCGCATAAATGGCCTGTTGCTGTAGAACTGCTAGCAGTTCTACAGCAAAAATTGTTTGGCTGCAAGCAGTAAAACATCGTGCTGCGAGTTTTGTGCTGAAAAAAAATTTTTTGTGGCACCTACTGTAACTGTAGCCGCAGCCGCAGGGCCCTGCCCGGGGGCCACCCCGCACCACGCTGCAAGCCTCAAGCTAGCGGCCCTACCCCGCCACGCACCCTGCCACGCGCCCTACGAAGCCCTACAGCACGCGCTAGCTGGCAGTGTGCTACTAGGGTAGCACTAGGCGCCTGCGCGCCTTGTGCGCCGTTGTGCGGGGCGCAGGGCATGCGGCGCCTGGTGCGCGCCGATGGGCTGGCGGGCTGGCGGGCTGGCGGGCTGGCGGGCCCAGCTAGCTGCGCGCGCCGGTCAGCGGTCAGCGGTCAGCGGTCAGCGGTCAGCGGTCAGCGGTCAGCGGTCAGCTAGCTGCGCGCGCCGGTCGACCGCGCGCCTGGCATACCACGCGGCGTGCCGGGGTAATGTAGGCAATGT
>Ga0208644_1001028_pt1 | contig 24131 bp, 32 predicted proteins | sample VirMetDEL_Nov_18_FD_184517 | JGI IMG/M metagenome (GOLD analysis project Ga0208644, IMG submission 184517) | Aqueous microbial communities from the Delaware River and Bay under freshwater to marine salinity gradient to study organic matter... | ecosystem: Environmental > Aquatic > Marine >...
CTCAGTTCAAGAAGATAATAAAATGACCCCTTTGAGTATTGCATTGATTGCCTTTATTGGTGGTGGCGTTGTGACAGGCGGAACCATTTGGGGCATTAGCAAAGCTCGGCAAGAGCAGCAAGACATAGATGAGATCATCAAAGCATTAGAAAGCGAATTCGAGAAAGCTCAGGCGGCTGCTGTCGTCAATCTTACGGAGCCTGATTTGCTGAAAGTCCCTTGTAGTGCTGAATACATTGAAAAGCATGGTGACCTCCTCTGTCGTGAAATGTTTTGCCGTATGAACCGACAAGGTGGTGGACAAAATAGTGGTGGCGGCCCGGGGGCTGAAGCAAGCGATTGCTCTGCAATCAGCGCAGCAGCTATCAATGCACTCAAAGTCGAAAAGTGTATGCCGTATTGGGCTGAGGGCGCAGGCAGCGATCAAAACAGTCAGTATTGGCGGTGCATGACAACGCTTGGTTCAAAGCCTTAAATGCAAGTACGTGAAACCCTTGAGGTGCTCACTGAGCGGCTTCAAGTGGCAATGGTTGTTTGTGAGCATAATGGGGAAAGCTCATTGACCATTATCGCTGTGAACAATAGCGCAGCCATGCTTTTTGGGTATCCAACATCGAAATCAATGATTGGAATGGATGTAAAATCTCTCATGCCGCAAAAGTATGCAGAGCACCATGACAGCCACATTGACAAGCATATGAAGCGCAGGCAAGGGATCGTTCATCACAGCACAATCATGGGTCAATGGCGTGATCTTGAAGCCATGAGTAAGTCTGGAGAAGCAATACCTGTATTGGCAAATGTCGCAGATGTGCAGAATTCAGAAGAACGATTTTTTGTTGCAATCTTCCAAGATAGACGGCCTTGGATGAGGAAGAAAGAGCAGCTAGAAGAATCAATGATGAGTCTTGCGGCTGCAAAAGAACAAGCGGAGCAAGCACATCAACAAGCTGAAGAAGCACGCAAAGAGGCTGAAAATAACTTATTGAAGCAAAAGAAATTGAGTGCTCAAGTCAACCTTTTACGTCAGATATTTGGGGCTACAGTGGGCCTTGTGGTGCTATTGGCTTTGTTGGTTGTGGTTGGATGGAGCTTTGGTGAACATGATAAAGAAAGCCTTGCTATGTTCGAGCGCATACTGCTTGTACTCACAGGCATGCTTGGTTCAGCAATGGCCGGTGTATTTGAAACACGAGGCGGAAAAGAGAAAGAATAGCTTGCCTTCATTGTTGATTGCGAATATATTGATTGCGTAATTGATGTTATCTATTCAGTTATATTTTCCTTATTTTGTTGGTTGTAATTGCCTCCTATTGTTGGAGGCAATTTACATTTAGTATGTGGCAAATAAAGCGTGACATAACAGACCCATTGGTCTTCAGTAATGGATTGTTTTTCATAAATGCATTGCTGTACCTTCAAGCGGGATTGGCATTGGTCGGGTTGTTGTTCTTGTGTTCAGCTACATTTTCATGGCTGTACCATTTGCATGCAGAATCTGAATACAGACGCTTGGATTATGTGTTTGCTGGGTCTGCGCTCATTTCCGTTTTCGTTTGGGTATTTCCTGAGCTTGATTGGCCTGAATGGATCTTTCTGTTGGGGTGGCTCATACCGTCATTTGCGGTTAAGATAGAAGGCTCGCAGCCATATGCAGAGCACAATTATCGGTTTTACCATGTTCTATGGCACATCATGGTCTTCTTAGGCAATCTATTCGCATGGATATTTCTATCTTATCTGTAATGACATTTGTCATCTTCACTATCTTGCTGATTTGCGCTCCAGAACAATGGTAGCTATTCAATCCATCGGATAACAGTGTCGCCTTGATGGCCTTTTTCCCAAACGAACCATGCAAAGCAAAGTGCGCTGCCGTTGATGGTCGGGTCGTTGTTCAGTCGTATCTGTATGCGGCTTGAGTGAACATAGACATATTTAGGTGGATTCTGCTTAAAGAAGACGTGTCTGCGCTGACTTTCCAAAAATTGAATGCGAAGCAACATGATCACCTTGCTTTCATCTTCTACCCGGGAAAGTGCTGTTTCAACAAATGCTTGAGCTTGCTTGTATGGTGGGTTGGTGAGCACATCGCCACACCATTGCATGTTAGGTGACTTATTCAGAAAGTCGAATGTGTGATTGCCATTGCGATCAATGAGGTCTGTAGCGAACACATTGTGCCCTCTTTCTTTGAGGGGTTGCACTAGGTTGCCTTCACCACATGCAGGCTCCCAAACCGCATTTGCAAGCCTTTCACCATCGGCTTCAAACTGATCGAGGAAAAGTCGGATTGCATTAGGGTCGGTGGCATAGTAATCATGTTTGGGTCGTTGATATTTGGTGTGAGATGAGGCTCCAGTCATAGGCCCTATTTTGGTCATAATCTTCTCTGTTCTAAAGATCCTGTATTGATCGGTATTCTTTTATGTCAGAATAGTCAAGTTACGGAAATAATGTATTATCGTAACTAATATGCAGAATAACAGAAATTGCGTGTACTTGGGTACAGAATTGCTCCAAAAAATCAAAATTTTTCATAGCACTCAAATTAACGTTGCTTTCGACACCTTTTTTCACCATGTGATATAAACCATACATGGAACAAGACAAAGCTCCTACAGGAAAGTGTTAATGATACGTCTCTCTAAAGCCATAGCACTTGCAAATGAAGCCATATTCAGCAAAGTCAAAAAGAACCCTTGGCAAAAGATAAGTCAGTTGGGCGATTGGGTATATGATTTTCCTGTTTTTACTGACGATATGACGTATAGACCCTTAGATAGTGGGTCTTTTTCAACAGTAATTTTGGCATCAAATGGAAAAGTTTACATAATGACCCGTGGTAAAGGTGATCTGTCAAAAACTATATTGGCTGATCTAAATGAAAAACTTGGGCCACAACCAAATCTGCCAATCATTCGATATATTGGGGAACATAATTGGTATGGAAAAAATGACCCAATCAGCATCTTTGAGAGTGAACTCTATCAAGTTGGATCCATTGACTTTTGGCTACAGCATCCTAGACAAAAACAATACCTTCAAACACTTTTAAGAATACCTGAACATACTTTTTGGTCAACTTTTGCTGAACCAGATATGAATCGTGCATATTCTCTTGTAGAAGCAGAGTTTGGCTTTGATATGGTCGACCTTGACCTTCAAGAAGCCGAATGGGAAGACATTGTAGATAGTCTGAATATACTTGTGACCTTTATTGGTGAACACTATCCAAATGTTAGATTAATAAAAGACGTGGGTATCAATAATGTGGCATTAGATGGTGAAGGTCAATTCATTTTGCTAGATATATTTGTTGCCAAAGATGCTTTTTTAGAGTGGTGGTAAGAACCAACTCGTTTTGCTAACTAACCCCCCCCAACGTATGGAGACGTTATGAACTCATTCACACTTTTACTTACAATTCTTGGAGCACGAAGATAAGCATGGACACCTTTGCCCTTGCCAATGCCATGCAATCTGCCAATAGGCATGTCTTCCAAAAGAAGAACCCCAAAGGTCAAACAACTGAGATCAAGATCGATCCAATCAGTGGCACCCCTTATGATGTAAAACTTGTCATGCTTGGTGAGGGCAATTTTTCAGAAGCCTATCTGACAAGAGACAACAATGTGCTCATCCTAACATCAGGTGAGGAAACCAAACGCATGTTAAGCGATATTTACGCTGAACAAGGCGAGCTTTCTTATGTCCCAAAGGTTGAATACATTGGACAAGGCTTCACTGATGATGAAGACTACCAATGGGATGCATTTCTATCTCCACTATACAAGGTTCCACTCAATTACTATGACAGCCCAAAAGCATACCACATGTACCTCTTGCTCAAAGAAGGCATCGACAAGGGTCATAAGGCAAATGCATTTGCAAGACACTATGGCTGGGAATATGAGCCTAAAGACATAGCTTACTACTCTAAGGCGACAAGAAAAGACACCATCGATCTTCTTAAGCAATCAAAGCCTCATAAGATAGGTGATGTGGACAGCGACCTGACCTTAGAAGAATGGACAGGATTTGTAGATACCGTTGTCTTTCTGATTGAAAAGTCATTTGACTACAGCGACTATTGGCTGCTTGAAGCAAGCGTAAATAATCTTGGACTAGATGCAAATGGGCAGCTAATTTTACTCGACATCTTCTTCGACAAATATGCAGAAACCACCGATCAAGGACGTTACTAATGAAGATCAAACCCACCACCATTATGCTTGGCTTAGGCGCATATTATTTGCTCAAAGACAAGATCAAAAGCAACCCTGATAGCTGCCCACGAGCCACCAAAGACCTTAAGACCAACACCAAGAACCGCAACGCTGCCATTAAGGCTGATTGGATACAGTATGGGCCTCTCAACCTATCCGACAATGCGTATTGGAAGCGGCTCGCAAAGCATTGGAACACGACTGAAGATGTGGCAAAAGACTCACGCTGCTACAATTGTGTGGCGTTCGACATTAGTCCTCGGATGATTGAATGCATGGCTGCTGGGCCAACCGAAAAAGACATTTTAGACATGACAGATGCAGACGGTGTTTTGGGCTATTGTCACATGCACCATTTCAAATGTCACTCAGCTAGAACATGTTACACATGGGCCGCAGGTGGCCCCATCGAAAGCGATAAAACCTCAAAACAATGGCAAGACAAAGCCGGATAAGGAGCACAACAATGTATAGTCTAGCACCCATCAAAAGAATGATTTATTATGGTCAAAGCGAAACTGCGACCTTTAATCCCGAAGACCCAATAGGGTTCAAAGCATTTTACGATAATGCATTAAAAGACATCCCATATAATAGGCTATTTACAGCAGTCCATTGGACTGCAAGGAATGCTCCAATTTGGCCTAATGTAGCATACAATAGGGGGCCGGGTGCTGACTATAGAACAGCATACTATGATGTCGGAAAAAGTATACCAAAAGGAACCAGTGAGGAGCAAAGTATGCTTATTTACTATATACTTGCTTTAATTACATGCATGTATATGGATGCTGCTTCTAAGATCACACCATCCAATGTATGGAAAGTCCAAATACAAAGATATTTTGATTCGCAAGATGTCAAGATTTTCCTAACCTATGCTAATCCCAATGCTGTAATAAACTCTCCATTTGGTCAAGGTAATGCTGAAGCCGCAATAGGAAATTTAAGTATTGCTTCTGAGGAGCTTCTTGAGCTATCGGGAGATAAATATGATGTTGTTAGATCTATAGTAGCATTCGCTCAATTATTGAATCAATTCTATAATGAGCAAAAGACTAACCCATTCACAGATGCTGACATTTACACGGATTTGAAAACTGCTGCTTTCAATCCTCTTGATACACCAACTACATTGCCAACTGTTGAACCAAGAGCCGCCACCGCCGCAGCAACAGCACCACTGTACCCAGCAAAAGAGCCTACGGATGTAACGCAACCAACATTCATTTCTCAAGCTACCCCACAAATTGTTGCAGCCAAAAAACCAGACTACAAGCCTTTGTTGATCGCTGCTGCAATCGGCTTATTTATCTTTACTCGATCTCGCTAAATATTGTTGAATATATCGTTTGCAAGGCGTTGAGCGACAGTGTTGGCATAGACCGATTGCTGCTCCTCAGATAGCCCTTGTAGATAAGACAATGTTTCAGGTGTAAGTCGGACATTAAAGGTCATGCTGCCTGATGTATTCCGACGAATCTGAATGTTTGTATATGTGTTCTCTGTGGCTAAAATCCGAGCCTCATTTGCCGCAAAGGCTTGAGAGGCTACATCAGCAGCCCATGAGAATGCAGAAGATGCAGCTTGACCCCATTGCGTAAAGCGTTGTTTCCATTGCGCTTCTTGGCGTTCACGCTGCTGACGCTGATACAAGTCACCCCAATGTGGTCTGTTGTCTTCAGGCTCAGGTGGTGGTGGCTGAGTGCCTGAATCTTGCCCCATTGCACGCTCCCAAACATCGGCTTCTCGATCGATATTTGGATGCTCATTTCGCATTCTCTGCATGATGCGTTGAGCGTTGTCTTTCTCTCCACCAACACCTTGACGAGCTAGTCGTCTAAGCATTACATACCGCTCTAAAACCTTGTCACTTGTTGCCATATCTCCTCCAGCCTGCATACACCAATCCGAGCATAGCTGTTATCAAGAGGATACTTGGTAGATGTGTTTTGGCCTTATACAATATAGGTGATAAACGCATGGCGCGCAAGGCTTTTGGAGCGATTTCGTTTGCCCATCGTTCATAGCTTTCAGTGGTGAAATGCACACCGTCACTGCCATGTCCTGTGGCTGTAAAATCTCGTGCGTCGATGAATGTGATGTCTTTAGGAAGATTCTGCTTGAGCCAATCCGCTGTCCATTGATGACGATTTTCCACAAATGGCTGCAATGAGATCGCTGGGCCAACCCACACCACACGCTTATTTGGGTAGCCAATATTGCTTAGGAATGTTGTGACCGCATTGCCATACTGCGCATCGTTTAATAGGCTATTGTTGCCACCCAAAGACACCAAAACCACATCTGCATTTGCTCCTGAGCTTAAGGTCTGTGGCTGCTCATTGAATGAATAGGTTGCCCACCCCGGTTTAGAAATCTGACTGATGACAGTGTGGCCTTCACTTTCGATGAGGGGCAACAAAAATCGAAAGTAAACTTGGCTGTGGCTGTCACCAATCAGTAAAACATTCATAACATGATCAACCGATTGCTGCTATCAAGATCGTATCCATGTTCCATCAAATCATAACGAAGATGGTCGCGACTGCTCCATTCTTGAACGCCATCAATATGTATCGCACGATTGTCGCTGACATTAACAAGATACCACTTGCCACGCTCACGAACAGCAAACACATCAGTGGACATCCGCTTTGGATTGGATACCTTGCCTTTCTTCTTAGACCCTTTCTCTACTTGCTTTCTATATTTCTTTACCGCACGATCGAAAACACCGCTGCTGACTTGCGCTATTTCGGCATATCGATCTTTGCTTACCAATTTCTTCAACCGCGCTTGTAATGTATCTTTTGATCCTTTTGTGCTCACATCAAACTTTTCTAGCTGCTCTTTCAATTGGTCAACAGTCATTTGATCCAATGATTCTTTTGCCATGACATAGGCTGCGGCTTCATTAATTGCTGCGGCTTCTTTCTCTAGTTGATAAGCCTTTGCCTTCTTATCCCGAGCCTCTTGGAGCTTTAATTTTGCTGCAATATTTTCACCATATTCGTCATAGGCTTCTCGCATAAACATTGCATCACCGCCAATGGCTACTGTCAAAGCATTCTCAGGAAATTCAGCAATACCCATTGATTTGGCCTCTTGAATGGCGAAAGGCTTTTGCTTGTTGCGTGGGCCTTTGAGTGGATTGACCTCATTCATCTTTTCAATGGCTCGAATGAATGTTCGGATTTCATTCAATGTAAGCTCAAACGAGCCGCCTTCTTCTCCACGAGGCCCTTCACTTGGAAAGGTTTCGTCATCTAAATATGTTGTCACCAATGGCCCATCACCGATCAGGTTCTCTAGCTTTGCAATCCGAATTAAATTTTCTGTCTTTCCTTCTCGTTGTTGCCTTCTTTTAAGAACAAGGCTACATGCACTTTGCGCTTCTGTCATTCTTTGCATTCGTCGTGAGTATTTGATGTCATCATCCGCTGTTTTCAATGCACCTTTCGACATAAGCAAGCAGACAGCACGAGGTGGGTCTGCAAATCTAAAGTCGGTGATGTCTGCATTAATGACAAATGACTTTTTAGGATCACCTTCGACCTCCTCCAATATGGTTTGCACATTAGATTCTGGCGTTACTACTGATATGCCAAATCCATAATTCAAGTAATCAGAAGCAAGCTGACCTCTATTTAAGCGTTCATCAACGCTGTATGTAAGGTGATAATAGTCAGGCCACATCTCTCCAGTTTCTTTTGCATAGGCTTCAACACGCGTTTTAAATGGATGCTTTGTATAGTCATACCATCCACCAAATCCAGTCACACCATCAGTGAATTTGTCCATGTGAATAAGACGCTCCCACAGAATGTCAGAGGTTCCATTCAATCGAGCGTAAAACAACATGTTGCTTAGAAATGCGTCATTGGCATACATCGCACATTCAGACAATATTTGGCGCAAGAATATGATTGGCTCTGTAAGGAAATACCATGTCTTCACATAGCGAGCACGCCCTTGAAAACTCATGTTGCCTGATGTTGTAATGCAGACAAATTCGCAATCGCCAGCAACGCATGTATTTGCTCCTTTGCCATTCAATCGCATATTGGGATTGGCTCGTGTTTTGGGCACAGGAATGCCATATGCATATCTGCCGTCTCCATCCACATAGCCATCTTCAGGAAACACATCCTCAACAGGCAGCATGCTTTCAGCCGCAGGCGACAAATAAAGCACACGCGCGAATACGGCTGAACCATCGCTTTTTTCAATCTTCAATGAGGTCGAAAGCAATGGACGTATGTCTCCACCTTTTCTGAAGAAACGCAGATCGCCTAGCCCATTGTCATCATCCTGTGGGAACCAGCGAGCGTTGCGCGTGCCGCCAAATTTTTTGTGTCCTTTGGTGTATAGCTCATCCAAGAAGGCCCAATTAATGTATTCATCTGCCCAATGTTCACCGATGGGTACAGTCAGATAGTCCCATGAAATGTTGATACTTGCCATTGTTATTTCCTCTTTCTAGCCATCTTAAGGGTTCGTTCATATTTCTTGAGCTTTGCTACCACCTCATCGGGGTCTTTAAATCGCTCTTGAATGCGTTTTAAGGTCTTTTCAGTTATCAGCAAAGGGAAAGGCTGCCCTCGCATTGGAGAAGGCTCTAAATAGCCATGTTTGCGCTGAAAATTGGTTGTAATTGCAAAGGCTCTGCCCAGCAGTTCTCTCCGCTCAGGCTGCGTAAGCTGATAGTCTATTCGCCTATTGCCACGACCAAAATCATCTTTGCTTTTAAGGCCCAATGCTTTCTTTACAAGGCTCTCATAAATAGCTTGCACTTGCAGCGCATACTGAATACGATTGTAATCAAATTGTGGTGGGTTCTTCTTCTTGTTCTCATATGTGGATAGGAAATCAAGATACCAACACAAGGCTGAACGTTTTAGGCCAATTCCACCTCGTTTGTCACGATCGGGAAATGCATCTGCGTCTTCAAGCATTAGGACACGATAGCCAGCCATTTCTAAGGCTTCTCGATAGAGCTTTCCGCCAACGAAAATGACTGTGGGCCGCTTGTTTCCCTTCACTGCAATTTGCTTGGCAAGCTCAGACGGATACACCTCATGGCGACCTCTTGAACGCTTGCCCTCTTTCACCAAGACCATGTTGTAATCAGGGATTGGTGTATCATAGTCTAGGAAGCCGTATTTAGCCGACAATACCATCACCTTGATGTCAGGGTTGGGTATCGCACTGCATTTGCGAAATGACTGCCACAAGGGGCCTTGATAACGCTCATATGCAGGCTCTTTGCCCGGGGAGGAGCTTTTGGTTGCGCTGCATGCAATTACCAAAGGAACAGAGGTGACATAGCTCTTTTTGCTTGGATTGGCTTTTCGGACTTGGCCCATCTGACGTCGGATTGCATAGTCCATATCGTCAAATTTCACATCGACAGTGCCTTTCGTATGAAAAGCAGTCACTGTGCCCTTACGACCATTCTCGCTTACTCTATCACCTACTTTCAAGCTCATGCTTACCACCTATGAGGGAATTCATAATTGCCCTCACCGAGCTTGTCTTTGATGATAAGACTACCAAATTCGGTTTCAAGCAATTGCCCATCTTTCAGTTTTGGCTTACCTTGTATGTCGTACCAACGCATCCGTACACCACCCTTAATGTATGCTTAAATATACTAGCCGAACGCATGAAAAGCCATAATATGATACAATTAGAGTGCTATGCCTGACACCACGACCTCCACCACAAAGAAGAAACTGACGCTGCGTGATTTCCAAAAGGAAGATGTAGCTTACATGAAGCAAAATAACTATCGTGTCTTGGTGGCAAATGGACAGGGAACAGGCAAAACGATCGAGTGTCTAGCTGCCATTGCCATTGACCGTCAAATGCTTTGTCCAGTCATTATCGTCTGCCCAGCATCAGTCCTTTGGAATTGGTGCAAAGAAGCCCGAAAGTGGTGTAAATGGGCACGTATTCATCCTATAACAAACAAGATTGAACCCCTTCCACGTCGTACAGCACACATCTATGTCGTCAGTTGGGCTTTATTGACAGAAAGAGCGGCTGAATTGGCTTCCATTGGTCATCGACTCTTGATTGCAGACGAGGCTCATTTTGCGAAAAACGATGAAGCCATGCGCAGCAAGGTCTTGAAAGCATTGGCTAAGAGAAGCAAGCACCTTCTTCTGCTCACAGGAACACCGCTCGTCAATAGCTCATCCGAATTGCAGCAGTTGAAAAGTTACTTTGGACAAGAGCCAGCAATGATCAGACGGCTGCTTTCAGATGTGGCTCCCGATGTGCCTGATAAGACTCGATTGACCTTGCCTGTGTATCTCAGACCACGCCATGCTGAAGAATATAAAAAGGCATTTCTCATGTTCGATAAATGGCTCAGAATGGAGCTACGAAAACGAATGGATGCTGGTGAAGCCGAAGCCGCAGCGCAACGGGCAATGGCAGCAGAGGCCCTTGTGAAGATTGGATACCTTAGACGACTTGTGGGCATCGGAAAAACCTATGCGGCTGTGGATTGGGTATCGAGGGCTGTACGAGTGGGTGAACCTGTGGTGCTATTCGCTGAACATCAAGAGGTGGTCAGACGAATTAAGAAGATGCTGAAAAGGCAGAATATACCTTGTGTCGTGGTTGCAGGGAACACCCCTAAGTCACAGCGGCAAAAGTATGTGAATGCATTCCAAAAAGGCCATGTATCTGTCTTTATTGGAACCAAAGCTGCTCACACAGGTATCACGCTTACGAGGGCACGCCATTTGTGCTTTGTGGAGCGATTTTGGACAAGTGCAGATGAAGAACAGGCTGAAGATCGCGTTAGGCGCATTTCGCAGCGGTATTCGACCAAGATATGGTTCTTACATGCAATGGGAACAGTCGATGATCGGATTGCTGAGATCATTGAAACAAAGCGTCGACTGATAGCCAAATCCATTGGATCTGAGGAGATTGACGATATGGAGCAATCTAGTGTTGTTGATCTTGTTGCCAATTGGTCGAAAGAGGTCAATGCACCAGTGGTTGAAGGGAATCCAATGCTTGGCTTGGTCAAGTCGCTGCCATCGCTCCCTGATCCTAAAATGACACAAGCTATCATATTCAAAGGATCACGATGGAACGAGCCATCTGTAAAAGCATGGTGCAAAATGAACCGATACAAGGTGGCTTCTGTGCGTCAGAAACACAATGGATGGGAAGCCACCATTGCAAGTCCTTCTCAGTTTAGGCAAGGCTCATTAGAGATCGTGAAAGTATCTAAGCTCGTCAAGATCATCACAGGGATACGAATGAAGCCTGTTAGTGTTCCAAGCGCACCAAAACCCAATAGGTTGAAAATAGGCACTCAGGTAAAAGCTAAGAAATACTTGAACAACCGTAGGAAACGATCAAAAAGCAAGCGGAAGACTAGATAAATTTAAGACCGCAAAACTTACATTGCTTACGATGTGCGCTTGAGTTGCGACCACAATCTCGGCAAATCTTCTGCAAACCTTGCTTGCCACCTGCATCAAGCAATGTAAAGGTTGGTTTCGGTTCCTCAACCTTTGGCTCTGCAACCTTTGGCTCTGCAACCTCAACAACATCTTCAATTTTGATTGCTTCTTTCTTGGTTGCTTTTTTCTTAGGTGCTTCTTGCTTTGCTTCTTCAGCTTTAGCAGTCGCTTGCTTTGTTGTTTTTACTCTTGGCATTTAACTAACCTTTTTTGATATAGGAATAAGCGACTGGAGCCAAAGCTCCTGCGACAGCACCTATTAAAGCCTTATCAAAGAATGCTCCCAAGACCAATCCTGCTGCCCCAAAGATCGCCATGTTTTTATAGTCCATTTCCATACCATTTGTCAAATCGGTAGAAGCGGCAGCTTGTTGTGCATTTGCCATATCTGCTGCATATTTATCCAAAACATATCTTGCAGCATCACGTGGTTCTTCTTCACCTGAATTTACCATTTGAAAATATAGCTCTTGGTATTGGATTGGCAGCATTGCTATCTGATCGTCAACAGCCCCTTGGACAGGTGGCGGTGTTGTTTGTGGCATGTCCACTGGTCGTGAGAAAATATCGCGACCTGTCCAAGGAGCTTCAGGGCCACTAGAGATTGCAGACCCGGGCATGCCTCTTGTTCCAAGTGTATCGAATTGAGGCATAATAGGGGTTGTGGATTGAACCAATGATATGGTGGGATCATTGCTCAATCTTGATCCAATCGTTGCTGTGGGTGTTGGGGATAGTGGTAATGTGCTTGAGCTAGCTGCTCGACCGTATAATCTCATTTTAGTTGCGCTCCAAATAAGGCTTGATTGTCGTGTATGCGGTGAAATGCGCATAAAAACATGCACCACCCATTGCGGCCACAGTTGCTTTCAGCCATAACGGCCCATCCATCTTGACCCCTGCATAAATAAGCAAGGGACTGCCAAGCATTGCAAATACTCGCTGACGCTGCAAAATACGCTCTGTGTCTGCATCAACACAAACAGCCGTCAGAACGCCATTTTCAGCCTTTTGAGTAGTAATGTTTGGATTGGTAGGTATTAAACCGAACATATTGAATCTCCGACCATTTCTTCATACCTTATCATGATACATACCTCAACAATGGATAGCACTCTATTTTGTGTGCTATCTGTCATAGAGATTCCTTTTGAGATATGCTATTCCACTAATACGGAGATCAGTATGTTTCACTTTATGGAAAAGATGTTTGCAGGTGTGAATGACGATGTTTCAAGCAAGCGTGTCATCACATTCATGAGCTTTTTATGCTGCATGTTTGCCTTTCTATGTAATGTCTTCATGAAAATACATCTTGAAGAATATGTGTTCAATGGCATGCTTTACCTCACAGGCGCAGGCTTGGGATTCTCAGCATTTGAAAAATTCAGCCCCTCAGCGTCTGTGTCCAAAGCTCCGAGCGTTACTGTCCAACCCGATGAAGATCAACCCCCATTTTAGGTAAATGTAATGAGCATAAATGAAGCCTATGGTGCTGTCCAATACGGTGGTCTAACCCCCGAAGAAGAAGCCGAACTAGAAGAATTAAATGCAGAAAGATCAGCCTTGTCTGAAATAATTTATAGCGGCCCTGTTCCTTGGGGAGCGGGATGGGATGCAACATCATCCGAATACAAAGCGCAATTTGATATGCTTTACGCCCAAAGGAAAGACATAGATTCCCGAATACGAGAATTGCGAGCCAAGAAATATCGCACTCAATTGATCGTGGGCACTATCATTTCAGCCGCAGCCGCAGGTATCTCATATCAGCGAAATGGCAGCATCTTGAAAAGCATTGGCGCATACATCTTCAGCTTGCCTTATCTTGCTTATGTCGGGTACGACACTTTCACCAAGAGACAAAAATGAGTCCTGACACGATTTGGAAGATTGTATCCACAGGCGTGTCCATACTGATTGTGCCTCTATTCATTTGGGTTTGGAATACCAATGCCAAGTTAGAGCACATGTCGAGTGAATATAATCATACCGTTGAGGATGTAAAGGAATTAAAGTCCCTTACAGACAAGATGGATGATGATCAGTCTGAAATGAAAACAGACATACGGCTCATTCAGCAAAAATTAGATCGGCTCGAATCTATGACTGAAGAATTGCTGAAAATGGCCAAGGAAAATAAATAATCAGCCAAGAGCCTGAAGGGCATCGAAAAGCATTTGAGCATCAGGATGAAGATACCTAGCTGTCGTTTCAATGCTTGAATGACCCATGAGGGCTTGCAGCGTTCTTAAGTCCATGCCACCTCTCAATGCGTTTGTGGCAAAGGTATGACGAAGCAAGTGAGGACTAAGCTCATCAAAGCCATTCTGTTCTTTGATTTTGCGTGTCCATTTGCGAATACCTGCTGGGCTGATTGGTGCGCCTCTAGTGGTGTTAAACAGCCACTCACCACCCAAATGATGGTGTGCAATGTAATCATCCACCAAATCGGCTGCACGACTGTTCAAAGGGATAAAACGCTGCTTTCCGCCCTTTCCACGAAATAGGAATCCTCGAACCTTGCGCTTGTTCGTAATGTCTGAAATGCGCAAAGAGCATGCTTCATTGATCCGCATGCCTGTTTCGGGGAGCAGCAATAAAATGGTGCGTGCAGGCTCAGGAATTAGATCAACCTCCTCTCGATAGGTGACCAATTCTTCTTCTGTTAAGCTGTCCCTAAGTCGATTTGGCTGACCCTTTGCTTTTGGCAAAAGTTCTTCAGCCTCATCAGGGCTTACACCTTGCTCTGCAATCAGATAGTGCTTGATAGCCGCTCGCATTGGCAGTACGGTTCCAATTGGCGTATGTGAAGATATTTGGGTCTTCAAAAATTCAATCGGATCTTGTCCGTTAATACGAGCAGCTATCTTTTCATAACATTTCCGAGTAGAAGGAGCTAATTGGTGCTTCTTCAGATGTTCGGAAAATGCCATTTATCGAGCGCGACCTAAGTGGAGAGCACCAAGATGCAATGCACCATATCGCTTGCTCAAGCCGCCTTGACGGAAACGGTATTCGTAACCTTCAGGCCCCCAAGCGGGATGTATGCCACGTTGGGTTCGTGCAAATGCACTGTAAGCACCGAGATTTGGGTTGGCATGGATAGCTCCCATATGGATTGCGCCCATGTGACGTGGGTTCATATGAATTGCACCAAGTGCAGCAGCATCAGCCGCAGCAGCATCGTCTTTTCCAAGTAAGTCACCAATGTAATGACGGCCTAAGTAACCAGCAGCAATACCAATAGCTACGGACATATAATCAAGTTTCATGTGATTCTCCCTCAATGGATTTCGGATTGATCTATGATAACTTACCTCATTGAATGCAAAATCGCTTTGTCAAAAAGCAAATAGAGTGCTACAAATCTTAAGTATACATAGCACTCTATTTTAATTGGGGCTTAAAAAGGGTGAACCATGAAGATTCAAATTGGTTATGCTATCAATGATTATTTAATAAGTATAGGGGACTCATAATGAGCTACAATCGTTACAACCAAAATGGTGGCTTTGCTGCGCCAAACAATACCCAAGCAAGATTGGATATGCCCACAATGGGTGAGCTTGGTGGCCGAGGAGAGGTTCCTTGGGTTCGCTTTCCATTCTATCCCACATCGCCATTTACCTCAACCAATCCCAATGTTGGTACTCAGACACGATTTTATGGCGCAACGCTTCTAAATACCGATCCTGATTACACTGTAGGTGCAGAATCTATTCGTATTGTACAGTTCGACATCCCTTGTCGATTGATTGCAATCAATGCGTCAGCTACTGACCCTACAACCCCAACCACCTCAGCTTCTCCAGCACAGAACATGCTGAACAGTTTCCTTTTCCGAATTGAATACACCACTGGTGATCGTTTGATGACCGCTGCTCGACTTGCAAGCACCGTCGTTGGTACAATGGAAAACCCCGGTGAAATCGGTGGAAGCGGTTACACAATCGATCAAGGTGCAAGTCTTGTTCTTGGTATTACCCCACTTACAAATGCACCCGCCAATTTCCGCATTGACATTAGTCTTGTATGTCTTGAGGTTCGGGGCCAATCTAACTTTATTTCATAGGCATTTCTATGAGCTATCGCCTTCCTGCGCCACTAAGACAAAGATACAGTACAGAAGGACAATTCAATAATCCTGCTGCCACTGCACCTATGCCTCCGCCATCCAATATGCCTGTGGCATGTTGGTTTCAAGACCAGATTAGTCTGCGCTTTGCAGCATCTGCCGAATATTTTCGTGAGGTGTCGTGGAGCAGTCCTATCTTCGATCTTCGACCTGAGCTACGTGGCATGCCTTCAGGCTTTAATGCAGTAGGTGGCGGTCGTACTGCGCCTAATGCTGTACCCATTTGGGGCAGCGGAGCTTTGCATGTTCAGATCAACAACCTAACAGCCACACCTCAAAGCCTTACAAATGTTGGTCTGTTTGGATTTGAAAGCGGTCATTTGTCTGACCCGGGCAGGCTCCGACAAATATTGCCATCTAACGATTTGACCCAATACATTCAATGTGGAACACCATCCGTCATCCTTTCATTCGATCCCCCGGGTGAAGGTCATGTCGTGCGCTATTGGCGTATTCGATTGCGTTTCATTATTACTGAAGACACTGGGCTAAATCCTCCTCTTTATTCTATTGACTCAGCGTATTACTAATGCCTTTACAAAGTCGAAATACATCGGGCGGTGTTACCGTTACAAGCTCAACGCTGTCAACGCAGCGTGATCTGACATTCAATGCGAATACTCAGAGTGAAGAATTGTATGTGGAATCACTGCCCAACCTCGTTTTTTGGGTCATGCAGACCGCTGGGGCTGCACCTGCAACCATTATTCCGCAATTCAGCATTGTGAATGTGACAGGTGGTATTGCGCCTGTTCCTCAGTTCTTACCTCTGACTGCACCTACTGTGTTGCCTGCATTGAATGTGCCGATCTTGTTGTATTTTCGTTTGCCTTGCAATCGCATCAGAATCGATTTTACACCTCCTGTCGGCCAAAATACGACTGTTACTTATGTCCTAAGCGCATACAGCCCATAGGATGTACAAATGAGCCTCAGAACGCAAATTCAGAAGCCGCTCACGCCACAACAATTGGACATGGTGGATGTGATTGATCGTGAGTTTACACGAGCCAAATTGCCACCTGAGTTTGCCGCTGCCGCTGTGGTCAATGCATGGTACGAATCTAAGCTCAACCCCGAAATCAAGAGCGGATACTCGAACGAGAATAGCGTTGGCTTGTTCCAATTGAACATCAAAGGCGCAGGTGCAGGAATGGTCTTGGCTGACGGTACTGATCAGCGCAAAGACCCTGTGTTGAACACTCAACGCATTATTGAGGAGGTCAAAAGCTCTTGGGGCAAGCGCATGCGAGAAGCCTATGAGGCTGGAGATCGAAATATCAGCACCTATTCGTATCTTTTTGCATACGACATTGAGCGACCCGCTGACAGAGAAGGACAAGGCCAAAAGAGAGCCGAACTTACACTCGAATTCTTCCCCGAAGATACAGTTAATCGTGCTCCAATTGCAAGAATACGATCCAATCCGTATCCCTATCTTCTTACCACCTCAGCATTGGTGTTGGGATTGGCCTTATATATTCGATTTGCTCAACCAAAGTGGGCTGCATTCCTCAATCGAGGAAGATAATGCGGTTCACAGTTGAAGAACAAAATATCGGAACATGGGCTGTTGTTTACAGCGGAACCATCATTCGTCAATTTTACGACCCTCGTCAAGCTGACGCTTTGGCATTCAACCTCAATGCAAATTACAAAGACATTGATCTTGCCGACAAAGACGATGCCAATCGCCTTATTGGCTACCTCAATTCAATCATCGTGGTTGAGTATTTTCCAAGCGCACTTGGAGCTATTGCAGAGTTAGAAGGTTTTACGAATGCCAATCAGAATCTCGGTGTCACGCTCAGTCGAGTATCGCCCGATAAAATCAGCTTCATAAGCAGCACAGTTGCTAGATGGCTTATGGTTGGCCCACGCAATGAATACCAATTGCTGTTTGCGGACAGTGGCGCATTTACAGAGGTGGATGGCGAAACACTTGAGGTCATCAATCCGATTGATTATGACACATGGCGATTGATACTTGGCTCATACATTGCCCTTGCCAAGAAATGGGGTAACAAATTGTATCCTGTTGCACCTGATCGACTTGGTGATGCGACATACAGCCATAAGCTGTTCGACACCCATGCAGACTTGCTTAAGGAGATCGATAAGCTCAATGCAAACATGATCATACCTATTCAAGGCAGCCCAAAGACCATCCTCTCAGACTTTGATAAGATCGTGAAGATGGTCAAGAAGCATGGCATTAAGAATTGGATCTTGGGTTTTCCAGCGACACGAAAAAGCCCCTACAAACTTGAGCACCTTGAGGAGCTTTTAAGCAATCGCCTATTTGACCTCAACGGTATTCACATTCTTGGTAAAAGCCCAAATGCACGAGATTGGCAGCATTGGGCTGATCTTATCGCTTCATACAATGCTCAATACCGCAGAAAGGCAAATGGATGGAATGATCTCAAAATATCAGCCGATGCCACACGATTGCCTGCGGTCGTTGGGAGGCAACGCGGCTCCGCTCCACTCACCAAGATTGAAGATGATCTCAGAGAGGTTGTAGGTGAAAATGCATGGAATGTCTATCGTGATGAAATGATGCAAAATCTCGAATATGACGACACCCTCATGATCGACAATATTTATGTTCTTGATGACCATCCCGATGTATATGAAGCCATGATCGATGAATGGATCGCAAATAAGACCTTAGAGAAAGGCAAGCACCCTCCTAAGTCGTGGCTGATGGACAGCGAAAACCTTGAGCTATGGCTGAGAACAGATGCATATGCCAATTTTCCTGAAGATGTGAAATTGAGCAAGGCTGAAAAAGCAAATCTGAAGAAACTTAAGCCTACATCGAAAGCCTATTGGGATCTTCTCATCAAAGCATATGATCGCCAAGACAATGACATTCAATCTTATTGGGGCAGCGCACGATACGGAAAAGGCGGCAATGAGCTTGTGAAAGCATATCAGATTGCCATCTTCAGAGAAACTTATGGAGATACCTCCGTAAAGCCCTTATCCATACCTTTATTAACACCCCGACAGCGTGGCGTTGGATCATTAGCTGTCAATCCAAAGAGGAGGCTATAATGCCAGCAAAAAAACACAATCGACCTACAACCTTTGCAAAGATTAAGATCGGAGACGCATTTCATCTTAATGGAACATGGTGGGTCAAAAAAAGCAGTCGAACAGCCTATTTATGGGAGATGCCCCACACATGGTTTTATTTTTCAAAGGATGATCTTGTATTTTCCGACGAAAAAGAAAGTAAGGCACATGAGCGTTCACAGAAGCCTCGTTATCTGAATCCACGCAAGAACCCTTGGGATAAAAGATCTTGGGGCTACCTTGGGTATGGAGCAATGGAAAACTTAGAAATTGCAGAAAATGCCAATGCTCGTGATAGTGGAGGTAGATGGCGATTACAAAGTCCAACAGGTTATGGGCGATGGAAAGTACATGGTAATGGAACCTTGGCTGAAATGAAACAACTTGCCAAGAAACTGAAATCAAAGCCAAAACGCAAAGCAAGTACAGTAGTAATAGATGGTATTGATCTCGGTGTCAAAGCACGCAAACCAAGTACAGTAGTGATAGATGGTATTGATCTCGGTGTCAAAGCACGCAAGAACACCCGACGACGTACTCGTCGCTATGCATTGCAAGAAATAGCGATGAAGAAAAAGAAAAGTAAGCGGTAATGCTTTCCACACCATTGCCACTGCTGATCCAAAGGCTCAACGCCAGCAAAGCAATGGTGGATAGAGGGCTGCGCCTAAATGACAATGCCCTCATCCAAAATGGCATTGATCAATTCGCTTGCCTATGTGGTCGAACATTGACTGAGCTATCCGCTTCTGAAGACAGCGGTATGCTCCATTCAACATTGATGACTATCCTCAATGCTCGGGAAATGGCCCTAAAAGGCAAAGAACGATTGAAAGAGAGTAAGCACTATACCATCGACACAAAACGGCCTAGTGAGTGGGTTTCGTTCGATGGAGAGATCAAGTATCCATTGTATACCAAAGACAGCAAAATACGCAATGCAGGGCAAGGCCTGTTCACCTCGCAACCAATCAAGGCTGGACAGGTCATCGGCCCGAGCCGCGCTAAATTTGCAGACACAGGCAATTTCTTTAATGACTGGCGCAAGTTTCCCATAGCTGCAATGATCAATCACCATCCTATGCCCAATGTGGACATCGTTCGGGATGGCGCGCCATTCGGCTTGGAAGATTCGATCATGGAAACATGTTATTTTGTCGCCAATCGTGACATCGATCCAAATGAAGAATTGACCTCCGACTATCGGGATAAGAATTGGGCTGAATACGATTATTTCAGTAAGCTCGATCTCCCCTTTGATGAATGGGATGCGAATGCGATGGGTGCGCAGTCGATGACCCTCAAACAAAATATCATCAACAATCCATTGTCATATGCAAGCTCTGCGGGGCTTGTCGGTGGGCCTGCATTGATATATGCTTCTAGTAAGGCCGTAGGGCTAAATTCAGCCGCCTTAGCCACTTGTGGCTTGCTGTGGGCTGGCTATGCCTTGTACAATGGAACCAAAGATGAATACTGAACAAATTAAAATCCGAGCATTTACCCTCAGCGAGGTCACCGAAATCTTAGATCAAATCGATCTTGCTGTATTCAATGGTGATCCCGAAAAAGTCCTTGAGCTAGGCAAAAAGGCTGTCATGCTCTTTGAGATTGCCAAGAAGAAATTGGTGCTGTCCATGTTGGAAGACGGCAAACTTGAAGAAGCGATCGTTGAAAAGGCCGAAATATACATCATTCAAGAAGAATTGGCTGATGTCATTCTTGGGGAATACCAATTGGCTTCAATGGTCAAATGTCGGCTACCTCATATCATTGAAGCCTAAAACGAAAGAAGACCGCTCAAGTGAGCGGCCTTCAAACCAAACCAACCTTATTCGAGGAGATAGATTGAATAAGATTAATTCACAAGGATAATGATTATCCGATTTCGATGATGTTCTTGTAGTATCCAAGAAGGACTACGCGAACAAGCATAGCATTATTAGCAGCAATCGCAGGAGCACGTGAACCGAAAGTAAGGTTGACGGCAAATGTGGTGTTACCGGGGAGAGCAACAGGGTGCTTGCGGTACATCCAAACTTGACCATTACCATTGTTCATGTGACCGATTTGAACCGCAGCAGCAGCACTGGTTGCAAGAGAACCAAATGCACCACCACCTGCACCAGCAAGGCTAACGGGGCAGATGTCAACGACGGTTTGGGTAAAGTCCCACTGAAGAACAGCGTTTGACTGGATGTTCAGAAGGTTGCCAATAAGAGCATCGGTGTCGATTGGGGTTGCAACAGCAGCACCAGTGATATCATCAGCAGCTTCGATTTGACAAGCAAGACCGAATACGTCGTATGCAACACCAGAAGGTACGCGACCTGCTTCCTTTAGTGAGGTCTCACCGATAGAAAGAGCAGTTATGAAACCCTGACCTGTTGAACCGCGTGCTACAGAGAACAGACGATTGGTAGAGCTAGCAACAGCCCCGGGTACAAGACAGAAGGTTGACCAAATAGAGGTCTCACCGAAACGGAATAGGGATTTAGGTTGATCGAAAGGCACATCTACTGATGGGCTTTGTAGGGGATTGTATGAGCCATGATACATGACAGTCTCCAATTTTAGAGTTTAACTAGGGTTGAAATTAATAGCCTGAACCTGCGAACATCAAAGCACCATATGTAGGACTATCAAAGCCCTGTACTGCATTGAACGTGCCATTCAGTGACAAACTGGCTGTTTCAATAGAGCCATTTTGCTGCTGTTGAGCATGAACAAGTGAAGGAATGGATGCTACGGCTCGCTTTTGTAGCTGACGTAGAACGGTTGCCCGTTGCTGAGGAGGTAAAGAAGCAATCTTCTGAAAGTTCTTAAACCCAATCATTTTAATTACCCAACCATAACGATGGCCTTCAAGACCAGCATGGCGAGAATAAAGACTTTGTGAACGCTTGAGGTTGCGAGGAGCAGAAGGGAATGCCTTTGCCCACATTGCACGACCTGCTTTGGCTGCGCTGATTTCCTTTGCGGTCATTTCACAGGTGCATGCTTGAGCATCTGCGGGACTGGCATCCGCATACTCAGGATCGGCAGACGCACCATAATGAATAGAACCAAGAGCGGTGGTGTTGCGACCAATCATGTACTGTCCACCATCACCGTATCCATTTGAACGGTAAGCACGAATAGCACCCATAGATGGAGCGGTAGGAGCGGTAACGCCTTGTCCATTTACAGCGACAGTAGAAGCAGCAACAGCAGTGTCTTGGCCTGTGATGGCTTCAACAGCCTCAGCGGCTTGAACAGCAATCTCAGCTTGCTTTTCAGCGACTTGTTGTTCAACAACTTGCTGTGCAGCCTTAGCTACAGGGCGAAGGCTCATGTCGAGTGCAATACCGACAGATACAGCAGACGCAGCCACAAGGCTTGCTGCTTGAGCATTGAGAACATCAAACTTAGCCAATGCACCCAAAGCCAAACCAGCAACCACACCAGTGGTGGTATATGGGAAGCGCAGTGTTTCTTTCAATACAGGAATGTCTTGTACCTTGACATCTTGCTCAAGAATCTTCATGACATGAGGCTCGGCAAGACGATGAACGGCATATACAGCCGCACCAAGCGCAAGCGGTGTGATGGCAAAGCTCACAAACTTGACAACAGGTACATTGCTAGCGGTCTGCTGTACGCCTTCAACAAATTGAAGCGGCAAAGCGAGGGGCTGAATACCCATAATGCCTTGATTTTTGCGACGACGTGGATTTTTCAGTCGGAAAGGATTGAACAGCAGTGGCTTCTCTGACTTAACAGAATTGTATGCAGCACGATAGGTACGTGCACCAACTTTGCCATGCTTTTGCTCTGCTTTAATCGACTTTGCTTTTTTGTTGATCTCTGAACGCAGCTTTTTAATATCCGCTGCTGACTTGTCGCCACTCTTGAATTTACCATAGAGGGATTTGGTTTCAGCACGTGTCAAGCCCATACCTTTGACCATACCGAGAAATTTACCCCAATCAGATACCTTCTTTTCGCCAGTCTTCTTTTCGGTAGTCTTCTTTGCAGTGGTCTTCTTTTCGGTGGTCTTCTTTTCGGTGGTCTTCTTTGCAGTGGTCTTCTTCTTCTTCTTAGAGATAGGATCTGCAATAAAATCCGCATACATCTTTTCCACTTTCGCTTTTTTCGGATTTCGACCTTCAAGTTTTCCAGCGGCTCGTAAGGCTGCCACTTTTTGCTGATAGGTTAATCCTTCACCCACCTTACGAGTAGCGGTGGTGGTTTCCTTTGCAGTCGTCTTCTTAGATTGAGATTTCGTGCGAGATTTGGTAGCTGATGTGCTTGATGCAGAAGCATCGCCAAAACCGGGGATTGTTGGTTGCTGATCTGCATTTATGCGCAACTTTTCCATAAGGCTGTTGCGGCGCATAGACAATGCATTTCTGCGACGACGTGGATTAGATGAAAGTGCCAAAGCGTTGCGACGCTTGCGAGGGTTGGTGACAAACAGTGCACCAGACAAAGGCATAGGATTTTTATGCATGATAGCCATATGAAAGCTCCAATCTTATGTGATATACCTATGTCACTGTATACCATATCAATCAATTCGGAAATAGAGAAAATTAAAAAGAGTGCTATAAATAGTGCTACAAATATTGTTGGGGAAAAAATGGAAGATGATCAGAAAGGCGATGCATATCAATTGCTACGCGTCAGGCTGCATAAAAATACCTTCTCTAAGCTCAAGTCGATGGCAAGCGAGGCTTCAGTGGAAGGGGAAGAATACATATCAATGTCCGATTTGGTTCGTGTAGCCATACGGAATTATATGCAAGTAGCAGACACTCGAAAGCGATTGAATGTCATCCTCAATCCTAATCAGACCAAAGTACGGAAAGGCTAGGACTAAATACACTTTGATCCGCTATGGCGAGCGCAACCGACTTTGGCAATTTTTTGGTAAGGTCAGCATCTGCTGTCCAAAAAGTTTTGCCACCCACCAAGAATGAATTGACCCTTGCATATCCCCATGACTGAGGTGTCTGACCCGGGCGATGACCACCACTTGCCCACGCTGCCATGCCACGATCCATTACAGTATCCAAAATGTTCTTCGGTATCTTGCCACCATAATATTTAGAGGCTGCCTGAGCTTTCTCTGCAATACCACCCTCAAATCCCCTACGGTGTGCTTCTTTGGTATAGCTGCTTGATTGGGTAACAATCCCTTGATCA
>Ga0208644_1001029_pt1 | contig 24130 bp, 46 predicted proteins | sample VirMetDEL_Nov_18_FD_184517 | JGI IMG/M metagenome (GOLD analysis project Ga0208644, IMG submission 184517) | Aqueous microbial communities from the Delaware River and Bay under freshwater to marine salinity gradient to study organic matter... | ecosystem: Environmental > Aquatic > Marine >...
GGGGATGTGGACCTCATACGAGCGAAAACCGGTGACGATCTTCGCGAGGGACCAGTCGAGTTCCCCTTCGCGGTTGATAAAGAGGAGACAGCCCTTGGACTTAATACCCCAGGTATCCTCGGAGCCGTCGATGGAGCCGGTCCAGGAGAAGTCGAACCGGTAGCAGAGCTTTTCATCCTTAGGTCGGCCATTGCCGACAAACTTGGACTTGCTCAGTTTCGGTTCGAGCGGGGAAAGGGTGATTTCGAAATCTTGGAGAACCATTCATCTATAGCGTATCATAGAGCCGCAACGGACTCCTTCAACTGCCGAATCCACAGCCTTCCCTCCTCGCGCCGTCTCTTCACATTCGCCAGATCCTCCTCCCGCCGCTGTACCGACGTACTGGCGTAAAGGACCTCCCGCTGCCAGACCTCCTCGGCGCTTGCCTCCCGCTTGTTGTTCAGAATTGCTTCATAGTAATCCGTCGAGCTGTCAAAGTTGATAGTCTGCTGTAGTTGTTCGAGCATGAATTTCTTCAAGTCCCGGTGCTTGTCCGAAGGAGGACGCCATTTTTCAACAGCCTTCTCCATCTCCTCTAACCGCTGTCGCTTCAATCGGGCTTCCGCTATTCCCCTCTGGGCAAATTCAATCGCCTCAGCGTCCATCTTTCGGACCAACTTACCCTTCTCCTCATCTGTCATCGCGAGGAGGCCCTGTAGCTTCTCCTGCGCCGCCACGACAGCTTTCTCGTAGTAGCTATCATCCCCCGACGGCTCATCTGGGATTGGCGAATCCAGGGAGGAGTCGCGGCAGTCGGGGAGGAAGGCGCGGGCGCACCTCATTAGGAATGTGGGAAAGTCAGTGCATTTCCCATTAACAACATCGCATGTGTAGCCAGTAGGCATTTTGATAATCCTTTCTCAATTAGCTCAAATTTCCAAACCAGTCGAAGCCGCGCGCTTCTTACGCTCTTTCTTCGCCTCGAAGATCGCATACGGCTTCTTCGTCAGCGCGGCCATTCTTTCCACGTCGAAGCAAAGTCTCTTCCACGCCTCCGGGCCTTCCATAAGCGGCCAGCGTCCGATCAGGGAGGATGGACCTGCCTCCCACGCGGCGGCAATCGCTTTAGCCGTTTCCGGGCCGACGTAGCCCGCCGCCTTAGTCGCGGGGCCGCTCCGGTAGTAGGGGTTGACAAACTGCCCCTGGGTCAGCCGGACGTTGTAGAAGATGAAGGAGTGGCCCTCGCCGTAGCGAACCCCGACGTTCATGTAGAGAGTCGGATGCGCGACCTGTCCCGGCTCAACCGGGTACTCGCAGAAGTTAAAGAACTGGACCTTAACCGGGCCGACTTCAGCCACATGGGTCGAGGGGAGCGATGCCATACCGGGGATTATAGGCGATTTTGGCTTCTGGGTCAACTGTTCGGGGGAAAAAGATACCCTCCCCTACAACCCCACCCGAGTCGGATAATAAACACAGACAGAGTAGAGAGACAGATAACACTAATAAGAGAATTGGTAATAAGAGAGAGAAGACCGCCCTCCGCTCACGCTCCGGCGGGTTTTTCGGTTTTGGAGTTGACTTCTCGGCGGGTTTTGGGTACAGTAAGACCATGCTTATCGACATCTGCGTTATCGTGAGCGGGCTGGCAACTGCTGCGGGGATGGTCTTGGCGGTGTTGGACGACTGGGACCGACGAGACGAGTGGCCCGGACATTGGTTCGGATTCCACACCATGCTCGCAGTCCAGGCGGCACTGGCGGCTGCTGGTTGTGCGGCGTTTGCGCGCGGTCTGGGGTGGATTTGATGGGGTTAGCGAACATCCGGGGTGCGGAGATAGTCGGATTCCTCCTCCTTATGGGAATACTAGCCGCTTTCGGGCTGGTAGCGGAGGGGTTTAGGAGGTTGCGGGAGAAGTAGTCCTGTCTAGCTGAGATACAATAGTCGCAGGAGAAAACTGCGACACATGGCTGACCTCAATTTCCTGTCAAACGCGGCTGCTGGCTACACGGTGGACGAGGAGACGTTTACATTTGCCCTTGTCGGTGAATCGAGTGTCCACGGCAACTCCGGCACTCTCCGCGCGGTTATCGGCCCGGTTTTCCGCCCAGGTCGGATCTTGGATGTCGCGATTGGCGTCCCGGTTCCGGCGGTTTCGGCTTCCGGCTTTGTGTCAGGTACGGTTGACGCGCAGGTGAATATCAATTCAGCGGCTGTCCTCTCGACCCTCCCGGCGATTGCCATGGCGGGATCGGCTGGGGCGGCGACGAGGAAGACGACTTTGACCGGCGGCGGCACGTCCGCAGTTGTCAATCAGAACTCGTGCTACTTCAGCGCGGGCGACTGCATTTCCGTGGATTACAACGCTCGCTCGGTCGGTTCGGCTGCGGCGACTTCGGCGGGCACGGGTCTGTACGTCGGCGTTCGCGTTCGGTATACGGCTGTTTAGTTCGGCAAGGCACGGCATTGGTGGATTTTGGAAGACCCTCGTCGGAAGGCGGGGGTTTTCTTTTTGTTGTTGACTTCCACCCCTGAGTAGTGGTACTCTCGGTACGTGAACAGCAATGTCGCTATTGTATCCGCCCCCACTTTAGAGACCTGGGACTGGCGGAACCCCTGGACGAAGGGGATTGGTGGGAGTGAGACGAGCCATATTGAGTGCGCGGTCAGGTTGCGCCGGAGGGGATTTGCGATCGAATCCTGGTCTCCCTTGGGTGGAATTGACTTCCACGATACCGAACCCCCGATCCCCTGGTACGATTCAATGGGCGGCGGCTTCCGGGCGCGGGATTACAAAGTTTTAATCAACTACCGGTCCCCGGAACTGTTCGACACCCGAAAGCCGAAGGGGGCTAAGTGGTGGTTGGTCGCGCAGGATACGGATTATCCGACGCTGACTCCGGAGCGGATTGAGAAGATCGACAGGTATATCTGCCTGTGTAAGAAGCACGCGCAGTACACGCAGGAGAAGTACCCCGCGTTGCGGGGGAAGACTTACATTTCCTCCAACGGGGTAAGGTCCGAGTTGATTCGCGAACTTGTGGCGGGGCGCGAGGTCCGGAATCCGGTTACAGGTGTGGCGATCAAGCCGCAGGAGCGGAACCCGAAGAGGATGTTCTACGCTTCTTCCCCCGACAGGGGGATTAAGCTCATCCTGGAGAACTGGTTCCGGATTAAGGAGCGGGTTCCGGATGCGGAAATTGTCGTTGCGTATGGCTTGGATAACATGGAAGTCATCATCCGGAAGATGGCGGGGCGGGACTGGAGGGCTGAGTACGCGAGGGAACTTGAGTCTCTCTTCCAGCAGGAGGGGGTTCAGTTTACCGGGAGGATTGATCAGGGGCGGGTCTATGAGGAGTGGTTGCAGGCGGGCGTTTGTCCCATCTTTACGGATTTCCCCGAGACGAACATGATCTGCTGCCAGGAGGCGCAGGCTTTGGGCGCGTGGCCGGTTTCTAACGATCTCTGGGCACCGGGGGAGTTTGTGCAGTATGGGCGGAAGTTTCAAGGTGTCCCCCAGAAGTCCCAGGTGTTGTTGCATACGATGCTATCCGCTCTCTGCGATGAGATGGTTGCGGATCAGAATACCTGGGAGCGGAAGGACTGGAGGTGCGAGATGCAAGAGTGGGCGCTGAAGCAGTTTGATTGGGAGAGGACGGTTTCTCAGTGGTCCGGTTGGTTAGAGGAGGATCTTAAGAAATGAACTACTGTCCGAATTGCGGAGCAAACTTGAACCAACACCAGAGTGGTTGCGGTTCACCGAACTCAGATCGACCAGACTATCCGCAGTACCTTCGAGATCGGGAGCGGGATGAAGAATTGTCCCGGTCGCCAAATGCGGACAGGCCCGATTTCTGGGGATCATTGCGGCGGCGCGAGACGGATCGTGAGGGATAAGAAAGTCTATGAAAAAGAAGAAAATGCAGAAGTTGAAGTCGTCCCCGGCTACTTTCTACATGGTCGGCAGCGAGACCTACTGCGAAGGAAATCCGGATTTCATTGTGATGAGAGTGTTTTCCTCGATGGACGCTGCGATTGCTGCGGGTGAAGATCCGAAGTGTGTGATTCCGCTGGAGGAGGGGCAGTTGGTGGAGGATGCTTTCTACTATCCGGAGGAGGATTTTAAGAAGTGACAGTCGCGGAAATGATTGTGCAGTTAAAGCGGTTTCCGCCCAGTGCGGAGGTTCGGATGGAGTACGATGGGGCCTCGCGCGAGATTGAGCTAGTCGCAGCGGGAAATCGCTATTTTGATTACGATATGGGCGAAGCAACGGCATGGGTCTTTCTGGGGCGGGATAAGGAGGTGGGGTAGGTGAGTCTACGTTATCAAAAAGCTAAGTTGACGGTTGGGAGAATGTGGGCCGATAACTGCATGGCGGAGTTTGTTGATAGTCTATCCGAACTCCTTCTCTATTCGCAGCGGCGACTATGCGGTCCCGACGAATTCATCCACTACATCAAAGCCCCTATGTCGTATCACGAGATGGCGCGGAATTGGCTGGTCGAGCACATGGAGGGGGATTGGCTTCTATCCCTGGACACGGATCATATGTTCCGCCCCGACTTACTGGAGCGCCTCTTACTGCTGGCGGAAGAGACCCAGGCGGGGGTGGTTACGGGGATTTACCAGTATAAGTCGCCGAACATGCAGCATCGAGCGGTGGCGAATATGTGGGGGCCGAATTGCGAGGTGCAGCCGATTACGAGTTGGGATAAGTCTGGTAGGTGGATTGATGATGTCGGGCCGTGCGGGGCGGGGGCGCTATTGGTTCACAGATCGGTATTTAACCGGATGCGCGCTAAGTTCCAGTGCGAGCCTTTTCAAATCATCCCTGGGTTGTCGGAGGATTACTCATTCTTCCGGCGGCTGAAGGAGATGGGGGAGAGGGCGGTTTTAGGAACTACGATTGAGGCGCATCATATGATTCGGATGCCTCTCTCCGTCCGGGATCTGTAACTACACCAAAATACAATTCCCCACCACCCAAGCCGCGTGGTCGTCTCCATAGTCGGACTTAGCGCGAGGCTGGAGGAAGGGGTCGTTAGGTATTTGTGAGAGGCGAAACTGGTAAGGTGGCCTCATTCCAGGGCGAAGGATTTGCATTAGTTCCCCACTTAGACGCCAGCGGAACTTAGTGCCGTCGACGTAGATGGTTCGGTATTTATTCATGCGGTATTTAGTCACTTTTCCTCCGCAATCCCAGATCCTTCACAGTGCGGGCAGATTTGCAGTGGCGCGTTTATCATTGTCATTGTCTCGTCGAGGTAGGCTTTGATATTCAGGAGAAGGTCATTTAACGACTCCCCCGTGATGTCCGGGAGTATCTTCGCTCCGTATTCAGTGCCGTGGACCTTCTGCTTGTGTGTGATGTGAAATACCGAAACCTTCCGATCCTTCTCCAACTGGACATACACTTTACTCCGCTCCCTCTTCGTTCGCCCGAATGGACGGGTGTATTTGACTTCATGCGGCTTGCAGGGAAGAATCTTTTTCACTTCGAACACGAAATCATAGTCAGAGGTGATGGTTGCGTACTTCCCATTCAAATTCTCCTTAACCCACGCACGGACGACTCGGTAGAAGATGTTGGAAGGAAGGGTGCAAGGACCAAGGTGCCACGCGAAGGATGGAGTCATTGCGCGCTGGATGTCGGCGACTTGGATAAAGGATTCGGCCCAGATGTTGCTGGAGAAGATATCTTTGATTTCCAGTAACCGCTCATTCGCATCCCCGGACCAGGAAGACTCCTTCGCTAACTTGAAAGAGAACTCCTCCGGCTTCTCCAGGTTTGCCCAGACGATTTCCCCGAGGCGGGTGAAGATGCAGTCTTGGACCTTCCGGCCTCGGTTAACTTTCTCCGTCACGAGACGGTAGAGATTGTCGGCGGCTGTTTTCCCCTCTTCATACTCCAGTCGCTCCGGGAAGGATGCAGGGGTCCCTTCAAGCCGCTCCCAGTACAGAGGTTTATTCTCATACCAGACCGGACCTTCGAGGACAGGGGTTTCGGTTTTCGGACAGACGAAGCGCCACCAGGAGGGGTCCCAGGTCGTCTGCGCTTCTCCTCCGTTGAGGAGGTAGCCGCCAAGCGCGGTCTGTCCGTAGCCGTCAATCTTACGGAGGAGATAGCCGTCCTCGGTTTCGTAGTAGCTGATGTTAAGTGGCATTCTGCTTTCCTTCCCCTTGCTCCTCCCGCCTCCCCGCCTTTCTCTGCGCTTCATCTACAAGGGGGAATACGCGGCGGATGGTTTCTGCAACTACCGCGAACCGCTGGAGTTCATGCGGTTGATAGGACTCCTCGTCGAATGATCGGTTGCGTGATTCGCGCTCTAGCCGGTAGAGGTCTCTTTGTAATTCAATTAGCTCCTGATGTGTCATCTTCTTCCTTCTTCCTTTTAGCGCCGGAGTTCCGAATAAGTACTCCATGAGGTATTCGTGGTGGGAGTGGACTCCCGGAACTCTCCCCTCCTCGCGCATGACCCGGACAACTTCCGGGGGAAGGACGAGGCAGGGTAGGTCGAGGAGGTCGGTTTCGATTTGTTCTTTGTCAATCACGATGATTTGGCCCCATTTCCTTCACCGGCAACTTCTCCGGGTAGGTTGATGCCCCGTACCACTTCTGAGACGCGGCGTGCCAGATCGGGGTTTCCCCTATTTTCAGTAAGTCGTTCAAGTGAATTGGTCGGTAGTCCATGAATTCCGGGGAGATGCGGATTGATCGAGGCACTGGCTCGGCTTCGTATTCAGTTAGCGGTGAATTGTGTTTGTGGCCGTAGACACCAATGTCCGAAAGGAACTTCCGTCGAAGATCTTGCGGTCGGTGACAGAATAGTATCCGCCGGAACCCGTCAATCGTCGAATGGGAATCAGTCGCGCCCCATCCTTCCGCCTCAATCCGCGACTGCTCCTTCTTCCGATCATGGTTCCCAAGAGTACAAATAACCCGCCCCGGCCACACTTCCTTCAAGCTGCGGCTCCAGTACTTCGCAAACAGTACGTCTCCGAGATGGAGGAGGGTGGCTTCCGGGTTTGAGTCGAAAGCCGCGCGGTGGTTCACTTCCAGTCGCAGCGGCCAATCCCAGGGCCGGTCGCAGAGAAACCGAATGTTGTGGTGCCCGAGGTGCCAGTCGGAGGTGAGTAGTAGATTTTCGGTCATAGGGGTCGGGCCGGGGTAGCTTCGTCGGAGGATAGTGTCAAGTACTTCCACAACGCCGCCTGCCACAGCGCATCTTCCAGTGCATTATGGGTAATCCGCAAACCCCCGCACATATAGTCGGGTACTCTCGCGTGCGAGGCGTCTTCCACGGGTATCCCGGAGTAGTCCGCAAATGCCGTCCGGAGATCCATGAAGGTAAATTGGTCATCCCACCTTTCATTCCGCTGGGCGGAAAGGCGGGCGCGCATTGATTGTAGGAAGGAGTATTCGAACCCGGCTGGGTAAGCGATGAAGAGAACTTTTTCGGTCTTTGTAATCTCCCGCAGGTGTTCGATCTCCGCGCGGAAAGCGGAGAGAATAGCGAGTTCATCCTCAGGCCCGCCGGGGGGGTAGGATTCCATTCTTAATCTGGTCCCGCCACCATTTTTCGGTCTCCGGCTCCCACTTCCGCGCGGCGGCGTTGCTGTTAATACAAAAGTTCAATAGCGGATCAAGGTCACTACTGCTCAAGCCAGCAGGCTCGTAAATACGCACTTCTCGTTTCGTTTCGCGAAATCGGAACACACCCCATCCAAGACGACTTCCTACGTCAATGCGGCAGATGATCTTTGTCACGACCTTTCGCCCCACCAACTCCCGCAATTCGCGGAGTTCGGCGATGAGCGCGGGCAGGGCGTTGTGAGCGGCGGCGACAAACTCTGCATTATCGATGCGGTTATCGTCGCCTTCCGTGTTGGTTGGGAGTAGTATCCACTTATTAGATAAGTAGTTAACTCGCCACTCCCCTTGGGTAGACGCCGCGTGCAGCTTTTCCAGCGCGTCCAGGTCAACTGGCTTCAGATCAGCGGTGGTTCTCATCGTTGCCTCCTCTACTCGCATCGCAGCGCCTCCTCAGCGCACTCTATTACCCTTGCTAAGCAATACCGATCATCGTCTCGACTACGGCTATCTTGTGCGGTCCTGCAAGCGCCTTCATGGATCTCCCGCAGCGCCTTCTCATAGCGGTCGAGTTCGGCAATGATTTCTTCGATTTCTGTCTCCAAGGAGTGCCGAACACTTGCCTTCCGTAGTTGATTACGCAGTGCATCAGTCATGTTAAAGATCCTCAAATTGATCCGGAAAGATACCCGGACGGTTGGTTATCGAAGGCGGGAGGGGTGATTCCGTTTGCACATTGGGTTTAACCTCCCTCCGCACTCCTTCAGACGGCTGCGCCGATTGCGTGGTTTCCTTTTGTTTTGCGAAACTGCGGTCGAATTGCAGTGTGGCCGCTTGGGTTTGGAGAGCGTGGTCAATGGGGGCGCGGGCTGCGGCTTCTCTGTAGATGTCCCCGGCCTGGGCGACGGTGGCTAGGTTGGGGGAGCCGGTCGCTAGGAGGTAGTTCGAAAGGGCTTCGTATTCCCCCGGGGCGAACTCAACAGCATTGCCGACGGAGAACATCAGCGCTCCGTTCGGGTGCTGCTCGTCGGGGGCGAAGATCACGAGGACTTGCGCGGTGTTGATGAATGCGTTTTCTAGTTTTATGAACATCTGTTTACCTATCTCCCTTCGCCGAAGCGGAACTCTCATCTTTCACTCTAAATTCCAACCGCTCCCCGCTCGAATGGGGTTTCACTACTACTACCGCCCCGGGCCTGATCTCACCATCGGCGAGCATGGCGGCGAGGGGTTGCATGAGGTGGCGGTGTAGGGTGCGCCGCAGTTCGCGCGCTCCATACTCCGCGCTGACACCCTTTTGAATGAGGAACTTCCGCACCGACTTCGGGACTTCGATATAGAACATGCGGTCCCCAAGGCGTCGGCGGACGTGGTTGCCGATGTCATCCAGGATGAGATCGAGGATCTTATCGGTGGAATCTGCGTTGAGCGGGCGGTAGGTCAGCATCGCATCGATGCGGTTGACGAACTCCGGCGCGAACTTCCGCTTCACCGCCGCCACGGCGACCTCTTCCAGTCGCGAGAAGGACTCGTCGGACATATCCGCACCTTCGCCAGCCGTGAGGGCGTCGAAGCCGAAACCGGGCTGAACGACGCGGGACATCTCCTTTGCTCCTAGATTGGAAGTCATAAAGATGAGGCTGCGGTCGAAGTGGACGGTTGTGTTATCCCCTAGGCGGAGGACGCCTTTATCCAGGATACCGAGGAGGAGGCGGGTCAGGGAGGGCGCGGCTTTCTCGATTTCGTCGAAAAGGACGATGGCGAGATTGGCGCGGTCACTCATTATCTGGGTCAGTTTGGATTGGTTGAGTAGCGGGACCGTCTCCCGGTGTCCGAGATAGCCCGGTGGCGCACCGATCAGCTTAGCCACCTCATGGTCGAGTTGGAATTCGCCGCAATCGATACGGAGGACATTGCGCGGCGATCCATGGATCACTTCCGCCAGCGCCTCCACCGTTCGGGTCTTGCCGCTACCTGTCGGCCCGAGGAGCATGAAGACTCCGACCGGGCGGCCCTCCGGCGCGAGTCCGACTTGGTACATCTGGACGTAGGGGATTATTGCATTCAGTGCGGAGGGCTGACCTACGATGCGGGCTGCGAGGTCGCGATTGAGTGCCTCGCCATTTCGCCCCAAGGGTGTGTATTTTGTTCGCTTCACCTACGCGCTCCCCTAGTCGTGAGATAGGTCACGTCCTCCTCGTTCCACCAGACGGAGGAGACGCGGGAGAGGAAGTTGGAGGATGAAGCGAGGGGCGGGGGAGGGTAAGACTCGGGGTTCTCTACTTCGACCCGGCCCTCTCGCTTCAACATCTCCCATCTCTCATTCCAGTGGGCATCCGAGTTCCGTGAGCGGGCGCGGCCTTTGCTACTGTGTCTGGTTTGCATTACTGAATCTCCTCTCCTGTTCTATATTCAGGTAATTCCAACTTGATGTCAACCACCGTCTCCTCACCCGTTGGAAGATTTACAACTCCGAGGGCGAATTGGCCTTGGGCGATTTCAAAAGTCCGGTCGGTTAGTTTCCGCTCTGCCTCCTTCTTCAACCTGACGAGGGCAGCGAGGGCGTCTTTTTTCGATAGCGGGTCAGTCGTTTTCCCCGCCAACGGGACGACGACGACGACGGTGAAAGCGACGGCGAGACATCGGCCATCCGGGGGCAGGTGGGAGGCGACGGCTATTTCCGTGTTGGGGTAGGGACCGAGGGGATACTTCATCTCGCCTCCTCCAGTATGTTCTGCAACTCCCCCGCGTCCATTGAATGCCCGAGTTCGGCGAAGGCATCTATCGCGGCTATCACCAACTCGCGCGGGACTGCGATGAATTGAGGGTTGCCCGCAACTGGGGGCGTATCCAGCGCCCCCGCGCGGTTTCCGATTCTCTCCCAGGATTCTGGTCCTAGTTGAGTTAAATTCTTGATTTGTTTCAAGACTCGAACTTGGGAGAATGCCTCCGATAATCCGCGAAATTGGCCGTCTTTAACAGCGGCTTCTATTAGTGTCACTGCGGGCTTCCTCCGGTAAGGACGATGTTGTAGGCTTTCGACCCGTCGCTCAGTGTCTCCTCCTCCACTCCGAACGAGGTGACTTGCTTGCCCTCGAAGAAGATGGGCGTGTTCTCCGGGACGCCAGGACCGAACTTGGCGTAAGCGCGAAGCTCCGTCGTGAGGTGCTCGGCGTGCGGGCAGGGGTTTGAGTAGATAAGGTTCTTCACACCCGCACCCCCTGTGCCCTCAAAGCATCCCACGCCAGCCGTCGTTCTTGTAAAACATCCTTTCGATCACCTGGGATCAGGTTGCGGATCGCGCGGGCGGCGGCTAGGTTGCGGCCTTTGCGTTTGTTGGGGTTGTCCATTGGGTGTCGGGTGGCAACTCCGGTAGCGAGGGAGTCTCGTTTTGGTGTCCCCTTCCCTCCGGGGTAGATGATGCACCCCGTGGTGTCGCCATTGTAATACTCAAATTCGAAATACATTTCAGTCCTTTCTTTGGTTAATTAGTCGTCGAGTTCGGCTTCGGTCAGGTAGATGTGGAAGCCAGATACCGGATCGTGTCGCCGCACAGCCTCAAACTCTTCCGCCGTGAGATCCAGGTCGGGGTTCCAATCATAGGTCACGCGGAAATACTCCAGGACCTCTTCGGGATCGTAGCCTTCGAGCGGTGTGCAGTATGTTTCCCACTGGTCCCGAATGGCGATCATCGGGAACGGGCCTTTGTAGCGGGAGGGTACGGTTTGATGGAATTCGATGCTCACAGTCCCGCCTTTCGCAACGCGGCGCGGGCGTTGCATACGCCGCATCGCTGGTTGTCGCCACTGTGATGTAGCTTCTCGTCGTGGTACGAATAGAAACTGAGTAGGTATCTCAACGCCTCAGCCAACTCCGGCGCGGCAGCGCGTATTTGCGCAAGTTTAGCCGATCTCTCCTCCGCTCCTGGTGTTGCGCGGAACGGTATGCCGTCAAGGCGCATAGTGTCATCAATTCCCCGCGTATGGCTAGCCATTGCGGGCCTCTTTCTTTTGATTTGTCATGTCCATTTGTCTCCTAAGCTGTCACCCACTCCAACCACGCAAGCGCGGCTAGGGCTAAGACGAACCCGCGCAGACCCAGGTTTCGCCAGAATCGGTCGTTTTCTTTACGAACGCGCTCGGACTCTTCGATCAGGGCGCGGTATTGTTCTCTGATGTCGGTTTCCATTTTGATCTCCTGAAATTTTAGCCCCCGGCTTACCGAGTTATACGGGGTCATGTCCGGCGCTCACCTCGTGCTCGGGGTGCTCGCACTTAGCCGGAGTAGCTGCGTGCAAAGATCGACGGAACTAAACCACCTTCACCGGACAAACCTGTGTCAACCGCTTGTACCGGATATTGATAGTCGCACCTTTGGGCGCGTCATCCTTGTTGATATATCCCGAGCGGAACAGGTCTTGAATGATGAAGTCCTTTCCTGCTTCCCAAGCGGCCAGGACCTCTTTTTTCGTCTTGTAATCGCGCCCATAGGCGGGGGATACGGTCAAGTATGTTGAGTTCATGCTTCGATAACCTTTCCTTTCGTTTTGTGAAATCTTGGCGCGGGGCGAGTCTTACGCCACCACTCCCAAGTGATTGCTTGCAACTGACACGCTTTCAGCTTGTTTTCTTCTGCCACCTTGCGGTATGCCCGGTCAATTGCGGCGCGTTCGGCAACCTTGAATTGCGGGACTGATTGCGAAGTCCATCTGGTATTGCACGCAATGGAGTAGGCGTGGAAGTCGAGAGTCAGTTCCCGTTCGGCTTCAGGGTAGGCTAGATTGTGCGCGAAAGCGCGTTCCTTCGGTCCCTTCAAGACTTCGGACCAATGCCCGCTCTTATCCCAATGCCGAGCGCGGGACAATATCGTAATCGCCTTATCCTTCTGCGCGGGGTAGGTACGGGGTTTGAACCACGGCAGTAGCGTGCCGTTTGGGTCACCCTCCATCAATTCGAGTAGTTTGGCGAAGTCCTCAAGATTGCTCTGCCACTTCACACCGGGGGACAATGCCGCGACTACATGGCAGTACGCCTCAATCGGCGCTTCGTACCAGGGATAGCGCGCGCCAATCGCCTTGATCTCATTGTGCGCTCGGAGATACCAGTTTACGCTAGCATCCCGGTCGGCTTGCGGGATCTCCGCGTACAGTTTGCGAATGTTTCGTAGTGCGGTTCGGTAGGTTATTCGCACGCTGCCACCTCAATTAAGGCCACCTGCCGCAAGTCATATAGCGCTTCACTGGCTAGATCGTCAGCCACCTCCGCCAAGTAATCGTCGCTGGAATCCGACTCAATCCCCCACAACGACGCCCGCGCCACGTTGCCAATCGTGGCCACGATGCCAATGTAATACCATTCATCGTTGCACCACGCCCGCAAGCGGTCATAGTCAGCGCGTGCCGCCTCATGAGGCTTACCGGGTCCCCATCCATCGCGCTTGGCGATGCGGACCGCTTCGGCGTAGTCGTAGTAGCGCTTCGAGTCACGATCACTACAGAGGACCAGTTCGCCCGCGTGTTTGTCGCGATTCGTCCATTTGCTTACAGGACCATGACCATCTTCGTTGTCCCACGGCGCGCCGTGGTATTCGTCATGGACGTGCTGTATCAGGATCTCCAAGCCGTCGCGCGTGAGTATTTTCGTATCAATAATTATCATTTCACCCTCACAAGGTTCAGCAAAAGCAATTCCTGCAATCCATAAACCTTTGGCTCACCACACCGCTCATGAACATACTTCCGCGCATCCGGTTCCACATTCGGAACCTCTTGCCCGCACTTGAGACACCAGCCAGTAGTATCCCGCACCATCATCTGACGGATGGACAGGACAGGCATGTACTGCTTTGTCCCGGCCTTTGTTGTGTACTCTTGTTTCTTCATGGGTTCAGTATGCGCTTGTTCCCGCCCAATTGCAAGAGAAAAGTGGAGTACCAGAAGTAACAAAATTGCCGTAGTACGGAAGTACCAAGGCCACGCCTTGCCCTTAGAAGCCACGCCTTGCATCGATCAGAAGATACCTATCGAAAGATAGGCTTGCATTCGTTCGCGGTGTACCGTAGAATGGATCTCATGAAACACTTAATTGTGATCAATGTTGGAGTAAGCGAAACGCGCGACATTCAAGCGCAGGATATCAAACTGGCTCTAGAACACTGCGTCGAGGTGTTCGGCGCGGGCACGGTCGTCCCGACTCAAGGCGCATGGAGTGAAGACGGCATTCTATACTTGGATGCGGGATTGCAGGTCTCCATCGTGTACGGCGGCTTAACTCCACGCGAAAAGGCGCTGCAATTGGCCGCGCGACTCAAGGATGCATTCAAGCAAATTTGCGTGCTACTCTCAATCCAGAAACTTGACTACAGCGAATTCATCTAGTTTACTCCGGTAAACTCACCCGAAACCCACTAACGATAAAGGATTCTCATCATGGACTTTTCCGAAAGCACTCTTACCGACGAATTGCTTGACGCAGTTCAGCCGTTTGACGGCCATGCCGTTACCGATATAGCCCCGATCTTACCAACGGGGTTCGAAGCGGACAACTTTGCCGTACGTCGAACGGGTGGCCCGAATAGCTACGGCGTCGCATACGATCCCGAGTCACTCATCAGTGGCGCTGAGGAACTCGCGGGCCTTACCTACGCAGACAAGCGGCTCTGGCCATCCCGCGAAGTTTACGCCGCTGCTGTAGCTGGCCGATTGACTCCGGAAGACGTGCTAGCAATTGCCCCGCGACACGAAGGACTCCGCGTACCGTCATACCGCACGCACACGCCAAACCCCATCTACCGCGCGGGAGAATCGGAACCGCTACCCGTGGGACAATCGCCCAATCGCCTCTACACGCGCGGAGCATAAAATCCCACGGCGCGCCGTGTCCCACTAAAGCCAGTAGCCTAATCCGCTACTGGCTTTTATTACGCCCCCTCACAGAATAAGCCCTCCTTATACTACGAAACCCTTCGTACTACGAAGCCCTTCGTACTTCGATAGTTGTCGAAGTACGGATAGCAGCAAAATAGCGGAAACAGAATAGGCGAGAGTGTGGTACGCTACTCTATCCGTAGAAGGAGCGGATTCACAAATGCTATTCCACGAACTACCCCATGAAGAACAAGTTGAAGTTGCAACGCGCGTTAGAACCGCTTTGCGAAACTACCGCCCGTCGCAGTGGGAGGACTTGCGCTCCCCCGCTGTCGCCCTGCTCGATGCCACTTCCGGCCCCGCTGTTGAGCTATTCGTTGCCCTTGCACCGTGGCCAACAGGTGGCGGTGAGTCAGCGCCTCGATATCGTGATTTGGACTCGTTTGAGTGTCATATTCCCGCGTAGTTAACCAAAGTTAAGCCGCCCTTCGAGGCGGCTTCTTTCAGGTCTACTACTTTGCACTACAAAGCACTTTGTACCACTGCCTACTCTGCATCATTATGTACTTAATTGCGTCGAAATAGTACTTACTTTTAATCCCAGCCTATCTAAAGATCCCGTCCTACCTATCTATCGATGAAGTCAATCTCTTTTAAGATCCCATCGGAAGATAGGTAGCACCAGTAGTACTCGCAGTACACCCAAGCCACCCAGGAGTACTGGTAGTACCAAGAAGGTTCCACCGCCCAAAGGTGGGGTACCGACCCCCGGGGGTACTAGTACATATAGTACCGGGCCGGAAAGAAGGACGGAACGTCCTTCTGGTGTCGGGAGACGGACACGAGTTCCAAAAATTTTGCGCGCGGATTTTGAAAAAGGGGACCCTTTTTGGGGGGAGGGGGCTTTTGAGAGTGGGGATGGGACCCATTTTGGGGAGGGCGGGGGCATTTTTTGGGAGTACGGAGGCCACGCCTCTTTGGTCGGGGGTTTTATATAAATATGCGCCGGGGTGAGGGAAAAGTGCCCACTATTTCATGCAGCGAATTCCTCTCTAGTGCCCCGCCAGTCCCGCGCAACTTATTGATTATAAAGGAGTTAGAAATGCGCGGATAGGGCGGGCGTGGCCCGCGTGCTTTTCCTTTTTGCCGGAACCCCGAGCGCGGCCCGCCGGAGGCTCACGTTCAGGAGTTGGCTGTGTTCGCGGAGCGTGAACAGGGCGCGGGAAGTAACTTCCTAAAAATCCGCCGAACAGATTCGGCGTAGGGATCTTCGTCACGCCACGCCGTTGCCGGATCTGGTATCGGGCCGACGAGAGTGTAGGGGCCTACAATCTGCGCCTGCCCCATGTAGCGACCTTCGACGTATAGGTTTAGAGACGGACGGTCGGGGACCAGAAATGTTTGACAGAGTGGATATAGGCGCATGAAGAAAGTGTAGCAAACTTTGCGCGACAATAGAGATATGGCGGACCCCCGACTACTCGAAGCGTACCTCCGGATGAGTCCGGAGGAGGCGCGGCGGCGCGAGTCGGAGCAGTTGCGGGATTGGTTTTCAGAACAACAAGAAATACGGCAATCGAAACTTGGTGAATCCCTCGGTGTGGGTGATCTAGCACTGCTCGCAAAACCGGCAGCAACCACAGTTGCCTTCCTCGCAGATACCGCAAACCGCCTCCTCTCTGTTCCCGCGAATGAGGAGTACATGCAGGGGGTGGTCCCTCGGGCCGTCAAAGTTGCGCGGAGAAGTGCGGTTGCGGCGCGACCCCCCGATTCGACTCCTCGCCGGGATTTAGTTGCTCCCAGAATCTACGACAAGTACGGGCCAGCAAAACTGGGGGAGAAATACCTGGAGCCAGATGAACGCAGCTTCTTCGGAAACCCGAACTACTCACGCAACCTAGACTTCCTCGTCGGAGGTTATCCAAAAGCGGGAGTCTCGATTACTAAGGAAAATCCTCGACGATACACCCCGGCCTCTGAGATAGACAAGCTGACTATCGACGTAAGCCGTCGTCCGAATCTCCCGGAGATGCGAAAGATGGAGCTTGAGCGCAGGCAGTGGGATGAAAGTTTCAAGAAGTACCAAGAGTCCGCAGACCACTACTACAGCATTCCGTATGAACAACGTGCTGGTCTGGAATTCCCTCGATTCCCGACAATTCCACCAACGCATAACTATGCGACTATATGGCAAACTCCCTTCGAGCCAGCATCCATAAAGGCACTGGGTCGCGGGTTGGCTGCTTTTTACCCCGAGAAGACAAGAGTCGGCGGCCACCGTATCACCGGGGTTCGGACGAATAGGGACTATAGCAAGCAACAAGCCGAAATTCCCCTCCCTCGACTCTCCGAAACCGCCGCGCAGAAGGAACGCTCCCAACTCTCCCGTTTCCTCAACGAAATCCTAAACGAGCGCGCGGCAAACCGTAAATCGAAAACCGCCGGACGCTAAGTTACAATTGACATAGGAGAAAACCCGCACTCATGCCCAACTCGTCCTACTCGATCATGCTCACCAACGACGGTGCCGGAACATTCACCCCCGTCGCGCGGCGTTCCCCCTCCACGACCCCTTCCGGCGGGACTGCTCTGACCATCCCCTACTCGGAGTTCTTCAAAGGCTCGACCGCCACGACTACGGAACTCATGTACCTCGCGGTTGACGCTTGTAAGCGTGCCATCGAAAACGACACCACGAACAAGGAAACCAACTCCTACTCCATCATGGTCACGAATGACGGCGCGGGCGTCCTCACCCCAGTAGTCCGGCGCGCCCCAACGACCACCCCTTCCGGCGGCACCGCTTTGACCATCCCTAATTCGGAACTCTTCGCCGGGGCAACCGCCACCACGACCAAACTGCTGTACCTCGCATGTGATGCGTGTAAACGAGCGATCCAGAACGACATCACCGCTGGCAACTAATCCCCCTCCCCCGACTGAAAAAGCCCCGGTAACCAACCGGGGCTTTTTCTCCACCACCACTACAATAGTTGTGTGGACTCCCTCCTCGAACAAGTACTGCGTAAAGATCCGCTTTTAGCGGAAATACAAGAGCGTGTTCGCGGAAGAAAAGAACTAGAAGCGTTTCTCGAAGGTGAGCAGGAGAAGCGAAAAGCGAAACTTGGTGAATCCCTCGGTGTTGGGGATGCTTCGCTTTTTGCGAAACCGGGGATGGTCCTGGGCGATTTTGCTTCGGACGCCGCTATGAAATTTTTCTCCGGTCCGGAGACGAGGGAGACACGAAAGGAACAGCGCGCGGGTCTTGTTGTCAACAAACGCAATATCGCAAAACTTGCCGAACTTTTCCAAAACAAACTCGATGAACTGGCTTATCGCCGCCCGCAGCACCCCAATCAGAATATGGCGGAGGCGCTATACGCCGCAAAATATCCGGCACTATACAAACAAGGAATTCAAGGGCAGGGTCACAGCCGGACATTCATAACCCCGTCCAACGAGGGAGCCTTCAACGCAGGTACTGGCACTGTCGCCCTCCCCATCAACGGGAATCCATCCACCCTCCCCGGTCTTCTCGCCCACGAAATGCAACATTCCAACGACTTCATGCGCCTGGGGAATATCAATCGTCCGGGAACGAAAGAGCGAGTCTCCATCGGAGACTTCATCGAAAGTCCCGAAAGCTTCGAGAAAAGGTTCCCCGGAACATTCAACCCGAATAAAGATACTGCCGCCCTTGAAAAATTCTATCAATACGCAGAAGGCGCTGACCAGATCGTCGAGAGAGCGTATCGAAAAGCGCACCCACGAAGGAAGGCCGCGCTTACTCGCCTCGACACAACACCGACCTACACCACACCGGAATCCTCTTTCATCAAGTACCTCCAAGCGCCAATCGAAAAGCGAGCAATGAGAGCGCAGCGAACTGGCGAAATTACCCTTTCGCGACTTCTCGACGAGCTAGCCGAGTTCTCCGCCCCGAAGTAGGTCCGCCAAAACGAGGCGTGGCCTCGGGTTCCCGCTACAATAGATTCGAATGGCCATAGCGTACTCCGGAGGAACACTCGTCAAAACAACCGTAACTGGTGCGACCGCTGCGGGATTCGTCAGCGCGGTGAACTCCGCAATGGTCTCCGCAGGCTGGACCTCCGCCGCCATCGCAAACGGCTACTCGCTCACCTCCGCGACAACCCCCTCCGGCCTCGCGATGAAGCTGAAAGTCTATACCGAAACCTCCGGAACGTACAACGGGTACCCCGCCATCCAAGGAACTTCCATCGACGGCTCCGCAGTAACCGCTCTCCAGCACGTTTACGTCACCTCGGGCCGCTCCTACGAATTCATCGCCAACCGCTACTCCGTATGGCTCTACCTCCTCGGCTCATTCCGCTACAACAACGCAATTGACATCGTTAACGGAGTCTCCAACGCATTCGCTGCCGGGGTCCCCTACCTACCGGAACCTGTGCAACCCCTCTCAATCTCCGCCGCGACAAATGCAACCCCCATCGCCATCACGACGACTGCAAATCACGGAATGCTCACTGGCGATAGCTGCTATATCCAGAACGCAGGCGGCAATACGGCGGCGAACGGCCTTTGGACGATCACAAAGACCTCTGATACCGCCTTCACACTAGACACCTCCGTTGGCAACGGTGTGTACACAAGCGGCGGCATCGTCGGGAACCGCGAACGCATCTCCAGATGCTTCTACGTCTGGGGACAAGATGGATCCTACACCCTCCCCTGCAACGGCTGGCGCTACCTCCCCGACTCATCCGCGTCCGGAGTTGGCGGTTCCTCCATCAGTTCCTTCTGTGTCAATGAACAGAACTACGGAGTAGTCGGCACTAACCCCGTCCTCTTCGCCGCCTCCTCTTACCCTTGGCGCGGCGGTCGCTTCACAATCACCGAACCATACCTCCGCGCAACCAACACCGGCTCCGGTAACGCACTGGTGCAAGCGCAACTCTATAACGCCGCAATCGTAACCGGCTCCGTAGCCCCCGCTGGCGACTCCGTATTCACAGCCGACTCACACAACTGGGTCGTGTATAACGAAGGCGGCTCCGGCGTCCTCTGCCTCGCCGTGGTGACAACATAATGGGACTCGTTTACTCAGGCGGCACACTCCAACGCACCACAATCGACGGTTCCTCCGCCGCTAACTTCGTCGCCGATATGAAGACCACGCTGGAAACCTCCGGCTGGACCTCCTCCGCGATCTCCGGCGGTTGGTCTATGTTTTCCGCGACGACTTCACAGGGACTTGATTTCCGAGTAGACATCTACGCTTCCGGCGGGGTTGCCTACCTCAACGCACAAAATGTCGCGGGAACATTGACCGCACAGGGAACGGTGGGTAACACGCTCACCCAGTTCTACACCGCCGCCGCGACCACATACGACATAATCTGTCACAAATTCGGATTCTTCCTCTTTCAAACAGGAATCACCTACATCGCCCCCGGCTCGCTTGCCACCGTCTACTACTGCGGAGTTCCCTGGTTACCTGAACCTGTCCAGCCGCTCGCGGTTTCCGGAGCAACGAACGCAACACCAATTGAGGTAACCACAACCGCCGACCACAATCTCATGACGGGAGATTATGTCTTCCTTGATGGCGTACTGGGGAATACAGCAGCAAATGGCTACTTTCAAGTCACTGTCACGGGGGCGGCGACCTTCACACTCAATACATCCGTCGGAAACGGAGCTTATACCTCCGGTGGTCGCGTCGGAACCACGGAGAGAGTATCCCGCGCGTTCTTCGCGATAAATAACAACTTCACCGGAGGCTTTGTCTACTATGCTCCGACTTGGCGCGGAACACTTGACGGCACTGGCTCCGCCGGAACCCGAGGAAGAGGACTGATTGTTCTCAATAACGCCGCTTACTCTGGAAACCCGACTGACCTACTCCTATACACACAATCCAACACATACCCCTGGCGAGAGTCGCGTCTCTCGATAACCGAACCATACGTCATGGGGTCTATCACAACAGGCGGGACGAAACAGATACAGTTTCAACTCTTCAACGCGGCCCTGGTGAATGGAACCCCACAAATTTCAATCGATGTAACGACTTCCTTCGACTCCCACATGTGGCACTGCTTCGGGAGTAACACTGCGGTAGCTCTCTTTTTGGCATACACATGAGCCTCTCCATCGCTTTAATCCCGTACCCCGCATACTCCCCGGTTATGATCGCCGCAGGGGTGGATGAGTCCATTACGGCGACAATAGGATCGGATACCGCCGTCGGAACAGCCTTCGTCGCGGGGGCCATCACCCTCCCCGCCTCGGCAGCCTACGCGGATGAGTGCGAAGACTCCGGGGAAGTTATCGAAACCGGCGTACCGTCTAACTACTGGAGCGACCCCTTGGATACTACAATTCGATTCGTTCACGGCGATGACTACCCCTTCCTGACGACTATTACAGTCAACGGCCAGCCCTTCAATCTCGACGGCTGCACCCTCCGGTTCACCGCGAAGTGGAAATGGACCGACGCCGACGCCTCCGCTCTCATCGTCCTCGATAACGGACTAACCGGCGGAATCACGGTAACCGATGCCGCAAACGGTATCTGCCGTGTCGACATCCCCGGCTCCTCCACCCAAGTCCTCCCCTATTACGAACTCCGGCTCGTCTACGACATTCAACTGTATGACACCTCGCAGAAACGATACACCCCCATGCGCGGAACCCTCATAGTCCTCCCCGACGCCACCCGGCTGACGACGTAACGATACAATAACTCCAGGAGAATTACCCGAAAATGCCCATCACCGTAGGCGCGGCCACCCGCCCCATCGTCATCGAAGTTACCGCCGACCCAGCCTCCATCGCCGCGAATACGACCGGCTCTGTCTCCCTGACCGTTCCCGGCTCGGTCCCCGGTATGATGTTCATTGTCCAAGCCGCCTCTCTCGTATCCGGACTCGTCCTCGGCCAAGCCTACTGCGCGACCGCAGGAACCGTCGTTGTCCCCATCGGAAACGTGACGGTCGGCGCGATTGACGACGCCTCCCAGACCTTCCGCGTAGTCGCACTCTAAGGAGTTCCCAATGGCCTCACTGAGCAGCCAGAACTGGTCGCCCTATAAGAACTCCGTCTCGGAGGCGATCCAGGCTGTCCCAACCGGAGCGACCGATCTAACCGCGACCGACACACGCCTTTACCAACTTCACCTCTGCAACACAACCGCCGGGGCGCTCACGGTTACGATTAAGGACAAGCAGTCCACACCGCGCAACCTCCTGACCGCCTATTCCGTTGCCGCCAACTCCTACGTGACTCTCGTATGGCCGGAGGGGGTATTCCTCTCCGGCGGGCTGAACTGGATTGCCTCGGGGTCCGGGATCGAAGCCAGTATCGCAGCGTGGTACAAGTAGTCCGTCCGGAAGCATCATCCGATGTCCTCCCTCTCCAGTGCGAAACGAAGGCCCTATAAGAATCAAATCTCCGAGGCCATTCAGCCCTTCTCGACCGAAGGAACACTGACCACTTCCGATACGCAGCTTTACCAAATCAACGTCACCAACACAACAGGGATTGCGAAAACATTCACGATTGTCGCGACACCCACTTACTTCCCAGGAGTATTCATTCTGGCCGAGTACAGTATCGGAGGGAATGCGACAATCATAATTCACTGGCCCGAGGGCCTATGGTGCGAGGGAGGACTCGCCTACGGAGCCTCCGATACCGGGTTGGAAGGAGCAGTAGCAGCATGGTACAAGTAATCAAAAGCATAACACTCATCATCGCGACGGCTTTGTGTCTTCTCGCCCAAACCCCCACCTCCATCCGGCCCGAACAACTCCGTTCCGCCGCACCGGAGGCCCCACGACCGACTCTCCTCGCGATTACCCTTCGAGGTTTTACATCTGTAACATTGGGTCCGGGGATTTCAGTCACCCAATCGCCGAACGGGTACACAATTGACGCAGCCCCCGCACAGTCGCCCAAGTTCAATATAGTCCTCATCCAATCAACCCTCCCCCGCGCCGCCGACGGAACCTACCCCGCCGCGCCCAACTCAATCATTCACCGCAACGGTCTCCGAATGGAACTCGGGTCTGACTACGCAGTCTCGAACGGTCGCATCCTATTCGCCGCCTCCGCTGGAGTGACTGCGGATGACAAGATCACTGCCGATGAGTTCCGTATCGAAGCTCCCTGAATCTGGAAACTCGTTGACGTAAAACACTGGCCGGTTCAAGTCTTTCCGTAGCGGATCAATTTGATGTGGATGTTGCGGGGTGGTCAGGCTTCTGCGACTTAGGAATTCGACCGAGTGGAGTTGGTTTCCTGGGCAGGACAGGGAGATTACGGTAGGATGTACCGTTTACGATGTTACGAATCGACTCGGATGCGACTCCCAACTCTTTTGCTAGAAACGAGACCCGCCCACCCGCCGCTGCTCTTTCCCGAATCTGCATCACTTCTTCGAATGTGAATTTAGAAGAAGCCCTCGCCACGCGCCCTTTCCGAGCCTTGTCCGCCATGTTGTCATCATGCGTCCCGAGGAAGAAATGCGAGGGATTGCAGCACGACGGATTATCACAACGATGACAGACACCCATCTCCCTCGGGTCCTCTTCCGTGTGTAGGAAATAGGCAACTCGGTGCGCCTTCATGGAACGACTCTTCCCTTCGATAAAGAAGTCGACCGTGCCGTAGCCTCCGGTTCGATGTCCGAGCCAGGGCCAACACTCGTCATTGCCTCTCTTCTCTACCCGCCGCCAGAAACGATCTCTCCCCTCTGGCGTAAACACCGGCATCGGTATATACTTGCAGTAGGCCATTTTGATTCCTCACAATCACTTGGTTTAGGGCCGCAGGAGATGCGTCACATCATCTTGCGGCTCGCTTTATCAGTGTACCCTATCTGGCAATCGGCGCGCAACCGTCCGCTACAATAGATACAAATGGCACGCCGATACAACGTCTTCGCTGGAGATACCAACACCGCCGCCACGACCATGTGGGGCGTGACTTCTGCCGCCACGGTACGTCCGTCGATCTATGACATCATAATCGGCTCAGTCGCAACGCCAGCGGACAATTCGTTCCACTACAGAATGGGAAGGTACACAGCGGCAGGGACTTCGACCGCATTTACTCCTGTGAGCCTCGATCCGGCAGATCCGGCGTCCCTTGCGTCCGCTGGTGTGAACCATAGTGCGGAGCCAACGTACACAGCCAACGCATATCTCCTCGATATCGCAGGGAATCAGCGCGCTTGTGTTCGTTGGATCGCAGCCCCCGGTGGCGAACTGAAGATGCCTGCAACTGCTGCAAACGGTATCGGTTGTCTCTCTGTTGCGGTCGGCGGCTCCGCTGTCGCGATGACCTTCACAATCCACTTCGAAGAGTAGTACACTACAGGTGTGCGAGAAGACGGAGCGTTAATCGTAGACGGGGCGCAGATTGCGTCTACCCAGATGTGCTGTCACTGCGGCGGCCACTTCCAGATGGTCAAAGGTTCCGGCAAGCGCCGGGGATTCTGCATGAAGTGTATGAAAATCACCTGCGGCGCGCCCGAATGCGACCCCTGCATCCCGCTCGAAGCCCGGTTAGAGATAATGGAGGGGAACCAGCGGACTATCGCTAAGTACCTCTCAAATGGTTAACCAGACGACACAACTCGGGGTCGCGCGCTTAGGTACGATGCAGTTAGGTCGTGCGCCGGAGGGGTCCGATTCCGTCTCGTGGT
>Ga0208644_1001033_pt1 | contig 24106 bp, 13 predicted proteins | sample VirMetDEL_Nov_18_FD_184517 | JGI IMG/M metagenome (GOLD analysis project Ga0208644, IMG submission 184517) | Aqueous microbial communities from the Delaware River and Bay under freshwater to marine salinity gradient to study organic matter... | ecosystem: Environmental > Aquatic > Marine >...
TACGACATTCACAGTTGGAACATCTGCAGAACTAGCCAGTGCTAAGGTTACGGACTTAACTAATAATAGAGTCGTTATTGCTGGTACAGGCGGTGAGCTCGAGGATGACGCTAACTTTACGTTCGATGGTACGACATTCACAGTTGGGGACACCACCATCGATATAGGTGCGATTGGAATTAATACCACTGGTCTTGAAGCAGACTCTGCTACTATCACAGCCAATATATCAGTTGGTGGGGATTTAGAAGTAATTGGGGGCTTTACCGTAGGAGGACTGGTTACTTTCACTGGAGATACTAGAACCGCCGCAGCCTATCAAGTTATGAATGATGGAATTGCGGTACAGGATATTAATAGGGCTGGTCTGGCAGTAGATAGACCCGGCAGCGATTCCGCAGTAATCCAATGGAATGAACTCGGAGATTACTGGGAAGCTGGTGTCACCACAGATCTAGGAAGATTAGCTCTACAAGGAGACAGTGCTCAGTTTTTAAGAGTCGATGGTACAACTGGCAGCTTTGATAATGTTGAGGTTTCGGTAGATTTTAATGTTGATGGTATAACAACTCTAGACTCTGCTACTGTAGACGGAGACCTAAGTGTTACGAGAAATTTAGATGTAACAGGGAATCTTAATGTTGATGGTATAACAACTCTAGACTCTGCTACTGTAGATGGTGATTTGGAGGTTACTGGTAACTTTACTGTAGGTGGTACCACTACCTATATTAATACTGAAACAATTACTATTGATGATAATATAATCGTACTGAATAATAATGCTACCGGGATACCAGCTACAGGTACAGATGCTGGTATTGAGGTCGAGCGTGGGGATTATGGTAATGTTCAACTACTTTGGGATGAATCTGAAAATTACTGGGTAGCAGCAACAGATTCAGTCAATACATTAAGCAGGATCGCTACAGCAAACTGGATAAATGATTCAGCCCCCATAAGCTTCGATACTACCACAGGTAAAATTACACACGACAACTCTGGTGTAACTGCAAACACATATGGTCAAAATGACTCAGAAGATGGGCAGTATATTAAGTCTATAACAGTTAATGCAACAGGCCATATCACTGGAATTACTGCAGATAATTTTGATGATAGATATGACAACTATAGCAGTTGGACAGCAGCAGATAGTGCCGGTGATACCTATACCATTACATCTGGTGATACCTTTACAATCAAGGGTGATGATAATATTATTTCAACCGATTGGGAAGCAGATGATGTTTTAAAGATTTCTCATGCAACATCGCCTGCGAGCTCGTCCGATAACAGTGGTAACACTTTTATCCAGGATATAACTTTAGACGGTTATGGCCATATCACTAGTTTAGGCGTTGCTACAGTCGCTCAATGCATCAATCTTCTTTCTGACGGTTATAATGATGGATCAAGTGTCGGCTTAGGTTCACTTGCATTAAATAATGATGACGGTACTACAAATTGTAACACAGCAGTTGGTAGTTATGCATTAAGAGCAAATACCTCAGGCTATGGAAATACTGCTATAGGTTACGTAGCTCTTTGCTCTAACAAATACGGACATCATAACGTTGCTGTAGGTAATTGTTCTTTGCGTACTAACACAAGTGGTGGTTGTAATACTGCCGTTGGTTCATGTTCTTTAACTTCTAACAAAACCGGTTGTTATAATACAGCTCTTGGTACATATGGACTAACTTCTAACACAACTGGTTGTTACAATACAGCTATTGGATATGCCTCATTGTCGTGTTCTACAATAGCTTGTTATAACACTGCAGTTGGTATGTTTGCTATGAGATGTAACACAACAGGCAACAATAATACTGCTATTGGATATGCACCGCTGTATTTCAATGATTCTGGCAGTAATAATACTGCTCTAGGTTATACAGCGCTATATTATAACAAAGGCGGGGATAATAACATTGCTATTGGCTGGCAAGCAATGCTTCTGAACTGTTTAGGTTCTAATAACGTTGCTATCGGAAATAATTCTTTAAACTGTAATACTCTAGGTGACTGTAATACTGCTGTTGGGAAAAGTGCATTGTTCTGCAACACCACTCTTGGCTGCAACACTGCTCTAGGTTATCAAGCATTATATTCTAATACTACCAGTGGAAACACTGCTGTTGGTTATAACGCTATGTGTGCTAATACAACTGGTGCCCGTAACACTGCTATTGGATTTGGTTCGTTGTGTAACAACACTCTTGGCGGATTTAACACTGCTCTCGGCAGCCTTTCACTACTTTGCAACGACTCTGGTAGTAACAATACTGCTATTGGTTACTTATCTATGGGAAATAATTTATCCGGATCAAGCAATACAGCTATTGGATCTAGCGCACTATATTGTAATACTGCTGGTATGTCAAATACAGCCGTAGGTACGTGTGCACTATTTAGTAACGACTCTGGAGATGAAAACGTGGCAATTGGTCACTCCGCTCTATACTGCAATAACTGCAGCGGGAATGTAGCTGTAGGAAAATGTGCGCTATATTATAATGATTTTGGGGAACGTAATACTGCTTTAGGTACATGTGCTTTGTGCTGTAACACAACCGGCAATGGTAACACAGCTGTTGGTAACTGTGCTTTACATATTAACACAATTGGTGCAAGCAATGTTGCCGTTGGTGACAGAGCTGCTTATTCTAATGAGACCGGAAGTCGTAACACCGATGTCGGCACAATGTCTGGCTTTTATAATGTGGGAGGTGATGATAACACTTCTCTTGGATATTGTTCAGGAAATAAAAATCGGACTGGCTGTGGAAACACGTCTATAGGAACATTAGCAAACGCTTGTAATTCTACAGGTAGCCATAATACCGCAGTTGGCCTTTGCTCACTACATTGGAATTGCTGTAGTAGTAATGTTGCTGTGGGTCATTGTGCAATGTACTGTAACAGAACAGGGCAGCAAAACACAGCAGTTGGTAACGAGGCTTTGTACCAGAATTGTAGTGGCCTTTACAACACAGGATTAGGTTACGCAGCTTTATATTGCAATTGTTATGGTGATCAAAATAGTGCAGTTGGGTGGTGGTCTGGATTTTCAAATAAAACAGGTTGTGGAAACAGCTCACTAGGTAGTTCCGCGCTGTTTGCAAACACTTCAAGTGGTTGTAACACGGCTGTTGGACATAAAGCACTTTGTTGGAATTTATGTTGCTTTAACACAGCAGTTGGTGCTTGCGCACTTGCTTGTAACTCTACAGGTCAGCAACAAACTGCAATAGGTGGAATTGCTTTAAAGCTTAATGAGACGGGTACACGTAATACTGCTATAGGATATGGATCTTTACAAGGGAACAGGACAGGAAACTATAATGTAGCAGTTGGATATGGGGCAATAGGAGCTGTAAGTTGCAGTAACGGTGCTTGTAACACAGCTGTAGGTTACTTAGCTTTGGCATACACGACAACTGGCGGTAATAACACAGCAGTTGGGTATGCGGCATCGATGTGTAATACAATAGGCGGGCGAAACACAGCTGTTGGTAACTGTGCTTTATGTGTTAACACAACAGGGAGCTACAACACCGCTGTTGGATATGCCAGCTTACTGTGTAACACCATTGGCCAATTCAACACCGCTCTTGGCCATCAAGCGCTTTTCGATAATGATGCTGGTTGTCAAAATACTGCCATTGGGGCTTCTGCTTTACTCTCTAACACTTCTGGAGGCCGTAACACAGCTATCGGTGAGCTAGCAGGTTGTAATATTACAACTGGAAGTAATAACTTAACATTAGGTTATAACGCTCTAGCAGATTCAGCAGGTTCGGAAAATGAAATCACACTTGGTGATACAAATATAGCTAAGGTAAGAGTTCCTGGTCTTAATGGGTTTGAATTCAGAGAAGTTAGCGGTAGCTTAATATTCAGCTTGAATAGTGTCGATTTAATGAAATTAGATGCTAGTGGTAACTTAACTCTCAAAGGTGACATTACTGCATTTGGGAGCATTTAAATGACACTCCAAGCATCTGGGTTAATTAAATTTTCTGATATACAAAATGAGTTTGGAGGAACAAATCCAATATCTCTAAGTGAATATGTTCGTGGTGGTGGACTTGTACCTGATGCTGCTGAAAACAGCTCTATACCGACTACTAATTCAAATATACAAATGTCTGATTTTTATAATACCTCTTCGTGGTCAACCGATAGAACAGAAACTGTAACTTCTTCAAATAGCTCTTGGACACCTGCTTACAATGGTTGGGCTTCAGCTACTGTCTATGTAATAGGCGGAGGAGGCGGTGGTGGCGGTACCAATGACGATGATGCATCAGCAGCAACAGGAGGCACTGCTGGTGGAACAGCAATCAGAGCGTATACTACACTACCTGGAGCTAATGTGACAGTTGGAGGAGCTGGGGGAGTACAAGCACCAACTGGAGGATATAACGGAGATTCTAAAGCTGGATATGCTGGGGGATCTTCTACATTTGTTCCTACCGCAGGAAGTTCGAACACAACCACTCTAACAGGCGGTGGTGGTAACGGGGGTGGCGCAGGGCACGGAAACACACAAGGATATACTCAGCCAGCTAATGCTGGAGGATCTGCTTCTGGAGGATCAACTAATTATAGCGGTCAGACAGCAGGCGATGTCCCTGGACCAAATAGCACATCTGTTTCTGGTCCTGGAACGTCTGTTAGCTTGACATCTCAACTTGGAACTTTGAGTTATCCTAATCAAGGTGAAAATACAGTTGCTGCACCCCCTAACGCACCACCAGAGCCAACTAAACCATCACATTGGAGTTCAGCAACTCCAAACATTACAGTTTCTTTTAAGGGAGGACAAGGCAATGGTAGTGAACGTGGTGGTACAATAAATTCTGGTATAGGAACCTACGGAGTAGGTGGAGGTGCATGTTCATGGTCTGTCAATGGTAGTTTTCAAAGCGGGCTAAGACCTGGAGTTGGTAGGCAAGGTGTTGTAATAGTGGTGTATGAATAATGAAAGCATTACAAATAGATTCTAATAATATAATTATTAACGTATTCGAAGTAAATTCTGATTGGTCGTATGCTAGTGATCAAAGAAGTACTACTGGCTTACAAGGTGCACCAGAAATGGGCAATGTTTATGATTCTGACCAGAATGCCTGTTATAATCCTCAACCGTTTAATTCATGGTCATTGGATTCTGATTGGAATTGGCAACCACCTGTCCAACCCAATAGATCAGAGACACACGATACTAATGGGGCGAGGATTCAGATTGTAGAATGGAATGAAGATACTACATCGTGGGATGTAACACATCAAAGAGATTCTGGACAAGCAGAGTGGTATCCGGTTTAATATATACTATGTAAAATAAAAAAAGGTTTTGTTATGGAAGAAAAAGCACCAACCGCAGTCCCAATTTTCCCCACAATGTTATACAGAGCCCGCGCTCCTATCAATATTGTTAATGATGATATTTTTGATAAGATCGATAGTTTGCCTTATAAACATCATAAGGGTTGGCAACCAGGGGATTCAGAGGGAGAGCTTAGTCAAAGCACCAAAGTATTAACAGAATACGATTTTTTAGAATCTATAAAGATTTGGCTGGATGTTCAAATAATAAATGCGTTTGATTCGTGGGGATTGACCAAATCTGCTACACCATATGTTACACAAAGTTGGTTCACAAGATCTGCTAAAGGTGAAACAATTCATAAGCATTCACACCCCAATAGTATACTGAGTGGAGTTTTGTATATTAATGCAGTAAAGGATTATGATTGCCTAATGTTGCAAAAACCTGGTTGGGAAATTCAATACTCTTACCCCTATTTGCATTACAGGGATGGTAATGAAGAAACAGAATTTTCAGCCACGATGGTGCAATGCCAGGTACAGTCAGGAGATCTCCTTATATTTCCGTCTCATATAACTCACTGGTTTAATCAGGTAGAACACGATCAAACCAGAATAAGCCTTGCTTTTAATACATTTATAAAAGGTACTCTTGGTGATGATGAATCTCTTACGCTTTTGGAAATCTAAAAAGCCTGAAATAAAATTTATCTGTTCTATGCAAGCTGTTAAAGATACAATGCCTATTGTTAGAGCTGGACAGATTCCAAGGCCTTGGATCAAAAAAGTTGCTAAACAACAGGGATATGATGATGGAGATGGTAGAAACAGGTCTTCTTCAAGATGTCCCGGTATTATCGATGTTATGAGAGAAGGTTTTGTTATTAGAGCTTGGTGCGATATAACAATCGTTATTGATGGAGATAACTTTACTTGGAAAATTCCTCATGAGATAAATGGACCAGCTGGTAACAACGTAGAAGTTATTACGGCTCATCATGATTTTAATTTATTCCAACATCTTGAAAATCTACCTAGACATTCTTTTAATCACGTATTAAAAATTAATACCCCTTGGTACATTGATATTCCTAAAGGATATAAGCTATTACAAATTCCTGTAACGTATGTAGACCAAAACACATTTACTTCGTTTATTGGTATGATGGAATATGACCTAGGATTACACAGTTTAAACATTCCATTTGTTCTACATAAGAACAGAGGGGAAGTTACTATAAAGGCAGGAACTCCTCTTGCTCAGCTAATTCCAATTAAAATGGAAGATAGAATGGATATGGTAAACTTGTCTTTTCCAGAAAATCCAGAATACTATAAAATTTGGAATAATAAAATGTTATTAGAATTTGGTACATGGAAAAGATCATATGCCGCTATAAGAAATTTTTGGAAGGAAAATTATTACAAATGATTACCCCAGGTATTAATGAGGATATATTTGAAGTAAATTCTGATTCCTCTATTATTTTTAATAATGATCATATTATTATAGATAACTTTTATAAAAATTATGATCAGGTGTATGAACTTTGTACTAATATGTACGCACCTCAATGGAAGCAAAAAGTAAGAGATAGGAACTTTATTGATTATTATGATTGCAGACCTAGAATAAACAACTTGTATGCAGGTGAAAAGCATGCTAAATTTATTTGGGATATGAAAGAATTAATTATTGGATCATGGGGGCTGAAAAGTCCAGTCAAATTTGTTAATGGGGGGATGTATGAGTTTTCGTACTTTAAACATATACAAAATGTTCCACGTGAAAATATGCAGTTTAGGCCTAAGCGTGATGTTCCATTTACAGCAATTATACACATTGATAAAGTTTGTTCAGGTGGTACAGCATATTATGAAGAGACCGAAGAGGAACTATCAGAAGAAATGTTTTGTGATGTGAGTAAGTTAAAAAAGGAAGTAATTCAAGCAAAGCCCAATAGATGCGTTATTATTGAGTCTAATCGTTTGCACGGTGATTATATTAAAAACCATAACCAATATTATGACAATTGGAGGATAAATCAGCTTTGGTATTTTAATGATTTTATGTCTTAACTTAAAGTTTCTTTTTACATAAATAAGAATAACAAACCGTGGCAGGGGCGTTTACGCGTCCGACAAAGAAATCAAGAGGAATTTCATGGCCCAATATGAAGAATTCACTATTGACCAAGGCTCTGATGTTGCGGTCGAAATACACTGTATAGATGCTGTTACTAATGCAGCGAAAGATCTTACTGATCATAGTGTATCAGCAAAGTTAAAGAAAACTTATAATAGTGACAGCTCAGATACTACTTCGTTCTTAGCCGTAGTGACTGACCCGCCAGAAGACGGTATTGTTACCCTTACTCTTACAAACACCCAGACTGATGCTTTAAAGGCAGGCAGATATGTTTATGACGTGGAGCTATCATTTGTTGATAGCGCGGGCGACACAATTATCGAACGTTTATTAGAGGGTAGGGTTCAGGTAACCCCATCGGTGACGAGGTAATATTATGGTGCACAGAAACTTAAGGATTACTACTGGCAATACAACTATAGTTAAAAAAATCACCGTTGGGAAACCAGTAAGAAGAATTGTAGAAGCAGAGGGAAATATTAATAATCTTATTGGGGTTAATACAACAAGTAAAGTAAATGGTAGCGTATTAGTTTATAATGCATCTAATGAATTGTGGGAAGCTACTTTGGATTTAGAGGAACAAAATATTAACGGAGGCAGCTACTAATGGCAGCAATTATTAGAATAAAAAGGTCTACCGGTACAGCTGCGCCTTCGTCGCTTAAAAGTGGTGAATTAGCGTATTCTGCCGGTACAGGTACTGATGCCAATCTAGGTGATCGTCTTTTCTTCGGTAAAGGCGATGATGGCAGCGGTAACTCAACATCACAGGTAGTAATAGGCGGGGAGTATTTTGGTAATTTACTCGACCATACGCCCGGTACTCTTACTGCTTCAAGTGCTATCCTTACCGATGCATCAAATAAGATTGACAACTTAAAGGTTGACAATATTGACATCAATGGAAATACTATTAGCTCAACAGATATAGATGGAAATATCACACTTGATCCAAATGGAGCAGGTGTCGTTGACGTTAGCGTTTCTAAAATTATTAACGTCACTGACCCGACTAGCAATCAAGATGCCGCCACAAAGAAATATGTTGATGATCAATTTGCTGGGGGTTCAACTGTCTTTACAATTGCTGGTGATGGGGGTTCACCAGATACTGTCGCGGGCCAAGAAACTGTTACCTTTGCCGGTGACTCTGATATTCTCACCACTATCACTGATAATACCGTTACTTTCACTCACCGTGCTTCAAGTGTAACAGCAGGTACATATGGTTCGCAAAGTGCCATTCCAGTATTCACTGTTAATGAAAACGGTCACATTGATTCAGCTGGTACAGTTAATGTTGCCACTACTCTTTCTACATCAGGAGAAACGGGTACAGGTACAGTAGATCTTCTCACGCAAACGCTCGGATTTACTGCTGGTGAAGGTATTAATACCACTGCTAGTGGTCAAACTATAACCATTGCAGGTGAAGATGCTACTATCTCTAATAAGGGTATTGCGTCATTTGAAGATAGTGATTTTGCAATCCTAAATGGACACGTAAGAATTAAAGATGGCGGGGTATCCAATGTTCAGTTAGTTAATTCTACTCTTACATTAGGTACTTCTACACTAACACTTGGGGGTACAACAACTGACGTTGCGGGATTAACACAATTAGATGTTGATAATATCAGAATTGATGGTAACACAATCAGCTCAACAGACGGTTCAAACACACTTTATATTGATCCAGCCCCAACAGATTCTGATGGTGGTGATTTAGTTATTCGTGGTAACTTGACTGTTCAAGGTACACAAACAATTATTAACTCAACCACATTGTCAGTTAATGACAAGAACATTGTCCTTGCTGATTCTGCTGCAGACGGTACTGAAGCTGACGGAGCAGGATTTACAATTGGGGGAGCAAGCTACACAGGTACCAAACCCACTATCACCTGGGACAACGCAAACACTGCTTGGGACTTTAATTATATAATCAATCTTGAAGATTCCATTGGTGGTAATAGTATTACGTTCAATGATGTTTCAATTACTGAAGCGATAGAAGATCATCTAGTTAATAATCTTCTATTAGCAGGTGAAGGCATTGATCTCACTTACGATGATGGTGCTAACACTCTAACAGTCGCAGCTGAACTTGCAACAGTAACAAATCCTGGTGTGGCAAACTTTGATTCAGATCAAATGACAGTAACATCTGGCTTTGTAACTATCTACGAGCTGGATGGCGGTACGTTCTAATAATATAGCAGTCTGGAGTATTCTTATGCTCCAGACTTTAAACTAAACCCTTTTCTAAGGATCTAAAATGGCAACTGCAATTAAGTTAAAGAAGTCGTCCGTCTCTAGTAATGCACCAGGAACAGGCGACATAGATTACGGCGAACTCGCAATTAACTACGCTGATGGTAAGCTGTTCTATAAAAACTCCTCAAATGTAATTAAGAATTTCTCTGACTCTGATGCAGTTCAGACTCAGATTGATAATGCAATTGTTGCTGCTGGTAGCTATAACGATGCATCAGTTGACGCGCATTTAAATACAAGTACTGCAACTACTAGCCAACATTTAACGTGGAATGGATCCGATTATTCTTGGGATTCAATAGCTGCAGGTGTGACATCGATCGATGATCTGAGTGATGGTAGTTCACCAGATGCTACATCACTTGGCTTAGGTACAAACGCTCTTGCGAATGATGATGGGTCAGCTAATAGTAACACAGCAGTTGGCCAATGCGCATTAAATGCTAATACAACTGGTCAATACAATGTTGCTGTAGGTAGTCTTGCTCTTGTTAATAATAAAACAGGTTCTCAGAACGTTGCTGTGGGCCAGTATGCTGGATATAACATATGTAGTAGTGCTAATGTAGCAATTGGTAATAATACTTTATATCAAACAACTACTGGAGGGTATAACGTAGCAATTGGTCAGAATGCAATGTATGCCAATACAACCGGCCAACAAAATACAGCTGTTGGTTATTATGCTATGTACTCAAACACAGGTGGTAAGTGTAATGTTGCACTTGGTACACAATCAAGTTATAATAACACAACAGGAGAAGCAAATACCGCTGTTGGTCACAATTCTCTGAATGCAAACACATCAGGTTGTGAAAATACAGCTATAGGATATGGAGCAGGTAGATTAACAACAATTGGAAGGTGGAACACTGCAGTTGGTTCTAAGGCGTTTTGTCGGAATACAAGCGGATCTTATAATACAGCTGTTGGTCAAGGGAGTTTGTTTTGTACTATTACTGGTATGTGTAATACCGCTCATGGTACGCTTGCTTTGTTTGCAGCTACAGGATCTAATAATACATCTGTAGGAATGGTTTCTGGTTGTACTTTAACGACAGGATCTAATGTTACTACTTTAGGCTATAACGCACAACCATCATCAGCTACCGTATCAAATGAAATAACGATCGGTGATGCTAATATAACATCATTTAGAATTCCAGGCCTACAAGCAACCGCAACTCATGGACAGGTGCTAGCATTCGACAGTGCTGGCGGTGATATAGCATTTACAACTGTTGCAGCTGGTGGTGCATCTTCTATTGATGAGCTAAGTGATGGTGTAAATGATACTACTGACGATAATTTAGGCCTTGGTGATGGCGCGCTGGCTGCAATCTCAGCAGGTGCCGGTACAGCTAATGAAAATACTGCAGTTGGTAATCGTGCTCTTAATGCTAATACTATCGGTGATTATAACACTGCAATTGGTTCTGATGCTTTATTTGTAAACACTACTGGTAGTAGTAATACTGCTATCGGTAGAGCAGCAATGAAATGTAATGTTACGGGAGTATCTAACATTGCTGTTGGTGTATCAGCTATGCTTAACAATCTTGGCGGATGTAACAATGTGGGAATTGGCAATTCTTCATTATGTGCTAATACAACAGCAGGAGATAATGTTGCTATTGGTCTTTTTGCACAAAGGAATCTAACATCAGGGTCTGGTGGTAACATTTCAATAGGTACATGCGCTCTTGCTACAGTGACAACAGGCTATCAAAATACTGTAATAGGTCACTATGGCGGTAGATCAATAAACGGAGCTGCAAGAAGTAACGTTGCGGTTGGTGCATACGCAATGCTGAACTCGACGTCTGGAATTCATAATGTTGCTCTTGGTAATGATGCTTTATATAATAACGGCGCTGGAGCTAACTACAACGTTGCTGTTGGATATGCAGCAGGTAGATCTAATAATGCTTCAGGCAATGTGTTTGTTGGATATAGTTCAGGATATAATAGTACTACTGGTGATGGTCTTGTTGGTATGGGCTATGCAGCACTATGTAAAAACACAACAGGTAACTATAATACCGCGATTGGTTGTTATGCATTAGCATGCAACACGTATGGATCTTGTAATACAGCGTTAGGTAGAGCAGCACTATGTGCTAATACTACTGGGACCGATAATACTGCTGTTGGCACTTTTGCAATGGCATTAAACACTTGTGGTGATCATAACACAGCTATCGGCAAGTGTTCAATGTACACAAATACCACTGGATTAGGCAACACCGCTATTGGTAAACACTCATTAAAAGCTCAAACCTGGGGTAGATATAATACTTCTTTAGGTAACTATGCGATGCAAGCTAGTATATCAGGTAGTTGCAACACTGCTGTGGGTTACGGTTCTTTATTTTTAAATACAATCGGAGAAAGAAACGTAGGTGTTGGCCACTATTCATTACGTAGTAATACTACAGGATGTAATAATACTGCTGTTGGCCAATATGCCGGGTGCACAATAACAACTGGATCTAATGTCACTGTTATTGGCCAAAACGCACAACCATCATCAGCGACCGTATCAAATGAAATTACTCTTGGTGATGCTAATATAACATCATTCAGAATTCCTGGATTACAAGCAACTGCAACTCATGGTCAAGTTTTAGCGTTTGACTCAGCTGGTGGAGATATTGCGTTCACTACAGTCTCTGGAGGTGCTTCTTCTATTGATGAGCTGAGTGATGGTATAAATGACGGGTCAAGTGTTGGTTTAGGTACAGGTGCATTAGCAACTGATGATGGTACAAGTAATCGCAATACTGCACTAGGACACCAAACGTTAGCCAACTCTAGCACTGGTTATGACAATACATCGGTTGGATGGTATGCACTATGTTCCAACACTGCTGGTTATTGTAATATAGCAATAGGTAGTGTAAGTCTCTGCGCAAACTCATCTGGTATTTGTAATGTCGCAGTTGGTGTACAATCTTTATATTCCAATACGACTGGTGGATGCAATATTGCTGTTGGTGGTACGGCTCTTCGTAACAACGTTGATGGTCAAAGAAACGTTGCTGTAGGTGCTGGGGCTTCTTACAGCAATACTACCGGTTATGATAATGTTGTGCTTGGTTATCAAACTTTAAAATCTAATACAACCGGTATGGGAAATATTATTATTGGTTCATGTGCTGGATGTACTGCCACATATGCTCAAAATAGTGTGGTAATTGGATACTATGCGGGATGTAGCGCTCAGAGGTTAAGCGATCAAATTTTTATTGGTTGTGGTGCTGGCAGAGCAACGACAACCGGAGCAAACAACGTTTTTGTTGGTAATAGTGCAGGTAGATTTAGTACTGTTTCGCAACAAAATATTGCAATTGGTATGTTTAGTGGATTTTATAATGTTAGCGGGAATTGTAATGTTACCCTTGGCTACTTTGCAGGTGCTAATAATACAACCAATTGTCATAATGTTGCAATAGGTGTTTGTTCACAATACGGTAGTGTATGTGGTAACCAAGTATCAGTTGGTGCATATTCTTTAAAAAATAGCACGACAGGTCATTCCAATACTGCTATAGGACATTGCTCTTTATTCACTAATACAACAGGTTATGGAAATACTGCTGTTGGAATGTGTTCATTGATCAGTAATACATCTGGTTATAATAATGTAGCTATGGGATGTGCTTCTTTACTTTGTAGCACGACAGCTTATGGTAATACCTCTATTGGTACCGGTTCGATGAGATTCAATACCACTGGATCATGGAACACATCATTAGGACAAGAATCTCTATATTCAAACACTGTCGGTACCTTAAACGTTGCTGTGGGCCCAGCAGCATTGTATACGAATGTTAGTGGTTCAAAAAATGTTGCTGTGGGATTTTATAGTCTTAGAGATAACGTAACGGGTGAGTGTAACGTTGCTGTTGGTTATGGTTCATTGCTTAATAATAAAGGCACTGGAAATGTTGCCGTTGGTACTCATGCTATCAAATCACTTACCACAGGTATAAACAATACAGCTGTTGGTTATGAAGCTCTCTGCAGTAATATTATTGGTAGTGGTAATACTGCTGTTGGTCATTATTCATTAAGGACGACAACAGGCAGTTGCAACACTGCTGTAGGTCGGTTTACTGCTCCTAATGCTACTTCTGCAGGTCTGACCTCTGCATTTGGTCACTGTACGTTGTATTCTTTGACTACTGGTCAAGGAAACACAAGTTTTGGTGCTGAATCATTAACTAACTTGACTTTTGGTAATCAAAACTCTGCATTTGGATTGCAGACCTTAAAAAGTCAAACCACTTCTAGCAGAAACAATGCATTTGGTTATCTTGCCGGCTGTTCTATAACTTCTGGCTATGATAATGTCATGATTGGGTCATGCGCAATGTGTGCTGCCGTTACATCACGATCTAATGTTGCTGTTGGTAATAATGCCATGCAAAGTGCTACTTCATCTTATGGTGGGGTTGCTATTGGATTTAAATCTATGGTGCAAGCTACTGGATCTGCTCAATATAATACTGCTGTTGGTAGTTTTTCTCTGTGTAATGCTACAGGAGGCGCGAATACAGCTCTTGGAGCTGCTGCTGGTGGTGGTATAACTTCAGGTGAATGTAATACAGTTTTAGGCAGATCTGCTGGCAATACGCTTACAACAGGTAGTTGTAATATTGTTATTGGAGCTGGGGCTCAGCCTTCAGCTGCTGGTGTATATAATGAAATTACTCTTGGCAATGCTAATATAACATCATTTAGAATTCCTGGCCTACAATCTGGTGCAACTCATGGTCAAGTTCTAGCGTTTGACTCAGCTGGTGGCGATATAGCATTTACTACTATTTCAGGTGGAGGAGGTGGATTAGACTCTGCTGCTGTCACTTCACTTATTGATTCTGATTATGTTCGTCTACGTCAAATAGGTGCATTAATTGATAGTGCTGTTCCTTCTGTTAAAGTTGGTGATCTCTGGTATGATAAGACCGATGGTACTCTCAACATTTATTATCAAGATAGTGCTGAAACACCAGTATTTGTTAACGTAGCATCATCTACTGCAGCAGCAGCTGGTGGCGCATCTTCTATTGACGAGCTGAGTGATGCAATTGCAGATTCAACTGGTGGAACATCGCTCTCTATTGGTCTAGGATCTGGTGCACTTGCTAATGATGATGGTAGTCTAAACAAGAATACTGCAGTAGGAATATGTGCATTAAATGCAACTGCTGCTGCAAGTTTAAATACAGCTGTTGGTATGGGAGCTTTGTGTTCGCTTACAACAGGGGATCAAAATACAGCTATAGGTGTTTGTGCTCTTAGGTGTCTTGGTAGTAGCACTTGGGCATACTATAATGTAGCTATTGGAGCTTGTGCTGGGTTAAACACTACAGCCGGGGTGAATAACGTTATTGTTGGGACATTTGCTGGTATAGATCCTAATTTGGCTACTGGCAATACATTAATCGGTCACCAGACAGGTACTGCAACCGAGGGTAGTTACGCAACAGCTTTAGGTTATAGAGCTCTGAGATTTAATACTACCGGTGGTGCAAATACAGCCGTTGGCACATTTGCCCTTACCAACAATGTTACTGGTGGTTGTAATACTGCACTTGGTTTTTGCTCTATGGTCAATAATACTCTAGGTGACTGCAATACTGCTGTTGGTAGAAGTGCATTAAGAAGCAACGTAACAGGTTGTTTTAATACAGGTATGGGGGCAAATGCGTTAGAAGACAATACAACTGGTCATTCCAATACTGCTGTCGGCGGTGGTGCATTATGCTTAAATACAACTGGTCATTCCAATACTGCTATTGGCAGACTTGCATTGAGTTTGAACACGGGTGGTTTATACAATACTGCTGTAGGTTGTAGAGCTCTAAATCTTAACTCTACTGGTCAGGCTAACGTAGCCATTGGCTTGGCGGCTATGTGCTTAAATTCAACAGGTAGCCATAACACTGCTGTTGGTTTAAATGCATTACAACAAAATATAGGTGGTGTATGTAATATTGCAATTGGCCGTGGCGCATTGGGCTCAAACACGTCAGGGGATTGCAACGTCGCAGTTGGTAATCAGGCTTTAGGTAGCAATACTACCGGTAGTTATAACACAGCTATAGGTTTGGGAGCGCTTTGCGAAAATAGAACCGGATGTAGTAACACAGCTGTAGGTTATCAAGCGCTGTGCTCTAACTATTCTGGAAGAAATAACACAGCTGTAGGTTATCAAGCCCTATTCTCTAATAATGGTGGTTACGGTAACACAACAGTTGGTTGGAGTGCTGGACGTAGTATTCAAACCGGGCAATATAATACTATCATGGGCGCTTGGGCAGGGTGTACTAACACTGCAGCTAGTTTTGTGACTGCTATCGGTCAAAACGCGTTAAGAAATAATACTGTTGGCTATAGCACGGCTGTTGGTTGGTCTGCACTTCAAAATAACAGCACTGGGTCTGGCAACGTTGCAATGGGCCCACAATCGTTATACTTTAATACTACTGGTAGTGAAAACGTAGCGTTTGGCGCGTGCAGCCTCTGCGCTAACACTACTGGTAATAGCAACACAGCTATTGGGTATACAGCACTAAAGGCCAATACATTTGGCTGCCAAAACGTTGCTATTGGCGCAAATGCTCTGAGATTAAACACCACAGGGTCAGAAAATATTGCTATTGGACTAAGTGCTTTAAATAGCAATACCATCGGTGGTGGCAATGTTTCTATTGGTCGATCTTCTTTGACCGGTAACACCACAGGTGCTTGCAATGTATCGGTTGGCTTCTACTCTATGGTTGGAAATACAATTGGAACTCAAAACGCGGCCATTGGTGCAAATTCATTGCGTTGCAATACAACTGGAGTTATGAACACAGCGGTTGGACATGATGCTTTGTGCTCTAACACAACTGGGTTTAGAAACACAGCTGTTGGCTCGTGCACATTGTGCAAAAACACGTGTGGTGTAAGAAATATTGCTATTGGCTCAGCAGCAATGCAAAACAATACTACTGGAAATTGTAACGTTGCTGTTGGTCCAGCTGCATTGTTTAATAATACAATAGGTGGTAAAAATACAGCAATTGGGTATGGTGCGGCATATAGTCTTACAACTGGTAGCAACAATACATTACTTGGTAACGGAGCAGCTACTAGTTCAGCAACTGTATCAAACGAAATAACACTTGGTGACACTAATGTTAAGACGTTCCGTATCCCAGCTCTGAGCTATAGCATTGATAGTACTGGTGAAGTATCAGCAGTAAACTTTAACACAACTTCTGATCAAAACCTCAAAGAGAATATTGAGCGTATTAATAATGGTATAGATATAATTAACAATATCAATCCTGTTAGCTTTAATTGGAAGTCATCTGGTAAGAAATCATATGGTGTTATTGCTCAGGAAATTGAGCAGTTGATTCCTGAAGCAGTTTCCACTAATATAGAAGGGAACAAGCATGTTAACTATACGCAGATTATTGCGTTCTTAGTAGATGCTGTACAAGATCAACAAAGACAAATAGATGAGTTGAAATCTAAAATACAATGAGGATATAATGAAAGTTGTTCTAGTGACAGGGGGTTTTGACCCCCTCCATTCTGGTCATATTGAATATTTTAAAGCTGCCAAAGAACTCGGAGACATTCTCTGTGTTGGTATTAATAGTGACGAATGGTTGACTCGTAAAAAGGGTCGACCATTTATGTCTTTTGAAGAACGAAAAGCTATTGTTGAAAATATCAAACCAGTTGGATATGCATTTGGGTTTGATGATCAAGATGATACAGCAATAAAAGCTATAGAGCACGTCAAAGCTACTTTTCCAAAACCTGAAGTTGTTTTTGCCAACGGTGGCGATAGAACAAAAGACAATGTTCCTGAAATGGTATTTGATGATGTTCAATTTGTTTTTGGTGTTGGTGGTACCGATAAGATGAATTCAAGTAGTTGGATACTTGACGAATGGAAAACCCAAAAAACAGAAAGAGAATGGGGCTATTGGCGTGTACTCGATGATAAGGATACGGTCAAAGCAAAGGAGTTAGTAATTTATCCAGGGAAATCATTATCCGACCAAAGGCATTTTTATAGAAATGAGCATTGGTATGTCCTAGAAGGTGCTATGATGATGGATATTGAGCATGGGGAGATAATCTCGACAAATGTGGGTAGAGATAAGACTATTACATTAAGACAGCATCAAACCTATGTTATAAGAAGAGAAGACTGGCACAGAGCTTATAATCCATACGATAAGCCTTGTCACATACTTGAAGTACAGTATGGAATAAAATGTATCGAAGAAGATATTGAACGTAGAAATATTATAAATAAAGGTATGAATATCATGCCTAGTAACCTTAAAGGAGTCGAAGATGGCAACATACGCACCAATCACTAAAACGCTCGTGAAAGCAGTACCTACGAAGCGTGCATCAGATAACTTTGTAACCCGTTGGGAGATCGAAGTCAACTATGCATATGCAGGAGATGCAGACGCAGATCCAGTACAACCAGCATGGGATACTGATTACTCAGAATCAGTCCAAATCGAAACACCAGAAAAAGTTGCAACAGGCTACACAAGAGCCGAATTGATTGCAATGATGCCTGCTGTTATCGATGATCATGTTTTCCATGCTCATTACGAAGCGTTCAATCTCGCACCAGCAGAACCAGAAGAATCAGCAGAAAACGACTTTGATTTAGATACTCTAGGTTAATGGATATTCTATATCATGAGAAACGTTATGATTGCTGCGCCATCGTACGATGGCACTATAACTGTATGGCATGCATCGGCTCTAAGTGAGACCTGTAAGTTAGGTCTCACAAAAGAGATTAACGTATATTGTATATACATGTCATACGATTCTCTAGTTCAGAGAGCGCGAAATGATATTGTCCAACTAGCATTAGATCAAGAAGTCGATGATTTGGTTTTCATTGATTGTGATGTAGATTGGACACCAGAAGATTTCTTTAAACTATTAGAGTATGATGTTGATGTCGTAGGAGGAATCTATCCAAAGAAGGGTGATACTGAAGACTATCCAGTCAAAGCATTAAATCAGAATTTAAAGTTTGAGGAAAATGGTCTGATAGAAGTGGAAGGAATTGCAACAGGATTTTTGAGATTAACAAGAAAAGCGTTGCAAACAGTTTCAGATGATAGTATAGAATATACAGAATCGCATAAACCAAAACCAATTAAAATGGTTTTTGATATTACAGTAGATGAAAAAGGTGAATTGATATCTGAGGATATTGTATTTTGTAGGAAGTGGAGAAAGTTGGGTGGAAAAGTATGGTTTGATCCGTCTATAAAACTTTCACACGTAGGTACAAAACGTTGGAATGGTGACTTTATGAGATGGTTAGATAAAATAAAACAATAAGGATTAACCAATGGCAATTAAAGTTCAAGGTACCACAGTTATTAATGACAGCGCCGCACTGCAGAACATTACTGCCTTGGACGCCACGACTAGTGCAACAATCTCCTCTGCAGTAGGCGGTGGTGGAGCTTCTGCCATTAACGATCTAAGCGATGCTTCTACTGCTGGAACAAGAAACTTAGCTTTAGGAACTAGCGCTGGTACTGGCCAGGCCGGAAACACAACAGTCGGATTTGAAGCTGGATGTAACTTATCAGCTGCTAACGGTGATCAGAACATATTTGTGGGTACTTACGCGGGTAAATCATTCTCAGTAGCTGATCACCAAATTGGTATTGGATATGGAGCGATGTGCGCTGGGTCTTCTGTTCCGTTCTATAACGTAGCGGTTGGCTCATATGCTATGATGAATATTACAGGCGGATGTAATACAGCGCTGGGTGGAAGCGCAATGCGTTGCAGCCTTAATGCAACCTGTAATGTAGCTGTTGGATATAACTCTCTATACTTTAATACAACAGGAATAAATAATACTGCTATTGGTACAAATGCACTACTAGCAAATACTACTGGCTATGGAAACACTGCTGTTGGTTATCCGGCTGGCTGTAAAATAACTAGTGGTAAATGGAATACATCTATTGGTGGATGGGCCCATGAAAATGTAACAACAGGTAGTTGTAATACAGCATTAGGTTATCAAGCAGGCGCTGGAATCAGTACAAATAGTAATAACATTCATATAGGTTATTTATCTGGATATTTAGGAACAGGAAGCTGCAATATTGGTATTGGTGTTAGATCAGCGTATAATGGTAGCGGCCTTAAAAATATAGGTATTGGAGAATGTGCTTTAAGAAATGTGCATACAAGCAATAATCTTGCTATAGGTTGGCACGCTCTGAAATCACAGAGTACCAGCGGAGCTGCTTATGGTATAGCAATTGGTAATGAGAGTTTAGCTGCAAACACAACTGGCGCAAGAAACACTGCAGTAGGTTTCAGAACATTATATTCAAACACTACTGGTGGATGTAACGTTGCATTTGGTCAATCAGCTCTTTATAACAATACTGTTGGCGGTCAGAATACAGGGATTGGCCACTGTGCACTTTACAATACAACGGCTGCTGGAGGTAATACTAATACAGCTCTCGGATATATTGCTGGGTGTACTATTACAACTGGTAGTAACAATACTGTTCTTGGTTATAATGCTCAACCATCATCAGCTACAGCTACCAATGAAATTACATTAGGTGATGCTAATGTTAGTCTACTTCGTGTTCCAGGGCTTGGATCTACTGATGGTCATGTGCTTACGTATGATTCTGCTAGTGGTGGTATTGTTCTGGCAGCTGCAGGAGGTGGTGGTGCTTCTTCTATTGATGGTCTAAGCGATGGTAAATCGCCTGACACTACATCAATTGGTCTTGGTACTAATGCGCTAGCTAATGATGATGGATCTTCTAATCGTAATATTGCATTGGGTCAATCAGCTCTACAAAATGTTACTACTGGATGCCGGAACACAGCCATAGGTTACGGTACTCTGACGGCTCTAACTACTGGTTGTGAAAACACAGCTATAGGCAACCAGGCTCTCTCTTGCGCTGTGACAACAAGGTATGGCACTGCGATTGGCTCTCTTGCCAGTTTCAGAGATACATCTAGCGTTAGAAATACTGCAATAGGTTTCCAGGCTAAGATGTATGGTAATGGTAACGATAACACAATGATTGGTGCATGTGCTGGTCGATTAACTAGTGGGGGATGTAACACAGCTGTTGGTGCCCAATCGTTATTGAATAACACAACAGGTGGTTGCAATACAGCTGTTGGTAGTTATGCATTGAGATGTAATACTACTGCTAGCTGTAACACTGCTGTTGGTAGTGATGCTATGTATTTTAATACTAGTGGTCATACTAATGTAGCTGTTGGCTATCAATCATTGTGTAAAAACACACGTGGTTGTTATAACGTAGCACTAGGTGCTTGTGCTAGTTATGGTAATACATCCGGGATTTATAATACCGCAGTTGGTTTGCTGGCGCTAAAATGTAATACTACGGGACGTTTTAACGCGGCAGTTGGTTCACTAGCTTTATTCAACAACACATGCAGTGATTATAACACTGCTTTTGGTAATAGTGCCCTTCGTAATAATACTACTGGTACTACTAATACTGCTATTGGTGCCTCTTCTGGCTGTACAATTACTACTGGATCAAACTTAACTGTTCTTGGCTATAATGCTCAGCCAAGTTCAGTGACAGCTACTAATGAAATCACACTTGGTGATTCTAATGTCAGTCTACTTCGTATTCCTGGTCTAGGATCAACAGATGGTCATGTACTGACATATGATTCTACTAGTGGGGGTATGATTCTAGCAGCTGCAGGAGGTGGTGCTTCTTCAATTGATGGTTTAAGCGATGGTAAATCACCTGATGCATCCTCATTAGGCCTTGGTACTAATGCTCTAGCTAATGATGATGGTACAACAAATCAGAACGTTGCTATAGGTTGTAATGCGCTGTGTACTAATGTTACAGGATGTTTTACTGTTGCTATTGGTGTGTGCGCATTAACAAACATGACAGGGTTCGGTTGTAATACAGCAGTAGGGTATTGTGCATTAGCTAGCAACACTACAGCTAATGGAAATGCTGCTGTTGGTACTTACGCATTAAGATTTAGCACTGGAGGTAATAATACCGCTTTTGGTAAAAGCGCAATGGCGAGTAATACTACTGGTTATCAAAACACTGCTGTAGGTCAAGGTGTAATGTCCAGCAACACACTTGGTGGAGATAATACTGCCATTGGATTCAATGCATTGTCTTTCAATACTACTGGTAACTCAAACGTTGCTGTTGGAAATCATGCTTTGGGTAAGAATATAAGTGGTTATGAAAATGTTGCTGTTGGTAAAGTAGCACTGTATTGCAATGTTAGTGGTCAGCAAAATGCTGCTGTTGGCACCTGCGCAATGAGACAGAATTGTGGAGGTAACTGTAATGCTGCGCTCGGTAGTTATGCATTGTATAATAATACCTATGGTAATGAAAACGTTGCTATAGGATTCTGTTCTTTATTTTCAGCTACTACACCAACTTCTATTATAGCAATTGGCGCTAGTGCACTAAAATCATTAACAACAGGTACTGCAAATTTAGCTGTAGGTGCGCTTGCAGGCTGTTCACTAACGACAGGTAGTCAGCACGTTCTAATTGGTCCACTTGCAGGTGCGGGCCTTACAACAGAAAGTGGTATTGGCATATCTAAAGGTAGTACGCATGTAGGTTATGCATCAGGGCAGAAGGTAACAGGCCAGCAAAACACCGCCGTTGGTCACGCAACTTTAGGACAAAGATGGGCATCAGGTACTGGTTCAGGAAATGTTTATGGCGCATACAATACTGCAATAGGCGCTCAATCAATGCAGTATTTAGAAAATGGCGCTGAAAATAATACAGCAGTTGGCTACCGAGCAATGATGGGTGCTACTGCTGGTGGTAACTATGGTGATTATAATACTGCAGTTGGTTCTGTAGCGCTTGAAAAAAATACATCAGGGTGTCGTAATGTGGCTGTCGGCGGCCTTGCAATGCAATTAAACACTACAGGGTGTAATAATGCTGCTATAGGATATTACGCTCTAAGAAGCAATACCGTTGGTAGTATGAATAATGCTATGGGACGTATGGCCTTGCGTCTAAACACCTCTGGCGATCAAAACGTAGCCGTTGGACATTATGGTATGTGTAATAATACTATTGGTAAATATAACGTTGCAGTTGGAGCTAGTGCACTAAATGGAAATACTACTGGTTCATGTAATACTGTGGTCGGTTGGAGAGCTGGTTATGATAATACTACTGGTTACCTTAACACATTAATTGGTTATTGCGCAGGTAAAACGTTAACTACTGGTAATAATAATATTATTATTGGTGATAATTCTCAGCCAAGTTCTGCTTCTGCAACCAACGAAATTACTTTAGGCAACTCTTCAATAACATGCTTACGTATTCCTGGTATTAGTATAACTGGCCATGGAACAGGAAATATTGGTAAAGATACTAGTGATTACATTTCGTTTACAACAGCCAATCAAATGGACATTTATTTAAATAGTTCTAATGAGTTTCGTTTTGAGGCTGACGGTGACTTCCATGCTGATGGAAACGTATTTGCTTATTCAACAACTGTTTCTTCAGATGAACGACTAAAAGAAAACATTCAAGTTGTATCTGGCTTAGATAAGGTTATGGCACTAGACGGTGTTACCTTTAATTGGAAACGCGATGGCCAAGCTAGTGCAGGTGTTATAGCTCAACAGGTACAAGAGGTACTTCCTGAAGCTGTATCTACCGTAAAGGGGTTAAAGACAGAAGAAGAGTATTTAACAGTAAATTATAATGGTATAATTGCTATTCTTATTGAAGCAATCAAAGACTTAAAAGCAGAAATTGAGGAGCTAAAGGATGCCGCTTACAAGTAGTGGTCAGATTGATCTTAATTCAATGCACGTCGAAGCTGGAGGTACTACTGGCACCGAATGTAGTATGAATGATGCAGATATTCGGGGGTTGATCTCTAAAGGTGCTGCAGCACAGATGGGCTTTAATGAGTGGTATGGAGCAAGTGCGATCGCCACTCCACAAAACACTTCAAGCTTCACATCAATACCGTATGGGAGCACATCTGTGATTGTTGGTGGATATAAGTTTATGTACGCACATGATAATGGTGATTTTCAGGTAATTTTTAACAACAATAGCAGTACGACTATGTCCGCTGTGTCAACAGATGATGGTGCTAGTTGGGGTATAACCACGATGACCTATAATGGAAGTCAAGGCGACTACGGGTCAATACTTAGTGCTGGCAATGCCCAGAGAGATTACTATACTTTTGGCAGTGCGGGGGGGG